>SL_3KL_010_SEDDRAFT_10003914_pt1 | contig 13502 bp, 10 predicted proteins | sample SodLakKL_010_SED_2_FD_10381 | JGI IMG/M metagenome (IMG submission 10381)
GCGGCCGTTTCGACGCTTATTTTGAATACAACTTATCCGTCTGGGATTTTGCCGCAGGAATGCTAATTATAGAAGAAGCCGGCGGAAAATTAAATGATCAAAAAGGCAAGAAACTTGACTTGAACAGCACCGGAATAGCTGTTTCAAATGGTAAATTCCACGACCATTTTCTTAAAATCGTCAATTGGAGCAGCTGAAATACTGGACCAGAGCTAGCCAGGCATAATCTTGCAATAAGTAGAGACAATTTTTTAACATTCATTAATATTCCCCAGCCTTCCTCCCTGAAACAAAAAAGCCTTATTGTGGAAAACAGGCCTTAATTATTTAACACTTTCTTAACAAATACTATAAACCTGTGCCTCTTTAGCCTTATATACTGAAAACTGTAAGTTATTATTAGCTAAGGAGGTTTTTAAAATGAAAAAAGCAGTAGCATTAATCGGAGCAGTTTTGGTCCTGATGCTTGCAGTAACACCNNTAGCNTTTGCATCAAACGGTAACGGCCCGGCAGGATACGACACATGCCCGAAGGACTCAATGGATCCGGCAGATGTAGCCAGTTTTGAGGAAATAATTGAAGAATTCAAGGCTGCCATGGCCAGGTTAAGAGGTGACAGGGATACCTTTGAAGACCGTATGCAGCTAAAAGAAGAAAAACGTGCTGACCTATTAGAAATAGTGCCAGATGGTTTTGAAGAGCGCTTTGGAGGCGTTAATAAAGCCCAGGGCATAAAAAATCAGGAGCGCAGAAATAAATCTGAATAACAGGTTTATTCTGTAAAGCTTGATCAAAAACAGCTTGTTTAATAATCCCTCGCAAGGCAGCAGTCTTTACTTAAAAAAAGCTGCTGCCTTGCGTCAAGCAAAATCATGTCAGGAGCAGCAAACCAAACCTGCATAATTAGCTTGCATTTTTTAAAATCGTTTAACAGGCGTCGCTACCCAGTGACGGTTATATTACGGTACAATCATGCCTGGCCTTTAGTTAATCCAACCCCTTCTGCATCTGATTAACTATCGTATTCACCAGTTTTTTGGGCAGCCATGAGCTTGATGCCTGCTCTGCTATAGCCATCCTGTCGAAAGTAGTTCTGCATTCTTTGATTTTATCACCGTCAAACTCATAGATACACATCGCAAGAAATGACACATCTTCACCCTGCATTCTTCCTGAAATGGTGTGTTCAAAAAATGCTGTATCACCTTTCACCATGATACCAGCCCCGGTTTCAGTAACCTTACAACCTTCCACTGTATCGGCAATCCATTGAAAGTAGTTTTCCAGATCATCCAGGCCATTTACTTTTTTCATCGGAGTATACCAAACAAAATCATCTGTGCATAAAGACTTAACCTTCTCAAAATTATTATTTGCAAATGCACCTACAAAATCCTTCATTATTTCAGCTTTTTTATTATCAAACATTCGCTAAGCCCTCCTTCACTTTTTATATTCTTATTACCATCTAATAAATAAAAAAACCGACAACACACCAATAATATTTTAATTATTTCGAGGCTCCACCTCCTATACGAGCATATAAGCCCTATTAAAATAAGGTAAGATGTCGTCAAGAGCATGATGTTATCGGCTAAAAGCCTTATGAGATTTTCGTGAAATAGCAAGTCCGACTTTGTTAAATTACTGAAGTGAATTACAACACTTAATTCAAACCAGGAGGAGTACTAATATTAAAACCTGTAGTGGTTACAATCGCTTATGTCGCAATTATACTAATATTGTATAATATTTGTCAATTTAAATTTAAACAATTCTGGCCATATATAACCCTGCTAGTTAAAATGCTTCGAGAGGCTTAGCTTCTTTTATAGATAAGCAGTCAAGTTAAGCATATCTTATTGACTTGCAAGCTATTGCTTTATATAATGCAAACACATAGGGGAAAAGGCAAACTCATAGTAATATGGGGACGCAAAGCCATGGGTCCTATAATCGGACTGCCAGGTTGCCGAGAGAAAAGATTTTTATAGTCAACACGAGTTATACTTGAGGCAGCCTTTGTGGTTGTCTTATATTACATTGAAAGATTTATTATTTCGAGGAGGTGTTACTTTAGCAGTAAAGCCGGTAAACCTGAAGTTTTAATCTTCCATTCATCAAAAATAATTCTTTTTTTAAAGGGGCTGTGTATTAAATGAACAAATCTGAACTGGTAGATAATGTAGTTGAAAAAACTGGTATGATGAAAAAAGACTCAGAAAAAGCAGTAAATGCAGTAATCGACTCCATAACAGATTCACTGGCAAAAGGCGAAAAAGTACAACTGGTTGGATTTGGCACCTTCGAAGTTCGCAAAAGAGAGGCAAGGGAAGGGCGTAATCCGAGCACCGGTGAAACTATTAAAATAGCTGCTCAAAATATTCCTGCATTTAAGGCAGGCAAAGCACTTAAAGAAAAAGTTAAATAAAAATTTATAGTGAAAGCCCCGGATAAATGCCGGGGCTTTCTTACTTGTTATAAAATCTTCGGCAAACCTAAATAATAAATGGCTCCATTATTTTTTTATTGTTTTTTTAAATCAAATAGCTTATATTATTTTTGGCTTGCATGTACTTACCCAGATAATTAAATATTGAAGCAGCTGATAATGCAATTATTGATTTTTTCGCTCGATTAAACCATTGTTTGAAAATATATCCGCTAGTAGCAGTTAGTTTTTGCCTGGATAAATATAACTGTTAATGTGTTCATTATATATATTATTCAAGTTGCTTTTTATATACGTAGCTGCTCAGCTTGCTGAAAAAAACCGAAGCGAGCATATAGTGCAGGCATGAAAATGTTGGTGAAGCTAAGCCGGTGTAGTTCCTGCCTAAACGATCAGCGAGAACAGTTTTCTTCAGCAGGCAACAGCATTGATATAGCAACTTAGTTGATAATTTCAGGGTAAAGGAGTGGGGTCAAATGTCTGAAAAGTGGTATCTGTCCAGGGAAGGTGAGAGATACGGGCCCTTTAGTTGGGAAGAAATTACACATTATGGCCAGACGGGAAATATTGAGCCAGAAGACCTGGCCTGGCGGGAGTCAACCGGAAAATGGGTTGTTGTCAATCAAACCCCCGAATTAACCGGACTATTTTCTTCTCGAAATAAAGACACCCAGGATATGGCCAAAAAAAAGAAAAGTCCACTCACTTTCGCTCTGGCTGTTGTTGCAGTAATTATTATCGCCGCTGCAGTACTGATTATACCCCGTATCGCTAACCTTACATCTTCTACTGGCGGAAGCTCCCCTGGCGACTATGCTCCGGTCAGCGAAGATGGTACTTACCTTTTTGGGATAGACCCAGATTTTTATTTTAGAAGCGCAAAGCAGTTGGAAGCAGATGAACAGAGCGACTTCGGAAGCCAAACAAATATTATTAACGCTGACAATCCCGGTTTTGAATATAACGGTGTAGGGCTGGAAATGTCCCCGCTATATCTCGCGGAATCAGAAGCAAACTTAAAAGTAACAAAAATGTCCGCCCCAGAGCCTGTACCCGATGCAAAAGTTAATGCCTATAGCTTCAGCCTTGAAGGAGCCCCCCAGGATTCCGGTCTTTACACATTAAGCATTCCTTACGAACCTACAGATGGAACCGTAGGAGCAGGCTACTTTAATGAAAACACAAACAGCTGGGAACCTGTTGTCTTTGAGCTTGACGAAGCAAACAACAGGATCATAATAACAACCAATCACCTGTCTACTTATGGCTCGTTTACTATTTCCGGAGAGGGAACAAGGTATACCAGAATTGCTCCGGGTCTTTTTGAAGCTCATGACCAATTCATTAAATATGGAGACATGCACGCAGAAGTAATCGAAGAACTGATTAATAACCAGCTAACTACCGGAGGAAAAGCATGGAATCTCGGAAAATCTGTAACCGATGACTGGCTGAAGGCATCGGGAGCAATCTTTGAAATGGAAGGGCTTGCATACAGTTCTGAGTTCATATCCGGCCTCTCGGATGCCATGACCAACGTAGGAACAGCCCTGGCTGTAGCCCAGTTGGCTGTTGATTACAGCAGAGGCGACCAGCGGGCCATGGCAGTTAATACCTTTAACACTGCACAGGGCCTGGCTATTAGTAAGTGGGGCACAAAAGCTTTAAAAGTTTCAATGATTGGAGTAACCGCCATCGATTACTCTTTAACCAAGTTAAGGGAGCAGCTGATAAAGGGGCGGCAGGAAGTATGGAGCAAAGCCTATGAACTTTATTACCGTGAAAACCATGCAAGAAGCGGAGCTGATTGGTACAGGCGAATTAAAGATATTCACGATTATGCCGATTCACCTGAACAATTCAGACGTATGTTAGAAAATGATTTGAATCGCTATACCTACCTTTTCTGGCAAGATGAAACTTCCCAGGCTATTTACCAGCTCGAAGCCCAGGGACACGGTTTTACCGGTGGCGGCGGCCTAAATGAAAAATTGAAAGACGATATTGCCAATGCTTACAAAAGCCAGCTGCTAAACGAAACCCTGGAGCCCGTTTTCAGGCAGCTTGAAAAAAAGGTGCGTTACGAACAGGAAGAAGAGTACAAACGAGAGCTTAACCGGCTAAGAGCCAAGTTTAACCAGGTAGTTAACCTCAACATCCAGGAGGCAGCTGCAGAAGGTGAAGACCTAATATATCCCGGTTATATTGTCCAGTTCGGCCCCCTCACAGAAGATGCCGATCCAAGAATGTGGACAGGTCGGCTGGATGAAAATGGTCATGTCAGGGCATCTTTTACCGTTCTTGGACATTTGTCAGCAGGCGCACCAAATGAAATCAGGCTTTACAAAAATGCTGCAGACATGAGAGATGATAAGCCTGCTGAAATAGTTGAATTTACGGTTTCTGTTCCGGATACAGTTATTACTATCGGAGCTGTTGAGGAAGACTTGAGCGGAAGCTGGAAAGGGTTTATGGTTATAGAATACTGGGCACTGCAGGATTATGACCCTTCAGATCCTGAAGTCAGCGATCAGGTGGAAGGCTGTGAAAACGAGTTCGGCGAANCCATGTGGGANGNCATAAAACAAACGGTAGAAGAACACCTNATAGATGTTGATATCCCCATAACCATGGGACTGGATCGGATTGGCGAAAGTAACCTNTATAATAGCACCCTTGACATACACGTTGACCAGGTGCTGCCGGAAGATATGTCTGCATCCAGCGACAGACGGGAGTTTACCGCTACATTTGAAAACAACGTCCTCGAATTTATCCTGGTCGATGAGGATGACGGATCTAAGACGTTCTTCAAGGGGAGACTTGAAGGTGGAAACAATATATCGGGCAGCTTTGCCCTGCCCACCAATAACATAGATTTTATGTCGGGCAGCTGGAGAATTGAACGGGTTGAACCTTTAAGCGAATAAGATGAAAGGACCTGCCAGATGCACCCTATTCTTGTTGATCTGAGCCTGGGCGAAAACGTAAATTTTGTCGTCAGTTCCTACCGTTTTTTCGGGGTCCTGGCTGCCTGCTACCTCTCAACTGCAGCTTACTTACATTTGCGGCGGGTGAATCTTTTTCCAGCTCAGAATATTACTATGATCGCCGTTATTATCGCAGTTTTTTTTATTGGTTCCAGGCTGCTGTATGCAATTTTATACTGGCCACAGGTTACGGAAGACCCCTCTATCCTGGCCCGGTTACACCTTAGCAACTTTACATTATACGGTGGCCTGGCAGTTTCGCTTTTGGCCTGGTGGTTAATCAATAAAACTATTAAACTGCCGTTTCTAAAACTCACAGATCATCTGGCCCCACACCTGGGGATTTCAGCGGCCATAATGCGGATGGGCTGTTTTTTGAACGGCTGCTGTTACGGTGTATCAACCGATATGCCTTTTGGCATCAGGTTTCCACCTTTTTCGCCGGCCCACCAGGCTCAACTGAGCACTGCCAGTGAACTATCTTTCTTTTTCCCTGCTGCTGTTCACCCGACACAGCTTTACGAAATGGCAGCAGCAACAACCGCTTCACTGGCAGCATGGTTAGTTCTCTCCAGGAAAACTAAAAGCGGCCTGGCTGCAGCAGTTTTCGGCATAGTATTTACTGCCGGCAGGTTGACAACATACTTCTTCAGGGATTTCCCGGCTGCTGATCATTTATCCAATATAATCAGGGGACCAATAGTATACGGCACTGCATTAATAATTTTTACTGCCTGGGCGTTTTTTGCACTAAAGCAAAAAGACGCATCAGGGATTGAGGAGGTCGAATAAACATGACTGAAAAAACATCAGCTCAGTGGTATGTTTATAAAGATGAACAACAGCTAGGCCCTTACAACTGGGAACAGCTTTGGCAGGAAGCCCGGGAAAATAGAATATTTGGGAACACCCTGGTCTGGAATAATGAACAAACAGGCTGGATTTCTGCAGAAAAAATACCGGGCCTGATCATTAACTCCGATCTTGAAACGAACAACCCTCCTCCGCCCCCGGCAAAATCAGCCCCTGCATCACCTGGCCAACCAAAACCGGTTAAAAATAAAACCTTTATAATAGCTGTAGCTGCAGCCGCGCTCTTTATAGTTTTCGGTGTAGCAATCATTTCCCTTTTCCTCACAGGCGACACCCCGGAAACAGCAAACCCATTCTTTGAATTTGAACCTGTTGCTGCTGAAGAGCCAACAGAGCCTGAGCAACCTGAAAATGATTATTTTGCATCTGATGAAATTTTTGGCTGGAGCGTTGCAGAACTCGATGATGAAAGCTTTCAAACTGGGGAAGAAACAACTGCAGATGATGACAAAACAGGAGAGAGTAGAGTTGAAGAAACAGAAACCGCAGACCAAGCAGCTGCAGAAACAGCTCCGCCAGACTCTTCGACAGATAACACCACAGAATCAGATACTGCTTCTCCCGAAAATGGGACTGCCGGAGAAGAAACTATTCCTTTGCTGGGAGGAACTTATAATGGCCCTTTAAAAGACGGGTTAGCACATGGTGAGGGTCGTTGGGCTCACCCGGACGGTAGGGTTTATGTCGGCAACTTTAATAATGGTCGCATAGAAGGTTATGGCACAATGATTTTTCCCAGGGGAGAAAGATATGTCGGTTTCTTGAAAAATGGCAAAGCTCACGGAGAAGGAACCATGATTCACCCTGATGGCAGGACAGCCAGTGGGATCTGGATCGACGGGTTACTAACGGAATAATAAAGAAAAAGATTATTGGTTTACCCTGCTAACTATGTTTCAACATTTAAACTTGTTAGCTCTTTAAGTATAGTCAGAAAAACCGGAACCAGGTTCGGATCGAACTGACTTCCGGCACAAGTTTCTATTTCTTTTATTGCTTCCTCGGGAGTTTTAGTTTTATTGTATGGACGCTGGCTGATCATAGCATCAAAAGCATCAACCATGGCCAAAATACGGCATTCAACAGGAATTTGAGTTCCTTTTAAACCAAGTGGATAGCCCTTACCATCCCAGCGCTCATGGTGCTTAAGGATTAGCTCTGCCACTCCGGATAAATCAGGGGACGATGAAGCAATTCGGAAACCTTTCTCAGGATGCCCCCTCATTATCTCCCACTCTTCTTCATTTAGAGGACCCGGCTTAAATAAAATGGTATCGGGAATGCCAACCTTACCAAGATCATGAACCTGTGCTAAAAGAGCCAGATCTGATAGCTGGTGAGACGAAAGCTCTATTTTTTCCCCAACTGCTCTGCACAGTTCTTCTAATCGACGGGCATGACCCTCTGTAATATAATCTCTTTCTGCCAGGGCAGCAAGCAGACTCTGCACAATCTTGCTTCGGCTGCTGGTACTGCTGTAAAGCTTATCCCTGTACATCATGTCATCTGCACGTTTAAAAAGATCACTAAGTGAGTAATCTATTTTTTCAGCAGTTGCCACTCCTAGAGATATTCCGAGGAGAAGCTCCTTATTTTTCTGATTATATTTATTAACATTTTGCCTGATCCGTCGAACCACTGTTTCACCGGTCTTCTTGTCCGTACCAGGTAATATTGCAGAAAATTCATCTCCGCCAACCCGGGCAAGTATATCTGAATTGCGCAGTGATTTCCGCAGAACAAGCGCACACCCTTGCAGCAGCTTATCTCCTGCTTCATGGCCCATAGTATCATTAATAAGCTTTAAACCATCTAGGTCTGCGGATATAATAGTAACCGGGTATTCTCTGCTTTTGTCAAGCCTGGCCAGCTCTGTTTCAAAAAAGGTGCGATTGTAAATATTGGTCAAATGATCATGCATACTTAAATATTGTAGTCTTTTTTCATTTTCTATCCTTTCTGTAACGTCTTTGCCGATACCTTTAAACCCTTTGACATAACCTTCACTATCTTTAAGCAAAGCTATAGAAATTTCACCATAAAAAGTTGAGCCATCTTTTCTAATCATTTCCAACACCAGGCCTTTATCGGGTTTACCGGTTATAAAAACCTTATTAAAAGCTTCATATGCCTGCTTCGGATCTTTGTAAATTAGTTTATAGCTTATTCCCTGGGCCACTTCCTTAGAGTAACCACCGAATAACTTTAAACCAGCATCATTGGAAAAAACGATATTCCCTTTCAAATCAGCTTCATAGTAGGCCTCTTCCATGGTATCAAGGATATCACGATATCTTTCTTCAGATTTTTTAAGTGCTACTTCTGTTTCATGCTTAATTATTGCTCCGGCAATAATCTCAGCCACTACTTTGAGAAGCGCTATTTGATGTTCGCTTAATCTGTTTTTCTTCACCATTTTAAAACCAAATATACCGATTGTTATACCTTCTTTAACCAGGGGGATGGTTAGAAAGGATTTAGTTCCTTCGATCTGAAAATCAATTTTATCCTTTTCTGCTTCAGGAGGTAAAGCCTCAACATCAGGGACATAGACATAGTCCTGTCTTTTTAACTGTACAGCCCACCAGGGGGTATTTTCCAGTAGAAAACCCTGGTTTCTCCTTTTCATAGAAGGAACTTCTTCAGCACACCATTCGTGAGTATTATCCATATGTAAACCGTCTTCACTGAAACGGCAGATATAGCTTCTATCTGCACTAAAAAATTCACCACTTAATTCAAGAGCATGGTCAATGGCCTTATCTATATTACTGCCTGTTGCGCCAACAAAAGCAGAGGATATCTCGGCAATCATTTTTTCAAATTCCAGCTGGTAATTAAGCTTTGCTTCCGCTTCTTTCCTTTCTGTTATATCGCGGACAATCGACAGCACTTCATTATCTGCTACAGGAACCATCCTTGCTTCAAAATAGTGTCTTTGACCATCTATGGAATAGCTGTACTCAAGAAAATTAAGACTGCCTACCCTTAGGGTTTCTTCTATACCTAGCAGGACCACTTCTGCTATGGCAGGTTTCATGACCTCTTTAATTCTTGAACCTATCAAAAAATTATTCCTGTATAACTGACGACCTTCTTCCGATAACTGCAAATCATTTTTTGTCTGGACATCGAGATAGATTCCATCTCCAGAATAGAGGAACAGCATATCAGGAAGGGCATCCACCAACGCTCTGTTGCGTTTTTCACTGGCCCTCAATTCTGTCACTGCTTTTTTTTGTTCAGTTATATCTTCCCCTACACACAAATACTCCTTTACCTTGCCTTCTTCATCAAACAAAGCCCTGTTAGTCCACTTTATCCAGCGGGCTTCACCGTCGCCAGAAATATTAGTATGTTCGTGTCTTTGAATGGGGTTTTCCGGCGTAAGTGAAAGCAGTGCTTCTTTAACCAATGACCTGTTTTCTGGAGGAACAAACTCAAACACTTCTTTATCTATAATATCAGCGCTGCTTGCCCCGTAAAAATTGCAGTAAGCATCATTTACAAAAGTAAAGCGCATGTCCCTGGATAATCTGTGAACAAGGACCGGAATATCCTCAGCGATGGTTCGATACCACTCAGTGCTATTTTCTAAAAGCTGTTCCAGCTTTTTTCTTTTAGTTATATCTCGGACATATTCAACAACACCAACTGTATTATCATGCTCATCTTTTAGCGGGTAGGTAAAAAGCTCCAGCCACCCTGTTTGCCGGCCTTCCTGGGTTAATGGAACAATTTCAACAGCCGGTTTACCAGTGTTTATAGTTTGGAGAGTAGGGCAATTAGAGCAAGGCTTATCAAAGCTATGGTATGCCTGGTAACATTTTTTCCCAGGTATAGGCATGGCTGGAGAATACCATTTTTCCATAACTTTATTAACCCTGATTATTGTCAGGTCTGTATCAAGGATTGATATACCATCCTGAATTGCATCGAATGAAACCTGTAATAGTTTTTCTGAATCAATATTGAAGTAATTTTTACCAAAAACCATAATAAGACCCCCGGCTTTAAAGAAACAACACCTTTTAACAATTCTACAGATTACCAAATAACCCTCTAAAGGTTAGAATATCTCGACCAATGACATCAAATCGTTTACAAAGCATCTACTTCCAGTAAACAGAAAAACCTCAGATAGCTGCACAGGTAATAATATAGCCCCGAAGCTTTTTTGCTCCGGGGTTATAACTGATCCAAGTATCAAGTTTAGTTTTTTATGGTTTAACGTTTATAAACACTTTTAGTAAATGAATATTAATTAAAATGCTTTATTTACGCTTAACACCACTGTAAACCATCCAGCCACCTATAGCAATCAGGGCAATAATCCATATGTAATTTAACAGGTTCAGGTGCTCGGTCCACTGTTCGGAAAAGCTGATAATAATAAAAAGTAATAAGAGACCCGCTGCCGGATAAACCGGCCAGAAACGCTCACCATGGTCCATGCTTTTAAACCAGTAAGTATGGACCAGAAATACTGCCAGGAAACTTAAACTAAGTCCCAGGAAAAAGAAAGCCGGGCTGAGATCTTCGTAGACGGGCTGTCCCTGAATCGCAGAAAAGGTTGCTATAGATAAAAGAACGGTTCCTGGAATCAAAAAACCGACATTACCGTATTCTTTCCTTGCACCCAGCAAGACATAGGTAGCAATAAATCCGAGGGCCAGTAAAAACAAGAAGGCTTGACCGGGTATTACTCCTAATTGATTTAATAGCAAAAAAACTCCGGCTATGATTAACAGTACTCCACCCTTAAATGATTTGCTCATAACATAATGCTCCTTTGTTTTTTCTTTATCTTAATCCTGACGGAGCTTTATGCCCAGTAACCGGGGTCATCAATTAATCATGATTTCACATGACTGCAGTCATATTATTCATAGCACAGGGTTTAAAGTAAATTATTTTTCATGGCAAGAAGAACAGCCTGTGTCCTATCACTGGTGCCCAGTTTTGCGTAAATAGCGCTTACCTGGTTTTTGACCGTGCCCTCGCTAAGAAAAAGCCTTGATGCAATATCACTGTTACTCAAACCTTTTGCCATTAAAGAAAGAACTTCTTTTTCTCGCCCGGTTAGATCTTCAGCTCCAGGCTTAAATTCAAAAATATCAGTTTCTCCTGATTTTCCAAAAGCCTTATTGACCAACTTTGCTGCTATTTCTGGCTGCATGACAATATCTCCTCTATATGTTGCCCTGATAGTCGCCAAAAGCTTCTCTGATGGAAGGTCTTTTAACAGGTAAGTTTTAGCCCCGGCTTTTAAGGCCTTAACAATCAACTCATCATCGTCAAAGGTAGTAACGACAATAACTTTAACCGGCAGCCCTTCCTTAGCAATTATCTCGGTCGCCTCAACTCCATCTACCTCGGGCATACGAATATCCATTAAAATAATATCCGGTTTTAGCTCACGGCAATGGCCTACAGCTTCATTTCCGTTAGATGCCGTGCCAATTACCTCCATATCTTCCTCAAGATCAAGGATTGTCTTTAAACCTTCTCGCATCAGGCGCTGATCATCTGCTATAACAATCCTAATTGATTTACTCATTGGGCAACTCCTCGAGTATCAGACTCACCAGGAATCCGCCACCCTCATGGTTTTTGAACTGTACCTTCCCTCCAAAAGCAGCAACCCTTTCCCGTATACCCTGCAGGCCATAGCCCTCTATAGGATCATCACAACCTTTTCCATCATCTTCTACTTCAAGATAAAGGCTTTGCTTATTATGATGCAAACGTACTGTAATAGTATTTGCTTTTCCGTGACGAATGCTGTTAGTTATACTCTCCTGGATAATACGGTAAAGGCTGATTTGCAATGAAGGCGGCAGATCGATGTTTTCATCAAGTTCATATTTAATATCAACATCACTTCCGGAATAATCACGGGCAATGCTCTTTAAGGCTGCTGTAAAATCCATACTCTCTAAATCTAAAGGACGCAGGGCTTTAACAGTCAAACGGACTTCATCGAGCCCTTTGCGGGCCTGTTGCTGGCTTTTACTGATCTCGGCCAGAGCTTTCCAGGGCTCTCTCTCCAGTAATTTTTTCCCTGCTTCGAGGCTGACTATAACTGCCGTCAGTGTATGGGCCAGAGTATCATGCAGTTCCCGGGCCAACCTGGACCTTTCTTCTGCCGCCGCCAGCTGTTCCCTTTCCTGACTTACCTTAATTAGCTTACGGTAAGCTACCTCCAGGTCTGCCTTCGAACGGTCGAGTTGCTCGAGGGCATTTTCTGCCCGCTCCCTTTCCTCAAGCTGCCTGCGAGCCATATGACTGACGCCGTAGGCAAAGAAAATAAACAGGCAGTTAATCAGAACAGAAGCCATGCTTTCCCATGTAAGCAGTGAACGCTCATAGAGACTAGCAGCGCTTACAAAGAGAAAACCAGGCAGTGATATGAAAAAAATATAGTCTCCGTTAGGCCTGGGGTAAGCCAAAAGACTTTCGGCGATCAAGATAATCAAGAGGATTCCTCCAACAGGTGTTCCATCAAAGTAAATAAAGATAAAAATCAGCAGCATTTGGATATATAGGCTGGGAACAATAATTGAAGGAAACTTTTCTTCAAAATAATAAGTTCTGATATTATCAAGAGCAAAAACAAACAAAAGTGGAAGCAAAGGCCCGGTCAGTGTATAACCATTGTAACTGATCGTAAACCAGAAAACAGCCAGGTAACCGAAATATCTCCCCAGGGTTAATATTAATAAAGTTTTTCTATCCAAAAATAAAGGCCCGCCTTCACAATAGTCTCACCTGACTGGTTTAGCCGGTTATAATAAATAAGTATACCATATAGATTGAAACTGCTACTCATCCAGACCAGTGGATCTAAAAACCACTTATTCCTGCATATTCATCTTCCAACATCGCTATAATTATTCCAACCTTTATGATAATATAATGTAAAATTATACTTTTGTTTAAAAAAACGCTGTCAATATTCAGTCACTATAGTCATAACATCTACAATGGAATCTATTATCCCAATTCTTATTTGCGACCAGATTTCTTAACTTAAAAATTTTTGAGGAGGTTCGAAAATGGAACAGCTGCAAAAAGATATTAAGAAAATTGCCGATTTGCTGAAAAACAGCAGTTACGCCGTTGCCTTGACCGGATCTGGCATATCAGACGAAGAAGGTACAGCTAACTTCCGCAGCCCCGGCAG
>SL_3KL_010_SEDDRAFT_10003915_pt1 | contig 13501 bp, 8 predicted proteins | sample SodLakKL_010_SED_2_FD_10381 | JGI IMG/M metagenome (IMG submission 10381)
TATTGCATTTCATATATGAGAAGGGTATATTTTCACTAAATCGTAAATTATCACAACGCTCATAAATCAGGGGGAGCGGGTGCCTCCGTATCGAATCAGTGAAGCCGAAACACGTTTTAGTATTATTGATCCGCAATTGAAAAAAGCGGGTTGGAACGTTAACGATCGTACACAGGTTGGAATAGAAATTCCCGTCTCCGGCTACGACACATCTTCACGCGATGGATTTACGGATTATTGCCTACTTCCATATATATATAGAAGTATATATCAACCTAGTATTATTAACGCGAGTTATGAGGATTTATTAATTAAATTGTTGATAGTGGATATACACCGGAGTTGTTCCCATCTTAGTCGAAACTCTTTGTATTATAATAATATTATTCGATGGTGGTTTATTTATAAGAATCATTAATATAAAATTATAGAGCTATTTGTATATTGTCGTAACATTATTTTACAATTAAAATTATTTAAAATAAATTTATTTTCATAGGAGTTATTAATATTATGGCAAATTATCAAAGGGCTATTAGGCCCTACCCCAGTCTATCGGAGATTAGAACAGAGTTTTACAATCAGACAGACTCTGACAGATTTTCCGATAAAACGAAAAATTATTGCAGTAAAATAGATATATCTGTTGATGAATTAATTGGATTGACTATAGGTTATTTGAGTCAACGACCACAGGAAGGTATTGAAGATCTTGAAATTTTTATGGAATTCTTAATTATGATATATAAACTAAATGAATCACATAATAGCCCTGCACTCTATGAATTAGTGAAAGGTATTCCTTCGCATTCAAAAGGTAGGGTAGGTTACACATTTAATCGGAGAAAATCTGGAAATCAAAGAGGGGTTTTTATATTTTTGCTTTAAATAATAACGTAAGAATGTTTTTAACTTTTGAAATTATAAGTAATCTAAAGTGTCATTTTTTTGATTGAGCATAGTTATTTATGACTGACGTACATTCCAAAGAGATCCGAAGCTATAATATGAGCCAAATTAGAGGCAAAGATACTAAACCAGAACTTTTAGTTAGGAAATTCCTATTTTCAGAAGGTTTTCGTTATAAATTGCATGATAAAAAGCTCCCTGGTAAACCAGATATAGTTTTACCGAAGTATAAAATAGTTGTTTTTGTAAATGGCTGCTTCTGGCATGCACATAAAAAATGTAAATATTTTGTTGTTCCTAAGACCAGAAAAAATTGGTGGCTTAATAAAATAAATCGTACAAAGGAATTGGACAAAGAAAATTATCAAAAGTTGCGAAAAAGAGGGTGGAAAGTTATTTCTATTTTTGAGTGTGAATTAAAAAACGGGAATGCAGAAAAAACATTGGAAAAACTGATAAAATTAATTAAAAATGAGAATTCCAATAATTGATATATTTGCCGGGCCCGGCGGGCTTGGCGAAGGTTTCAGTTCATTATTGAATGCTGATGGCGAAAGAATATTCAAAATAGTTTTGTCTGTTGAGATGGAAAAATATGCACATCAGACATTAACTCTGAGAAGTTTTTATCGGCAATTTAAATCCAACGAAATACCAGAAGATTATTACGAAGTTCTTCGGGGTAATTTATCTGTTGATGAACTTTTTAAGAGATATAAAAAAGAATCGGAAGCAGCAAAGGCGGAGGCTTGGAAATCAAAACTGGGTTATGATAAAGAGTCGGAGAAACCTGATGAAGTAGACAGAAGAATCGAAAATGCTTTACATGGAGTAAAGGACTGGGTATTAATCGGAGGACCGCCATGTCAGGCATACTCAGTAGTTGGACGATCCAGAAAGCAGAATAATATTTTAAACCCAAAGGACGATGAGCGAGTTGATCTCTACAAACAATATTTGAGAATTTTAGCAATTCATAATCCAGCCGTTTTTATCATGGAAAATGTAAAAGGGCTCCTGTCAGCTCAAATAAAAGAAAGCCCGATATTTTCATTGATTTTACGAGATCTTTCTGAGCCGGTTCGTGCGTTTGTGTCTGGAAATGGTAAAAAAATAAAAAATCTTGATTGTCCCGGTTATAGAATATTTTCCCTTGTTGTGGAACCTAGGCATTTCGATGGCAATGGAAATCCAATTTTTAATCATAGTGATTATATAATTAAATGCGAAAACTACGGTGTCCCGCAATCAAGGCATCGAGTAATTTTGCTTGGCATAAGAAAAGATATCGAGGTAAATCCTGGCACCCTATATAAAAATGAGCCCATACCGATTTCTAAAGTTTTAATCGGAGTACCAAGATTAAGGAGCGGGATTTCCCAAATGAAAGATAGCGATAAAAACTGGATAAAGATCTTAACGGATTTATCTCAAAAGAGTTTTTTAAAAATAAGTGATAAACAAGTCTACAATCGCATAAAAAAAGTAACAAAGAAACTTAAACTGCCACGGAATAAATCTGGTAATGAGTTTGTCCCTTATAGTCGAATAACTATTAAGTATAACTGCACATGGTATTTGGATGACCGAATTGGTGGAATATGTAATCATGTTTCAAGAAGTCACATAAAAGATGATATATATCGCTATATGTTTGTATCTTGTTTTGGAAAAGAATACAATAAATCACCTATTCTTTATGAATTCCCTAAACAACTGCTCCCTAAACATGCAAATGTAGATGAAGCCATAAATACTAATAAGTTTGCTGACCGTTTTCGTGTGCAATTATGGGATGAACCAGCTAAGACTATAACAAGCCATATATCAAAGGATGGTCATTATTATATACACCCGGATCCGACTCAATGTAGAAGTCTAACAGTTAGGGAAGCAGCTAGGATTCAGACATTTCCAGATAATTATTATTTCTGTGGTCCGAGGACTTCGCAATATATTCAAGTGGGTAACGCGGTTCCACCATTTTTGGCTAAACAAATAGCTGAGATTGTTTACAAGATTATTGCTACTATTCAAAGTAATAAGAAATTGAATATGTCTCATAATCACTTAAGTATTTGAAGGATGATTTTTGAATTTGTTGAAAAATTAAAATTCTCAAACTCGAAAGAAGGATCATTCGGGTATCCTCTGCCTCTCATCGAATCAATACGTATTATATCCGAATATTTCAAATTAAATAGGAACAATAAGCTTTGCATTGTCTTTCCATCTAAGGAATATGCAGCTCAATGGATAACAATTTATTTAACTTTATCTCAAATATTATTAGACTATATTCACAACTATCAAGATATATACAATTCTCATTTGAGATACAAAAAGGGAGATAGATTGATTTTAAATAATGAAGCAATAGTCGAATGGGTGAAAAGTGAAGGTGATATGATCTATTTCAGATATAGACCTTATCAGGGTATAGATGAAATTGGCATTAAATTAAAACATATCTCTAAGTTGCAAAGAGCACCAGCAAATCGTAAATCGCTCTCATCCTTTAAACGTGTTATGAAAGCATATTCTCTTGAAAACAATATACCAATAGATAAATTACTCAATATTAATACTCATGGGAATAGGGAATTTCAGAAGAATTCTGTTTGTCTTATTAGTAAATATAAATCATATGATGATTCTCTGAAAAATGTTTATCTTAATAATTATGAAATAAGCGATTATTTTAAATACGGTAGAATTAATGAAGAAGGAGTACCTGACATACAATCTCCTTTACTTATTTCAAATAATTTTTCGAATCTAAATATGTTATTGTCACATTCAAAGCCAGCATCGAAAATAATTATTGATGGTTTTGAATCTGTAACTCCCCGTAATGATTTCTCAGATATAGATAGAGAACATATGATTGCAACTATCTTGATTTCTGATCTCTCAGAAATAGAAGCATTTGAAGATATCAGGAGTTATGATTTTGATTTCTTTAATTTAACGGATAAGATGTTCTTAATAAATGAGAAAATAAATAAATCTCCGTTTGTCGTTCTTGAAAATAAATTTAAACAATATTCCTGTTTTAAGTTAAAACGGGAGATATGCCATAATCCAAATCTTGATAATATATTTAAGAATCTCCATTCACTTCCAATTGATCATTCGGATCAGTATTATAATAAGATTAAAACAGATCTTATTCAGCTTACTAACCAAGTGTCAAGAATATGTTATTTGCCAGATAATACTGAATTTAATAACATAAATTCTAAACTTGAAAATATTAAGACTCAATTCACGAGTAGTCAGTTATGGTTAGGTGAAGCTAATGATATAATAGAAGATACCATACTTTCTTATGAGAGATTTATTGGAGAATTAGCAGAGTATAAAACTGATAAATGTAAAAATATGGAGGGTTTGTTAAATCAAGACTATGATTACATAATATGCCCAACTATAGAAGAAGCTAATACACTTAAGTTACATCTTCAAATGGTGAAGCCAAAAATAATTTCGATAGCGGATGTTAATAATATAGCCGTGTCAGAAGGAAACGTGAAAGGAATATTAACTGGCTGGCCAAAATCAGAAAAGTTAAATAATTTGATTTCTAAATTTATATTCTCTGAACTGGTTGCATTATTTTATATGTATGAAAATAAATATTATATTTCTTTAAACCAGAGGAATAATAAATGCTATGAGAACATAAAGCCCACAATAGAGGAGTACGGAATCATTCCGAAGCATCAAGAAGAGGAAAAGCCTGAAGGATTTAGACAGTTATTTTTTGATAACCAAGTTAATGATATTTCACGGGAGAGTGTAATTGATATTATCGGATTTGAACAAAAACTCGAAGATATGCAATATTCAAAATATTATGGGAAAGGAAATATATATGATAGTATTAAAGCAAAAAGGATAGAATTTGAAAACGATACGTTTATTTACGCGACAGAAACACATAAATTTTTAGTGATAAATGAATTGTTTAATTCAAATAAATCTGAACCTAATATTCAAATGAATAAATATGAATCATTGAATATTGGTGATACTATTGCTTTTATTAATACCGAACGAGATGTATTAATAGAGATAGTTGAAAAAATGGTAGATCCCGAAGAATTATTTAAAGTTAAGAGGTGGACTGAATTATGGAAAACTCTATTAAGAAATTATTTCGAGACAATCGATTATGATTTTAAAAAACTGCTTAAAGCTATGAGAGGGTATGGATGTAATCGACACGACGCGACAATCAGAGCATGGCTACAAGATGATAGTAGAATTGGTCCTGAATCAGATTCTGATTTAAGAAGTATTGCATTTCTTACAAAATCATCAGAATTGAAGGATAATATCCCAATTGTTAGGGAGGCAATTAGACAAATGACTGGTTGGAGGATGAGGGCGGCCGATTTCGTGAGGGGGAAAATAAGAAGTAAACTTATGGAAATCATGAGTAAATCTAAGAATAGTGAATCTATAGAAATTCCTGATTTAGGCAAGATAGAAGTATTAAAGATTAGTGAAATGAAACGAGAACCAAAAGAGATAGACAAAAGATATGTCAATCGGTTGTTACTAAAAGATTTTAACTAATGGCAAATATATTACCACCATACATTGATAAGAACTGTAAAAGTACAGGTGAGAGATTACTGTTTGATATCCTTAAAAACAGCACGTTTGCTAAGGACTGGATAGTATTGCACTCGCTCAATCTTTCTCAACATACTAAAAGATTATATGGTGAAATAGATTTTCTTTTACTGATTCCAAATGGGGGGATTTATATAATGGAAGTTAAAAGTGGTGGTGTTCAATATAATGATGGAGTATGGTACTTTACTGATAAATATAATAATCAATATACTAGCAATGTCGGACCTTTTAATCAGGCAAGAGATGCAATGTTTTCTTTGCGTTCTGCAATTGAAAAAGAATATGGCCGTGGACATAAATTCAGTAAAATAATATATGGTTTTCTTTGTGCTTTCCCCCACATCAGTTTTGATAAAAAAAGCGTGGAATATGAATCTTGGCAAATACTCGATAATAATTCTATGCAAAGTGGAATCCAGGACTTTTTTAAGAAACTTATTAAAAGCAACATCAAAAAATTCAGGACCCAGAAATGGTTTTCAGAGGAGGAATCATTACCTGATGTAGAAGTTCTTCATCAACTATGTAATTTTCTAAGAGGTGATTTTGAAAGAGTCAGAACAGTAAAAGCGAGATTAGAAGAATATGAAAAACAAGTTAAGTCATATACATCAGAACAATTTAGAGTGTTAGATCACATTAATCTTAACGATAGGTGTATTATCGAAGGAAGTGCTGGAACAGGCAAAACAATGATAGCGATTGAGTCAGCTGTAAGGTCAGCACAACAAGGCCAAAAAGTATTTCTGACATGTTTTAATAGATTAGTTGGTGAGTGGATGCGTAAGCAAATTGAGGAATATAAGGAAAATATTACTGTAACAAGTTTACATAATTTTCTTTTTGAGCAATCGAAAGGATTTCACTATGATAAGTCACAACTTAATAAAAAGAATTTTTATTCAAATTATCTCCCCTCTCTCATACGGGATATCTATTCAAAGGGTATAAGTAGCAGATATGATAAATTAATAATTGATGAAGGACAGGATTTAATAAGAAAGGAATATTTGAATTTATTTGATTCAATGCTTACCGGGGGATTAGAAAAAGGTCAGTGGGAAATTTATGGTGATTTTGAACGCCAAGCCATATATGCTCAATTATCCAAAGAAGAAATGTATTCATTGATACAAAATTATGCTCATCCCTCAAGATTTCTTCTTCGGATTAACTGCCGGAATACAAAACAAATCGGTGAAGAAACAGCGATAATTTCGGGATTTGTAAAACCGCCATTTTTGCTTGAATATCTTGAAGGTATTCCGGTTGAATATCTATTCTATAATAATCCGATAAATCAGGCAGAAATTCTTGAAGTACAACTAAATAATCTTATCAGAAACAAGGTGCCTTACAGTGCTTTAAGAATAATATCCCCAAAGAAATTTGAAAATTCCTGTGCCAGCATAGTCTCGGGTTTTACAATTAAAGAAATGAAAAATAATGTAGAAAATAATAAGAATCAGGATTATTTCAGTTTTTCAACAGTACAGGCATTTAAGGGAATGGAAAGCAATTACATTATATTATCAGATATTGAAGATTTAACAAGTGATATAGCAAAATCAATTTTATATGTTGGGATGAGCAGAGCAAAGTATGCGCTGATAATGCTTATCTCCGAAAAAGTGAGAAATCAATATAGAGATATTCTTAAAATAAAAATTAACTGATATGAGAGAAAATATATTAGACTACATTAAAAAGGAATTAATAGGGCCAGACCCTGTTAAACCACATATTCAAGAAAACGGTGAAGAAATATTAATTAACGAACCACCAAGATTGAGATATGGTGCTGCAATTCTTTTTCCCAGAGATTTATCGTTTGAAAAGGTAGACCCAACATCTGATAATGATAATATTGTGCTAGAAAATGCGGAAGAAAACAATGTAGATGACGATCCAATAAATTCCACAGAAAAAGATGCGCCAATCGATATTAGTGAGGANTTCGAGGAAGAAATAGGATTAGCAAACAACTTCCTTCCTTCTGCTATGGGATTTAGTTGTTTTACGAGAATTCCAAAGTATGGATTTACTATAAAGGTTTCTGCTGCTGTTTATGAATTAGATGATTACACATATCAAAAAGAAAATAATCAGATAATTAAAAGACGAGCATATTTTAGGATACCATTAGATCAAGAGCTATTTCTTAAATCTGAAGAGATCCCCACAAAATCCAGAGATACTTATGATATGTATCTCAAGGGAAGAGATAATAAAGAAATTAATCTTAGATTAAATATTCGTAATCGAACACCCGAAAATAATCAGAACGATGGCATTCACTTATTGACATTCACATTAATAAATGACAATATCGGAAGTAATGATAATATTAGAAATGAAGATTGTTTTTTTCAGGTATCCTTTTCGGTATCTGCAGCCGATAAATGTTTTTATCCGTACAAAACATTAACATCCAAATTAGACAAAGAGGATGAAAGATCAAATTATTTGCTTTATCGTAATAAGAAAACATTTGCAGTCGGTCATGGCTGTTCTCCTAAATGGAATGATAATGAAACAGAATATACTGATACAATCATGACCGAAGCTATACCTTCATATGAGATTAAACCGATAGTACCGAGTGATTTGAATGATATACCGTTGAGAATGTATGATTTCAGTAACTTGTCTGATACTGACATAACCAAGAACCTTGAATTATTAATCACAGAATATGAGAAATGGATAAATGAGAAAGAGTCGATAGCAAACTCAGAGTTTAAAAATAAACCTGAATTTCTTGAAACATCGAGTAGACATATTCAAAAATGCCGTTCTTGTCTAACTAGGATGCAGGATGGGCTTGCATTACTAAATACAAATCGTATAGTTAATCGTGCATTTAAGTTGATGAACCATGCGATGCTATTACAACAACTACATTATAATATTGATACCAGAAATTGGATTATTGAAAAAAACAAAATTGTAAGTTTAGAGGATGCTGATATTCCAGATATCAATGATAACAAAACCTGGAAAAAAGGTCTTGGTTCATGGAGGACTTTTCAAATGGCATTTATACTAATGAATCTAAAATCAATTCTTGAACCAGATCATCCTGAGAGGAATGTAGTTGATCTCATTTGGTTCCCAACTGGTGGAGGGAAAACTGAGGCATATCTCGGGTTATCGGCTTTCACAATATTTATAAAAAGATTAAAAGATAAAAATGATTCAGGTACTACTGTTCTAATGCGTTATACTCTGCGATTGCTTACAGCACAACAATTTCAGAGAGCTGCATCACTTATTTGCGCATGTGATAAAATCAGGAAGGAAAATGAAGAAGAATTAGGTAAAGACAGGATAACAATAGGGCTTTGGGTTGGGGAGCTTACACCAAATAAACGATCTTCTTCCAGTACACATAACCCTGGAGCAATTCAGCAATTTTCAAAAATGGAAAAGGGACAACAGAATGATAATCCATTTATTGTATTAAAATGTCCTTGGTGTGGTGCTCAAATGGGGCTGATTAAAGGAACCAGAACAAATGAAATAAGGGGTTATAAAAGAAGGGGGAGGCCATCAACCATTATTTATCAATGTGATAACACGGAATGTGAATATTCAGGGTCAGATTATGAATTACCTCTAATTGTAATTGACGAAGACATTTATGATAATCCTCCCACACTTTTGATTGGCACTGTAGATAAATTTGCGATGTTGACTTGGAAACCAGAAGCAAGAACACTTTTTGGTTTTAGGCAGAATCGAAGAATAACTCCACCTGAACTTATTATTCAAGATGAGTTACATTTGATTTCAGGTCCTCTAGGATCCATGGTGGGGATATATGAAACAATGATTGAGGAACTTTGTAAAGATAATAATATCAAGCCTAAAATTATTTCATCAACTGCTACAATTAGCAGAGCCAAGGAACAGATTAACTCATTGTATGGACGTGGAACTAATAATGTTAATATATTTCCTCCTCAATGTCTAGATGCAGGTGATTCATTCTTTGCTTATGAAGATAGAAATAGCACAGGTAGAAAGTATGTTGGTTTATTTGCCTCCGCATTACCTTCACATGCAACCGCTCAAGTAAGGGTAATGTCTGCATTACTTCAATCTGTAAAATCAATATCTGTTTCTGATGAAAAGGAAAGAGATCCATACTGGACAGCTTTAACTTATTTTAATAGTATTCGTGAATTAGGACACGCTGCAACGTTGATTCGTGCAGATATTCGGGAATATATGAATTCTATTTGGATACGAAAATCAATTAAAGGAGATGAAAGAAGATTTATCAATAAAGATATTGAGTTGACAAGTCGTATCAGAAGCAGCGATATTCCCGAATACCTCGACCAGCTTTCAAGATCCTGGACTGGATTAAAATCTGATTATCCGGTTGATGTTTGTCTGGCAACAAATATGATCTCAGTAGGTGTGGATATTTCACGATTAGGTCTAATGACAGTAATAGGACAGCCAAAGACTACATCGGAGTATATTCAGGCCACAAGTAGAGTTGGTCGTTCAATTAAAGGCCCTGGACTTGTTATTACTATATACAACTGTACAAAGCCGAGGGATCGTTCACATTATGAGCATTTCCAAGAATATCATTCAAAAATTTATACCAAGGTTGAACCAACAAGTGTAACGCCATTTTCGGCACCTGCCAGAGAAAGAGCATTACATGCAATATTGATTGGTTTGATTAGATTTTATTCAGAACAAAACAGAGACTCGCCAAGACCTTTTCCTTCTATTGATATAATAGAAAGAGTGAAGCAGATAATACTACACAGGGTTAGCTCAATAGAACCTTTTGAACATGATAAGACCCTTAAATTAATTGAAGAAAAATTAGAATATTGGAAGAATGAATTACCTATGATTTACGGATCATTTGGCCCAAAACAAGATGTACCATTGATGTATCCAGCAGGTACTAATCCGCCGGAAGATATAAAAGTGAGAGCATGGTCAACTCCAACTTCTATGAGAAATGTTGACGCAACATGTGATGCAGTTGTTATTAAAGACTATATAAATATTGATAATTAATTATGCCAGCAAAAAAACCGATAAGACGCTCACAACTGATATCACCATGGGGAATCGGACAAATGATAAATTTTCCGAAGGATGAATCTCTTATGGTGGCAGGTCTTGACTTATGGGAAGAGAAATTCAGAAAGATCTCTGAATCTGAAGAATTTACGATTATAGAAGAGCGTTTAGCTAAGCGCCTAGGTGTTAAAGACTTCAGATTACCGCCTGATTTCAGAGATCCCGGGCCTAGTGTTGCCAATCCATCTCTGAAAATACCATTTATAAGATTCCCGCGATGGCATTATTGCACGCGATGTGGGCATATGGAGAAAGTGCCAATATTTCACCCGCAAAAGCCAACATGTCCAGGTCCGACTTTTTCAACAGGAAGATCATGTTCTGATATTCAACCAAAGAACCGTCAAAAATTAATTCCAGTACGTTTTATTGTAATTTGTTCAAATGGACATATACAGGATTTTCCATTTATGTATTGGGTTCACGGATCAGAACCAACTGAAGGAGATCATAAACTTAGATTAAGAGCAGGTAGAAGTTCGGGAGCATTGTCAGGTATCGAAATTACTTGCAATTGTGGAGCTCAAAAGACAATGGCAGGTGCATTTAATGAACAATCACTTACAAAAGGCGGGATAACTTGCTCAGGTGACAGACCATGGTTGGGAGAAGAAGCCGAAAGAAATAATACAAAGCATTGCGGCGATCATTTAATTGTAGTACAAAAAGGTGCGTCCAATGTTTATTTCTCACAAGTTCGTAGCTCAATCTATTTACCTCAATGGGAAGAATCAGTAGATCGAAAACTTGTCGATATTCTAGAAAAGAACTGGACATTTCTCACATCTGGTATGGAAAATGGGGAATTTCAGAAAATGAGATTTGAATTAGTAGCTGAAAGAAGTTTTGCAGAAGAGAATAAAGAATATTATACGGAGAAATTATTGGATGCAGCAACTAAAAGGTTGTCAGGTGCGGATAGTTTTGTTACAGATGATTCAGAAGAGATATATAGGAAAATGGAATATGATGCAATACTTTCGGAAGCAGGAGGGGAAAATCAAGATTTCTATGTAAAAAAGGTCAATAAAGAGAATTATGAGGTTTCAGAGCAAAAAGATATAATTAGAAGATGCTTTACAAGTATTGGTTTATTGCATAAACTGAGGGAAACGCGAGCCTTCGTAGGTTTTTCAAGATGGTTACCTGAGGATGGTAAATCATTAGAATCAAAAAAAGATTTTATTAAACTTGGCAAAAGTATTAATTGGCTTCCAGCAATTGTTGTAAAAGGTGAAGGAGTGTTTTTCGAATTTAATAGTGATCGATTAAAAAAGTGGGCTCTTCAGAATGATGTAATTACCAGAGTTAATAAATTATTTAGTCGATATAATTCTGAGCGAGTAAAACGGAATCGGGAAGTCAGAAAATTAACCCCAAAATTTGTTTTGCTACATACGTTTGCTCATTTGGTGATAAATCAATTTAGTTATGAATGTGGTTATGGAAGTTCATCACTAAGAGAGAGAATATATTGTGATTTCGAATCTGAAAACCAACCAATGAATGGGGTATTAATCTATACAGCTTCAGGAGATTCTGAAGGATCATTAGGTGGATTAGTAAGACAGGGTAAGCCAGGTAATCTTGAAAATATAATTTATAATTCATTAGAAAATGCAAAATGGTGTTCGAGTGACCCGATTTGTATTGATAGCCCCGGACAAGGGCCAGATTCGTGCAACCTTGCAGCATGTCATAACTGTTCTCTATTACCAGAAACTTGTTGTGAAGAATCAAATATGTTGCTGGATAGAGGTATTTTAACAGGAACACTTGATAATCCCTCTATAGGTTATTTTAATTTATAATTTATCTTTATTGATATTTTCGCTGAATGCGTCGGTTTGGGGTATTGAAAAAAGAAATGGTAGTTCAAGTGAAATTCATTTACTACAAAGATTAACATGACATTTATGAAAAACAATGATGATCCAATCTATCACAATTTCCTCATTATTTTTACCTTTTCCTTCTGTGTCGATAAACCGTTAATATATAATGAAACGTGATTCCGAAAAGATGTCCTCGATGAAGAGGACGGTCCCATGTTAATCTACGGTATTAACGATTTGAACAATAGAAAAATGATCCTACCGTAGCCGAATATTCTCTCGCCTGATACAGAGTTCTTGGAAAAGAGTTGTAAGGAGTTTCGTGGGATAATGAGATAGTATTTAAGATTATTGATATTAGTCGTAAAATCTATTAATATTGTTTATTATGTAATAAATTGAAATATGAAGGTGATAAAGGAAATGCAAAAGAATACCGGTACGAAAAAAGATATCAGGAATTTTCCTGATATTCGGGAACTCCCGACACTTGAAGAACTTGCAAAACTGCAGGGAGTTAAACCTGTGGAAAAGTTCGAAGCTCTTCTCGGCGATTTTTGGTCGGGAGGTGAGGATATTGATGACTTCATTGCATGGCTAAGAAATCTTAGAAGTAAAGGTTCATCGCGGGAGATTGAAGATTGACTGCTGCCCTTGTAGATACAGATGTAGTCTCTTTTCTCTTTAAGGGTGATTCGAGTTATTACTCAAAATAGATCACATTACTTATATGTCAGGAATCTAACAATAATTTTAGTGAGGTGAGAATTAATTGGTATTTGTTTTTTCCCCACAAACCCCACCACGCCGCATTCGATGCATACTTCCTCGTCATTCGTCCCGATTATGTTATCGAAATCCGCAAAGACGTTCTCGATGAAGAAGACGGTCCCATGTTGATCCACGGTTTGAAAGATATGAACAATAGAAAAATCATCATGCCGTCGCCGCATAGTCTCTCGCCTCATCCGGAGTTTTTAGAGCGAAGGTAC
>SL_3KL_010_SEDDRAFT_10003916_pt1 | contig 13500 bp, 12 predicted proteins | sample SodLakKL_010_SED_2_FD_10381 | JGI IMG/M metagenome (IMG submission 10381)
TTACAATTCCTCAGCCCACGAGGTGTTCAGATGACGTTTTCAAAATCTTCCAGAGTACACATCACAGATACCACGCTGAGGGATGCGCATCAATCGCTCATCGCCACACGCCTTCGTACAGAGGATATGATACCAATTGCTCATGAGATCAACAAGGTTGGTTTCTTCTCTGTGGAGGCATGGGGCGGGGCTACATTTGATAGCTGTATCCGGTTTTTAAACGACGATCCCTGGATGCGTCTTCGTGCACTCAAGGAGGCACTGCCTGACACTCCAATCCAGATGCTCCTTAGGGGGCAGAATCTGGTGGGATACCGGCACTATCCCGATGATGTAGTTGAGCGGTTCGTTACCGCAGCTCACACAAACGGGGTAGATATTTTCAGAATATTCGATGCATTGAACGACATCCGAAATATGGAAAGTTCAATGAAGGTCGTCTCCGATCTCGGGGCACATTTGCAGGGTGCCATCTCGTACACCACAAGCCCGGTCCATAGCATTCCCATATTTATCGATATGGCTGAGGAATTGTACTCCCATGGGTGTGATTCGGTCTGTATCAAAGATATGGCAGGCCTGATCATGCCAGAGACTGCACGGGAGCTGATAATTGGGATTAAGGACAGGGTAGATGTACTCGTCGATCTGCATAGCCATTCGACGAGCGGGATAGCCCCGATGAGTTATCAGGCTGCGATAGAGGCCGGGGTTGACATCCTCGATACTGCGATGTCCCCGTTTGCCTTTGGAACGTCACAGCCTGCTACCGAGAGTGTCATTGCATCGCTGATCGGTACACCCCGTGAGACAGGGATAGACCTTCTTGCACTTCGCAGGATACGAAATCTCTGCATGGATGTAAGGAGAAAATATGATGCACTCGTTGATCCCATCTCTGAGCGGATCGACAGTGATGTCCTTGTTTATCAACTTCCAGGCGGAATGATCTCAAACCTCGTCTCCCAGTTAAAGGAGCAGGATGCACTGGAGCGACTTTCAGAGGTCTTTGACGAGATTCCAAAGGTTCGCGAGGAACTCGGATATCCCCCGCTTGTAACACCGACGAGCCAGATCGTCGGTACACAGGCCGTCCTAAATGTCCTGATGAGCGGTCGCTATCAGAATGTAACCAAAGAGGTGAAAGATTATGTCCGGGGATTATACGGACGGCCTCCTGCACCCATCTCTGACGAGATCAGAGAACTGATCATCGATGGGGAAGAGATGATCACGGTACGACCGGCAGATCTCCTTGAGCCGATGTATGAGAGGGGGAAGGAAGAGGCCATCAGCATGGGTCTCGTCAAGAAGGATGAAGATATATTGACATATATCCTCTATCCGGCTATCGCTCCCGCCTTCCTCCGGGGAGAGAAGACCGCTGAGGTCATTCCACAGTCAAAAAAGACAGGTTCGGCATCTGCAAACGACTTTCCGGACTCAATGGAGGTTGAGGTTGATGGCGAGATCTTCTCGGTCCGTATCGTCTCGATCGGGGGAAGTACAGTCTCAGCACCAGTCGGTGCTACTGTCAAGTCGCAGATACCCAGGGGCGATCTTCCTGGCGGCATCAAGAGCAATATGCAGGGTATGGTCCTTGAGATCAAGGTTCACCGCGATCAGGTAGTAAAGAAGGGAGATACACTCCTCGTCCTTGAAGCGATGAAGATGGAAAACCCAATCCAAAGTCCGGTCGATGGGAAGGTCTCAGACATCTATGTGGATGTCGGGGCAGTGGTACAGAACGGAGACATCCTGCTGGTGATCCAATGAGCTTCTTTGACAAGGTACTCATCGCAAACCGTGGTGAGATTGCCATCCGTGTCATGCGTGCCTGCAGGGAGCTTGGAATCGAGACGGTTGCTATCTATTCGGAGCCGGACAAAAACGCACTCCATGTCAGGTATGCCGATGAAGCATTCCTCATTGGGGAAGCCCACCCCTCAAAGAGCTATTTAAACATCGATCGGATCATCGAGGTCGCCGAGGTGAGTGGATCTGAAGCGATCCACCCAGGATACGGATTCCTTGCAGAGAATTACCATTTTGCTCAACGCGTAGAGGAGACCGATCTCACGTTCATCGGACCGTCGGCAGATACCATTCATATGATGGGATCGAAACTCGACTCGAAGGAGGCGATGAGTTCTGCAGGCGTTCCGGTCCTTCCCTGGACAAAGGGCGGAGTCACCTCCGCTGATGCAGGGATCGCCTTTGCAGAAGAGATCGGCTATCCCGTTATCGTGAAGGCGAGTGCAGGCGGTGGCGGTATCGGGATGCAGATCGTCTGGGATCAATCAGGTATCGCTGAGGCGATCGAGAAGGGTATGCGGATCGCACAGTCTGCGTTTGGCGATCCAACCATCTTCATCGAGAAGTACCTGGACAAACCACGTCATATTGAAGTTCAGATCCTCTCAGATAAGAAGGGGAACGGCATCCACCTGTATGAGCGGGAGTGTTCCATCCAGAGACGGCACCAGAAGCTCGTGGAAGAGGCGCCATGCCCGATTATGACCCCCGAGCTCCGTGAACAGATGACCAGTTCAGCTCTTACCGTTGCAAAGACCTGTAATTACACCAATGCCGGAACTGTTGAGTTTCTGTATGCGGGTGGAGAGTATTACTTTATGGAGATGAATACCCGTCTCCAGGTCGAGCATACCATCACTGAGATGGTGACCGGCGTGGATATTGTTCGCCAGCAGATTGCGATTGCTGCAGGTGAGGATCTCGCATATGAACAGGATCAGGTCAGTCTCAGAGGCCATGCCATCGAATGCCGGATCAATGCAGAGGATCCAATGAATGACTTCGCAGCCGATCCCGGAAAGATCGTCCGGTACCGCTCACCGGGAGGTCCGGGAATACGCGTGGACTCAGGTATTCATGTCGGATATGCTATACCGCCTCAGTATGACTCGATGATCTCAAAGCTCTGCTCCTATGGACTTACCCGTATTGAGGCGATCGAACGGATGCGCCGTGCGATATATGAGTACGTCATTCTTGGTGTGAAGACGACACTCCCCCTCCATCACGCGCTGATGAACAACCGGCAGTTCATCCTGGGGAACACTCATACCCACTTCCTCGCCGATCAGAACATCAGGCGAAATCTCGAACGTTTCTTCCGCGATGAAGAGTCACGGATGCAGACGCTCGCTGAATCTCTGAGGCAGGGGAAAGAGACTGCGGCAATCACCGCTGCGGTCAACGTCTATCTCCACCACATGAAGAAGAACGATTAATATCCTCCTTTTTTTATCCTGCGGGGGTGAAGGGGCGCAGGGAGGTCAAATGAAAACCTATATACGAACGGGCAACCTCCTTATTATGCACAAGTCGTGCAGACCAACCGTTGCTGCGGTGGCCTAGCTGGTTAGGGCGCCAGACTCATAGGGTTTTGAGCAAGTTCGAGGCGCCATCTCCTGGGATATCTGGAGGTCGGGGGTTCGGATCCCCCTCGCAGCACTTTTAGAGTGGGTCGGCATTCTAAAAACAAAACAAGGCGATTTAGGTCGATTTTGGTTTTTTTGACAGCAAACCCCATACCGCAGGTAGAAAGGCGGTTCATTTTTCAACGTTTCAAGCGGGTGAAGGCACCATCGCTGTCATTCGGCCACTCTGTTGCAACCATATTCCAAGTAGGAGGTATAATCTTCGGCCCGGAATGTGGTACCCTCTGCTCACGGAGAGATCTCAAGATCACCCCCCAATACTGTCAATCATAGTCGACAGATTTATAATATATCATCCACTATAATCGATGAATGGATGAGAAGGTAGCGATCGCACTGGAAAGCCAGAATCCCTGGTGGTCGTCAAAGAAGTTTACAACGGGGATCGATCGTCTCTCAAGTTTCCCACAAATCAGGCGTTATCTGGACGTACAGGAAGTTGTCCTCATTGTCGGTGCACGAAGAACCGGAAAATCAACACTGGTCTATCAGATAATCCGCTCCCTCCTTGATCAGGGTGTTGATAAGCAGGCGATCCTCTACATCAATCTTGATGAGCCCCTCTTCCTCTCCATGGCAGATGACCCGACACTGCTCAGCGCTATCGTCGAAGAACATCTCGCCCACCATGGAAATGTTGAACGTCTCTACCTATGCATTGACGAGGTCCAGAACTATTCATACTGGGCTCCTGCGATAAAGACATTATATGATACAAAGAGCACCCTCAAGTGTATCCTCACGGGTTCAGTTTCAACACTCCTCAGACAGGAGATGAGTACACGCCTCTCCGGACGTCACTTCTCCATAAACGTCTACCCCCTCACATTTCCGGAGTGCCTCAGTTTTCAAAAGATGGAAGATCCCACCATTATGCAGAAGAGGAAACTGTTTGGTGAATACCTGAAATACGGCGGATTTCCCCGTGTTGTCCTTGAACCCAATGAGACCATGAAGATGGAGATCCTTAAAAACTATTATGAAACGATCTATCTCAAAGATATTATCTTTCCTAATAAAATCCGGAAGAACCGTGAGATCATCGATCTCCTCTACTATCTGATATCACATACCGGCACCCTGCTCTCGTTCAACAAAATCGCTGATACGTTACAGATCTCCACGGATACAGTCCAGGAATATATTGAGTATGCTGAAAACGCCTTCCTCCTCTCTACACTGATGAAATATGACTACTCACTGAAGAAGCAGCTTACAAACCCAAAGAAGATCTATGCAGTCGATCCTGGTCTGATAAATGCAGTTTCATTTGCATTCTCAGAGAACAGAGGACGACTCATAGAAAATGTCATCCATATGGCTCTTAAAAGAGCCTATGAAGCAATCTATTACCATAAAGGCAACTATGAGTGCGACTTCGTTGTTAGTTCAGATAGACGCATCACTCATGCCGTCCAGGTGACACAGTCCCTGAGAGAGCCAAAGACCAGGGAGCGGGAGATCAGGGGTCTTGTAGAGGCGATGGAGACGTTTCACCTCTCGGAAGGAACCATCATTACTGAGTATGAGTCTGAAAAGATCGATACTGATGGGAGAATAATACATGTCATCCCATGTTATGCATGGCTCAGTCGGAATGATCAACCCCTCTGAGTGTTGAGGGATGTCTATTGGACGTCATTTCCCTTTCAGGCATGATCCACTATCATCAGGTATAGTCGACAGATTTATCAGATATCATCGATTATACCAGACAGTTCTTTATAAGATTCTCCTTGTTCTGCTTCCGCTTCTGAAAATCCTTTCTTTCGCATGCCAATTTTCTATTCCTCAGGATATCGGGGTTAGAAGAGAAGACGAACAGCGGTGATCAGCACCATTATCATCCACAAAATCATCAGTCTATTCTGCATGACAACTGTTCTGATAATCTATTACTCCCTCTACGGCCACGTACACCAGCTCGCCGGGGCGGTGGCTGAGGGTGTGGAAACTACCGGTGCCGAGGCTGTCCTGCGCCGTGTGCCGGAGACCCTGCCACCCGAGATCATCGTAAAGATGGGGGCTGCTCGTTTTCAGCAGGAGTTTGCGAAGACCCCCATCATTACACTCGAAGAGATGGCATCTGCAGATGCGATCATCATCGGGACTCCGACCCGTTTTGGGAATATGTGCGGCCAGATGCGACAGTTTCTTGATACAACCGGCGGACTCTGGCAGCAGAATGCCCTGGTCGGTAAAGTAGGAAGTGTCTTTACCAGTTCCGGAACCCAGCACGGAGGCCAGGAGTCGACAATTCTCTCAACCCAGATCACCCTTCTCCATCATGGCATGGTCATTGCCGGCCTCCCCTATGGCTTCACCGGTCAGTCAAGGACCGATGAGGTGACGGGATGCTCACCCTATGGTGCATCAACAATTGCCGGCGGAGGAGGTGAGCGATGGCCGTCAGAGAACGAACTGGCAGGAGCCCGCTGGCAGGGGAGGTATGTTGCGATTCTTGCGAGCCGTTTCTCAGAAGATTATGAATCTATGAGGGAGGAACTTAAAATTTAACCCGGAATTCTTGAAGCATTGTTGCTATCAGGAACTCACAACATATTCCTCCCCTCGTTCTTTTTGATGACTATCACCAATCAGAACGTTTTTTTCCTGAAAATGAGATGGATGATCATGCCTTTCCATCCCCGGATAACTATTCTTCCCATCCTGATAATTCTCGTAATAGCATCTGCTCTCATCCCCGGATGTATTCACTCTCCAGAACCTTTTTCTGAGGATTATGACAAACTCCTGACATCGCCACCTCCTTCAGTTGATGCCGGGCTCCAAAAAAATCGTCTCGGAGGGTGTCACCAATGCTGACATCCCCGGAGCAGTCATCGAAATCGTCACGCCGGACTGGAAATGGAGCTATGCGGCTGGGTACGCCCCACTCCCGCCTGTGATATCGGCTGAACCTGAGATGCATTTCTTCATCGCAAGCGTGACAAAACCATTTGTCAGCATTGCGATCCTGCAGCTTGCCGAAGAGGGAAAGTTAGCACTTGATGATCCAATCGATTCCTATCTTCCGTTAGATATTGCTGAGGCGATCATTAAGAGCGATGAGATAACGATCCGCCAGCTTCTTGATCATACAAGTGGTATTGCGGATTATGATGAAATTTCACTGATTCTGGAAGAATACGAGAACCCCGGATACACCGTATCCTACGAGCAGGGCATGTGGGATAGCCTTCATGACGGTCCACTCTATGATCCGGGGATGGGGTATACCTATTCGAATGTCAATTACATCCTCCTCACACTGATCATTGACAGGGCATCAGGCACCACGTATGAGGAGTATATCAAAGAAGAGATTATCAATCCGGTTGGCATGAAGAATACGTCAGTCCACCGGAGTAACAGACTGCCGGATCCATAATATGCATGCAATCGAAGAGTTCGAGGAGGATGGCATCATAATGGACTTCAGCAATCTCTATAAACACTACGATCGTGGTTCCGGGGATATCGTGAGCACAACAGCTGATCTCAATGCCTTTCACAAAGCGCTTGTGTCAGGCATGCTGATCAGTCCGTCATCCCGTGACGAGATGGTGAGGATCTCATCACTGTCAAAGAAGAGTATTGATATGGGCCCTCCCGGGTCTGGAAACCAGGGTTATGGACTTGGATATATCATCACTTCTCTGGATGAACCCGGAGACCTAACCCTCTATGGCCATACCGGGGGATATCCCGGTGCATCCACATTCTGGTACTATCTTGAAGAGGAGGAGACGTATCTGACACTCCATGCCAATTCTGCGATAAAAGCAGCAGCAGTCCGTCAACTACCCCGCCCTAAAGAGCGGGGCTTGCAATACCGGTCATACGACAGATAGTGCAATTAATCTGCACGAAGGGTGCTCGTAGTTGAGCCTTATTCGTACCGGCCGGTTGACACGACCGCTACTGGTTATCGGCGTCATAACCGAATCACCAGCTACTTTTCTCAAATGGTTTAACGCACCATTCACATCCGCATTGATCACGGTACCGGAACTGCTCTGGTACAGTCCCCGCGTGATAGGCGGGTTCTCCCATACCATGGTTTCTGGATCGGATCGAGTGCCAGGGCATCAACCTGCGAGGTGTACCTTTCATCATGGGAATCGTCATACTGTATCCCGAAGAGCTCACATTTTGACCGCAGTTTCTTTCGAAATGCCGCATAGGGAATCCGAACGAAATTCTGGTTGTTTATCGCACCATGATTGATCTGGTGTTTGATCCCGTCCCATCGCGGCAGAATAATGGTGCCGATACCATGTTCACAGGCAAACGCGATCAGATATGCGACAATTCGGTTCATCGCTTCGTTGATCCGGTTATTTCGTCTGATGAGGAGCCGGGACTGGCGGTGCGTAAATACCTCGGTTAATCCCTGTTTATCTTTAATCGATTGTAATCTGGCGTTTTCTTTGTTATACCACCGGTTAATTGATTTCAGATACGTACCATCGATAATCGAGGCAGTCCCGGTAGCAGTCTCAATGATCGTCGCAAAATTGTTGACGCCGAGATCAATCGCAAGATACTGGTCAGGATGTAAAAATGTTGGTTGTAACGGAACAGTATACGCAAATTCGATCTTGTATACCTTGCCGTTATGGACTGGAACAATGGTCACTTCACGGATCTGGTTTGGTTGGATCTGCGGCGGAATTTTGAAGGTCAGTTCTTTCCCGGTTAATCCATGCTTTTTTTTAAACATCCGTGCCATGCCGAGGGTGACATGGCCGTTCCGCATCGTGATATGCGATGCAGGAAATACCAGTTTGTACCTACCATTCTTCTCCAGATAGCGTGGAAGACGTGGCCGATCCGCGAGGTCGCCGGAGTGGTACATCCGCACGAGTGCAAAATACGAGATATACGCTTCTTCAACACTCCTGATCGTCTGTTGCGCAACATCACTATGGAGCAGCGGATAGTTCTCATTCTGGCGGGACCGGGCATAATTAGAGACATCTTTGTAGGGAAAGTCTTTCTTCCGGGTATAGGGGAGAAAGGAACCGACACAGATGGTGACATTTATTGCAATATCCGGTCGAACCGTTTGAAATATTGGCGTATTTTCACAATATTCGAAGTAATGCTGCCGGGTATTGTACAATGCAACATTGTACAGATTCTTTGAATGGTATGCGAGGGTATCAATAATATAATACTGTCGTTGGGACGGTCGTATATAGTTTGACACCGTTCGAATTGCCATTGTATTTGTATGGGTTGTACCAATCTTTATATATTATGTTTCAATCGGGGGTGATTCCTCCCCGGCATGAATACCGGGGTCTCCTCGCCCAGGTAGATGAAGAGATCCTTATACCTCTCCTCCTGTTTCTGACAGATGTAAACCCGGCAGATTCTTGATTTTTAAGGATTTCACACCCCCCCTGCATTTTTCTTCTTCCCGACAGTTGCCGCATAGATGACAAACTCCTCCACTCCATCGGCGTTGATGAGCCCGGCCATCGCCTCATCGTCAAATGCACCGATTGCACAGGTGCCACACCCGATCTGCTCACCGGCTAGGTAGAGGTTCTGGCAGACATGGCCTGCATCCAGGTGGACCAGCCGGTATGCCCGTTCGCTGTATCTCCAGCTCATCCTGTAGATGATACAGGACCATATGAAGGTCACCGCTGATGACCGGATAAAGGGCTGGCCAAGACAGGCGCTCATCACCGAATCGGCAATCCCGGGCCGTATATCAACTGCAGCGAGCCGATGGGAGAATGCCAGGTACCGGTACAGGCCTGGTGCAATTCCTTCCACGCGGTTGATCAGGAGATATGTCTCAAACGCGTGGCGTCCACCTGCGGATGGAACGTTCCGTTTGGTATAGAAGGGATCAACGATCTCGATGACGCCCTGTGTCGCACAGAGGAGATAGGCGAGCTCCTCGATTGTGAGGGGATTTTTTGCATACGTCCGGACTGAGGATCGCGTCTCGATTGCATTCCTGAGATCAAGTGGCGGGGCCGTAATTGATTCAGGGGATGGAAGCTCAATAACCATGCCATCATCAGAATAGGGCTTCTCAAGCGGGGGCGGGGTGACACCTCTCTGCTGATCAGACGGGGGGAGATGGGCATATCTTGTCAGCTCCATGAAGGTTCTGCCGATCTTCTGCATACTCCCGTGATATAGTCCCTCGTGATGATGAATTATTCTGAAGGATACCTGAAAAAAAGTGGTCTTAAAATTATGCAGGAGAGATGGTTACCGACCAGATACCATCTGAGATGATGTTGAAGAGATAATTATCATCATCGTGGATGGTCACTGGAACTGTTGTCGTATAATTACCGACATTAAAGTTCATAATTCTCATCGCGAGGTCCGTGCATAGCCAGAGGCGCCTGCTGATCATTCTCCATCAGGAGCGTGCCATCGTACCCGATAAGATGAGCACCAATGACAGTTCCTTCTTCCATGGTGATCTCACACGAGTAATCCCCGGCCGGAATCATAAAGGACGGAGTTGCAGCGTTGCCAATACCAGTAAAAGTCTGTGGGGGGACGCCATTTATCATCCCTGGGGGATTGATGGTAAGAGACCAGTCTCCCTCCTGTCTGACCTCGACGGTGGCATTTGCTGTCTCTGTGATCATGAAAACCCAGGACCAGCTGTACCAGCCGTCATCCTCAGCAGCTATATATGCACCCTCGTGTAACTTCCTCGAATCATAAACCCGTTATGTTCGGTCATGATCTCAACCATCGAATCATCAGGATACGAGTCGGCAGGTTTTTTGAGATGGAATTTCAGGAGATAAAGACCTACAGAGAGGCGCGTATCAACTGTCTGGTCTCCTGTTCCGATGAAGATCCAATCATGACCATTCTCACCCGAGGGAGGTGAAACAGGTGGATGATCATGAGCAGTTTCGTCAACACATCCTGCAAGGAGGCATACCCCGGCAAGGAGTCCTACTAACAGAAGAAGAGAGAATGTACCATTCTGTTTCATGTTACAATAATGCTGATCTTTCAGCCCATCTATACTTATCCTGGGGCAAGGATTGATAGCCCCTGACCATCCAGCATAGGTATGGCAAACCGGCTCAGTGATGAGAAGAGTCCTTACCTCCGCCAGCATGCAGACAATCCGGTCGACTGGCACCCGTTCTCTGAAGAAGCATTCGAGGAAGCCCGGAGACTGGATATCCCGGTCTTCCTCTCTATCGGGTATTCCACCTGCCACTGGTGTCATGTGATGAATCGTGAGTCATTCTCAGATCAGGAGGTGGCCAAGGCGCTTCTAGGCAGGTTTATCGCAGTAAAAGTTGATCGTGAGGAACGGCCCGAGGTCGATCGGATCGCGATGGCTGCATGCCAGCTGATGACCGGATCCGGTGGGTGGCCACTCACCCTCGTCCTCACCCCAGATAAACGCCCCTTCTTTGCAGGAACCTATATTCCAAAAAAACCAAAGTATGGCCGTGCCGGCCTTCTCCAGGTGCTGGACCGGATATGGGATCTCTGGCAGAAGGACCGGAATGAAGCAGAGGGGTTAGCCAGAAGGGTCGAAGAGGCGGTCCAGTCATATCTCAGAGGTGAAGGACCGGCTCCGGAGAAGAGACCTACAAAGAATGGAGCCCCGGATGAGGCGTATATCGCTCTTACCGGATCGTTTGACCGTGATAACGGGGGTTTTGGAACTGCCCCGAAGTTTCCGTCACCCCACATCCTCTCGTTCCTCTTCCGGTATGCCGGTGTCACCGGGAGAGCTGATGCCACCCGGATGGCGGTTGAAACACTTCACGCAATGAGAATGGGCGGGATCAACGACCAGGTTGGGGGTGGCTTTCACCGATATGCCACTGACCAGAGATGGGCCATTCCACATTATGAGAAGATGGCAACCGACCAGGCCCTCCTTCTCACAGCTTTTGCGGAAGGGTACCGGATCACCCGTGATCCCCTCCTGAAGACGGAAGCAGAAAGAATTGCAGACTATGTCAGATCAGATCTGAGATCCGATGAAGGACTCTTTTACACTGCCGAAGATGCAGAGAGTGGTGGGGAAGAGGGGGGCTTCTATCTCTGGTCACAAGCCGGGATCCGATCCGCCCTTGGTGATGAGGACGGGGGCTGGGCTGCTCATCTCTTCCTTGGATTAATCGATGAGAAGACTCGCATGCCCCTCTCTCTCACGATTGGAGATCCTGATTCGGAGAGGCTGAAGAGAGTGAGAGAGAGGCTCCGGAAGGTGAGAGATGCCCGCGAACGGCCGTTTCGCGATGAGAAGATCCTCCTTGACGTCAATGCCATGATGATCAGCGCTTTTGCTCGAACAGGCCAACTCCTCGAAGATCCTGAAATGATAGCTGATGCGGTCAATGCCTATCAGGAGCTTTCAGCTATTCTGAAGGATTCTGGAGATGCCCTCTTTCACTCACGCATATCAGGGGTGAATACAACTCCGGCCAATCTTGTAGATTATGCTGAGTTGATATCAGCTGCAATTATGCTCAATCAGGCCACAGGTAAACCAGAACCACTCCTTGATGCAACCCGCCTGATGGAGAAGGTTATCGCAGAGTTTTTCAATCCTGAAAAAGGGTGGTTCTGGTTTGAAGGGGAAGGGGGGGCACTATTCCGGACACGGGATCTTGAGGATGCAGCCGGCCCATCAGGAAATGCCGTGATGCTCCACAACCTCCTTCTCCTTCACCGGATCACAGGAAATACTCAAGCTGCCCTGATTGCCGGAATTATGGAGACGAAGCTGACCCCTGTCTTTCTCCACCACCCGACCGCGCATATTCATGCCATCAGTGCATCAGCCCACCACTCTGATGCAGCAGTTGATGTTGTGATCACCGGTGATGCAACACCCTTTCTGGTACCACTCAGCCAGACGAGAAACATCCTCTTAACATGGATTCATATCAGACCGGATCTTGTGTCAGCTCTTCAGGGAAGAGCACCAAAATTTGACGAGTATGATAGAGGGGCCAGAGATCCGGTTGCATTCCCCTGCAGGGAGGGGGCCTGCCTCCCCCCGGTCACCGAGCCTGAGGAACTGAGAAAGGTTCTGGATCTGGCTTTTCATCATCATGATGCATCAGGATAGATATCATATACACGAAGAGGGGGTGATTCCGAAGGATTCTTCATCGATCATATCATAAATTACATTATGGCAGCAGAGGAGATGAAAGGGCGTTTTGTCAAGGGACGATATGTTGTTGATGAGGAAGATGAGCCAAAAGCTGAGACATCAGCAAAAGAAGATGAACAGCCGACAATCGAGCATCTCATTAAAAAGACCTCAGAGAATGTTGATATGACCATTGAGAGTGTCGTCATCCTCGGCAAGAAACTCTTCATGTCAGAGGAGGGTCGCAATCACATCGAGGCGAAGACAAGAGAGATCGGATCTGAGCTTCAGAAGGCTGTAGGGGAGATCGCTGAGGCCGCACAACGCTTTATACAGAAGAAGTGAGGTCATGCATGAGTGATACGGGATTGTCGAACTAACATAATAGTATTTTATATCAGTGGCGTCAATAATAATTTGCAGAGACCAAACTGCATGAGTACTACGATGGAAGGAAGAAAATATGGAAGCCGGGGTAATTTCGGCGCCCCAAAAAGCTTTGACGGTCCTCGTGAGATGACCAAAACAGTCTGTTCCGACTGTGGATCCGAATGTGAAGTACCTTTTAAACCTACAGAGGGCAGGCCAGTGTACTGCCGTGACTGCCTCCCAAAGCACCGGAAACCCCGGTTCTAATCTTTTTTTTAAAGAGCATTACACGAATCAGTTTGCCAATATAGATGTATAATTAGAATGTATCATGACACAGCGTGGTTTTGTATGTCCGTTTTGAAAAATCTCATATGAACCCACTAAGACATTGTGTATATAAGCGTACCTTTTTAAGGTTGAATCCCATATATAATATTGCAGAACTCAAACTGCATGAGTAATACAATGGAAGGAAGAAATTTTGGCGGCCGGGGTAATTTCGGCGGCCCAAGAAGCTTTGACGGTCCTCGTGAGATG
>SL_3KL_010_SEDDRAFT_10003917_pt1 | contig 13498 bp, 10 predicted proteins | sample SodLakKL_010_SED_2_FD_10381 | JGI IMG/M metagenome (IMG submission 10381)
CGCTCTCCCAGCCGCTCGCGCACCGGGGCCAACGCCCGGGCCAACACGGCCAGGTCACTGCGCCAGACGTTGCGCCCGTCGATGACCCCCAGCGACAGGACCTTGTGCGGCAGCAGCCGGTCGAGCACGGCGGTGAGCTGGTCGGGATCGCGCACGCAGTCGATGTGGACCCCGTCCACCGGCAGCCCCATGGCGGTGGAGAGGTTCTCGCCCAAGCCCCCGAAATAGGTGGCCAGCAGCAGCTTGACCGGGCCGGCCTGCAGCCGGTGATACGCGCGTTCGTAGGCCTGTTGCCAGTCGGCGGGCAGGTCCTGCACCAGCGCCGGCTCGTCCAGCTGCACCCATTCCACGCCCTGTTCACCCAGCTGCTGGAGGATCTCGCCGTAGATATCCACTACGCCGTCCAACAGCTGCAGGCGGTCCAGCCCCGGTGACTTGGCCTTGCCCAGCCACAGCCAGGTGAGGGGGCCGGTCAGCACGACCTTGACCGGGTGCCCGGCGGCCCGGGCCTCGGCCACCTCGTCGAACAGCTGCCGGGAGGCCAGCCGGAAGCGCTGTTCGGCGTGCAGTTCGGGGACCAGGTAGTGGTAATTGGTGTCGAAGTACTTGGTCATCTCGCAGGCGGCTGCCGGCTCACCGGTGGGTGCCCGGCCCCGGGCCATGCGGAAAGTGGTGTCCAGGTCCACCATCTCGCCCGCATTGCCGAAGCGCGGGGGGACGGCACCGAGCAGGGCGCTGACGTTGAGCACATGGTCGTAGAAGGCGAAGTCGCCCACCGTCACCCAGTCCAGGCCCGCGTCCCGTTGTGCCTGCCAGTGCCGGGCGCGGAGCTCACGGCCGGTACGTTCCAGTTCTGCCTGGTCGATTTCGCCCTTCCAGTACGCCTCCGTGGCGCGTTTCAGCTCCCGGCGGGCCCCGATGCGCGGATACCCCAGGACATGAGTGGTGCTCATGAAAACCTCCGTCAGTGTTGAATGATTCGCGGCAGTTTCCGCGCTGGGGTATCATGAATCAATCGCGTTTTTTTCAACTGAGTGATGAGTATTTCTCATGAATAAGCTGGAGCTGCGCCACCTGCGCACCTTGGCCACGGTGCGCGATACCGGTTCGCTGAGCGCGGCGGCGGCCCGACTGCACCTGACCCAGTCCGCGCTATCGCACCAGGTCAAGGAGTTGGAGGCCCGCCTGGGCCAGACGCTGTTCCGGCGCAAGAGCCGCCCGGTACGCTTTACCCCCGCCGGCCAGCGGCTGCTGGACCTGGCCGATGAGGTGCTGCCCCGACTGCGGGCCACCGAGCAGGAGCTGATGCGCATGAGCGGGGTACGGCCGGGGCGACTGCACCTGTCCATTGAGTGCCACAGCTGCTTTCAGTGGCTGCTCCCCACCCTGGACCAGTACCACCGCCAGTGGCCGGAGGTGGAGATCGATATACCGGAGGGCCACCAGTTCGACGCGCTGCCGGCGCTGGGGGACGAGCAGCTGGACCTGGTGGTCACCGCCGACCCGAAGCCGCTGACCGGCGTCCACTATGAGCCGCTGTTCCGCTACCAGTCGCTGCTGGCCGTGGGCCGCAACCACCGTTGGGCCGGCCGGGACTGGATCGCCCCGCAGGAGCTGGCCGAGGAGACATTGATCACCTATCCGGTGGAGCACGCCCGGCAGGATATTTTCACCCAGTTCCTGGACCCGGCCGGTGTGCGACCCCACCGGGTGCGCACCGCCGCCATGGCCGTGCTGATGATGCCATTGGTGGCCAGTGGTCGCGGGGTTTGCGGGATGCCCAACTGGGCGTTGGCCGAGTACCTGGAGCAGGACTACGTCTGTGCCCTGAGCCTGGGCGAGGAGGGTGTCTGGCGCACGTTGTACGCCGCCACCCGGGAGGAGGATCGCCACCTCCCCTGGATGGCGGACTTTCTGCGCACTGCGCGCGAGACCGCCTTTCGCGTGCTGAGCGGCATTCGGCCCGCGTCAGTCTAGTCCCACTGCAGGGCGCCCCCGGTGCGGTAGTCGGTGACCCGGGTCTCGAAGAAGTTCTTCTCCTTCTGCAGGTCCATCACCTCGCTCATCCAGGGGAAGGGGTTGGTGGCCCCGGGGTAGAGCTCGGTCAGGCCCAACTGGGCACAGCGGCGGTTGGTGATGAAGTGCATGTACTCCTCGCACATGTCGGCGTTGAGCCCGAGCATGCCGCGGGGCATGGTGTCGCGGGCGTAGGCCACCTCCAGCTCGGTGGCCTCGCGCAGCATGGTGAGCACCTCCTGTTCGAAGTCGCTGGTCCACAGGTCCGGGTTCTCGTGGCGGATCTGGTTGATCACGTCGATGCCAAAGTTCAGGTGGATGGACTCATCGCGCAGGATGTACTGGTACATCTCGGCGATGCCGGTCATCTTGTTCTGCCGGCCCAGGGAGAGGATCTGGGCAAAGCCGGTGTAGAACCACATGCCTTCGAAGACCACGTAGAAGGCCACCAGGTCGCGCAGGAAGCCTTGGGCGCCCTCCGGGGTGCTGGTGTCGAACTGGCTGCTCTCCAGGTTCTGGGTGTATTTCAGCGCCCAGGCCGCTTTGTCGGTGATGCTGGGCACCTCACGGTACATGTTGAACAGCTCCCCTTCGTCCAGGTCGAGGCTCTCGACGATGTACTGGAAGGTGTGGGTGTGGATGGCCTCCTCGAAGGCCTGGCGCAGCAGGTACTGGCGACACTCGGGGTTGGTGATGTGGCGGTAGATGGCCAGCACGATGTTATTGGCGACCAGGGACTCGCTGGTGGCGAAGAAGCCCAGATTGCGCTTGATCATCAGCCGTTCGTCGGCGGTGAGGCCGTCAGGGCGGCGCCAGAGGGCGATGTCGGCACCCATGGGGACTTCGGTGGGCATCCAGTGGTTGTTGCAGCCGGCCAGGTACTTGTCCCAGGCCCATTCGTACTTCAGGGGCAGCAGCTGGTTCACGTCGGCGCGGCAGTTGATCATGCGCTTTTCATCCACGCTGACGCGGTGGGCGCCCGCTTCAATGGCCTCCAGGCCGGTGGCGGCAGTGTTCTGGTTTTGCATGGTGCTCTCCTTGGGTTCTGGCTGTTGAATCAGCAGCCGTGCATACGGCCAGGCATTACTGGCAGGCCTCACACTCCGGATCATCCACGGAGCAACTCTGTCCACCCCCCGGCGCCGCGCTCACCGCGTTCAACCGGTTCGCCCGCGCCGGGTCCATGGTGCTCTTCTCCACTTGGGTGGCCCCGGTGCTGCGCAGGTAGTAGGTGGTCTTCAGCCCGGACCGCCAGGCCTGGCGGTAGAGGGCGTCCAGCTTCGGGCCCGATGGTTCGGCCATGTAGAGGTTCAGTGACTGGGACTGGTCCAGCCACTTCTGCCGCCGGCTGCCGGCCTGGACCAGCCACTCCGAGTCCAGCTCGAAGGCGGTGGCAAAGCGTTGCTTCAGTTCATCCGGCACACGGCCAATGGGCTGCACGCTGCCGTCGTAGTACTTCAGGTCGTTGACCATCACCGCATCCCACAACCCGTGCGCCTTCAGCGCGCGGACCAGGGCAGGATTTACCACCGTGAACTCGCCGGAGAGGTTGGATTTGACGTACAGGTTCTTGAACGCAGGCTCGATCCCCTGGGAAACACCGACGATGTTGGCGATGGTGGCCGTGGGCGCAATCGCCAGGCAGTTGGAGTTGCGCATGCCGCCGCGCACTTTCTTCCGCAAGGCGTCCCAGTCCAGCGTGGATTGCGTGTCCATGGTGCAATCGCCGTCCCGGCTCTCCGCCACGCGCCGGATCGAGTCGATGGGCAGCTCACCCCGGTGCCACAACGAGCCCTCGAAGCTGCCGTACGTGCCGCGCTCCCGGGCCAGGTCCGCCGAGGCCTCGATGGCGTAGTAGCTGATCGCCTCCTGGCTGCGGTCGGCAAAGGCCACTGCCTCGTCGCTGGCGTAGGGGAGGGCCTGGGCGTAGAGCGCATCCTGGAAGCCCATCACCCCCAGCCCCACCGGTCGGTGGCGCAGGTTGGCCCGGCGGGCCTGGGGCACGCTGTAGTAGTTGATATCGATGACGTTATCCAGCATGCGCATGGCCGTGCGGACCGTGCCGCGCAGCCGCTCGTGATCGATGCCCTCGGCGGTGGTATGGGCGGCCAGGTTCACCGAGCCCAGGTTGCAGACGGCGATCTCGTCGTCCGAGGTGTTCAGCGTGATCTCCGTGCACAGGTTGGAGCTGTGCACCACGCCGGCGTGCTGCTGCGGCGAGCGCAGGTTCGACGGGTCCTTGAAGGTGATCCAGGGGTGGCCGGTCTCGAACAGCATGCCCAGCATGCGCCGCCAGAGCTGTTTGGCGGAGACCACCTTGAAATTGCGGATCTCACCTCGCGCGGCCCGGGCCTCCAACTCCTCGAAGGCCGCCTTGAACGCCGGGCCGTAGAGTTCGTGCAGGTGGGCGGCATCGTCCGGCGAGAAGAGGGTCCAGTCGGCGTCGGCCTCCGCCCGCTGCATGAACAGGTCCGGCACCCAGTGGGCGGTGTTCATGTCGTGGGTGCGGCGGCGGTCGTCGCCGGTGTTCTTGCGCAGCTCCAGGAACTCCTCCACGTCCAGGTGCCAGGTCTCCAGGTAGGCGCAGACCGCACCCTTGCGCTTGCCCCCCTGGTTCACCGCCACGGCGGTGTCGCTGGCCACCTTGAGGAAGGGCACCACGCCCTGGGAGCGGCCGTTGGTGCCCTTGATGTGGGCGCCCATGGCCCGCACCCGGGTCCAATCGTTGCCCAGGCCGCCGGCAAACTTGGACAGCAGGGCGTTGTCGCGGATGGCGCCGTAGATACCGCCCAGGTCGTCGGGCACGGTAGTCAGGTAGCAGCTGGAGAGCTGCGGACGCCGGGTGCCGCTGTTGAACAGCGTGGGCGTGGAGCTCATGAAATCGAAGCTGGAGAGCAGCCGGTAGAATTCGATGGCACGCGCCTCGCGCTCCGGCTCCTGCAGGGCAAGGCCCATGGCCACGCGCATGAAGAAGGCCTGGGGCAGCTCGAAGCGGGTGCCGTCCCAGTGCTGCAGGTAGCGGTCATACAGGGTCTGCAGGCCCAGGTAGTTGAACTGCAGGTCGCGCTCCGGGCGTAGGGCCGCGGCCAGCTGGGCCAGATCGAAGTCCAGTAGCTGCTCGTCCAGCAGTTCCAGCTCGACCCCGCGCCGGATATAGTCCGTAAAGTAATCCGCATAGCCCGGATCGCACCCCGGTTCGGCGGCGTAGGGCCGGCCTAGAAAGTGCAGCGCCTCGCCGTTCAGTTGGTGTTGCAAAAGCCTGGCGGCCACGAAGCCGTAGGCCGGCTCCCGTTCAATCAGGCTGCGGGCACTGAGGATCAGCGCCTTGTGCACCTCCTGTTCGGTGACCCCGTCGTAGAGGTTGCGCCAGGCCTCCCGCGCCACCCGCTGCGGGTCGGTGTCGGCGAGCCCTTCGCAGGCATGGGCAAGTAACCGCTGCAGCATGGACTCATCCAGCGGCACCTGTTCGCCGTCGGCGCGGGTCATGTGCAGGGTGGGCGTGTCCCGGGCGGCAGCCTGCTCCTCCCGACGCTTGCGGGCGTGTTCCTCGCGGTACAGCACGTAGGCCCGGGCCACCTTGTGTTCGCCGGCGCGCATCAGTGCCAGCTCCACCTGGTCCTGGATATCCTCGATATGGATCGGGGTGGCGGTGGGGCGCCGGGTCAGGGCCTGGACCACCTGCGCGGTGAGGTCGGCGGTGACCTGCTGGATGCGGGCGGCGTCAGCGGTCTGTTCGCCTTCCACGGCCAGGAAGGCCTTCTTCATGGCCAGCTGGATCTTGTCAGGGTTGAAGGCGGTCAGTGCGCCGTTGCGGCGGATGACTTGCTGGGTGTTGCTCTGGGCCGTTGGTGCGGCCTCGGCAGCCTTGGCGGACATGGGATTCCTCCTGCTCGTCCAGATGAACCGGGAGGAACCGACGCGAGGGATGTGAGGGCAGGGCACACGCGCAGCGCGTTGCGGCCTTGGCGGGCGGCCGGCTGCAGCAAGGGCGTCCTGTCCCCGGGCACCTTTGACGCGAAGGTTCCGGGCTCGGCGCACCCACCGGGGGTGGCCGGTCCTCGGAGGTATTCGGGCTCGACAGTGGCCTGGCTGGCCCCGTCACACCGTTGCGCGACAGCCCCGGATTCTCACCGGTGTTCCCCTCCATGGCCCATATTTCGTAGTGGGCGCGAGGACGGTTCGCAATATATGGGATGAGGGCCGGGAGTGCAAGGGTCGCCCGGCGGGGGTCGCCCGTGACTGTGGTTGCGCTATGCTGCAACAGGGGTTGGTCGGATTCGGCGGAGCGCGGCGCCGGCCGCACCCGCTTAACGGTATGCCCATTTGTTACAAGCTCCAGGCTTTTATTCCCGGACCGGGCTGCGCAGAATGGCGGTACCGATCACGCACCGGCCGTTCGGGGCGGTGCCCCAAGGCAAGCACAGCGAACGAGAAGAGGGGAGCAGGACGTGAAACCGGAAACCCTGGCCATCCACGCGGGCTACAGCCCGGACCCGACCACCAAGGCCGTGGCGGTGCCCATCTACCAGACCACCAGCTACGCCTTCGATAGCACCCAGCACGGGGCGGACCTGTTCGACCTGAAGGTGCCGGGCAATATCTACACCCGCATCATGAACCCCACCAACGCGGTGTTGGAGCAGCGTGTTGCGGAGCTGGAGGGAGGCATCGGTGGGCTGGCGGTGGCTTCCGGCATGGCGGCCATCACCTACGCTATCCAGTGCATCACCCGAGCGGGCGATAACATCGTCTCCACCAGCAAGCTCTACGGCGGCACGTACAACCTGTTTGCGCACACCATGCCCAACTTCGGCATTGAGGTGCGCATGGCCAGCCACGACGACTTCGACCGGCTGGAAGGGTTGATCGACGAAAAGACCAAGGCGGTCTTCTGCGAGACGGTGGGCAACCCCTCCGGCGAGGTGGTGGACATCGGCCGGCTGGCGGACATCGCGCACCGCCACGGGGTACCGCTGATCGTGGACAACACCGTGCCCACGCCCTTCCTCTGGCGGCCCATCGATGACGGTGCCGATATCATCGTCCACTCCCTGACCAAGTTCATGGGCGGGCACGGCACCACCGTGGGTGGAGTTATCGTCGATTCGGGCAAGTTCCCCTGGGCCGACCACGGCGAGCGCTTCCCGATGATGGTGGAGCCGGACCCCTCCTACCACGGTGTGGTCTATACCGAGGCGCTGGGCGAGGCCGCCTTTATCGGTCGCTGCCGGGTGGTGCCGCTGCGCAACACCGGCTCGGCCCTCTCACCCATGAACGCCTTTCAGCTGCTGCAGGGCATCGAGACCCTGCACCTGCGCATGGAGCGCCACAGCGAGAACGCGCTGGAGGTGGCGCAGCACCTGCAGAACCACCCGCAGGTGAACTGGGTGAAGTACGCGGGCCTGGAGTCCAGCCCGGACTACCCGCTGGTGCAGAAGTACATGCGCGGCGGCATGGCCTCGGGCATCCTCTCCTTCGGCATCCGCGGTGGCAAGGAGGCCGGTGCCAGGTTCATTGATGCGCTGCAGCTGATCACCCGTCTGGTGAACATCGGTGACGCCAAGTCGCTGGCCACCCATCCGGCCACCACCACCCACCGTCAGCTGGACGAGGCGGAGCTGGAGCAGGCGGGGGTTACCCAGGACATGGTGCGCATTGCCGTGGGGATCGAGCACGTGGACGATATCATCGCCGATATTGACCAGGCGCTGGAGGCGGCCAAATAGTTACTCCGGTCCGTGTGCCGGCGCGTCCCAAGAATGCCCCCGCAGGTCCGATGGCTGGCGGGGGCATTGCGGTTAGGGCTGATGTTTTACTGAACCGGGCGAGACCAGATGTCTTTCGGGGTATGGCGTTTGAGGATCTCTTCCGCTTCGCGCTGGCCGCTGTCCGGTACCATCACCTTCACCTGGATGGTCTCCTTGTCCAGGAACACCTTCTCCTGATCAAACCCGTCCGATATGAGTTCATCCACGGCATTCCGGGCGGCGTCCTCGTTGTCGTAGGCTGCTGTTACTGTTTGGGACATGGCGTGCACCTCTCTCGGGTGTCGGTCTGAAAGGCAGACAACAACGGCCGTCACGGGCCGTTACCGGAAAGGTAGTCAATGGCGGGCGCCGTTGCGTCCCCCATTGCGTCCCCAGGGGTCAGTCAAAGACGACGGTGCGGTTGCGGTAAACCAGCGTCTTGCGCTGTACGTGCAGCCAGACGGCCCGAGCCAGCACCAGTTGCTCCAGGTCACGCCCCTTGCGCACCAGGTCGGCCACCGAGTCGCGGTGTGTCACCCGGGTGACGTCCTGCTCGATGATCGGGCCGGCATCCAGGTCCTCGGTGACGTAGTGACTGGTGGCGCCGATGATCTTCACCCCCCGCTCGTGGGCGGCGTGGTAGGGGCGGGCGCCGGCGAAGGCAGGCAGGAAGGAGTGGTGGATGTTGATGATGCGTTCCGGCCAGGCCTGGATGAAATCGGCCGAAAGGATTTGCATGTAGCGGGCGAGTACCGCGAAGTCGATCCGGTAATCGGCGAGCAGGTCGTTCTGTTGGCGCTCCACTTTGGCCTTGGTCTCGGGGGTGACCGGCAGGTGGTAGAAGTCAATGCCGAAGCGTTTGGCGACGGGCCGCAGTTCGTCATGGTTGCTGATGATCAGCGGGATATCCACCGCCAGTTCGCCTGTCTGCCAGCGCGCCAGCAGGTCATAGAGACAGTGCGCCAGGCGGGAGGCGAAGATCGCCATACGCGGCCGCTCGTCTGAGAAGTGCAGCCGCCAGGTCATATCGAGGGGTTCGGCCAGCTCACGGCGGAAGGCCTCGGCAATCCCGTCGGCGGGCAGGGCGAAGCCGCGCAGCTCCCACTCCGCCCGCAGAAAGAAGACCCCCTGCTCCGTATCCACGTGCTGGTCAAGGTCCACTATGTTGCCGCCGTGCTCGGAGAGGAACCGGCTGATGGCGGCGACAATGCCGCGCCGGTCGGGGCAGTGTATGAGCAGGATGGCAGTGCGGCGGTCGGTTTCGCTCATGACGTGTCCGGGTCCTTTCGGGGCGGGTGGCGTGGTCAACTGCCCCGGTTATACCACATCAAACCGCGGTTCTGCGGGGCGGCGCGGCAGGAATATATTTAAAACATCTAGAATGTGTTATACGTTGTCGGCGACTCAGCAATTTGCTGTGGCAACCCGACCGACAGGAGGAAACCATGCATCGATTTATAATGACCGCCTTCCTGGCCCTGGGGCTGGGCCTGAGTGGCCCGGTGTTGGCCGAAGACTGGGCCTTGACCCCGGAAAAGACTTACGAGCGCGTGCAGGCGGAAGGGGATGAGCTGCTGTTCATCGATGTGCGTGACCCGGTGGAGATCATGTTCGTTGGCTTTACCGACGTGGTGCACGCCAACATCCCCTTCCGGATGGTCGACACCGATGGCTGGATGGAACAGAACAACCACTTTGCCATGCCGATCAACGATGATTTTGCCGACGCCGTGGGCCGGGCGCTGGAAGAGCGTGGCCTGCCCGAGGACGCCACGATCATCACCATGTGCCGCTCCGGCAGCGACCGGGGAGAGCCCAGTGCCGAGTACCTGCGGGACGCGGGTTTCCCTAATGTCTTCTACGTGGAAAACGGTTTCCAGGGGGACCCGGCCAGCGAAGGCGAGCATGAGGGCCAGCGGGTGGTGAACGGCTGGCAGAACTCCGGGTTGCCCTGGAGCACCGACATGAACCGGGACAAGATCTACCAGGCGCCCTGAGCGCCCGCGATGGGGTGCCATGGACGGTGCCCGCTTTCCCCGCCCGGCGTCACTCCATTACTGTCACCCTGACGCGGTTACGCCCGGCCTGCTTGGCCTCGTACAGGGCCGCGTCGGCCGCTGCCAGTGCCTGTTCCGGGCTGTGCTGTCGGGGTGCCACCACGACCGCCACGCCAAGGCTGACCGTGACATAGGGGCTGCCGCCCGACGGGGCCTGCCTGATCCGTGCATCCAGCATGGCCTGCCGGATTTCCTCCGCCACCTGGCGACTACCCGCCTCCTCGTTACCCGGCAGCATCAGGGTGAATTCCTCGCCCCCGTAGCGCGCGGCCAGGTCGCCGGGTCGGCGCGCATTTTCCTCCAGGATTCGCGCCAGGGTCTTCAACACCTCGTCGCCCTGCGGGTGGCCGAAGTGGTCGTTGTAGGGCTTGAACTTGTCCACGTCCAGCATGATCACGCTCAAGGGCCGACCGGTGCGCATTGCCCGGCGCCATTCCCGCTGCATGCCGGTCTCCAGCGCGCGTCGGTTGGCCAGCCCGGTGAGCCCGTCCTGCAGGGCCTGGCTCTGCAGTTCGCGGTTGAGCGCCCGGAGTTCCTCCTCCCAGCGCTTGCGCTCGGAAATATCCCGGAACAGGGTCACGACGCCCGCGTGGCCACGGCGACCGGGCAGCGGCGTGGCGGTGACGTCCACCGGGATGGCACGCCCGGACTTGTGCCGGAAATACTCCTCGCTGTTCTGGTAGGGCTCACCGGTTCGAGCGGCCTCCAGTATCGGGCAGCGAAGCGGGTGGGCCTGACCGCTTGGGTCGTGGAAGAGCTGATGGGCATTGCGGCCGATCATCTCGTCGGCATCGAAACCGAGAATGCGTTCCGCGGCGGGGTTGGTGTAGCGGATACGACCGGTGGCATCCAGCACGTAGAGGCCATCCCCCATGCTGTGGAGCACCGCCTCATGGGTGGAGCGCAATGACCGCAACGACCACCGGGCCATGGCCAGGCGGTAGACCACAACGCCCGCCAGCAGGCCAATCAGAGTGGAGACGAGTACCTCGGGCGAGAGCAGTTGGAGCGGTTGGGCCTCGACGACTGCCAGAAGAAGCAGTGCCGCTGCGGCTCCGAGACCAGCGGCCAGGGCGGTCAGGCAATAGATGAGGAGCAACGGTCGGCGCATGGCGGTTTCTCGAGACGCGGGGTCACCGCGGAGGGCTCTGCGGTTCAGCCGGCCGGCTGCAGGACGGCCTTGATCGCCAGGGGTGGGGTGAGCAGTGGCTGTGAACTGATCAGCAGATCGGCGCCGGCATCCCGGTAGGCGGCGGCAAGTTCCACGGAAACACCGCCTGCGGGGGCCAGCAGCGGCCGGCGCGGTCGTTCATCCAGTCGTTGCCGGACCCGCCCCAGGTCATCGGGACTGAAATGAATCAGTTGCAGCATGTCGGCCTGGTCCGCCAGTCGCAATGCTTCCGCCTCGTTGTTGACGGCGATCACCAGCTTCTTGCCGGGTTGGACCCTGGGCGCTGCCAGCAGGCGTCGGGTGAGGCTGCTGGCGGGCAGGAACCCCCGGTGCTCCGGGGTCACCAGCAGGGTATCGGACAGCCCGGTACGGTGCAGGGTGCCGCCGCCGGTGCGAACGGCGTAGGCGGCCAGCCGCCGGGTGCCGGGAAAGCCCCGGCGGGTACAGGCGACCGGTACCGGGTCCGCCGCCCGGCACAGGGCGCGGGTGGCGGTCGCGATACCGGAGAGGTGTTCTACCAGGTACTGCGCCACCTTCCAGGCCCGATGCAGGGCGCCGGCGTTGCCCTCCGCCTGCAGCAGCTGGGTGCCCGCGCGGACCGGGGTGCCCTCGGGGGCATCGCACCGGGCACTGGCCCCGGACAGCTCAAGGAGCCGGCGGGCACCTTGCAGGCCGCACGGCACCATATCCGTCCGGGCACCGAATACCAGGTGGCCGGGGTCCTGGCCGATACCCAGGGCCTCGGTGGAGAGGTCGCCGTAGGGGGCGTCCTCGTCCAGCAGGGCCAACAGGGTGGCGTCATCCAGCATCCGCGGCTCAGCTCCCCAGCCGGCGGTACTTGATGCGGTGCGGGTTGAGCGCCTCGTCACCCAGCCGCTTCTTGCGGTCCGCCTCGTACTCTTGGTAGTTGCCCTCAAACCAGGTCACCTGGCTGTCACCCTCGAAGGCGAGGATGTGGGTGGCGACGCGGTCCAGGAACCAGCGGTCGTGGGAGATGACCATGGCGCAGCCGGGGAAGGCCAGCAGGGCCTCTTCCAGGGCGCGCAGGGTCTCCACGTCCAAGTCGTTGGTGGGTTCGTCCAGCAGCAGGGTGTTGCCGCCGCTGCGCAGCAGCTTGGCCAGGTGCACGCGGTTGCGCTCACCGCCGGACAGGTCGCCGATGTACTTCTGCTGGTCGGAACCCTTGAAGTTGAACCGGCCCACGTAGGCCCGGGACGGGGTCTCGTACTTGCCCACCTTGATGATGTCCTGGCCGTCGGAGATCTCCTCCCAGACGGTCTTGCTGCCATCCAGGCTGTCGCGGGACTGGTCCACGTAGGCCAGTTCGACCGTCTCGCCTACCTCGATGGTGCCGCTGTCCGGTTCATCCTGCCCGGTGATCATGCGGAACAGGGTGGTCTTGCCCGCGCCGTTGGGGCCGATGATACCCACGATGCCGCCCGGGGGCAGATTGAAACTCAGGTCCTCGTAAAGCAGCTGGTCGCCGAAGGCCTTACTGACCCCTTCGGCAATGACCACCTTGTTGCCCAGGCGCGGACCCGGCGGGATGTACAGCTCCTGGGTCTCGTTGCGCTTCTGGAACTCCTGGCTCTGCAGCTCCTCGAAGCGGGCCAGGCGCGCCTTGCTCTTGGCCTGACGGCCCTTCGGGTTGCTGCGCACCCACTCCAGCTCCGACTTCATGGCGCGCCGGTGGGCGGCCTCCTGCTTGGCCTCCTGCTCCAGGCGCTTTTCCTTCTGCTCCAGCCAGGAACTGTAGTTGCCCTCCCACGGGATGCCGTGGCCGCGGTCGAGCTCGAGGATCCAGCCGGCCACGTTGTCGAGGAAGTAGCGATCGTGGGTGACGGCCACCACGGTGCCGGGGAACTCCGCCAGGAAGCGCTCCAACCAGGCCACCGATTCGGCGTCCAGGTGGTTGGTGGGCTCGTCCAGCAGCAGCATGTCGGGGGCCGACAGCAGCAGCCGGCAAAGCGCGACCCGGCGGCGTTCACCGCCGGAGAGCTTGCTCACGTCGGCGTCCCACGGGGGCAGGCGCAGGGCGTCGGCGGCCTGCTCCAGCTTGCGGTCCAGTTCCCAGGCGCCGGTGGCGTCGATGCGGTCCTGCAGCTTGGCCTGCTCCGCCATGAGCGCTTCGAAGTCGGCGTCCGGCTCGGCGAACTTGGCAGAGATCTCGTCGAAGCGGGTCAGCAGGTCCTTGATTTCCGCCACGCCCTCTTCGACGTTGCCCTTCACGTCCTTGCTGTCGTCCAGCTGGGGCTCCTGGGGCAGGTAGCCGATCTTGGTGCCAGGTTGGGCACGGGCCTCGCCCTCAAACTCTTTGTCTTCCCCGGCCATGATCCGCAGCAGGGTGGATTTGCCGGAGCCGTTGAGCCCCAGCACGCCGATCTTGGCGCCCGGGAAGAAGGACAGCGAGATGTCCTCTAGGATGGTCTTCTTGGGCGGCACGATCTTGCTCACCCGGTTCATGGTGTAGATGTACTGCGCCATGGGACTCCGTCCGGTTGCTTGGG
>SL_3KL_010_SEDDRAFT_10003919_pt1 | contig 13493 bp, 9 predicted proteins | sample SodLakKL_010_SED_2_FD_10381 | JGI IMG/M metagenome (IMG submission 10381)
GCTGGAGGATGATGTGACTGTCGGGCTTATCTGTAATGGTGATTTCGAAGACTGGACCGACGGGCTGCCTGACTGCTGGTATGGTGAAAAGTCCAGCATCGCACAAGGCAATGTGAACCAATACAGCGACAACCCCCATACAGGCAGCTTTGCGGTACAGCTTATAAGAGAAGATTCAGGTCATCAGCGGTTCACCAGCCAGCACGCAACGTTGGAGGATAACCATGCCTACGAGATCACATTCTGGGTCAAGGGCCAGGGCGAGATCAGGACAGGCCTTTTTGACGACCGCGATTCCGGTTTTGGGTATGCTCCCTACAACAGTTACATCATGGTTGACTCCGACAGCTGGTCAGAACACACCCAGGTGGTGACCGCCGCGAATAGCACCGATATTGCAGAATTTATTTTTTCAGTCAGAAATACCAGTGCAGCGAGGAATCATTTGCAACTGGACAATATAAGCGTTGAGGTAATAAGCGAAGGTGCCGAAGAAGTTAATAATATCGCTCAGCTGCGTGAAGGCACTGTCGGTGCAATTTATACCATTACTGAAGAAGTCATCCTAACCTTCCAGCAATCCTACCGCAACCAGAAGTTCATCCAGGACGGATCGGCTGCCATCATGATTGATGACAATTCCGGGACCATTACAAGCAGTTATGACCGTTATGACGGAATTACCGGCATTACAGGCACCCTGGGGGTGTATAACCAGATGCTGCAGTTTATACCGTCTGAAGACCCCGGCCCCCCTTCCTCGGGCGGCAACCAGATTGACCCCGAAACCCGTACACTGGCAAGTCTGAGCTCAGACGACCAGGCCAAACTGATCCGTGTTGAAAATGTCACCTTCCAGCAAACGGGAACTTTTGCAACCGGCACAGCCTACAACATCTCATCACCGGATGGGGACGGCATCTTTTATACGGAGTTCTGGGACGCCGACTATATCGAAGAGCCTATCCCGGCAGATCCACAAAGCATCCATGTCATCGTAACCGAGGATAACAACTACATCAGGGTCACCGCACGCGACTTGTCCGACTTTCTAGCCTATGTGAACACCATGGAAATATTGGACGGTGAAGCTGTTATTTATCCGAACCCTTTTCGCAACAACATCCATGTAACCGGCAATGAGCAGCTCCAACGGGCCCTGATCATCAACACCACCGGTCAGATCTTAATGGAGATACATACAACGGAGCGCGACCTGAATATTTTTGCCGGACACCTGGTACCAGGCATCTATTTCATCCAGCTTCAGTTTGAGGACGGAACCATTGTTAACAAAAAGTTGCTGAAACAATAGACTGGTTGCTGGTGAATGATTTCCTCTGCCCTGTTGCCTGCTTTTTTCTTCTGGAAAGCGGGCAACACATTTTTCCCGGCTGCCGAAGCAAGCCCTCATTGCGGCATGTCAACATGCAGATCATCGTAGACCGTCGGTAAAAAAAGAAACCCATTGAATAAGCATATTAACACCATCGTACCGTGAATCATTAAGCCATTAACACATCAGCACACCGGGTTGGTATTTTTTTTGTAATTTCACGTTCCTTTTGATGTGAACCAAAACAAACCTGAGAATATGAATAAACAGAAATTATCGCCCGACTACCTGTTTGAGGTCAGCTGGGAAGTGTGCAATCAGATTGGCAAATTGCACACAGTGATCAGCACCAAGGCACCGTTTTTGATCAATCAGCATAAAGACAATTACATAGCAGTGGGGCCGGATGTCTGGAAAGAGACCCATCAGAATCCGGAGTTTATCGAAGACCCGAACCTTTTCAGTGCATGGCATGAGCATGCAGCAAAAAACAATATCCACTTTCGTATCGGCCGGTGGCAGGTAAAGGGTGAGCCTGTTGCCATACTGGTTGATTTTACCCCTTTGTTTGGAAAGAAAGACAAGATCTTTACCGATTTCTGGTTGAAATATGGCCTGAACTCCCTCAGTGGCCAGTGGGATTATACGGAGCCGGCCATGTTTGGCTACGCCGCCGGCCAGGTGATTGAAAGTTTTTATGATTTTCACCTCACCGCCCATGACCGCCTGGCAGTACATTTTCATGAATGGATGACGGGAATGGGGGTTCTGTATCTCCAGGACAATGTGCCGCAGGCCGGTACTGTGTTTACGATACAGGAGACCATCCTGGGAAACGCCATGGCCCACCACGGGGAAACACTATCCGAGCAGCTGGACAGCATTGATGATAAACAAAAGGCAGAACAGCTTGCCATTGACTCAAAGCACAGCCTGGAGCAGGCGGCTGCACGCAACGCCGATGTCCTTACGGCTGCATCCGATGAAACAGCCGGGGTTTGTGAACCCATCCTGGGAAGGAAACCCGGAATGATCACTCCAAATGGCACCTTGCCGGATGATGCGCCTGACAACGATCAGAAATATGTCGGGGAGGTCGTCGATGGCATGAACTGGGACAAAAATATCACGTTTTACCAAGAGGCCTACGACCTCGTCCTTCAGAAAGCCGGTGAGCGATATGACAGTTACAAGGACAAGAAACAGCCCGCCAGGACTGTTTCCATGCCCCCGGTAGAAAGCATGCGTCCGAGGTGGAAGAAAATAACCATTGAGATCAATGTACCGGACGCCCTTCAATCACTGCCGGAACTGGCCAGGAATATATGGTGGACATGGAATTATGAGGCACAGGACCTGTTTGAAAGCATTGATCCGGCACTTTGGAACGATAGCGACAAAAATCCTGTCATCCTCATGGAGAGCCTGACCCTGGAGCATTATGACCGTCTTCAGAAAGACGATGACTTTATGAAGCGCTATAAAGCTGTTGTCAACCGATTCAAGGAATACATGGAGGAAGGGAAGAAAAAAAGCTCCCCAAAAATTGCCTATTTTTCCATGGAATACGGCCTGAATGAAAACATCAAGATCTATTCCGGCGGCCTTGGCGTGCTGGCCGGCGACTTCCTGAAACAAGCCAGCGACGATAATGCAGACATGATAGCCATCGGACTGATGTACCGTTATGGCTATTTCACACAGAGCCTTTCCATTCATGGTGAACAACTGGATACATACCATCCCCACGATTTTGTCAGGATGTTAGCCGTACCTGTTCGCGACGAGAATGGTGAAAGGCTTAAGATCAGTATTGCGTTTCCGGGAAGGACACTGCATGCACGGGTGTGGCGAATAGATGCAGGAAGGGTTTCCCTGTACCTGCTGGACACTGACCTGTCTGAAAACCAATCATTTGATCGTTTTATAACCCATCAGCTGTATGGAGGGGATTGGGAAAACAGGTTCAAACAGGAGTTTCTCCTGGGCATTGGCGGGATCCGTATTCTGGATGCCCTGGATATCAAGCCGAAGGTTTTCCATTGCAATGAGGGCCATGCTGCATTCACCGGATTGGAAAGGCTCCGGAAATATGTACAGGAAGACCAACTGAGTTTCCATGAATCCCTTGAGGTGGTTCGGGCCAGCAGCCTCTTTACCACCCATACACCCGTCCCGGCAGGCCATGACTCCTTCAGCGAAGACATGCTGCGGACATATATGCCCCATTATGCCGACCGGTTGGGTGTGAGCTGGGAAACATTCATGGGACTTGGCAGGATGAACCCCCAGGATCCGGGTGAGGACTTCTCTATGAGCGTGCTGGCAGCAAAACTGGCACAAAATGTCAATGGCGTGAGCCTGATCCATGGCAAGGTGTCAAGAAACATGTTCAAGGACATGTATCCGGGCTACTTTCCTGAAGAGATACATATCGGACATGTTACCAATGGCGTTCACTATGGCAGCTGGACCGATAAAGCGTGGCAAAAACTTTATCTGAAAACCTTTGGCAATGATTTCCTCAAAGACATATCCAATCCCGCTAACTGGGAAAAGATCGTTGACGTTCCTGATCACGAAATCTGGGAGCTGCGCAACAAGCGCAGGAAATCGCTGCTTGAATATGTAGAGCGGCGACTGCTGGAAAACCTGTCACGCCGGCAGGAAACGCCGCGGAAAATATACCAGGTGATGGAAGCCGTGGATGACAAAACCCTTACCATCGGTTTTGCAAGGCGCTTTGCTACCTATAAAAGAGCCCACCTGCTGTTTAACGACCTGGAACGCCTGTCAAGGATTGTCAACAATCCCGACATGCCCGTTCAGTTTATCTATGCGGGGAAAGCCCATCCGGCTGATAAGGCAGGCCAGGACCTGATCAGGCACATCATCGAGATCAGCCGGAGAAAAGAATTCCTCGGGAAGATCCTCTTCCTGGAAGACTATGACATGGAACTTGGCAGAGAACTCGTAAAAGGCGTGGATGTATGGCTCAATACCCCTACCCGACCCCAGGAAGCATCAGGTACAAGCGGTCAAAAGGCAGCTTTGAATGGTGTGATGAATTTCAGTGTGCTCGACGGATGGTGGGCTGAAGGCTACGTTGAGGAAGGTGGCTGGCAGCTTAAAGAAGAAAAAACCTTTGAGAATCAGGATTTCCAGAATGAGCTGGATGCTGAAACGATCTACAACATCCTGGAATCGGAAATCGCACCCATGTTTTACGACCGCAATGAAGAAGGATTGCCTAAAGAATGGATCAGGTGGATCAAAAACTGCATCTCCCGGATTGCACCGCATTATACCAATAAACGTATGATGGACGACTATTTTAAACAATACTATAACCAACTGTTTGAATCTTCCGAGAGATTTCACAGTCAGGATTACAAGTTGTCGAGGGCCATGGTTCACTGGAAAAATAAAGTGATCGGGGCGTGGGATAATATTTCGGTTATTGAGAAAAAGCTGATGGGCAACTCCGGTAAGAACCTGCTCCTGGGCGATATGTTTATCGCGGAACTCAGCCTGGATGTCGATGGCTTGAAAGATTCAGACTTTGGGGTGGAGGTTGTGTTCGTCAGCAAATCTCCCGAGGGTAGCCGCGAGATCGCCTCTGTGTTTGAAATGGAACAGATCAGATCGGAAAAGAAAACAGTCACGTTCAGATGTGAGGTACCTGCCCAGCGAACAGGTGTGTTTAACTACGCCTTCCGGATGTTCCCCAAACATCCCGATCTGGCCCATCGGCAGGATTTCAACCTGATCAAATGGATTTAGCCCTGAAAACCATCGGCAAAAACGGATCCCGGACGCCGAACATGGGGTGAACAGGTCAACAAACAATGGATTTTTAACGATCTTTGAAAGTAATATTTCAGTTGATTAACAGAAAAATACAAAAACAAAAAAAATGGATCTATTACAAGGAAAAACAGCACTGGTAACGGGTGGCTCCCGTGGTATTGGCAAAGCCATAGCCCTTGCATTTGCCGGGGTGGGAGCCAATGTGGCATTCTCTGACCTGGCCTATGATGATGCGGCCAGGGAGCTGGAAAAAGAACTTAACGGGATGGGTGTTAAGGCGAAGGCTTACGCGTCCGATGCAAGCAATTTTATGGAGAGCGAAAACCTTGTCAATGAGGTGGTTGCAGAATTTGGCAGTATCGACATCCTGGTGAACAATGCCGGTATTACCCGCGATACCCTGATGATGCGCATGAGTGAGGAAATGTGGGATGATGTGATTCGTATTAACCTAAAATCTGCCTTCAACCTCACAAAAGCAGCTCAGAAATTCATGCTGAAGCAGCGCCATGGCAGCATAATCAATATGAGTTCTATCGTAGGACTTGCGGGCAATGCCGGACAGGCAAACTATGCGGCTTCCAAGGCGGGCATGATCGCATTTACCAAATCCGTTGCCCAGGAGATTGGTGCCAGGAATATTCGCGTCAATGCCATTGCCCCCGGCTTTATTGAAACGGAGATGACAGCCAAATTGCCCGAAGATGTCAAAAAGGAATGGGCCGAAAAGATCCCGCTCAAAAAGGCCGGCCAACCCGAAGATGTCGCCAACCTGGCCATATTCCTGGCCTCCGATATGGCTTCATACATCACCGGACAAGTAATATCTGTTTGTGGCGGCATGAATAGATAGACCCGCCACGTATTGTTCGTTTTATTCTTCATTTTTCGAGAAACCATATGCATTGCAGGCAACTCAGCGTGATCCAGTTTAAAAACCTGGAAGAATTGAAGGTGAATCTGTCGCCCAAATTCAACTGTTTTGCAGGGCAAAATGGTGCAGGAAAAACAAATCTGCTGGATGCCATCTATTACCTTTCTTTTTGTAAAAGCTTCACCAATCCTGTTGACACACAAAATATCCAGTTTGACAAGGAGTTTTTTGTTGTCCAGGGCCTCTACCAGGTAAATGGACAGGATGATACGTTGTATTGCGGATTCAAACGCGGACAAAGAAAGGTGTTCAAAAGAAACAAGAAAGAATACGAACGCCTTTCAGACCATATCGGTTTGTATCCGCTGGTGCTTCTGAGTCCGGCCGACACCCGCCTGATACTTGGCGGAAGTGAAGAGCGCCGCAAGTTCGTTGATGGTGTCATTGCTCAATACAACAGGGAATACCTTTACAAACTGATTACATACAATAAAGCGCTTCAGCAACGCAATGCCTTGCTGAAGATCTTTGCCGAGAAAAGACGATTCGACCGGGAATCGTTGGATATATGGGACGAACAACTGGTTGCGAACGGAGCGTATATCTACAAAGAACGAAGCGCCTTTTTTGAATCTTTTTTACCCGTCTTTCGAAGATATTATGCATTTTTGTCCGGCCAAAAAGAGGATACAGACATATTGTATGATTCTACCTTACACGGTGCTGATTTTCAGCAGCTTTTACAGGAGTCTGTGGAAAAAGACCGTATTGCACAATACAGCACCGTGGGGATCCACAAGGATGACCTGTCTTTTCTGATTCACAACGAACCGGTGAAAAGATTTGGCAGCCAGGGACAACAAAAATCATTTATCATTGCACTGAAGTTGGCACAATACGCTTTTACAAAGAACATAAAGGGCTATAATCCCATCTTGCTCTTTGATGATATTTTTGATAAACTGGATGCACAAAGGGTCAGCCAGTTAATGCAACTGGTGAGCAAAGAGGATTTTGGCCAGGTGTTCGTTACCGATACCCATCCGGAGAGACTGGAAGAGCTGTTCATGTCAATCGATTCTGAATGCCGGATCTTTGTAATGGAAAAAGGCAGGTTTGCCAATGTTAAGACCCTCAATGAGGCTTCTTAGTCTCCTGCCGGCAAATGGTTTGTTTTTTTGAAGTGAGTGTCAGGGAAAGGACCAGCGAAGGCATAAGGCACTATTGGTTTTTTCCGGCACTTTTTATCTTTTGGCATTATGGCTAAATCGAATGAAAGAACCCTGGGTGAGCTCATCAAAGAGGTGCTGAAGCATCACCGCCTGGAGGATAAGATCACAGAGACCCGGATCATGTCGTCGTGGGAGAAGGTCATGGGTGCGCATATTGCCCGGTATACCGACCGCGTGGTGATCAGGGGTCATGTCTTAACGGTTTATCTGCGTTCGTCCGTGTTAAGAAATGAACTGGCATACGCAAAATCGAAGATCATCCGGATGATCAACGACGAACTGGGCGAAGAGATCATCAACAAGGTTGTTTTCAGATAGACTCAACCCCATCGATTGCCAGCTCCAGCCTGCTTTTTTTTATCCTCTTTACCCGGGCCTGTACAGACGACCGGTGCCTGTATTTCAATGCCGCATCCTCGTCAACGTGCACCTTCACCTCCTCTTCATGGCAGTCGCGAAGCACCAGCACCTTTTGACGGTAACCATCTGTAAACACAAGTTCTTCCAATCTGTCGACAGGAAACGTATACTTCTTTCCAGGCTGATAACATGGGTGCTCCGGCTCCAGGAAAATATAGCCTTCTGTTGCAAACTTGTCAGCGTGGCAACGTATCTTTTGCCCTATTTTCAGGTCATAATGCCTGTAGTACTTTTTCTTTACAAGATGCCTGTTGCCGTTCTCGTCCTCCAGAATATAACAATATGCATTGTCATCCGGGTTCAGCCGATCATCAATGACGGTGAGAAGATGGGAGGAACCAATGGCCAGCCCGGGATCTTTAACCTCTTCTCCATGGATGACCAAAAACAGCTTGCCCTTCTTGATACGTTTTAAAAGGCATGGCAGCTTCTCCGGCGGATCATTCCATGACTCTTTTGAAAAGGTCCTGACCCTCCATTGCCTGTCATGAACGTCCTTCACCATGAAGTAGTATTCATCCTGTCCGATGATATTTTTTATGTGCCCCTTGCTTACCACATCAAACGGATAGGTCTCCCCTTCCCTGTAATAAGGGTGCGAAGGCTCCAGGTACATCCGCCCGTTACAGTTGACCTTATCCACCCTGCACCGGATCACCTGTCCGGGTTTGAATCCATATGTTCTATAAAAACCTTCGGGCACAAGGATTTTGTATCCATTGGGATCCTGCATCACAAAATATTTATCATCCGTTCCCAGGGAAACGATCTTAAGGATGTGGAAAGGATAGGTCAGGCCCTCCTCCAGGCGGGCATTGGGGATATGTACCTGATGGATGTCCATATACAGACAGATCAAAGGCTGTTAGAGTGTACGATCTTACCCCCTTTATCTTTTATGCGGGCCTTCATCTTCTCAAACCCTTTCCTGTCGATAGGCCTGGTAGCATCCTCAATAAGCCAGGTCTCAAACCCTTCGCCAAGGGCGTCGAGCACAGTGTATGCCACACAAAAATCACCGGCAAGACCGCCAACATAGACTTGCTCAACCCCTTTGCCCTTCAGATAACCTGACAACCCCGTGTTTCTTTTGTGTTCATTGTCAAAGAACGCACTGTAACTGTCAATGTCGGGATCCATGCCCTTTCGAAAAATCGCTTCCACGGCGTCCAGGGACAAACCGTCAGCCAAAGCAGCACCACGGCTCCCCTGAATGCAATGATCGGGCCAGAGTATTTGCTCCGTGCCTCCCAGCTCTATCGTATCCATCACCTTCTTCTTGGGATGTGAAGAGGCAAAGCTCTTGTGGTCAGGTGGATGCCAATCCTGCGTGGCAATAACAAGGGGGAACCTGTTCTGTAATTCATTAATGACAGGGATGATGGCGTCACCATCGACAACACCCAATGCACCTTCCGGTAAAAAATCATACTGAATATCTACAATAACCAATGCCTTCATAAGAATCAATCAATTTTTGTTTGTTAGCATCTGTTTATTGAAATAGCCCTTTATTTAATATAATCCTGCAACTTTTGTACCATCGTGTCTCTCAATTGCAGCAGCTTGTCTGATATGCCCACCCTGTAAATATGCGGAAAATCAAAACGCTTGTGTTCTTCCGGCAACTGTTCGAGCCTGTGGCGCACCTTCTCTCTTAGCTCGAAAGGGTTTTCAGCCGGGGATGTGTTCCGTCCTTCTGCCATGTGTCGGATAAACAGGTCCTCAAACTTCCTGCCCTCTAAAGAGAGCGATTTTTCTTTCTGATAGGGATGTGTCATTTTTTGGGGATCAGACTCATCAACAAGGGCTATGCAATCGGCATAGAATGCTCCACGATCATCAAAATAGCGCAGCACCTTTTTGCGTCCGGGCAAAGTGGTTTTCTGCAGATTCTCAGAAATTTTCAGCCTGGGTTTTCCATCAGAGGAGGACAGTTTATAGACGCCGTCGATGGCACCATCGGGTCTGCCGATCACCATACTGGTACCCACTCCGAATATGTCAACGGGCGCTTTCTGTTCCAGCAGGCTTTTCACTACGTGTTCATCCAGTTGATTGGATACGATGATCTTCACATAATCCATCCCTTCCTGGTCCAGCATTTCCCTTGCCCGCTTTGAAAGATATGCCAGGTCGCCACTGTCCAGCCGGATGCCTGTCAGCTTTTTTCCCTGTTGCACAAGTTCTTTTCCCACCTTTATTGCATTGGGAAGACCGCTTCTCAGGGTACTGTAAGTGTCGACCAGCAGCACGCAATTGTCGGGGAATATGCCGGCGTATGCCCTGAAAGCTTTCAGTTCATCGTCATAGCTTTCTATGAAGGAGTGGGCCATGGTCCCTGCCGGAGGTATATCATTTTGCCTGGCGGCAAAAACGTTGGAGGTGGTATCAAAGCCACCGATAATGGCTGCCCTTGAAGCCTGTATGCCACCCATCCCCTGTGCACGGCGCAAACCAAAATCGCTTAATGTCCTGTTACCGGCCGAATGCCTGATGCGGTTTGCTTTCGTGGCGATCAGTGACTGGAAGTTAAGCATGTTGAGAAGCAAGGTTTCAACGAGCTGCACTTCCAGCAGTCCGCCCTCTACGCGCAACATGGGTTCAACCGAAAAGACGATCTCCCCTTCGACCATCCCCGTGATGTTTCCATTGAAGCGAAACCCTTTGAGGTAATCGAGATAGTCGGGATGAAACCCTTTTTCGTGCAGATAGTCAATGTCTGAAGCATCAAACTGAAGTTCTTCAATCATCTTCAACAGGTTCCCAAGTCCGGCGAAAACCACATAGCCTCCTTCAAAAGGCATCTTCCGGAAAAAATAATCAAAGCACGCTTTCATGTCATGGCGCCGGTTCAAAAAATACGCCTGGCCCATGGTGAGCTGGTACATGTCGGTATAAAGAGGTGAAAAACCTTGCGGGGTATTCATGGTTATTCGATTGAATATTTTACCACGATTGTTTTGTATCATATCGTTTAAAGTCTTTAATGCCGGGATGCCTCCCGGATCTCCCAACCATATCCTGGTTATGCTTTTATAACAAACACCTGGGATGTTTCGTATTTGACCACCCTGATACTTTCTCCTTTGTCAACAAAGCCTGTCAGTGCTGTGGCATCATAAATATCGTCATCGATCTCCACTTTTCCGCTGGGCCGCAGCATGGTGAACGCCACCCCTGTTTTTCCCACCAGTGTTTTCATGGTGGCGTTTGCCGATGTAAACCCTGAACTGGTTTCCTGGATAGTGCTCAGGGCGAGCTCACCGAAACGGTTGGTGGAAAACAGTTTCTGGCCGAGGTAAAATGAACCTGTCAGTGAGATGAAGAAAGCGATAATGACGATGAGAAAGGCCACCAGCACTTCAGTGAAGGGCACCCCTGTAAAGTCAAAGCCTACGTTGCCCACCATGGCCAATGCCAATCCGGTGATCATGAAGATGGCACCCAACACCCCCGTGACCCCGAATCCGGGAATGGCGAACAGCTCCACGGCAATCAATATCAGACCCAGCACAAAAAGTGCAATTTCGTAATGGCTTGCAAGTCCTTCGAGATACAGCGGGGCGAAGTACAAAAGGGCGGCAGTCAAGGCTGCCAATATGGGAAAGCCAATACCCGGTGTTTGCAGTTCAAAGTATATGCCACCCAGTATCAACATGATTAGGATGCCACTTACCAGCGGGTTGATCAGAAACAGGATAATACGGTCTGTAAATGTCAGGCGTTGTTCGATGATCTCATACCGTTCGATGCCTGCCACCTGCAGCAGTTCCTCTATATTGTCGGCCATGCCCTCGGCGAAGCCCCAGCGCATGGCTTCTGATGAGGTAAATGTGAGCACTTTCCCTGCTTCTATTACGCCGTCTATTTCAATGGAAGGGTCGACCATGGCCTGTGCGATCTCCGGGTCCCGCTCTTTTGCCTCAGCTGTTGAGCGCATCATGGAGCGCATGTACGACTGGAACTTGTCAGGCACCACTTCACCGGTTTGGTCCACCACCGTGGCGGCGCCAATACTGCCACCCGGACGCATGTAAATGCGGTCGGCCGCGATGGATATCAATGCACCGGCCGAAGCTGCATTGTTGTCAATATAGACGATTACCGGAATACGGCTCTGCATGATGCGCGTCCTTATGGAATCCGCAGCATCTACCATGCCACCATAGGTGTTCATGTGGATCAACACAAAGTCCGCATTCAGCGTGTCAGCCTCCTCAAATGCACGCTTGGTGCGATGACTCACCGGTGCAGCGATATTCTGCTTAATGTCGTATTTGTATATGAGAAATGTCTTCTCAGGACTGGCCTCAAGTGCTTCAGACACCCTGTCAGTCCGTTCACCCATGGCATAAAGCTGCACATGCGGCGATGCGAGCATCAGGAGCAGGATAATGATGGTTCTCATGTGTCAGTAATTTGTTTAAACGGATAACACAGGGCCCGCCATGTCGATTGTCAACCCCTTATGTTTCGCAACAGGAGCGTGCCCCGGTTTTTTTGTATGGTCAATCCTCTACGAAGTTAACACAAAAAAACCAAAAGGATGTATTTCCGATCCGCCCTCCCCTGGACAATCAACCTGGGCACCTTGCAGGTGTCTTGAAAGCCCCTGGGTTTCTAACAACAAAAACAAGGTAAATGGAAACGATTATTTCTTGCCATGGTCGGCGAGAAATTTCTCCAGCCCGATGTCCGTCAGCGGATGTTTGAGCAGTCCGAGGATGGGGGCCAAAGGGCAGGTGACTACGTCGGCGCCAGCCTCTGCACACTGTATGATGTGCATGGTGTGCCTGATACTGGCAGCAAGCACCTGGGTGTCGAAATCATAATACCGGTATATGTCGACGATCTGAGCCACCAGCTCCACACCTTCGCTGGAAATATCGTCCAGGCGTCCGATGAAGGGTGACACGTAGGTGGCGCCGGCTTTGGCTGCCAGGATAGCCTGTCCCGCAGAAAACACCAGGGTACAGTTGGTTCTAATGCCTTTATCGGATAAATACCTGATGGCCTTGATCCCTTCCCTGATCACAGGCACCTTCACCACTATCTGCGGATGCAGCGAAGCCAAAGCCTCTCCTTCCCGGATCATGCCCTCAAAATCGGTGGCGATCACTTCGGCACTCACATCACCGTCCACAATGTTGCAAATATCTACATAATGTTGACGGATACGTTCATCCCCGTGAATACCCTCTTTGGCCATGAGGGAAGGATTGGTGGTTACACCATCCAGGATCCCGAGGTCCATGGCTTCCCGGATCTGATCCAGGTTGGCCGTGTCAATGAAGAATTTCATGTCTGACTGTTTATTTTGAAACGTTGTTTAAATGAAGGCTGTTTACCATTAACCATTGACTTTTTGAATGCTCAAGCCAATCCGTTTGCCCATTGACCGGAATGGCGCAGTTTTAAAAAAGAAGGGTAAGACCTGATATCGCACCGCTACGACCGCCTACCCTTGCTACCTTCCGGTCCTGGGGGAGTTCAGCGGGAGCTGGTCGTACCAGACTTACCCTTGACAAAAGTAATAAAAAATATGGGGGCACCAAAGCACCGGTGAAAAATATATGAACCGGGCCATGGCAGTGATTTTTGTTGACACACTTGCCGGTCGCCAGCCATTCGAAAACCACATGACTCAATAGTGAAATATAAATCGATGAAAGGGGTACACTTTCCAACGGGGAATTTCTTATTTTTGTTTGTTCTAATTGTTTAACAAAAACATACTTGCCATGGAGAACAGTGACAAAAACAAAAAAACGGGCATGTTCCCCCCTGCCCTGAACTACGGTATCCTGACAGCGGTGGG
>SL_3KL_010_SEDDRAFT_10003920_pt1 | contig 13492 bp, 4 predicted proteins | sample SodLakKL_010_SED_2_FD_10381 | JGI IMG/M metagenome (IMG submission 10381)
CTTCAGGAGATACAAGAACCGGCGCATCCGGCGGAGCAATAACTTCAATCAATGTAACGGTTTCCGTTATATCCTGATCGATAATTTCTATTTCTCCGCTTGCAGTTTGATAACTCGCGCGTTCGACCGTATATGTATATTCACCGGGTTCTATATCCTCGAATACGTAATCACCCGGAGCATTCCCCTCTCCGGCAAACGTAACGACGGCATCATCTATCGGATCGTTATTTTCGTCGATAACATCAAATGTAACCGAGAAAGTCTCAGAGTCTATTTGACCTACAGTTATACTACCGTTTACCTCGGTGACACCTACATCTTCATTATTTAAATCATAAAACATAACACTCTGCCATTCAAGGTCTGATATTCCCTCACCTACCATATCCAGTGTCAAATACAGCAAGTCTCCTTCTCCTTCCAATGGCGACGTCCCTGCCCAGGCAACCGATATATAGCTATCCTGAATATTCACCGTCGGCGAATTCGGTGTGATCGTTCCACTGTGGTCTGTTTCGGTAATTGATACTATTCCTTCATCAAAATGTATTTCGAACTGATAGGCAACAATCTCCGCTTCGGTCATATCCGATACCGTTATTGCTATCTGCTTTTCATCTCCCACATCTCCTTGACTATGAGGTAATTCGAGGTCAATCTGTGCTTGCAACTCATTTATGAAAGTCAATCCAAAAAACAAAATGATATAAAAAAATAGTAACGACCATTTTTTCAATAATGGCATACGAGTGTTTCCTATGCAATTTAATATATACTTAAGGAACATCTCTCCTCTTAGTATTGAAAACAAACCCGGGAATATTCGGTTTAAATATTTCCCGGGTTTACATATTACAATACAGCGATTAATTTATGATCTCACTAACCCTGCATTATTTCAGGAAGATCATTCGGTTTTTGCGCTGTAAGTCCGGCAAACGGAATGGAGCATGTGAGTAGCAGCGTGATAATAAAATTATATATCTTCTGCATATTCTCCTCCGTTAAGTAAGAATACATCTTGAAAACAAAAATAAAAAATTCCGGGTACACGGCATTACGTGTACCCGGAGTCTGTGTGATGGTTGATTATTATTTCAGGAAGATCATTCGCTTGACATCAGAGAATTCACCTGTTTGCAAGCGATAGATATACATACCGCTTGAGACCGGCATACCGGCATCATTGGTCGCATTCCATTCTATGCGATAATAACCGGCTGCCTGCTCTTCGTCAACGAGTGTCTTGACCTGCTGACCCAACTGGTTGTAGATCACAAGCTGTACTCGTGCATCCTGCGGCAACTGATACTGAATAGTTGTCACCGGATTGAACGGGTTCGGGAAGTTCTGCGTCAGTTTAAACTCTTCCGGTATATCACGAATGCTCATCTCTATCGGACGAGGATTCCCTTCGTTCAGAATCACATCACCCGACAACATAGATTCAGCTGTCTCATCATCGATATCAATAAGCAACTGACCGGCTATTCCGTCAGGCAACTCACTTGCACCGGCCATCGCTATCAGCAACCTGCCATCTTCCGCATTAAAGTTGCTTATCCAACCGTCAGGAAGATTCGATCGAATATCTTGTATTGTGATAAGATCAGCGTCATACTCTAAACTGAGCTTCATCGAATATATCGATTCCCCTTCTTCTACCTTAATCGGAATCTGCAGATAATCTCCAGACCTGTCCAAACCATCAAACGATACGGTACCGGAGGCAGATGGAACAACATCCACATTCATCCTCTGCAAATCACTATCATCATCGGCTGCAATCATAGCATCCATTTGCTCAACAGGGAATTCATCTATTATCCCTACTACATATTGCAGTATCAACGATGCGTCAAGCGCGGTAACAGCGTCACCACCTGATACATTACCAGCTATCTGTTGAACCTCCGTCAGATCAATCAGATTTACAACGTGCTGCAGAACGAGCGAAGCATCAAGTGAAGTCACCTGTAAATTCAAGGCAACATCGCCGTATAACGGAACTACTTCTACTTCACCGTCTATCGTCGAGGCTGGCGGTTCACCTTCGTTGAACATCATCTCGGTCAATTCAAGCATCGTGCTGCCCAAGGCTTCCTTCGCCTTGAACTTCACATACACGAGTGTTCCTTCACCTTCGATCTGGAACAGTACCGGCATCGACGATATATCTCCGCCTTCCGGATTGGTCGGATCATCCGCTGCTGCAACCAGTACTTTCCCTTCTTCAATATTATAGGCCGCGAATTCACCTTCAGTTAATGTGCCGTCAAATATCACTTCCGTCGCCTCAAGTAGTGCTGCATCAAACTCAAGGGTGAGCTGATATGAGTACACTTCAAGGTCATCCAAACTGGTTACCTCTATCGGCACGATGAATTCTTCGTTCGGATGTACATATTCATCTCCTTCTTCAGGCAATGCACTGACGATCAGCGACTCGATAACGTTCAGCGTGAACGGTACGAACTCTATAGGCGTAACCGGATCGTTCGAATGAATGATCAGACCCGATTCGTACACCCCCGGTTCGATTTCCGTTGCATCTATGGTTATATCGATGACATCGGTCTCGGCCGGATCGACCGTGCCTTCCATCGGATCAACTATCAGCCACGGTACCAATTCATAATAAATCAGAACATCATCAACATTCCACCAGTTGATATCCCACGAATCGCCGTCGAATGTCCACGCTACCATAAACTGATCAGAACCGACGCCGTGCTCTTCCTCAAGCACATAGCTTTCAAGCGTTGCCGGTAGATCGGCTGCAGGCCATGTGTCGACCACATTCCACGTATCTCCTCCATCTGCCGAGGTCTCAAGACGCAGTTCATAGTCTGTACCCCAGGTATTCACATAGTGTCTGAACTCTACATACAGTTCCGTCACTCCTTCGGTATCCAGGGCAGGAGTAACCATTTGCTGGTTGGCAACTGTAGTTGGTAACCAGTAAAATTCAGCTTCCGGCGCTTCGCCGCCTGCATTATCTGAATCGCTAAGTTGCCAGTTGCTGCCAGCTTCGTCAACCGGATTACCATTAAACAGTAACTCCCAACCTTCAGGCGGGAACGGACCGTCGAAGTCCTCATCTAAGAGTACTTCGTAATCATCATTCATTGCCGGGTTGTGCACACCGATCACGATCTCATAATCCAGCGGATTACCGCCGATATTGCTTAGATCGAGAGTGTGTTCTTGAATCTGACCCGGGTATGCCTGAAGCTCGAATGATTCAGGATCGACCGCAATTTCAGGTGCGGGGATTCCTTCACCGAACAGCATGACTTCACCACTGACTTCATCACCTTCAAACGCCAGAGTGGCTGTGAATTCACCAACCGATTCGGGGCTGAACCATACCTCGAATACCTTCGACTCATCCGGTACAAGAGTGAATTCGGTTTCACCTTCGAAGTGGAAGTAATCGTGGTCGATGTTCACATCGATAATATTTAAGTTCGCGGTGCCGTCATTGCGTATGGTGACTAACTGGGATTCGCTGACATCATTTTCAAAGACCTCGCCGAAATCCATTTCTTCAAGTGAGAGCCAGATTTCCGGCTCGCCGGATACGGAGAGACTTACAGGGAGTTTTGCAGTCGGTACACCTTCAAATTCATCACCCTGAATAACGATATTTGCTTCGTATTCACCCTCTATAAGCTCTGTTGCATCGAAGTGAGCTTCTAAGGTTAAAGTAGCATCAGGCGGTAAAACTCCCTGAATCAGGTTAACTGACAGCCAATGAATACCAACACCCGGAGTAGCGAACCAGGTAATCTCATTGGCATCACCGGCCGGACCGAGCGGGCCGATCGGTGTGGTTGCACCGGTTTCACGGTCTACATACCGCAGTTCTCCGGGTATCGGAGCAAACATACCCATATAAGCTGCCATAAGCAACTGGCCGGTCGCATGATCATAGGTCATACTCTGGGCAAAGTTTGCATCGATTCCGGTCTCGCCAAGTACTTCATACTCGGCCGTATCCAAATCGACTAATAGAATAACATCATCTGTTATCGAGTGTCCATATCCCTGACCCTGATCGTCTATCGCAAAGGCAATGTTTATTCCCGTATGGAATTCACCGACAAGTTCTAATTCGGCTGCCTGAGGATCAAGTATATAGAGACGATTGGTATTGGCCGTACCAGAATATGTAGTTACATACGTCGTACCGTCGGTAAAGTCGGTTTCCATATCGGTCCAGCCTTCATCGGGAGATACGGTTTCGAGTTGACCAATCACCTCGATTGCACCATCATCAAGACGGTAGGTCTTGAGATAATTATCCTCATTATCGATGAAATAAATATGATCTTCATCGCCGAAGATAAAGTTACCGGCAAATGAATCAACTTCATCATCGAGGATCGTTAATTCTTCGGGCAATCCGAGATCGAAGGAAACTATATGTCCACCGTCGACTCCCATATCGTTACCGTAACCGATCTCGCCTACTTCTGCTGCCAGTTGTGCGTATAGCTCCATCACATTGGTGCTGCTGGCTTGCACTGCAGCTCCTTCTTCCCGCTCTGCAGTGTATTCATCGGGTGAATGCAGATTGGTACGATCAAGCTCCATCATTTGCTGCCATCGTATTAAATCTTCATCAGCAAGCATCGGTTGGAATACCGGAGAATGACCGCTTACTGCCCGGATGAAGATCGAGATAGGCAAATTATCACCGAATTCATTTGTAATTGTGAAATTCTGTACGGATGTTTCGCCTGCATCAAGTTCTTCAGTGAGCATATCCGGTTCAATAGTAACAAATGCGCTTCCGATTCCGAACATCTCAACTTCAACATCAACATCATTGCTTTCGATCAGCAATGTTGCTTCGTACTCACCTGCAACATCGGGCAGGAATGTAACTTCTACATTCTGGCTTGCGCCCGGATCGAGGGTAAACGATGTAATATCAACGGTAAATGCATCATCGTCGGATGTAATATCCGTTACATCAAGCAATGCATTCCCTTCGTTTACAACTTCAACCGTTTCCGTTCGTGATGTACCGATGAACGGATCACCGAAGTCAAGATCAAGTGGATCGACGACAATGACCGGATCGCCGGTTGCCGACAATGTGACAGGTACAGTATGTACCGGCGTAATCGGATCGTTACTGCTTAACACTATATCTGCATGGTAGTTAAAACCGCCGATAAGTTCGGTTGCATCGTATGTTACATCAAGATCCATCGAACCATCAGGCGGAACTAAACCGGATTCCGGATCAACAACAAGCCAATCGGGCTGCAATCCGCTGTTGATTAGATATGCCTGCTGATCATTTTGTTGGGCAGCCCAGAGGTTGCGGCCGTCAAAGTGCAGACCTGCTCCGGAAAAGTCACCGAAACCGTCTACCAAGAAAGATGCAATTACTTCACCTTCATCGACATCGAAAACGGAGATCGCATCGGTAGCGCTGTTCTCCATTATATACAACAACCCATCAATAAAAGCGAGACCGGCTATTGAAATCGTTGTGGGCCAAGACTCGATGAGTTCACCGTCGCTGTCAATGCGGTAAATTGTTATGGGTGCATTCCATCCGCCAACATAGTATTCATCGTTGACCGGATCGTATGCAACACCACGCTGGGAGATTCCCCACGGACCGGTAATAAAGTTTCCTGTCGGACCATCTTCCGGATGGAATTCATGTATCCAGTTGTCACCTCCGACATTGACCTGCCAGAAGGTACCGGTGTTTGGATTCCACGCCATATCGGCAAACCATGAACCATCCCAATCGGGTAATACAGTTCGTCCGGTAGGCGTTCCGTCTCTTTCAAATTCGTGGTTATGGTCATCACCACCGGCTATGGCTGGATTGCTGAACCACACAGTGTTATCATCGCCGCTAAAACCTGTACCCCACGGGAGGGCGAGGCCGGTTGCCCATTGGTCGAGTATTTCACCGGCATCCGGAAAATCACCGAATGGCTGCGTTCCCGGCATATCCATACCTTCAGTTGTAACGGCATCGGGTGCAACGCTTCCCGCCGGTTGGCGGTCACCATAAAAATCAGAAACCGGAATTCCATTTTCGCGTAGAGCTTCAATGATTTCCTCTTCACCGTATTGAATCGAAACATCAAAGCTCAGGTTGCTGCCTCCCTGATTTAATACGGTAAGGATATCGGCATCAACTTCACCGGCTTCCACTGTTTTTTCAAGTTCTTCAGGGTCGGTAGCAATAACCGGCGCTGCACCGCCCTCACCGGACAGATCAACTTCATAGGGATCAGGTTGTGATGGATCGTTATGTGAAATGCTTAACAATCCCTCGTATTCACCAACCTCAGGCGGAGAGAATGTTACAGTGAAGTCCTGACTCAATCCGGGATGTACTTCAAAGGTAGTCGGCTCGACAGTAAATACTACATCCGTAGGATCTTCCGGTTCAGTAGTAACGAGCACATCGTCTATATACCATGTATGAGCATCCTCTCCTTGATATACAAACGCAAGATAAACATCCTGTCCATCATAACCGCTTAAATCTATCTCGATATGTCTCCACGTGCCATCGCTATCATTGAATTCCTGTAATTCAACAAAATCACCATCACCGGGATCGGAGCTGCCGTCGGATATCATTACACCACTATATTCGTACCAAGTCATAAAGGCAGCCCGTTCATAAAATTCAAGGATGCTGTTTTCTCCCAGGGATAATTGCGGTGTAACCAACCATCCATCCACATAGTCAGCGAAATGATAATTATGCCATGCCGACGCATCACCGGTATTTGCCTGTGCGGTGGTTCGTTCCCACTGCTGACCATCGTCTCCCATTATATACCGGGTCCACCCTGAAGGAGGAAACTCTTCATCCTCAAATCCTTCTTCAAGAATTACATTATTACTCGAAATAAATCCATCGCCTGATAGAGTGATAGCATTTATCTCACCGCTTAATACGGCATCGCCTTCATTTGATATAGAGAAAGGTAATTCTTCCGATGTTCCTGCTATGATTGTTCCGAAATCGAGTTCCTCATCGGAGACAACCAAGACCGGCTCGCCGCCGACAACATGCATACTTACCGGCAAACGGTGATCCGGTTTCGATGGATCATTGCTGAAAATTACCATATCTCCGGTATAAGTAGTCTCACCGATTAAACCCTCAGTATTGAAGGTGACATTGACATTTTCCGTCTCATTTGGCTCCAGCTCGCCCGAAGCAGGTGATACCGCAAGCCACTCGGGCCACGGTGTATTTATCTTGGTGGCAAGTTCGTTTTCAACATAATCGGCGTTAAATACGATCTGCAACCCGTCGGTTCCATCGGCGTTCTCTATACCGACTGTCGCCGCGTTCAGTGTGCCATCCATATCATAGTACTGATAGGTCGCACCACCAAGCGGTGTCAGTATTGCCTGGAACGTTAAACTGGATCCGGGATCAAATGATTTCTCAACATCGGTCCATTGAATAATGAAACGATCGTTGTCTTCATCATGATATGTGTACACGGTACCTTGTGTCCGCATATCAAGGTCATCCCAGAACACAGCAAGTAAATTGCTGGGATCGCCGGGATTCGGTATCGGTTGATTGATAAATCCACCAAAGGTGTAATCACCGAAATGCAACCAGCCGTTAACCGAAACGGTAATATTATCCCACACCTCATCGTACATTTGATATTCAAACGGGAGATCAATGTTGGTATTGCCATCCCATGTTCCCGTTAAATCGGTTAATTCTTCACCGATATCGGAGATATCGAACCAGTCAAACACCGGACCGCCCGGCTCGTTGCTGTCGATCCAGGTATATCCGAAAGCATCCGGACCGCCTGCACCGAGGATGACCGGATTACCGATACGCGGATCATCTTCGCCTTTTGCGAGGTCCATATATTTAAATTCACCCGGATCGTTAGATTCTACAGTTGGATCTGCCATTAACTGTAGAACGGCATAACCGGGGAAAGACCACTCAAGTGTTCCTTCACCGACGTTGGAAAGGTCGAGAATTTCGGTTAGAGATTCCGAAGCATCAACATTAACATCGAAAAACTCGGGGTCGGTTGCGAGCACTGGAGCTCCCTCGGTGGTAGCTGAAACGACATTTGACATTTCAGATGTGTTGCCCCATATATCCGATGATTTAATTGCAAAATAATATTCAGTCATCGGAGTTAATGGCTCAACCGTGAATGTTTGAGTATCACCGGGATTAAGTGCAGCCGGCGGGTCATCGACCGGTGTGGCATTTTCAAAATCCTCCTCATCAACAATCGGATCGGTCGAGTATCTTATATCATACGATGACGGTGGCCCCTCTAAAACATCCGGCACCGTCCATTCAAGTGTGACATACGCCTGACCTACATCCGTAACGGTGAGATCGGTAATAGCTGCCGGCGGGGTTTCATCGTCTTCAATAAGTGCGTTAAATACATTTAATCTACCGCCGGTAATTGTGAGATCTTCCCATTGCGGAAGTATATCCACGGTATTTTTTAAATGTGATTTTACCTCAAGATAACCCCAATCTGGATTTTGATTCCACACTAAAGCCGCAGCACCGGCAGCGTGCGGTGAAGCCATTGAAGTGCCCCATGCGTTAGCATAGGAGTTGTTTGGAAACGTACTGAGAATCGGGGCTGAAAATACCGGGTCCTCACCGCCAGGCGCTGCAAAATCAACTGTCGTTGGACCCCAGGCAGAATAGTTCGCGCGATCATCATCATGATTTGTAGCAGCTACGGCAATAATATTATCAAGATCGTACGCAGCCGGAAATCTCGGATTAATATCATTATCGGCTGCGTGATTTCCTGCGGCTGCAACAACAAGCTGCCCGGCATTTTTTGCTTCTTCGAAAGCGTCTTTAATAATCTGTTGAAAAGGACCACCCCAACTGTGATTCGATATCTGTGCATTTTGCTCAACAGTATATTCGATACCGTTCACAATTGCCGTGGTAGTTGTACCTCCGGCATCATCAAAAATTTTGACTGCCATTAACTCGGCATTCCACGTAACACCGGCAACACCTATTTCATTATCTCCGATAGCCGCTACCGTACCGGCAACGTGAGTTCCATGGCCGTGACCGTCCATAGGGTCATCATGCGGATCGATAAAATTATCTCCGATATCTTCCCAGATATTGCCGGCCAAATCCTCATGTTCATAGTCGATACCTGTATCCACTATTGCAATCAAAATCGGTTCACCGGTAGTTATAGTCCACGCTCTTGTTGCATCTATATCGGCTCCTTCGGTGCCGCCGGTCTGTCCCGTATTATACATTCCCCACAAGTCATCAAACAGCGGATCGTTTGGTATAACTCTATCGTTATTATTATCTTGAATCTCAAACCCGCCAGCTTCTTCAAAATCGGCAGGCAGATCAAGTGTGATAATGAGATTGGGTTCAGCATATTCAAAAACCGGGTCTTCATGCAACTGCACTACCATATTTACAACATTCATACCCGGAGGAAGCTGCCAAACCTCAGCCCCGACATAATTGAATTGCTTGACTATCTCAACGTTAAAATTCTGACGGATTTCTTCCCTCTGTTCATCATCCACTTCATCCTTGAATTTTACGATAAGTTCACCATTCACGTAATCATAATGCTCAAGTACGCCTATATCAAATTGCGCCGGCTCCTGAGCATACAGAGTACCAATGAATGATATGAACAATATTAATACCCCTACAGATAATGTTAGGGATTTCTTGTGTTTCATAATACTATCCTCCTTTAGTTAATGAATGATGAAGCATTTTCGAATTTAGCGCACCAACGACATCGGTATCACATAATTATCATCGGCCTTCAAACGACAATAATATACCCCGCTTGAGATTCCTTCCGCATTCCACTCTACCGTATGCAGACCCCGCGGCAATGCCTCGTCTCCAACCACCGTTGCTACATGCCCACCCGACACATTGTATATATCAACCCGTACGACCATAGAGGAAGGAAGCAAAAACCGGATTACAGTTGTGTTGTTAAAAGGATTCGGATAATTCTGATAAAGCGTTACAACCTCGGGTATCGAAGCGCCGTTGTAACCGGGCACACTTAATGCGGTGTGCAAGAATGTATATACACCTCCTTCTCTAACCCCAAAATATAGCAGTGAGTAGTCGTTAGTCTGCTCAAGAAATAAATCAAATACTCCATGCCCGTAAATATCTGAGCGAACGGTATCCCATAATACCCCGCCGTCGTCGGTGATATATAGAACTATTTCCTGAGGTGAGGGAATATTGCGAGCTCCGGTGGTATAAATAATTGACGAGTCATACGGATGAACCTCAATACCGTAAAAATAAGGATAATCCGGGGGAGTAAGTAAACTTTCCCAGGTAGAACCGCCGTCTATCGTCCTGCCAAGTATACCTTCCATACCTATATAAACCGTTTCAATACTCTCGGGAATAAATGCAGCCGAATAAACTGCATTATCTCCAGCAGTCAACGGAATGTGACGTTTCTCAAATGACTCACCCGAATCCGACGAAATTAAAACAAATGGTTGAAAAATACCATCCTCACCGCCTGACCAAACGATATGTGAGTCTACCGGATGATATTCAAGAAAGTGAACCCCCATACCTATCCCGTCCCAATCACCCCATACCAACCGCCAACTTTTTCCGCAATCGTCTGATTTCGCAACAAATGCATAGCTCGTTCCGAATATTGTGCAGGGACCCTCAGGATAATGCGTAAGAGTAAACGCCCTCGTCTTACGATGCTCCCCTCCGAATCCATTTTGGGACGGTTCCCAATCAATCCCGCCATTATACGTACGATATAACGATATCGAGTCTTCATACGACTCTTCCGGGAAAATACTGACGATTATCGAATCTCTGCTCATAACAAGCATTGATGATATACGATGCTGGGGAAAACCGATATTGACCCACTCTGGCAGATCGTGGGATAAATCATAATTATAAATCCCTGAGTCCGTCGATGCAAATATTTCTTCACCGACCCGCTTAACTTCATGTACCGACTTATCTTCCAAACCCTTTGTATCCCATTCTGATAGTAACGGTTGAGTATATAATGCCATTATTAATGTCACGAGTGATGCTTTACTTATTAAACACGCTATATAATAATAAATTGTCATCCCATCACTGAATCCTAATAAACTTTAGATGTATCAACCACCGGCAGTAAGTGCTATCAAAATACCCCAAAAAATATTTCAGGTTATTTTTCCTGCTCTCGATAACTCTCACCACAGAGTGGACAAAACCGTCCAAGCGGATACATTATTTCTTCTTTGCATTGCCGGCATTCCTCGATCAATCCGCTCCCGCATACAGTGCAAAAAAATTGAGCTTCTTCAATATGGGAGAAATTGCCGCATGACGGACATAGTCTGTATCGGTCTTTTTCCTTATTACGCAAGATATGTGCGTTCGGGTTGTTATCGGATTTTATTCTTACCACGAATTAATATCCCCCATAATAAGTGGAATCTAATTCTGGTCATGATAGATTGTCTAATACCGGTAAGTGTAACAATTTTAATTTGGGTGTACCCTTGTTATAGGATGAAACTTATCGGCTTAAAACTCTACTGGTAACATGCTTTTGCAACAATCATACCATTTAAAAACCGGGTAAATTTAATCGTCTGGGGAAGTGGATGTGATGTGCATCAACTTTTTTTCCCGTAGTACGGTAAAAAAAGTTTCAAATGAAAACAAAAGTTTCCGATTTATCTTAATTTGAGTTGAGAGACGATTTTTCGGATTGCCTGCGGTGTAATTCCCGCAATTTTTGCAGCTTGGGATATTTTCCCGTCTGTCTGGCGAAGCAGTGAGTTAAAGTATTGTTTTTGAAACTCTTCCTTTGCTTTCTTATATTGTTTCAGTTGAAATTCTATCTGCTTCGCAGAGGAATGTTTTTGTGCGGATTTCGATTCGGTAAGCTCAGGGAAATAATCAAGCGTCAGTACATACGAATCCTCTATATTTGTACTATTGAACAGCGATGAAATCAAGGCACGCTCAATTAAATTTCGCATTTCACGTACATTTCCATACCAGGGATATTTACGGAATATTTTTAAAACCAGCGGATCAAATATAAATTGCTTGCCGTCAATCTCTTCGGTAAATCGGGTAAGAAAATATTTCGCAAGAGGCTCGATATCTTCAGGGCGTTCGCGCAATGGCGGGACCTCTATTCGTATGGCACTTATCCTGTAATAAAAATCTTTTCGCATTTTACCCTGCTTCACAAGATCGTCAAGCCGTTCATTTGTCGCCATGATGATACGTGCATCTACTTTGATTTCATCATTTCTGGCATCTTGTCCCACCCGGTTGATGGATTTGTATTGTAAAAAATGAAGTAACTTTAACTGGATATCTTTGGATAATTCCGATATTTCCGGTATATAGACCGTTCCGCCGTTTGCTGCTTCGAATTTACCGATCTTTCTTTTATCTGCACCTGAAAAAGCACCTTTCTCGTGCCCGAACAACTCCGACTCTAAAATAGAGTGTGTGAACGAACTTACCGAAACTGAGACAAATGGACGGTTTTTGCGGGGGCTCCGTTTATGAATTTCGGAAGCAATCAGATCTTTTCCGACTCCCGTCTCGCCGACGAGAAGACAATCGTTCGAATAATGTGCAAGACGGTTTATTTCAATAAAAATCTTCTTCATCGATTCGCTTGCAAAAACCAGCCGGTCGTGGTGTTCCTCTATGGGTGTTTCGCGTTCATTTTTCGGTGAGGAAACGGCTGGATTATCAAGTTCATTGAGTACGCGTACAGCAAATAATTCCTCATCCTGATTCTTATGGAAAAAATCACTCGCTCCAATCTTCAATGAGTTAACTGCAATTTCAATATTCGATGAAGACGATAATGCGTACACCGGAACATCCGATTTTGCAGTTTCACAAATCGTACGAAGCGTTTTCAGTTCAGGACAATCAACTGTATCTATATCTACAAAAACTGCCGATGGATTTTTACTCTGAATTGATTCCAGTCCCCCACTTTTCGAAGAGACCTCTATCAGCTCAAACCTTTCAGAATTCGTCAGCACTAATTCTTTCAACAAATCATTATCATCGCCAATCAGTAACAATCGTTTCATAATCCCCCAGTGGAGTGCCAAGAACGTAATTGGCATTTTTATGAAGTTCTGGTTATGTTACCGCATTTCTGCTCACCATTAACAAAATAAGATTTATTTTTCCTTTGTCAAACTTTTTTCGTAATTATTAGAATTTTCTAAAAATTTTAGAATTACGAGCTAATTCAACGTATGGTGTGCAGTATCATTGATCATTGATAAAAATCTTCAACACCCTCCTTGCAAGCTCCAGATGTTCCACCCCCCGCGTATTCGCAAGCGATGCATATATCAATCCTTCATCAGGATAAAAGAAAAGGACTCCGCCTCCTCCCATTGCTCCTCCGGTATGCCATATAACACG
>SL_3KL_010_SEDDRAFT_10003923_pt1 | contig 13488 bp, 7 predicted proteins | sample SodLakKL_010_SED_2_FD_10381 | JGI IMG/M metagenome (IMG submission 10381)
CCGCGTCCCCCTGCCGGAGGACGAGGCGGGTACGGCGGCGGAGCCACAGAGGACGCCTCCGGTCTTCCTCCGGTCCCGCCAGGTGCTCCCTCCCTTACCGCGCTCCATGCAGCCTCCGGAGCGGGGTATGGGGAAGGCTACGCCGCCAACGCCCACCGCCACGTGCCCGGCGGCTGGGTCCCGGCGGCCCGCTTTCTCATCGAGGAGGTGGGACTGGATGTGAACGCCAGGGACCACCAGGGCTACACGCCCCTCCATCATGCGGCGTCACGAGGGGACACGGACCTCATCCAATACCTGGTGGACCAGGGGGCCGACCTGACGGTGGTGAGTCGCAGGGGCCAGACGGTGGCCGACATGGCCAATGGGCCGGTACAGCGCACCACTCCCTACCCCGCAGCCATCGAGCTCCTCTTGGCACTGGGGTCGCCCTTCAATGACAACTGCGTCTCCTGCTGACCTGCAGCTTGGCGCTCGTACAGGCCTGACCGAAGGCGAGCGGGCACTCCCGGTAGGAAGGCGGGCGGGCAACCCCGGTAGAGCGTTGACGGGCCACCCTGGTCTCACCCGATGAGGGTGGGGCGGGGGTGGCCCGGCGCATTCCGGTGGTGTCCGGTGTAGAAGCAACGGGGTATCGCCGGATCAGCGTGACAGGTCCGGGAGAAGCGATCCGGTCCTTATTTCGTGTCCCGGATCGTTCTGTTTGTGGGGCCTATCTCTGACTTCCCGCCCCAGGACGCGGTGTCCTTTTCACCCAATGACTCCTTCCCAGGGAGGCGCAGGCCTATGACGCGGTTCCTTTCGTTCGCATTTGCCCTGGCCCTCGTCGCAGGGGGAGCTCCGGGCTTGTCGGCCCAGTTCTTCACCGGGACGTCATCCATGGCGTCGGATCCCTTCCCCCTGCAGGCCGGTCTCGTCGTGGTGGGGTTGGAGCATGAGGGGGCGGGCCAGTTTCGGGTCCGCCTCCTGGATCAGAGGGGAGCGGTGGTGGAGGAGCTCGCCGGCACCACCGGTTCCTTCACCGGCTCTCGAGCGGTCCAGATCCCGAGGGCCGACCAGTACCTCCTGGACGTGGTGGCCGATGGGGAGTGGCGGGTGCGGATCCGGCGCTTCGGAGAGGTGGCCGACGATGAGTTGGACGCCCACCCCGAACTGGAGCGGGCCCGCACGCTGGGTAGGGAAGTGGCGAACGACCAGGGGATCCTCGGCTCGTTTGGCGGCGGTTTCCTGGCCGGTGCGGTAGCCGGGCCCGTGGGTTCGGTGGCGGCCACCATCTGGGCCGGAAGGGATCCGCCCCCCCCTCCCAGCCCGCCCTTCCGTGCGGAGGCGCCTGTTTTCGATCAGATCGTCCAGGAGAGTTACGACGAGACCTATCGGATGCGGAGACAGCGGGCAGCCCTGCGAGGCAGCCTCCTGGGGACTGCGGTGCTCGCCTTCGTCATCATCCGGTACTCGGATCTGGCTCGACCGGGGGGAGTGCCGGGGGACGGATCTCCCCCGGACATCCAGCGAATTCCCATCTTTCGGTTCCAGTTCTGATGACCCGACCCACCGGACTTCCAGGAGGCTGTTGAAGTAGAGGGGCCAGGGTTGGGAACCCCAGGGTGGCGAAGTATGGGCCCTTGGAGGAAGTAGTCGAAACAGCGAAGGGGGTGCCGGGCGAAAGCCCGGCACCCCCTTCTCCTTGCTGCCTACCGACCGCCGATCCCCAGGCGGCCCGCCTTCAACTCAGCAGGTGCCGAGGAAGTGGCAGTTCGTCTGACGCTCTTCCTCGCCGATGGGGAGGAAGCTCCCCGGTCGCGTCATGGCGTCGGAGTTGGGCAGCCAGCTCTCGGAGGCGATCTGGAAGCGGTACTGGTCCGCCAGCCTCCGGCCCATGAGGTAGAGGTTCACATTCCGCGCATGGATGAGCATGTCCAGTGCGGGAATCTGCCCCGTGTACGGCGACAGCTCCTCCAGGGCGCGGACCGCATTGATGCGGCTCTCGAACTCGGAGGTGTTGCCGGTGGCCAGCGCCGCCTCCGCCAGGATGAGGTGCAGTTCCCGGGCAGAGACGACAGGGAGCGGTGCCCAGTCCACTCCGCTCACGTTCTCGGCGATCCGGCGGGTAAGCGCCGGATCCGGGATCCCATCGATGGGATCCTCAAGGACCGTCCCCGTGATGTTGAGGCCGCCGTCCACTACGGCGTATCGCGGGGCCGGTACGATCTCCCTGCGACTGTTGATCCACGAGGAGATGGTGTTGGTGTTGGTGTCCGGGCTGTAGGTGTGGGCGAATCGCCAATCCGGCTCGGCCCCGAGGTTGAAGAATGCCTCGGCTGCGGCGTTGGCCTCCGCGTTGTTCACCAGCGGGTCGGACGGAGTCTGTCCCCGCGGCTGCATCTTCTGGAGAGTGAGGGCCTTGGCCCAATGGGTCCGGGCGATCAGGGCCACCGCCTGCCGCTCCCGCTCACGGTCGTTCGCCGCCTGGGCTGCGGTGCGCATCTGGGTGAAGAACTCCAGGGCCTGATCGAAGACCTGACCCATGTTCTGCTCCCCGATGGGCGCCCCGGGGGTTACCCGATCCGAGAACACGAAGTCCTCGAAGTGGGTCCCGATGAGCAGCCGGGCCAGCCCCGGGTAGAGATGGGCGTCGATGAAGTCCGCCCGGTTGGGGAGAACTCCGTCCTGCTCATGCTGTCGGGCGAACTTCAGCGCCTCGTCCGCCATCCAGCGGGCCACCGCCATGGTGTTGAAGCCCGTGTTCGAATCGGCGTTCCCCTGGTCCCGCACGTTCCCGTTGTTCATGTCTCGGGCGGCGTCCCAGGATCCGCTCTGGACCACCTCATCGCTGACGGTGATCTCGAGCCGGTTCACGAAGGCGTAGGCCAGCGCACTCCGGGCCGCGGCTCCGTTCACCATGGCGGACGCGGCCTGGGGCTGCTCCACGTCCTCCTGTGCCACGTTGTTGGGGTTGGAGACATCCAGCAGGCTGTCGCACCCGGCCATAGCCAGGGCTCCGGCCAGGGCCAGGGCTCCCATGAGGCGGGGTCCGTGCCGGACCCCGCCCTCCTTTCGTTGTGTGATTCTATTGGTCATCTGTGATTCCTCGCTCTATCAGAAGCCGACGCGGGCAGAGAACTGGAAGCGCCGCGGCGGCGGCACGCTCCATCCGTCCAGCCCGGAGAAGAACTGTCCCTCGGAACCGTCCGACACCGACACGTTCGTCGCCGGATCCATTCCGCTGTAGCCGGTGAAGAGGGCCAGGTTCCGGGCGGCGGCCGTGACGGTCATGCTGCGGGCCCGGAATCGGTCCACGATCCCTTCAGGCACCCGGTAGGTGATGCTCGCCTCCTGCCAGCGGAGGTAGTCGGCCTTCTCGAGGGCGTTGAAGCCGTCGTAGGGCGCCAGCCCGAAGAGCTCGGTGCCGTAGGTCACGGCGGCCGCGAGGCGCTCCTCCGCCGTGCTGGCGGGGTTCAGGAGCACCGACTCGACCTCCGCGGTCCGGCGGACGTTCCGCCCGATGAGCGAGTGGGAGCGACGGAACTCGTCGGTGATGTTGTGCACCGTGTAGTCGCCACCCCGGAACTCGAAGAGGTTGGAGATGGTGAAGTTTCCGAAGCGGAGGTCTCCACCGAAGGTCCCGGTCCAGTCCGGGGTCGGCTTCCCTGCGTAGAAGAGCTTCTCATCCCCGGTTCCACATGCCTGCACCAGGGGAATGAAGTTGTTCGGATCCCTGGGCACCGACACGAAGTCCAGGAACTGTTCCCGGGTCGGGGCGGTGCAGTTCCGGAAGATGTCCACCGGGAACTCGACGGACTCGTCCAGGAGCGGACCGAAGTGGGCCCCGGGTGCGAATCCCTCCCGGTGCCAGGTGGAGTAGCGGAAGTAGCCCACCTTGATGTCCGGCGCCCCGCCGAGGTCGGTGAGGGTCTCCCGGAGGAACGCCGCGTTGGCGAAGAGGTCCAGGGAGAAGCCGGGACGGTTGATGGCCGTTCCCGAGACTCCCATTTCCACGCCCCACGCATCCATGGTTCCCAGGTTGTCCAGCTGCTGCGAGAGGAACCCACCCGAAGGCTGGAACTGCCGCGCCACCAGGAGGTCCTGGACCGTCCGGTTCCAGTAGGTCATGTCAAAGGCGACACGATCCATGAAGAGCCCCGCCTCGAAGCCCAGCTCCCATTCCGTGGAGGTCTCGGGCTGGAGATTGGGGTTCCCCAGGTTGTCCGGCTGCACGCCACCGCCCCTCGTGGAGTTGATGGGAGAGAAGGTGGTGAGGGCGTCGAAGGCGCCCGGCTGGAGGCCGGACTGACCGATGGCGGTCCGAAGCTGGAAGGTGGAGAGAATCTCCGAGTTCCAGCCGTCCCGATCACTCAGGACCGCCGAGAGGCTCACCTTCGGATAGAGCGCTCCGTCAGCCTCTTCTCCGAAGGCGCTGTGCTTGTCGTACCGAAGCCCACCGGTGAGGAAGTAGATGTCGTCGAGGCCCAACTGCCACTGGGCGAAGAGACCTCCGTTGACCGTCTCCAGGATCGCCTCGGTGGCGGTCTGGATGACGGCGGCTGACGTGACCCCGAGTCCCGGTGCAGGGAACTCCTGCCCGAAGGATCCGAGGGTATGCCGACGGGACATGAGAACCTGTCCGCCCAGCACGAGCTGACTCGTGAGCTGGTCCGTGAGCTGGTCATCCCAGCTCGCCTTCAGGTCCAGCGTCAGGTCCCGGTCGTTCCGGTCCACCGTGGTCCGGGCCCCCTGGGGGGTGGAGCCGGTGAAGTTGTCCACGTTGTAGCCGAAGGGGATATCGATGAAGCGGCGCTGGTTCACGATGTCCACGCCGATGGTGCCGTCCAGGTTGATTCCCTCGAACGGCGTGTAGTTGGCGTTGAAGCTCCCGCCGAATCGCTCGGCTTCCGACCACTGCCGCCGCTGATTGAACTCCCGGATCGTCCCGAAGGCCGCGGTCCCCGAAGGGTTGGTGGCCGTGGCCCGGAAGGGCTGGCTGAGGATGAGCATGGAGTAGGGGCAGGTGGTGCAGTTCCCCGTGCCGATGGACTCCACGTAGCGCTCGGCGTAGTTGGCCTGCACCCGGAGGCGGAGCTCCGGCACCGGGAAGATGGAAAGGCTCCCGGTGAGGTTGTTCAACTCGTTCAGGTCCTGGGCGTTCTGGAAGCCTGGAACCACCAGGGGCTGGAAGGCCGCGCGCTCGAACCCCAGGGGCCCGTCTTCCCGCTGGACCCGACCCGAGAGCATGTAGGTGATCATCTCGGTTCCGCCGGTCACCGAGAGGCTGGCGGTCCGGGCGGTGCCGGTCTCCAGGACCTCGTCCCAGTAGTTGTGCTCGAAGACCTCGAAGGGCTGAAGGCTCTGACGGAAGACCTCACTCAGGGTCTGGGCCTGGGCCGAGGTCCGGGCGAACCCGGCGTGGGGCTCGAAGCGGGACTTGTTGTGGAGGCTGAAGGCCTGCTCCACGGAGAGATTCCACTGGGGAGCTCCCGTCCGTCCCGCTTTGGTGAAGATCTGGATCACGCCGCTGGAGGCCTCGGTGCCGTACAGCGTGGCTGCCGCGGCTCCCTTCAGGACCTCGATGCGCTCGATGGCGTCGGGATTCAGGTCGTCCAGGCGGCTCAGACGGAGATTGTCGCTCCCGCTTCCGGAGTTGTCGATCCGGACGCCGTCCACGTAGATGATGGGCTCGTTGGACTGCGCCAGGCTGGCGTTGCCGCGGATCCGGATGCGGGCGCCTTCACCGGCGTTGCCTCCGGTCCCCATGGAGACCAGCCCCGGCTCCCGGCCGGAGAGCATCTCGTTGACGCTCATGGTGGGGGCGTTTTCGAGCTGGCTGGCATCGATCACACCGATGGTGTGGCCCAGGCGGCGCTGCTCCTGGGGAGCCCCGGTCCCGGTCACCACGATCCGGCCCAGGTCGATGGCCGCCCGTGACAGGGTGAAGTCCGCCACCGTGGTCTCTCCGGCGGTGACGGTGATCTCCTGCTCCTGACGACCGTATCCGATGAGCTGGACCTGGATCGTCTGGGTCCCCGCAGGGACGTTCTGAAGGGTATAGCGCCCCGAAGAGGCGGTGATTCCGCCGATGCCGGTCCCGGCGATGAGCACCTGGGCACCGTTCAACGGTTGTTGCGAGCCCGCGTCCACGATCTGCCCGGTCACGATTCCGGTCTGTGCTTCGACCTCGGCGGCACCTGCTGCCGCCAGGAACGCGACCACGGCAAGAATCGCGGGGAGCTTCGCCCACGCTCGAACTTGCAGTGACATACTGGTCCTCCTGTTTACATGGGTGAACTACCTGCAGGCCCGGGATGCCCCCCCGGTCTCCCCAGACGGGGAGAACCTTCGTTGGGAGCGTCCATGCGGGACCCGCGTAACGGCACCGGCGCCTTCGTCGGTCCAGTCGTCAGATGGGGCCGTTCGACGAAGCTCTTTCGCCGGGGGGAGCCCGGACAACCGGGGGCGGGGTGCGATCCTGCCTTCGTATCTATGGAATGAAAGCCGCCGGAAGCCGCGATTCCGGGACGGACGGTCGAGGTGGGAACCGGAGAAAACGAAATCCCCCGGAGCCGGCCGGGAAGGGCAGGGATCCGAGGGAGGATGAAGGCGTCCTCTGAAGCGGTGTGAGGGGACCCTCGTCGGAGGGCATAACTGTTCCAACGCCCGCACGAGCCTTGTGCGGACAATTTGAAGAAAAGTGGTTGTTGGAGCAGGCTCATGAACTCTGTTCGAGTCCCCGTAGGATGTACGGGGCTTGCCTTTCGGAGACGTTCCCGACGGTCGCCGGGGGTCGATACCTGAAAGGGGGTTTGCGCAAGCGCAGGAAAAAAGGGAACCCCCTCCGTCGAGAGGATGGAGTCCCCGGTTGGAACCTGCAAGGCCTTTCGCAGACGAAGCCCTGGAACGATTGGTGTTCGGCGATCTTACGCGGCGGTCAGGGGCATGTCAAGTAATGCATCGGTGGAACCTTCCCGGGAACCTTCCCCCCAAACCGAGAACACCCGGAAGTTTGCTGGCGGAGCGCAAGGTAGGCAGGGCCGCAGTCTGGGCACAAGGGGGTCACCAGTTCGTATCGACGGATTCAACGGTTTCCTGGATTCGGGCCCAGAAGCGCTTGGAAACGAGGGTTGGACCGGAGGGGATCCCAGGTGGGGTCGAACCGGAGTTCCCCGGGTGACGTCGGTCCGGGAATGGCCAGAATCCACTCCAAGAGGTCCAGAGCCGCCCGCGTCTGGCCCACCAGAACCCGGGTCCGGGCCAAGGCGGCCAGGCAGGCCGGCCCCTCGACGGCGTCCCGCTCCACGGGAAGGAGCCGCACCGCCCGTTCCGCAAAGTGACGGGCCTCGGCTCCATCGCCCCGGAGGGCGAGGACTTCGCCAAGGGCTGCCAGCGTCCCAGGGTCGTGGGGCCCCCGGGACAGCTCCGCGACCAACTCATCCCTGGCCAGGGCCAGTTCGTTCCGGGACCCCTCCACCTGTCCGATGAAGGCACGGATCGTCCCCAGCATGCGGGCAGGAGTATAAACGGTGCAGGGCGCCGTGAGTCGCACCGGACCCGACTGCAGGGACTGGCTCGAGGGGGACGGGCTGGACGCCAGACCCGAGGCCACCTGTCCGGCCGCGCCAAACTCCCGCCCGTAGAAGTGGGCCAGGAATCGGGTCAGGGGCAGGGATTCGGAGTCCGGCACGGACTCCAGGGCCACTCGTGCCGAGTCCAGGTCACCCCATCGACTGAGGCGGGACTGAAAGAGTATGGACCGAGCCACCTCCAGTTCCGGGTCGGTGGCCATCGCCGCCTCAAGGTGGGCGATGGCCCGGGGATAGTCGCGGAGGAGGTGGTGGGTGAGGCCCAGCTCGAATCGAATCCGGGCCATCCAGGGCTCCAGTTCCACCGATCGCTCCCACGCAGCAAGGGCCGTATCCCAGTCCCCGGTGCGGCGAGCCACCTCGCCCATGGCCTGGTGGACGGGGGCCCAACCGGGCAGCCGCACGGCCGCCCGTCGGTATTCATGGAGTGCACGCTGTGCCCCGCCAACGGCGTCGCCCCAGGCGAGGAGGTGGCCCACGGCCAGCCGGGCCAGAGGATCCTCCGGGTCCAGGCGGAGAGCCCGGTCCGCCGCCGTCCAGGAACGCTCCAGGTGCGTCGTGGCCCCTCTTTCTCCACGGGAGGCACCCATTCGGAAGAGGAGGGACCGGGTCTCGGAGAGGGCGCTCCATGCGTGGGCGAATTCGGGATCCCGCTCCACGGCCTCGAGGAAGAGCCGCTCCGCCTCCCCGAGGGTGCCTTCCCCGACCTGGGTGTCCGGTCCCTTGTCGTCCCGGCTTCCGTCACGGTTTCCATCACGGCGAAGGGCCCGTCCCCAGGCATAGAGGCGCAAGGCGTCCATGTCCTGGGTGGGCACCGCCTCCAGCAGCGCGTGATCTCCTGCATCGGAGGGCAGCCCGAGGAAAGCCAGCACCTGCAGCGCCAGCTCGGCCTGGGCCCGGAAGAGGCCGGCAGGGGGGTCCTCCACCTGGAAGGTCCCACTCCATCGTTCCCTCCCCCGGGCATTGAAGAGTCGGGCTGAGAGGTGGATACCATTCTCCGCCCTGCCCAACTCCACCCAGAGGATGGCCTGCGCTCCAGCGTCCCGGGCCCTGGCCACCCCGGCACCGGGCTCTTCCTGGACGGGCTCGGCGTTGACGGGCTTTCCCAGAGCGGCCATGGAACGGGGGGAGAAGGGAGTGATCCCGTTGACCGTGGCCAGGCGAAGGAGGAGGTCCTCGTGGAGGGTGAGGGCCAGTGCTTCCAAAGATTCTGTCCCCTGGGGAGGGGAGTTCCCGTCCCAACCTCCGTCAGGGTCATTTCCAGTGGCCACGTCGCCGATGGCTCGGTCTCCGATGGCCACCTCCCCGGAGTCGAAGGCCACCGAACGGTAGGGGAGGACGGCCACCCGGGGCCCGGGCGTGCCCTCCTCCCCGGACCACCCAAAGGGAAGGCCGACGGAAAACCAAGCCAAAGCCAATCCTCCAAGGACCAGGACCCCGACACCCAGGGCCAGGAGTCCCGGAACGGGGAGAAGGGCGGGCCCGCGGGTCCGGCCGGACTCTCCGCTCGCCCCCGGCTGGGAGTCTGTTGTGCGGGAAGCGGAGGTGAGGGGCAGGTCGGCTGCTCTCCCGGTATCCTCGGGCCCGTGGGGCGGTTCCGCGGTCCCCGATCCATCCCGGAGCCAGGCCAGGGCCAGGACCGGGGGCAGGGCCATGACCAGGAACCCCAGCGCCAGGTCGGGAAACCAAGAGGGGAGTCCCGCGACGGTGGTGAGGACCTGGATCACCAGGAGGGTGAGCCAGGAGCTCAGGGCATAGACGCCGAGGACCTTCCAGATGGATCGGGCCTGGATCTCCTCGAGAATCCGCTTGAGTTCGGGCATGGACGGGAGGGGAGCGATGGATCAGGCCGGCGGAGGAAGGAGGTCCATCGGGCCCCGGGTCGGAACCAAGGGGCCTCCATGAAGGCAGGGCGGATGGGGAAACTCCTGCAATCTGCAGTCCTCTGTCCGGTGGGTCCAATTTGTACCCCGAAGTGGCGGTGTTCGGACGGAACGAGTGCCGGCCCACGGGCAGATCCCTATGATGGGGTGAAGTGGAGGCCTTCTCAACGGAGGTACCCTCATCACGGGGAGCCCCTCATCAACCGGGAGGGAGCATGTCGATCCAGGGAGTGCGGCGAGGGGTGTTCGCCTTCTTTCTCCTCTACGCGGTGGCGGTGACCTGGCCCGGCGCTCTCCCCTTCCGGGGGGCCGAGCCCTTCATCCTGGGCCTCCCCTTCTCCATGGCCTGGGCCGTCCTCTGGATCCTCTTGGGCGGGGTGGCCCTCTGGGTCCTCCACTGGGCGGAGGGACGAGATCCGTCCGAGCCCGGCGGTAGGGAGCGAGCCGGGGAGGACCGAAACTGATGGATCGCTGGGTCGTCATCACCGGGATCATCGGCCTCTACCTGGCCCTCACCCTGGCCATCGGCCTGCGGGCGGGGCGGGACACCTCCCCGACGGTCACAGGCTTCGTGGCCGGGGATCGGGACTTCGGGCTCCTGGTCATGTATTTCGTCACGGGGGCCACCGTCTTCTCTGCCTTCGCCTTCCTGGGGGGACCCGGGTGGGCCTACTCCCGGGGAGCCGCGGCCTTCTACATCCTCTCCTACGGCGTACTGGGGATCGCCCCCTGGTACGTCATCGGACCCCGGGTGGCCCGGCTGGGCCGGCGCATGGGGTTCGTCACCCAGGCCCAATTCCTGGTGGGGCGCTTCCCCTCCCGGAGCCTCTCGGCCCTGGTGGCCTTCCTGAGCCTGGTGGCCTTCATCCCCTACATCACACTCCAGATGCGGGGGGCGGGGATCGTCATCGAGGCGGTGACCGAGGGAAACGTCCCCCTCTGGGCCGGGGCGGCGGTGGCCTATGGGATCGTGCTCCTCTACGTCCTGGTGAGCGGGGTGGCAGCGGTGGGATGGACCAACACCTTCCAGGGCATCTTCATGGTGACCATCGCCTGGGTCCTGGGCCTCTATCTCCCCTCGGCCCTCCATGGCGGAATCGGCCCCATGTTCCGGGAGATCCTGGCGGAGCGACCGGAACTGCTGGAGGTGCCGGGCCTCACCGGGGGCGGGGACCCCTGGAGCTGGGGGGGCTACTCCTCCGCCATCCTGGTGAGCGCCATCGGCCTCACCCTCTGGCCGCACCTCTTCATGAAGGCCTTCACTGCCCGGGACGAGGAGACCCTCAAGCGCACGGTGGTCCTATTCCCCACCTTCCAATTGTTCCTGGTCCCCGTCTTCCTCATCGGCTTCGCCGGGGTCCTGTACGTGGATGCGCTTCCCCAGCCCGACTTCATCCTTCCCCACCTGATCCTCGACGTGGACCTCCCCGTGTTGGTGGTGGGGCTCTTCTGTGCGGGGGCCCTTTCCGCTTCCATGTCCACGGGGGACGCCCTTCTCCACGCGTCGGCTTCCGTCCTGGTGGAGGATGGGGTTCGGCCCTTCCGCCCCATTTCCGAGGCGGCGCAGCGGGCCCTCATGCGGGTTCTCATCGTCCTGGCGGGAGGGGTGGCCTACTACTTCGCCCTGGACGAGGACCAGTCCCTGGTGGTCCTCCTCCTCACGTCGTACGGGATCATCGCCCAGCTGGCTCCACCGGTGGTGGCGGCCCTCTTCTGGCGCCGGGCCACAACCTTCGGAGCCCTGGCGGGACTGGTTGCGGGTTCGGCGGCAACCCTGTTCTTCTTCCTGAATCCCGGTCTCCGGCCGTGGGATCTCCACGAGGGGATCCTGGGGCTCCTGGTCCACCTTCCGTTCCTGGTGGTGGGGTCCCTCCTCACGGCTCCGCAACCCGAACCCCACGTGGAAGCCTTCGTGAATCCACCTCCATCCACGCCAGAGGAGCTTCGTCGATGACCTCCGCCCCCCCGCGCCTCACCACTCTGGAGATCCTGGAACACCTGGTGGCCTTCCCCACCATCTCCCGGGACTCCAACCTCCCCCTGGTGGATTGGGTGGAACTCTACCTGATGGCCTGGGGGGCCCGATGCCGGCGGACCTGGAATGATGAGGGGACCAAGGCCAACCTGCTGGCCACCTTCGGCCCCGACGCACCCGGCGGGGTGGTGCTCTCCGGGCACACCGACGTGGTGCCGGTGGAGGGGCAGGACTGGAGCTCCGACCCCTTCACCCTGGTGGAACGGGACGGAAGGATCTATGGACGGGGAACCGCCGACATGAAGGGCTTCCTGGCTGTGGTCCTGGGGCTGGTACCGGAGATCGCGGCCGTCTCCCTTCAACGACCCCTCCACCTGGCCTTCTCCTACGATGAGGAGGTGGGTTGCCTGGGGGTGGGGAGGATGGTTGCGGATCTGGCGGGCCACTACTTCCTCCCGTCGGTGGCCATCGTGGGGGAACCCACCTCCATGGAGGTGGTGCGGGCCCACAAGTCGGTGAACGCCTTCCGGACCCGGGTCACGGGCCAGGCCGCCCACTCCAGCCAGCCCCAACGAGGGGCGAACGCGATCCTTGGGGCCGCCCGTCTCCTGGAGGAACTCCGGCGCATCGGGGTGGAGAATCGCCGCCGGGGCGAGGAGGGGGAGGAGGCGGGGAAGGCCGCCGGGGCGGGGTTCGATCCCCCCTGGACCACGGTTCAGGCCGGGATGATCCAGGGAGGCACGGCGCTGAACATCCTCCCCGCCGAGTGCACCTTTCTCTGGGAGTACCGCTCCCTCCCCGACGAGGACCCCTCGAAGGTCCTGGCGCGGATGGAGGCCTTCGCCCGGGAGGAGGTGCTCCCCGAACTCCGGGAGTTCGCTCCCGGGGCGAAGGTGGTCATCGAGACCCTGGCCAGGGTACCGCCCCTGCGCCCCGAGACGCCGGCGGCCGGGACGAAGGCGGTTGGGGCGGCCGATTCGGGGGAAGGCGGGGACGGGCCGGGGAGCGCTCAGGAGAAAAGAGAACCCAGGGCCGAGGCCCTGGTGCGGCGTCTGCCGGGGGTCCGTACGGGCGGGACAGGGGCCGTATCCTTCGCCACGGAAGGGGGGACCTTCCAGGCGGCGGGGATCTCCACGGTGGTGTGCGGTCCGGGCTCCATCGACCAGGCCCATCGTCCCGACGAATTCATCGCCACCTCGCAACTGGAGGCGTGCGCCGACGCCCTTCGGGGGCTCCTCCCCCTCCTGGCCATGGAGGCGACGGAAGGCGACAGGTGACGGGGTGGCGGTTAGCTTCCCGGTCGGCCGGGAAAGCCGGGACGCTCGGTCAGCCAGGACGCTCGGGGAGGTCGGGCCCTTCGGGGAGGTCGGGACCTTCGGGGAGGTCGGGAAGGAGGACCCCCGGGTTCAGGATTCCCTGGGGGTCCAGGAAGTCCTTCACCCGGCGGAGCTCCTCCACACCGGCGGGGCCGTACTGGATCTCCACCAGCTCTCGCTTGATCCGGCCGATGCCATGTTCCGCCGTGACCGAGCCCCCGAGCCGGACCGCTTCCCGGGCCAGTTCCAGGTGGATGGCCTTGGCCCGGGCCAGTTCCTCGGGGGAACGGGGGAGGAAGTTCAGGTGGAGGTGGTTCTCCGCGGCGTGCCCGAAGAGGACCGACTCCACCCCCCCTGTGGAGCGACGCTCCCGGTAGATCCGGTAGAGTTCCGCTGCCGCCCGGTCGGGGACCGCCAGGTCCGTCCCCACCTTGTGGAGGCCCGGGACCTCCCGCTTACGGCGGGTGATCCGGGCGTTCACCGCCTCCGGGACCGAATGACGAAGATGCCGCATCCGCGCCCGTTCCCCCTCCTCGTCCCCGGCCCAGGTATCCTCCAGCGAGGCGCCCACCCCGGCCAGGGCCTCTTCCAGGGCGCCGATTCCCCGTTCCATCTCCGAGTCGTCCTCGAAGGGGAGCTCCAGGTAGATGGCCTCGCCGGCGGTGGCGGGGAAGTCCGGTATGGCATCTCCCCGCCCGCTGGCCCGCTCCTCCCGGAGGAGGTCCAGGCAGGCCGCGTCCAGG
>SL_3KL_010_SEDDRAFT_10003924_pt1 | contig 13488 bp, 12 predicted proteins | sample SodLakKL_010_SED_2_FD_10381 | JGI IMG/M metagenome (IMG submission 10381)
CCATCCCAGTAACTCCCGGAACTCTCCGCTCAATTGAATGTCAATCAAGGGGACTTCTCCGGCAAAAACCCTGCCCGTGGCGCCGTCAATAGAGATGATATCCCCTTTGGAGTAAGTTACCCCATCCACCATAAATACTTCCTTTTCCAAATCAATACTGACACTTTCACAACCGCTTACACAGGGTTTACCCATACCCCTGGCCACCACGGCAGCATGACTGGTCATCCCTCCCCTGCTGGTCAAAACCCCCTGGGCAGCCACAATTCCATGGATATCATCGGGAGTGGTTTCCGGCCTCACCAGGATTACCTTTTCCTCCTGCTGATTCATTTTTTCCGCTTCATCAGCATCAAATACTACCTTCCCTGAGGCCGCCCCCGGAGAGGCAGGAAGGCCTTTAGCAATAGGTTTTAGCTGGACTTTAGGGTCAATCTGCCGGTGTAAAAGCTGGTCTATTTGTTCTGGCTCCACCCTCATAATCGCTTCTTCCTGTTGAAAAATCCCTTCCTTAACAAAATCCACCGCCACTTTTACCGCAGCCTTGGCAGTCCTCTTTCCTGACCGGGTCTGCAGGATAAACAACCGTCCTTTTTCTATGGTAAATTCTATGTCCTGAATATCCCGGTAATGTTCCTCCAGCCGCTTGCTGATATCATTAAACTGGTTATATAATTCCGGCATAATTTCCTTCAACCTAGAAATAGGCAGAGGAGTCCTGATTCCCGCCACCACATCTTCCCCCTGGGCATTGACCAGAAACTCTCCGTATAGTTTTGCTTCCCCAGTGGAGGGATCCCGGGAAAAGGTAACTCCGGTAGCGCAGTCGTCACCCAGGTTTCCAAAAACCATAACCTGTACATTAATAGCCGTTCCCAGTTCATCGGGAATTTTATGTATTTTTCTGTACACAATAGCCCGCTGGTTGTTCCAGGAGTCAAAAACTGCCCTGATAGCCTGCATCAGCTGCTCCATGGGCTCCTGGGGAAACTCTGCGGATGATTTTGCCTTAACAATCTCTTTATAATCATCCACCAGTTCTCTCAGGTCATCAGCATTCAGCTGGGTGTCATCCCCAGCTCCTTTCTCCTCTTTTTTCCTCTCCAGGGCCCTTTCGAAAAAAGCATGGCCTACTTTCATGACCACATCAGCAAACATTTGTATAAAGCGCCGGTAACAGTCCATGGCAAATCGTTCGTCTCCGGACACTTCCGCCAATCCTTTAACCGTTTGGTCATTCAGCCCCAGGTTCAAAATGGTATCCATCATTCCCGGCATGGAAACTGCCGCACCGGACCTGACGGAAAGGAGCAGCGGATTTTTAACATCACCAAATTTTTTACCCTGCACCTTTTCAACCTTTGTGAGGGCCTCTTCCACCTCCGACCGGACTTCTTTCATTAAGTCATCACCTATTTCATAGTACCGGTTGCAGGCTTTGGTGGAGATTATAAAACCAGGAGGAACAGGCAGGCCGATGCCGGTCATCTCTGCCAGGTTTGCACCCTTGCCCCCCAGGAGCTGTTTCATCTGCGCGTTACCCTCGGTAAATAAATACACCAATTTCTCAACGTCCATCCAGCTTTCTCCCTTCTTTTATATATTGATATATATAATTTGCCACTTCTTCCACTGCTTTATTTGATACATCAAATATTGGGCAGCCTAATTTTTTCATGCATTTTTCTGCATATTCCAGCTCTTCAATAATTCTTTTCATGTTGGCGTAATTGGCATTAGCCGTAAGCCCAAGGGTCTTCAGCCTTTCGATTCGAATATCGTAAAGCTGCTGTGGATTTATGGTCAGCCCCACAATCTTATGGGAAGGAATCATAAACAGCTCCTCAGGCAGCTCTATTTCCGGAACCAGAGGAAGATTGGCCACCTTTATCCTTTTATGAGCCAGGTACATGCTCAGGGGAGTCTTGGAAGTCCTGGATACGCCAATAAGCACCGCATCTGACCTGAGCATACCCCGGGGGTCCTTCCCATCATCATATTTTACAGCAAACTCAATGGCCGCTATCCGGTGGAAGTATTCTTCGTCCAGACGCCTCATTAAACCTGGTTCCATTCGGGGCCCGTCTTTCATAATGCTTGTAAAAGCATTCATCATGGGACCCAGTATGTCCACCGCAGGAATCTTTTTCTTTTCAGCAGCTGTTTCCAAAGATTTCTTCAGTTCAGGAAGAACCAGTGTATAAGCTATAATGCTGTTAAACTCTCCAGCCTCCTCCACAATATCCAAAATAGTCTCTATTTCATAAACAAAGGGAACCCTTCTCACTTCCACATGGCCAGAATTAAACTGGCTGGCCACTGCTTTTACCACAAACTCTGCCGTTTCCCCTATTGAATCTGATACTACGTATACCACAGGCAGTTCTAAATGGTCCACCAAAAAAAACCTCCTTTACATTTCTCCACCCAGCTCCGTCATAAGCCTGGTTATACTGGTTTTTGTAAATCTTCCTATAATTTTTAATTTTCCATCCTTTACCTGCCGAACTACGGGTAGAGAATCCACCTGGTACTCCATAATTTTCTTGGCCGCCTCCAGAACATCCTCATCCGGTTCCGTAGTAATGATATTAGGCATTCTAGTCATAATAAATCCTACCGGCATCTGACTGGTAGTGGTTCCCCCGATACAGCTCTTAAGGAAATCTTTTCGGGATACCACACCGGCTAAATATCCATCTTCTCCAACCACAAATATCGTCCCGGTGTCCTCTAAAATTAAAGATACAGCAGCATCATAAACAGATGTATCCTCTTTCACCACCACTGGAATAGCCTTCACTTCCTTCACCTTGATTTTTCGAAGGGCTTTGGTAATTAAGGAATTCTCTGTTTTTCCAGTATAATAGTACCCTACCCTGGGCCGGGCTTCCAGGTGACCGGACATGGTAAGGACACTAAGGTGAGGCCTTAAGGCAGCCCGGCTTAATTTTAATTGAGAGGCTATATCCTCTCCGGATATGGGGCCACTTTTCTTCACAATCTCAATAATTCTGGCCTGTCTTTCCGTCAAATCGACCATTACCACCATCCCTCGGTAAATATGATGTACTGTTTAATTAAATTTAATAAATTAGTATACTATATTTATTAAATAATATCCTGCTTATTTTAAGTAAAAAAGAAATTATTTAATTTAAATATTTTTAAATTAATTATGGGTTATAACAATCTTTCCAAAATCAGCAAATTCATGAAACAGATCTCTTATTTCTCTCAGAAGATTCAAGCGGTTATTCCTTACCTGATCATGGTCCACCATAACCATCACCTGGTCAAAGAAATAATCCACCGGTTCCTGCATCCGGGCCAACTGCTCCAAGACTCCATCATAGTCTTTAGACGATAACCTTATAGAAACTTCTTCAGAGATTTGTTTATACACTTCATACAGCTCTTTTTCTGCCGGATCTTCCAAAAGTCCGGAGTCAACCGGCTCCTTATCCAGGGAGTTTTTGGCCAAATTTGCCGTTCGGGTATAGGCAGTCATCAGCCGGGAAAAGGCTGGATCATCAATTACCCTGGAAAGGCTAATCGTTCGGCTGTAGGCATCAGTTACCACTTGAAAGCCTGAACTAAGCACCGCATCAATCAGGTCATACCGCAGTCCCTTTTCCAGGAAAATATTTCGGATTCTCTGTCGGAAAAATTCCATAACTTCGGAGATAATCCCCTCTTTTTCCTTAGTTAAGTTTTGTGTGCTGTAATAATCTACTGCTGCGCTCAGCAGCTCCGGAAGTTTCAGAGAAATTTTGGAGTCCAACATGATGTAAATGATACCCAGTGCCTGCCTTCTCAGGGCATAAGGGTCCTGAGAACCAGTCGGGTGGATTCCAATACCAAAACAACCGGCAATGTTATCTATTTTATCGGCAATGCTCACCAGAGAACCAGAGATGCTTTGTGGAAGGTCATCACCGGTAAACCTGGGAAGATAATGCTCATAGATTCCTCTGGAAACTTCCTCCGTATCTCCCGCCAGGGCAGAATACTCCCTACCCATGATTCCCTGGACCTCAGGAAATTCATAAACCATATTGGTTAAAAGATCATATTTACAGAGGTAAGCGATACGGGCAGCATTTTTTTTCTCTCCCGGTCCCAGCCCTAAGCGGTCGGCCATATACTCTGAAAGACCAACAATCCTTTGGGTCTTTTCATAAAGAGTGCCCAGTCCTTCTTGGAAAAGGACGTTTTTTAATTGATCAACGTATTGCTCCGGAGTGGTTTTCTGATCCTCCTGATAGAAAAATCGGGCATCCGCCAGCCGGGCCCGAAGGACCCTTTCGTTTCCCACTTTTATGTTGCCCTTGATATCCTCTTTGGCATTACTGATGGTTATAAAATTTGGGAGCAAATTTCCAGATTGATCCACCACTGGGAAGTATCTCTGGTGGGACTGCATGCTGGTGGTCAGAACCTCTTTGGGAATTTCTAAAAACTCCGGTGAGAATTCCCCTACCACTGCCCGGGGATATTCCACCAGGTAGGTTACCTCTTCTAAAAGGTCTTCCTCCATAAAAGGGTTTCCCCCCAGGGTTTGAGCTGCTTCTTGGGCCTGCTGGCGAATCATGTTCTTCCTTTTTTCCTGATCCAACACCACGAAACAATCTTCCATGATTCGGAAGTAATCCGAAATATCCTTTACCTCAAAGGGCCCAAGGGCCAGGAAACGATGGCCGTAAGTGAACCTACCGGAGTCCAGATCGGAAATACGGATACGTATTTCCTCTTCCCCGTACAAAGCCAGAAGCCAGCGTATAGGCCGGGCAAAGCGAAATTCTTTTGATGCCCAGTACATCGGCTTGGGAAAGTATAACTGGTGTATCAAATTCTCCAGCACTGAGGGGAGGAGGCTATAAGTATCCTGCCCCTTCACCTTCCTGATGGCAAAAACATACTCTCCCCCTTGGAATTCTTTGATCACCAGGTCTTCAACGGCAACCCCCTGGGATCTTGCAAAGCCCTCTGCAGCCCGGGTAGGTTTACCCTCTAAGTCAAAGGCAGAGTTTTTCGCAGGGCCCTTCTTTTGTTCTTCCAGGTCCGCCTGCTTTTCCCCTACTCTTTCCATGAAAAGGGTCAGACGACGGGGAGTGCCATACGCCTTTACACTATCAAATTCTATGCGATTATCTTGAAATAAAGTTGTGCCTATTTGTTCCATTTGCTTCAGGGCTGGTTCCATAAACCGGGCCGGGATTTCTTCCGTTCCAATCTCCAAAAGCAGATCTTTTTTATTCACTGGCCTTTACCTCCTTCTTCAGAAGGGGAAATTCCAACTCTTCCCTCTGGGCTAAATATTTTTGAGCACAAAGGCGGGCTAAATTTCTTACTCTTCCTATGTATCCAGTCCTCTCTGTAACGCTGATGGCCCCCCGTGCATCCAACAGGTTAAATGTATGGGAGCACTTCAGCACGCTGTCATAACCGGGCAAAACCAGGTTCTGTTCCAGCAGGCGCTGGGCCTCCTTCTCATAAATGTTAAATAAATTATAAAGGACTCCAGGGTCTGATTTTTCGAAACAGTAGTAGGAGTGCTCCACCTCAGCCCGGTGAAAAACGTCCCCATAAGTAATGCCGTTTACCCATTCCAGGTCAAAAACATTTTCCTTTCTTTGAATAAACATAGCGATCCTCTCCAGTCCGTAAGTTAACTCTACGGGAACGGCTTCTACATCGAAACTACCTACCTGCTGAAAATAAGTAAACTGAGTAATCTCCATACCGTCCAACCAGACCTCCCAACCTAAACCCCAGGCTCCCAGGGTAGGGGATTCCCAGTTGTCCTCCACAAAACGGATATCATGCTCCAGAGGGTCAATCCCCAGAACATAGAGGCTTTCCAGGTAAAGATCTTGAATGTCACTGGGTGCCGGTTTTAAAATCACCTGGTATTGATGATGCTGATGCAGGCGGTTGGGATTTTCCCCGTACCTTCCATCAGTGGGCCTCCGGGAAGGCTCCACATAGGCGACATTCCAGGGCTCAGGTCCCAAAGCACGCAGAAATGTAGCGGGATTCATAGTCCCTGCACCCTTTTCCACATCATAGGGCTGCCAGATAATACAGTTTTTCTTTGCCCAGTAATCCTCCAATTTTAATATAATTTCCTGAAAGTTCATACAACCATCTCCTCCACTAATATTAATCCTAAAAAGAAAAAAACAACCCTCTACATCCCTAAGACATTCATATAGGGACGAGAGGATTTCCCGCGGTTCCACCCTATTTGGCCCAGAAAACAAAAGGGCCCCCCTTGATTGATATATGCTTGGGAATGCCTTTCACCAGTTTCCTTTACCGGGCTTCTCACCTTCCCCCGGCTCGCTGTAAAACTCTGCTGGTTACTCCTTTCCCGCATTGCATAAGGGAATTAATTTCATTCACTTTAACAAAAAAGGATTGAAATGTCAAGCCTGTTCTTGATTTTGATTATCGCCGTTCTCCGGCTGTTTCTTTTCCAGTTGAAGGGAATATTTGGTGAACAATAAAAGAAGAGTTCCCAGGGCGGCAGCTTTGGGCAAAAACACGGCTCCAGCCACTCCCAGAGGCGCTGGAATTTCTACCACAGTCTTTTCATGGGACTTCACGGTAATTCGGGTATCAGTGCTTTTCTTCAAAAAATTTTTAACCTTTGCCATAAATTCCACGTGAGGCCCCTCCTCCATCCATGACTTGTTGTCTTCCTCCAGAAGAACCAGGGCCTCTACCACATCGCCTCCGGTCCCCTCCAGAGCCTGCCGCGCTTCCTTGTAAGTAGCCCCGGTACGATCCCGGAGCAGGTCTATTTTTTCCAGTGTTACAGACACGGTATTTTCCTCCTTTATAATCCGTTTGAGCATAGTTTATGTAACTTTGAGTTTTTTATCCTCCATAAGAATAAGACAAGAAGACAGGGGAGGAGACAGGGGGACGGTTCTTTTGTCTTATTAAATAAGCCTCCTAATAACAACAAGACAGGAGAACCGTCCCCCCTGTCTTGTTGTCTGCTCAACCTGCCTGGATAATTAATATAAGAGAGTTTAACTGCCCAGCTGTTCCAGGAAAGCTAAGGTTTTACTGCCCCCCAGGTTCAGGTTAAAACTTAAAAGTTTCTTATTTATGGATTGAATCTCTCCTCGCTGATGGGAAGACATTTTTAAAGCCCTTAATAGTTTAAAATCAGCAGACAGAAGTTTCATCAAAAGAGAAAGGGTGCCGGGTAAAATTTTTTTTGCCCCGGGGTCCCGCAGGCTGCACTGAGAACAAAATATGCCCCCCTCTCGAAAACTGAGCCAGAAAGGCCCCTCTTGGGAAGAACAGGCCAAACAACACTCCAGGTAAGGAGGATAACCCAATATTTTAAGGAGCTTTAATTCAAAAGAACGGGCCAATACTTCCAGGTAAGCCGTGTCATTATTCATCGCTTCCAGGGAAGATAAAAGCAGGCGGTATTCCTGGGGACAGGGTTCTCCCTCCTCCAGCACACGCCCCGTCAGTTCACAAAAATACTGACCATAAGCATACTTGAACAGATCATACCTTAAGGAATGAAAGGATTCCTGAATCTCTCCCTGGGTTACGGTTGCCAGGGTTTTTCCCATATAGAGCAGGAAATCCCCCCGGGTAAAAAGCTGCACTGAAGCAGCCAGCTTGCTTTTTGTTTTACAGGCTCCCCTGGCGATAGCCGGCACCTTACCTCTTTCCAGAGTTAAAAGGGTTAACAGTTTATCAGCCTCACTGTAATTTTGAGATCTGATCACCAGGGCTTCAGTTTTTAGGTGTTTCATTTAAGTCACTGCCTTCTCCGGATTTGTGCTTAGGAAATAAAGCATCTCTTAGTATTTTGATACTGTTGTGCAGACAGAAATTTAAGCATGTTGGATTGAAAACGTTAGTTTTCTCGATAAATCAGGAATCCCTGAACTTTACCTGTAGAGCATCAAGAATATCCCAGGTCCTTAAGGGTCCTATCCTTGTTTCGCCAGTCTTTTTGAACCTTAACCCATAGTTCCAGGAATGATTTGCAACCCAGGAGCTTTTCGATGTCCTGACGGGCCTTACCCCCGATTTCCCGGAGCATTTTTCCCCCTTTACCTACAATTATACCCTTTTGTGATTCCCTTTCCACATATATGTTGGCACGGATATAGACCATATTTTTACCTTTCCGTTCCTTCATCTCCTCCACTTCCACTGCCACGGAGTGAGGCACTTCATCCCGGGTCAGCTCCAAAATCTTTTCCCGTATTAATTCAGAAACCACAAAACGTTCCGGCTGTTCAGTAATCATATCCTCCGGGTAATACTGGGGACCTTCGGGAAGGTACTCCAGCAGCTTTTGTAAGATCAGAGGAACATTGGTCCCAGATACCGCCGAAACCGGAATAACTTCTGCAAAGTCATACAAGCCCCGGTAGAGTTTCTCATAACTTTCTAGCTCCCCCTGGCTTAGCATATCAATTTTGTTAAGAATTAAAAAGACAGGTGTCTGTGCCTCCCTCAGCAGATCCACTACATATTCATCCCCTTTACCGGGACGATGACAAGCTTCCACTAAAAAGAGTATGACATCCACTTCCCTTAAGGAGTCGATGGCTACCTTCACCATGTACTCACCTAGTTTATTTCTCGGTTTGTGCAGCCCGGGCGTGTCCAGAAAAATAATCTGGCCTTCCTCAGTGGTAAGAATACAGGTTATGCGATTCCGGGTGGTTTGAGGCTTATCGGAAATGATGTTAAGCTTCTGCCCAATTAGAAAATTTAATAATGTGGACTTGCCCACATTAGGTCTCCCTACAACGGCAACTACTCCTGATTTAAACATTTATACCCCCTGTTTGCGTATGTTTTAGTAACGCAGGAAAAATTAAACTGAATAGAAAAAAACACCTTTCTTCTCCAGGTGTACGTTTGCTTTCAATCACTATGCTCTCAGGGTGGCTTTTAATATTTCCGGGTCCAAAAGCATTCTCAAAGCATCATCTATGTCTTTAACGACGATATCTGCTTTTAATAGGGCCCTGGTACTGCAGCCTTCCTCCCCTAGAACAACTATGCCTAAAGCCGCCTGTTCCAGCATTAATTCATCGTTGGCACCGTTACCTAAAGTTACCGTCTCCTGACCTCCCAGTTCCTTTACAAAGGAAGCCTTTTCCTCCTTCTCTTTCCCGGTCCTTAATATGGAAAGGTCCGCACTCAATGTCCGACAGGCCTCCCCTGCTTTTCCATAGGTGTCAGCCGTAATAATATATACTTTCAAGTTTTGGGATATTTTATTCATAAGGGCTGCTGTAGTTTCTTTTATAATACCTTTATTGGTAAGAGTTCCGTTTAAGTCTGATACCAGGTATTTAATATTTAAATCTTTGAAACCAGGAATGTTAATCCTGTACATAGTGTATTAGAGCTCCTTTTTTAAAATATCTTCCTCTGTTATGATTCTTTCTGACATTCCGGGCAGAATCCAAATATATTTAGGGTGTGATAATCCAGGCGGAACCCGTAATCCTTACAAATTTCCTCCTGCCTTTTCTCGATAACCTGATCTTCAAACTGCACCACTTTGCCGCAGCTTTTACAGATTAGATGGTCATGGTGCAGATGGCCAAAAACATGCTCGTAATAAGCCTTACCCTCTCCAAAATCCACCTTTTCAACCAGGCCGCTTTCCACCAGCAGACTCAGGGTTCGATAAACCGATGCCCTGGAGACCTGTTTTTTGTCTTTCCGCAGCATATAAAGCAGATCTTCTACATCAAAATGATCGTGTACTGAAAATACCTGGTCTAAAATAGTTATTCTTTCCCGGGTAAGTTTTAACCCCTTTGACTTCAAGTACTTGTGAAATTTTACCTTCGCTTCCTCTTTCAAAGTCTCACCTGCTTATTTCTTAATCTTTTTCCCTTAGCCATATTTTTCCGTCTGTTTTTATACTATCATAAGAAACATAAAAATAAAAGCTTTGTCAGAGCTGCCATAATTTCTTTAAAAACGGGACCATCCTAGACTCTTCCGTTTTTTATAATCCTGCAGAGTCAAGTGAAGCGCCGTTATACTCAAATTAGCACAGTGGGTCTTATCTTCCGGAAGCCCCCCCAGTGCATTTACCACATCTTCACCGGTGATGCGTGCAGCTTCCTTTAGGGTTTTACCCTCTACCATTTCCGTAAGCATGCTGGTAGTAGCAATCAGAGTGCTGCATCCGTATATTTTAAACTTTATATCCGAAATTCTATCCCGGATCACTTTGATATAAATTACTAAATAATCTCCACAGTCAGCATCTCCATGGGTTCCCACTCCATGGGCATCGGGCAGGTCTCCAATATTCCTGGGATTCGTAAAATGGTCTATCACTTTTTCATTATCCATCCGATTTCCCACCTCTTCTAGAAAAGATTTCTACCCTCTAATAACCGAACCGGTCATCTTTTGGAGCCGGGCATTCAGCAGGAATTATCACACAGGGCAAAAAAGAGATTCATACGAAGGTCGACCTCTCCCCAATATTCTTCCACTTTCCCCTGGTCCGAAAGACGGGTTAATTCCGTATCTATAGGCACCACTCCCAACAGAGGAACCCCGATTACTGCTGCAGACTCTTTCGCATGGCTTGGGCCAAAAATATCATACTCTTCCTGACAGTGAGGGCATTTAATATAGCTCATATTTTCCACTAACCCCAATATGGGTATACCCGATCGAGAGGCCATCTTTACCGCCTTTTTAACCACCATCAGAGCTAAATCCTGGGGAGAAGTAATAACAATAATACCGTCTACGGGTAAGGATTTCAAAACAGATAAAGGCACATCTGAAGTACCTGGAGGGAGATCAATGAGCAGATAATCCAGTTCACCCCAGTCTACATCCTTCCAAAATTGTTTTACCGCACCCCCGGCCTTGGGCCCTTTCCAAAGAATCGGATCATCTTCCTGTTCCAAAAGGAGGTTCATGGATACGATCTTAACTCCACCGGATGTTACTGCCGGCAGCATTTTCCCCCCAGAGGTTTCAATTCTTTTATTTACTCCAAATATTTTAGGAATGCTGGGTCCAGTTATATCTGCATCAATAATTCCTACTTTGCATCCGTGCCTGGAAAGCTTCAAAGCAAATAAAGAGGTAATGGATGACTTCCCAACCCCTCCCTTTCCACTCATAATGGCCACCACTTTTTTGACATTGGAGTCATTATGACTGCTTTGTTTTTCCCCTGTCTCAGATATACGATCCCTGGGTGAACTCAATTTATCTTCTCCTTTTTGGTTATCTCAGATATTTTAAAACCTTCTAAAGTTTAATAATTATAACGACTTAATTATAGTGTATAGTAATGATTCCGTAAAGGCTAAGCCTACTGGATACCATTTTTAAATTATTCCACATTGGGTATTTAAATCCTTGTAGTAAATAATAAAAAAATAAACCCCCCGAAGGAGGTACAGCAATGAGCCGTTACAGCTTATTCTACATTATTAGAATTCCAAATTTTTAAATTTAAGACATACTTGCATTTATTATATCTCCATCCATAAGGGCATGTACAGTCATTTCCGGAGAAGCCGCAATCAAATCTTTCAAAGTCAAATATCCCTTCAGCTTACCCCTGTCATCGATAATAAAAACTGTATAAATAATCTTTACCTTTTTCCCGGAATTCCGGACATGATCCAAAGCCTCCCGGACGGTAACGTCTTCTTTAAGGCTGACGGGCCGGGAGTGTATCTTCTCCTCTGCAGCTTGAGCCATGTGATCAACAACTCTTTTCGGCAGTGTCCTGACTTTCCTCCTGGTGATTGCCATAATAATCCCTCCTGTGCAAACGATTTATAGCTGTCTCTTTGATACTGTTTAAAATCATATAAGTCCCCGGATTTATCAGGGTCACCCGTCACGGACACCACCCCCTCTGCAGTAAATTTGTAATAAAAAAAGACCCCGAAGAGCCGTTTACAAACACAACAAACAAAACCCAATACAAATAAACTGTCTGTCATGTCAAACAACTCCTCGTTCTGGGTTTAGCACTAAATGACGTAGATTCAATAATAATGAATCAGCTACGTTAAGCAGACCTTAATCCGATCATGCCTGTTATACCCATTGGCGTCTCTGGACGTTTTTGGGCAGCAGCCTGTGTTCATTTAGGAGCCTCCCCTAACAAGCGCATATTTATATTTCTTCTTTCATTATATGACAGTAAACCGGATATTGTCAATACAAATCGGCAGTTAATAACAACACCAGGGACAGTTAAAAACATGAATTATTTTCTAAGTTCTGGCGAAAAAACTCCCCGAATAAAAAATACCTCCCAGAGGAGGCAGGCAAAAAAGCCTTAGAATTTAACAGGTTACTTAAAATTTAAACCTGACCTGCAAAACAGGCCTGGCTGTACTGGTCACTTACAGAAATGTTTTACCTTTCATGTTTCTCTAATTTTATATTCTATTAAAGTAATCCTCTCATACGGTCCAAAATAAAAAACCCCAGCTCTTCATATGAATGAACTGGAGCACGCGAGAAAATTATAACACCAATAATCTCAACAATATACACCACCTCTTTCCTGCGAAGAAGGCGAAAAGTATCATGCTGCAGGTAGGTCTCCTGACTTACGGCTCATAGTCTGTCTCACCTTCCCAGACCTAAGTCCAGTGGCATAAAAGAAACAGAACTCCCCGCTTACAGTGGCGCGACCGCCCAGGATTTACACCTGGTTCCCTATTATCCTCTAAATAATAAACAGAGGCACCTGAAACACTTAAATATTCAATTGCTGGAAGTACAGCCCTTAAAACTAAACATTCCTAGAGCCTAATTTATTTATATCACAAAAGTAACGTATTTGCAATAAAAATAAAAAAACTAATTAACTCGACTGAGATAGCCTTCAAAACATTCAGGACAGGCAAACTTGCCCTCTTTGACCCTGGCCCTGGGCTCCATAATGCCTTCTCCACAAAAACCACACTGAACGGAGTTAAATATCTTTGCCTTTCCAGGTGGATTTACTTTTACTTTCTTTATCTCAAAAAGATCTTCCACAGGCACATCCAAAAGCTTATGCGTAAATTCCCCATGATACTTCTTAAAAAGTGCCCTATCGTCTTTACTTATTTCCCCACCGCCAAAAATTCTTTCCCTCAGATCCTTCCAACCCTCCGGTGCCATTTTTTCCATAACTCCATGCTTTAGTGAAAACCTTAATCCTTCCTCTTTCCCCCTGACAGCAAAGGTGAAAACATTCTTTCCATAATCATTAAATACTAAATTCCCTTTACCAAAGGTACAGCCGGTCAGTACCTGAATGGCATCTGCCCCACAGCTGTCGGTTTCTACAATGGCTACCAACTCTTCATCCTCCGCAGGGTCTATTTCCATTCTGGCCAGGGCTTCCAGGGCAGCCCTGTATCCATAAGCTACCCCTGGGCAGGTATGGCCGTGAAATTCCACTACTTTTTCCCAAGGCGTTTTTTCCAT
>SL_3KL_010_SEDDRAFT_10003925_pt1 | contig 13487 bp, 11 predicted proteins | sample SodLakKL_010_SED_2_FD_10381 | JGI IMG/M metagenome (IMG submission 10381)
CCAAAAGGAAGCAAAAATAAATATGAACTCGACAAAGAAACCGGCATGCTGCGGCTTGACCGCGTGCTGCACAGCGCCGTACATTACCCGGCAAACTACGGTTTCATACCCCGCACGTTCTGCGACGACGGTGACCCGCTTGATATTCTTGCACTCGGCCAGGAGTCCGTGTATCCGTTGACAATCGTCCGAGCACGCGCAATCGGCGTCATCACAATGCACGATGAAAAAGGCCGGGACGATAAGATCATCGCCGTACAGATAGACGATCCGGAATATGAACATTACTTCGATGTATCCGCATTATCTCCGCATCGAAGCCGCGAACTGCGACGGTTCTTTCTCGATTATAAAATTCTCGAAGAAAAAAAGGTCGATGTCGATCACATCCGCGGAAGGCACGAGGCCGAAAACGTTATTCGCGAGGCAATCGAACTATATAAAAAGAATTATTCCGATAAAAAGTGACATTCCTCCTCGATTTAACAAGAAAATTATTGAGTCCACTCCAAAAAGGTTTCTTACGCCACAACATCACCGATAGTGACATCTTTACCGCCGCGGTTGGGCATAGTGGAAAATAACAGGTTTTTTAGCTACATTAGAAGAATTTAGTTTATTTCAAACCTTAATATCTTTAATGATCTATCTATGGCGATACGTATAGATGGTAACTCACTTTCCATCCCTCAGCTTTACGAATTAGCTCATAACAATAGCAAGCCGATTCGTCTGAGCGATAATGCACATAAGGCGGTCAAAAAAGCACGAATGGTAATTGAGGATTGGTTGGATAAGGATGCAACAATTTACGGTGTGACAACCGGGTTCGGTGAATTCAGTAACGTACGAATTGACCTTAAAGATATCGAACAACTTCAGAAGAACCTCATTTACAGCCATGCCGTGGGTGCGGGCGATCCGATGCCGGACGAGATCGTCCGCGCGATGATGGTACTCCGTATCAACACACTGGCAAAAGGGTACTCAGGCATCCGTCCGGAAACCCTTAACCTCCTCATCAATATGTATAACTCCGGCATCATTCCCGTAATACCATCCCAGGGATCCGTGGGCGCATCGGGCGACCTCGTGCAGCTTTCACATCTGGTGCTGACAATGATGGGAGTGGGTATGGTGTCGTACAAAGGTAAGATCATCCGGGCAAGCAAAGCACTCCGACTCGCCGGACTTCAACCGGTAACATTATCCGCGAAAGAAGGACTTGCACTCATTAACGGGACACAGATGATGACGGCTTATACGGCAATCGCCGTTCATGAGGCTGTTCGCTTGATGAAACTGAGCGATGTTGCAGCGGCGGTGACTTTGGAAGCATTAAAAGGAACACCGCGTGCTTTCGATGCCCGTCTTCACCGGCTGCGTCCGCTTCGGGGACAAAACGATGCTGCCGCTAATATGCGGCGGCTATTGAGAAAAAGCGAAATTCGCCGGTCACATTTGCACGACGACCCCCGGGTACAGGACGCATATTCAATCCGTTGTATACCACAGGTGCATGGCGCATCGAGGGACGCAATTACCTATGTCTACGATATTTTATCGGTTGAATTAAATTCCGCAAACGATAACCCGCTCATTTTTTCGCGTGAAGGCATACATATAGAAGGGGGCAATTTTCACGGACAACCGATCGCACTCGCTGCCGATTTCCTCGGCATCGCGCTTTCGGAACTGGCGAACATTTCCGAACGACGCATTGAACGGCTCGTGAACGGATCTCTAAGCGGATTGCCCAGATTCCTAACGACACGGGGCGGGCTGCATTCCGGAATGATGATCGCTCAGTATACCGCCGCTTCACTGGTTTCGGAAAATAAAGTACTCGCCCACCCGGCAAGCGTCGATTCCATTCCCACCTCGGCAAACCAGGAAGATCATAACAGCATGGGATCGATTGCGGCTCAAAAAGCGTACAGGATCCTTAAAAACGTTCAGACCGTTATCGCGATCGAGTTTCTTACCTCGTGCCAGGGTATGGATTTTTCACGCGTTCATCCAAAGAAAAAAACCATTATGCAGGCCGGCATCGGTGCGCAGGCAGCGTATGACTTTATACGCGAACGTATCGATCACCTTACAAACGATCGGGTACTGCACAACGACATCCAAACAATATTGTCTCTTATACAAGACGGTTCACTATTACACTATGTTGAAAAACAATCGGGAATATTAAAATGAAATACTCACTTAAATTTTTACGAACATTACCGAAAGTATTACTGCACGACCACCTCGACGGCGGATTACGACCGCAGACCATCATCGAGCTTGCACGGGATCAGAAGTATGATAAATTGCCGACAGAAGATGCGGGAGAACTTGCCGAATGGTTCTTCCGCGGGGCTAATAAGGGAAGTCTGCCCGAATACCTGGAAGGATTCCAACACACATGCGGTGTCATGCAAACACCCGAAGCCCTTGAACGCACTGCTTATGAAATGATGGAGGATATGTACAATGACGGGGTCGTCTATGTTGAGACGCGGTTTGCGCCGGTATTCCATACCGAAGGCGGATTACATTGGGAGGATGTCGTCTCTGCCGTGCTCGACGGACTCGAGCGCGGAAAGAAAGATTTCGGAGTGGGCTTCGGTTTGATTATCTGTGCAATGCGTAATATGCACCTGTCACTCGAGATGGCAGANCTTGCAGTCGACTTCCGCGATCGCGGTGTGGTTGGATTCGATCTTGCGGGCGAAGAAGGCGGTTATCCCCCAAAAAAACATGTCGATGCGTTTCATTATATTCAACGACAAAACTTTAATATAACAGTCCATGCGGGCGAGGGCTTCGGAAAAGAATCAATCTGGCAGGCAATACAATGGTGCGGCGCTCACCGGATCGGTCACGCGACACGGTTGCAGGAAGACATTACCGTGCATGACAATCAAATCGTGAAGTTCGGGAAATTGGCACAATATGTTCTCGATAAACGGATTCCGTTGGAAATGTGTTTGAGCAGCAATGTCCATACGGGTGCGGCACCAAGCCTTCAAGATCATCCCTTCGGGTTATACTACAATGCAAAATATCGTGTAACAATAAATACCGATGATCGTCTCATGAGTGATACAACAATGACTAAGGAATATCAGATAGCAGCAGACGTATTTAAGCTCAACGTTGACGATCTCGAAAAAATAACGATCAATGCAATGAAATCGGCGTTTATTCCCTACAACGATCGATTGTATTACATCTACGATGTCATAAAAAAAGGATATGCGGACGTTCGCATGAACATGAAGAAAAAATAGGAACAGTAATGGATCTTTATTTTCTCCGGCACGGCGAGGCAGAACCATTATACTCGGATGACTCTGTTTTAACATCCGCCGGTATAGCATCAATTAAAAACATTGCCCTTGCAATGAAAGCGTTGGACATCAAACTGGACCAGATACTCTGCAGTGACTTTCAGCGCGCTAAGGAAACCGCTGCTATTATCAGGGAAGTTTTACAGACCGATCTTGAGATCGGATCGTGTATGCCTCTTACGCCTCCCGGAGATAGCGATGATTTAATTCAGATCCTGAAAGACACACACAAACTATCCGTTTTAATGGTCGGTCATGAACCGCTTATCAGCCGGACTATCTCACGGCTCGTCAGCGGAAATGAGCAAAGCCTCATCACGATTAAAAAAGGNAGTCTTGTGAAANTATTTATTGCCGAATACACCCGGCATATCCGCGGAAGCCTGGAATGGATTCTGCCGCCAAATGTTATAATGAAAATCATACGAACTAATGCATAATATACTATCGTGAAACATGCGCTCGTCACTCTTAAACCCAAAGAGCATCACCGCATCGTCGGCGGACACCAGTGGGTGTTCAGTAATGAAATTCAGAGAATAGACGGTGAGCCCGGGACCGGTGATATCGTAACTGTGTTACGCAACGACGGCATGCCGCTCGGAAAAGGGTTTTACAATCCTCACTCGCTGATTGCAATTCGCCTGCTGTCGCGTAAAGAAGAACCGATCGATTTTACTTTTTTCCGGACACGCATTGAATCCGCTCTGCAACATCGGAAACACCTTTTTCCCGACTCAAAAGTATACCGGGTTGTAAACGGTGAAAGCGATCTCTTACCCGGCCTCATTCTTGACCGCTACGGTCCGGTCGTGGTCGCTCAGATCGTTTCTGCGGGCATGGAACGTCTCAAAACCCTCTTGTACGATGTGATAGATTCACTGATAAAGCCATCCGCGATCGTTGAGAAGAATGAAACGCACCTTCGTGAACTCGAACAATTACCGCTTGAAACAAAAGTCGCCCGCGGAACAATGCCGAATCCTCCGCTCCAGGTAGTTATCAACGATCTTATCTACAATATCGATATCATTCACGGACAAAAAACCGGATGGTTCCTCGATCAGCGGATGAACCATACTATGATACAGTCGTATTGCAAAGGATTGCGCGTACTCGATTGTTATAGTTATGACGGCGGGTTCTCACTGAACGCTGCAGCCGGCGGGGCGAAATCGGTGACGGCAGTTGATTCCTCCGGAGGCGCGATCGAACGCGCGAAAGAAAATGCGCGCCTGAATAAGCTCGCGGATCGAATCGAATTTGTGTGCGCTGACGCAGAAAAATCTCTTAACGCATACAAAGAGCAGCAACGATACTTCGACCTTGTAATCGTCGATCCACCTTCTTTTACCCGATCTAAGAAAAACGTAGGCCCCGCACTGCAGGCGTACCGCGCAATTCACGATAACGCTTTTAAGGTCCTTGAGTCACCCGGTTATATGGTAACTGCCTGTTGTTCATACCATATAAGTGAAGAAGCATTTTTCCATACCGTTACACACGCTGCGCATCGTAACAACAGATCACTTCAGTTACTCGAAAGACGCGGCGCTTCGTACGATCATCCTATTTCGCCGTACATGCCCGAGACAATGTATCTAAAATTGTTTGTTTTCCGGGCTTTTTAAGCATACGGTGAAAGCAGACTTGCGAAGCACTTAATCATTTGCATGTTTCCGAAAGAGGAACTACTTTACATCTGGAAAGGTTTTAATTAGAAAACGGCTTACGAAAAAGGAATTGTTATGAGAAGGCATTCGGATGGGATTGGATTTTTAGGTATCACTACATTGGTATTGTTTCTTGCATTGACGGCTTTCCCTGTTTTAGCACAAAGTGATGTGCCGGCCGACAATCTGCGAAAAGCGTGGGGATTCGATGTCCTTATATCGGACGGCGGAATCGGAGCGGGAGGTTTTTACTGGCGGGAGATCACCCCTACTATCGCCGGATTTATAAGTCTTTCGGTCTCCGAATCAAAAGACTCGCAGGAAAAAGAATACATGACAATCTGGGGTGAAAAATTTGTCCCGGGTAAAATTAATCGGTTTCTCGTTGTACCGCTTCAGATCGGGGCACAATACCGATTATTTAAAGATCAGATTATGGATAATTTCCGTCCGTTTATTTCCGTCGGCATCGGACCGAGTCTGATCTATGCATCACCCTACGAGCAAAGTTTCTTTAAAGCTCTCGGGAGCGGAAAAGCATATCATACACTCGGCGGATTTATCGGTGCCGGAGCGTACGTCGGGTCCGATCCATCTAATCTTGTCGGGGTCAATTTTCGATATTATTTCGTGCCCTACTTTAGTGGCATAACAAGTATGATAGACGCTGAAAAAACCACATCAGAGGACGATTTACATTTCCGGAGGAAGAAACAATTCGGCGGATTTTTTATTACATTCACATTCGGATCGATGCGATAATAAGATGTTATAAATAATCGGCAAGTATTTTTCCCGTCTCAGAATCGGGTACTTCCACGACTTCTTCAGGCATACCTTCGGCAACGATACTACCGCCCGCGTCACCGCCCCCGGGACCGAGGTCGATAATATAGTCGGCACATTTAATCACCTCCATATTATGTTCGATCACAAGTATCGAGTGACCCGCCGCAATGAGTTGCTCGAAACAATCCAACAAATGCGCAATATCATCAAAATGTAAACCGGTGGTCGGTTCGTCCAGAATGAAAAGCGTGTGATCGCTTTTTTCCCGTTCTATGAGATGCGCCGCAAGTTTTACACGTTGCGCTTCGCCGCCGCTGAGTGTTGTCGCGGGTTGTCCGAGGCGAAGATATCCCAGGCCCACATCCTGCAGAACCTGCAGTCGTTTCACAACTTTTTGCGCGGGTTTATGTTTACGGAATTCCGTCAGCGCATCCTTCACCGTCATCGAAAGTACATCATCAATCGAAAACCCTTGCCACTTGATACCTAATACTTCCTTCTTGTATCGTTTCCCTTTACAGCTTTCACACGTAAGATAGATATCCGGGAGAAACTGCATTTCAATCTTCACATACCCGTCACCTTCGCACTCGTCGCATCTGCCTCCGGGTACGTTAAAAGAAAAGTGTCCGGGTTTATAACCGCGAACCCGCGATTGGTGAGTCGATGCAAACAGATCACGCACAACGTCGAATGCTTTTACGTATGTAACTGCATTCGATCTCGGGGTTCTTCCGATAGGCGATTGATCGACAAGTTCTATGTGATCGATCATTGTATCTCCCTTGATCGAAGAAAACGCACCGACCTCACCGTCGAAATCTCCTTTCAATTTCCGCAGACCCGAATAGATGATATTTTGTACGAGTGTACTCTTACCCGATCCGCTCACACCGGTAACGCAAACAAACCGGTGCAGGGGGACATGTACGGTAATGTTTTTCAAATTATGTTCACGCGCGCCGGTGATAACAAGTTCCCGTGACGCGGGGCCGCGACGTTGTGAAGGTTCCGGGTGCGGAATTTTTCTGCGGCCGGTCAGATAAGCAGCGGTCAAAGAATCTGTATTGTTCTGCAATAATGAATCTATCGGACCGTTGTATACTACCCGGCCTCCTTCTTCACCCGCAAGCGGTCCCATATCGACAATATGATCGGCAGATCGTATCATCGCTTCGTCGTGTTCGACGACGAGCACGGTATTACCGGCATCGCGCAGACGCTTCAGGATACCGATGAGTTTTTGGTTGTCACGCGGATGCAATCCGATACTCGGTTCGTCGAGGACGTATAACGATCCGACAAGCGATGAACCGAGAGCGGTCGCAAGATTAATACGCTGTGACTCACCCCCCGACAAAGTACTTGATAAACGGTCGAGTGTGAGATATCCGATGCCGACTTCCTGTAAATACTCCAGTCGGCGCGTGATCTCCTCAAGAATACGCGCCGCCACACCTTTTTCAAATCCGGCTAACGGTAATTTCTGAAAGTATTGGAGAGCACCGGAGATAGACATCTTTATGATCCGGTCGATCGTGCGTTCGCTGCCATCCTCTTTCCTTCCGATTCTCACCGTTAAGGCTGCTTTCCGCAGCCGTGCACCGCCGCAACCCGGGCACCGTGTGTACCCGCGATATCTGCTTAAAAGAACACGATAATGTATCTTATATGTTTTTCGTTCAAGCTTTTTAAAAAAACCGTTCAAACCGTCAAATGAACCGTACCCCGAAAATAAGGTATCAATATGTTCATCGGTGAGTTCCCGGAAAGGAACATCGACCGGGATTTCCGCATCATCCGCTATGCGAAGCAGCGAACGTAGATTTTCCCGGAACTTGGGGAATGTCCACGGATGAATTGCACCTTCACGCAGCGATTTCTCTTTATCGGGTACTACTTTATCCATATCGATACCCATTGCCCTGCCAAACCCCTGACACTCCGGACACGCACCGAAAGGATTATTGAAAGAAAATAATCGCGGTTCGGGTTCATCATACGGTATACTGCAATAGGAACACTCAAACCGCTGACTAAAATGTAATTGTCGGCCGTCATCGACAAAATGAATTATCGCCGATGCATCGCCATGATTATAGGCAATTTCGATTGAATCGGCTACCCGTGATTCCGTCTCATCACCGCGCCAGATCAATCTGTCGACAAGCACCAGGGGCGGATTATCTTCATCGAGTTTTTCCGGATCAAGTTCACCGATATCCCTGATCTCTCCGTCGAGAAAGAAACGGGTGAAGCCTTCTTCCTGAAAAAGTTGTAATGCTTCACGGAAAGATACCTCTTTCTCTTTATGCGGACGGAACAGAATGTAAAATCGTGTGCCCGGTTTTTCTTTTCGTAGTTCGTTGAGAATGATGGGGATGGTATCGCGCACCACGAGCCGGTCGCAGTTGGTACAATAGATTTTTCCTATTCGTCCGAAAAGAAGCCGGAGGTAATCATAGATCTCGGTCGTTGTTCCGACGGTGGAGCGTGGATTTCTCGTACTGGTTTTTTGTTCGATAGCAACTGCGGGACTGATACCTTCGACGAAATCGAGATCGGGTTTTTCCATGCGTTCGAGGAATTGACGTGCGTATGCAGAAAGACTTTCGACGTATCGCCGTTGTCCCTCGGCATATATTGTATCGAATGCGAGTGATGATTTTCCCGAACCGCTGACGCCGGTAACAACTATAAACCGGTTGCGCGGCAATTCCAGAGAGATATTTTTCAGATTATGGACACGAGCCCCTCTGATGACAATGCGTTTCTTCGCGGCAATCGATTCAAATCCCGTAGTGCTTTTCCCGGTGTCTGACGTACTCATAACAGGTTTCTGTAACTTCTCTCGTTTTAAACAATAAAGTTACGCTATTCCATTATGAAACGCAAAGCTATTATTCTGCAAGCTTTTTCAGGATAAGCCGCAGACAGGTATAGAAATTTTTCACCGAAGGAATATGTACCCGCTCGTCCGGAGAATGAGGTCCCGTTATCGTGGGCCCGAACGATACCATGTCCATTCCGGGATATTTTTCGCCGATAATACCGCACTCCAGACCGGCATGGATAGCTTTTACTGCCGGGACTTTTTCAAAATACTGAGTGAAGATGCTTTTGGTGATCTTCAGAATTTCGGAATCAAGATTTGGTTTCCACCCGGGGTATCCGTCCGAATGTTTCGCGGTCGATCCGGCCGAAGTCATTTGCCGTGCAATCTTTTTTGAGGCTGCGTCGCGCTCTTTGTCGATTGAACTCCGCTGGCTTGTGCCGATAACTACAGTACCGTTTTTCGTTGTTATGGTAGCGAGATTGGTTGAAGTTTCAACAAGTCCCGGTACGTCGGCGCTCATAGCGATAACGCCATGGGGTAATTCATCGAGTAAACGGATCAAAGTCGATGAAGAATCCGAAGAAAAAACTTTTTGGAAAGATTCCGTAACATCTTCAACTGAAATATTCAGATCGGGATCGGTCGATGCGTAGTCGGAGCGCAAATCCTTTGCCAGCCCGGCGGTTATTTCCTTCACAAGAGTGATTGCATCGGACTTCATAAAAATCACGGCTTCAGCTTCACGCGGGATCGCGTTACGTTTGCTTCCGCCCTCTATGGTAGCGATGTAAAAAGGAGCTTCGCTATAAATTTTCCGCAGGGTTTTTGCGAGTAATTTTATCGCGTTTGCGCGTCCGAGCTGAATATCTATCCCCGAATGCCCGCCTTTCAATCCGGTCACAAGAATACGAACCGGAACGTATCCATCAGGGGCATTCTCGTAATCAACCGGAAACTCACCGGTTGTATCTTTCCCGCCGGCACAGCCGATATACAGTTCACCCTCCTCTTCGGAATCCATGTTAAGGAGTATTCTGCCTTTGAGAAAATCTTTCTCAAGCGTTTGCGCGCCGGTTAATCCCGTCTCTTCATCCACGGTGAAGAGCAACTCAAGCGGACCGTGCACGACATCCTGTTCTTCAAGGATAGCGAGCGACGCCGCCACACCGATTCCGTTATCGGAACCCAATGTCGTACCCTCAGCTTCAATCCAGTCGCCGTTGATCTTCATTTTTATGGGATCGCGTGTAAAATCGTGTTCGGTTCCCTTATTCTTCTCGCACACCATATCGGTATGGGACTGGAGAATGACGGTCGGTGCCTGTTCTTTGCCGGGAGTCGCCGGCACACGAATGACAACGTTACCCGTGGAATCGATATCCGACTCCAGGCCTTTCTCTTTTGCAAGCGAGAGCAGGTATTCCCCTACTTTTTGTTCATTTTTTGAGCAGCGGGGTATTTGATTGATTTGATAGAAATAATGATACAGGTGTTTCGGTTCAAGGTCGGTGATTTGTCGGGACATAAGTATTATTGGTACCTCTTATGGTATGTTATGAATTGTTGATGTGTAATCAATTACGGATTTTTTGCGGTGAAAAGCAAGAGAGGAATCGGTAATCAGAGTGGTATCGATTAGAGTGAGGCATGCCGCCAGTTAGATTTCAACAGTCTGGAGACGATATTTCCGAAAAGTAAATTGAATAACCAAAAAAGCTGCATAACCTGCGCGATACAACGAAACCACTGATATTGATTTTCAAAAAAAATCTCGCTCTTATTCATTCCACTTATTGTCTCAATGAAAATCAGGATTTGCCTGCCTTCCAATTACTTTGAACAAAGTCTCTCATTAAAACAAGCAATCCTCTCCAATCTTTTTCATCAAATTGATTCAAGGCATGAATGACTCTTTGATGAATCTTACTCCGATTCGGTTGTTTGAGACGGATAATGAGAATACCAAAGTGGGATTGATTTCGATATTGTGAGAATCCTTTATCGGTAGTAATGATAAGTCGTTTTTCTTTTTGTATCTTCTGCCATAAAACTTCGTCTTGCATTCCTTCATCTGAGGTACCTCGGATATCCAGTACCTCATGGCCTAAATTACGTAGTGTCTGAACAGTTAATACTGGTATATTTTCATCAACAAATATTTTCATTTCTAATTTGTTAATGATTCGATTGGTGTAACTTGTTCTTCTGCAAGAGTGGCTGCATATTCGAGGCAGGCAAGAATGTCTTCACGTATTATCGAGGGATAGGCCTCAAGGAGATCCTCAATGGTATCTCCATGAGCAAGCATACTTACAATTTGGTGCACAGGAATTCGTGTTCCTTTTATGCAGGCCTGGCCATGACAAACTTTAGGATCAATTGAAATACGTTTGTGCATAATGTTACCTCGAATGATATTTATACGTTTGGTTGAATACCTTAGCAAAGGTAAACAGAAACACTCATTTTTCCAAATGAATATTGTAGCACTAAAAATACATAGCACTAAAAATACGGTTGAATTGCTTCTTTCACAAATAGGATTTTATCGGGCATGTTATAAACACCAACAGGAGAGTAAATTTCGATCAATCTGCCATCAGGTCAACTAAAAAAAGCAAAAATATTGCTCTAGGTCTTCAATTCCGCGGCTTTTAACTTGAAAGTGCTAACGGTTAACGCAGGCCTTAAGCAAGACCCCAAATGTACACAGGAGCCGTCACACTGGGAACCATCTCCCCACCACACATTCCTTGGCTCAATGGACCCACCTTCTGCGCAGGCCTCACTCGTTATACCCAACCTCCCCTACAGCCACCCGCGTCCGCATTCTGTCTACACGGCTGAGCATTTCTGTCGCATTGATAAAACCGACGACGCGTATCTGACTATACTCATTCCCCGCCTCATCGATAAACACGATCGTCGGCACTCCGGCTATGTTATAGCGCTGCCGTACTTCCGCAGATTCGGGTGAATCGAAATTGGTAAGATCCACTTTCAGCAGCCGGAATTTTTGCATCTCACCGATGACCCGTTCGTTCGTAAAAGTCATCCGGTCGAGTTCGAGACAGGGGATGCACCAGTCGGCGGAAAAATACAGAACGACCGGCTGATTACTCGCAAGCGATTCTTCGACACGGCTTTGAGAATATTCTTCCCATTCGAGACTCGGTTTCTGACCGGCGATATAGAACATAATACCGCCGACAATTGCCGCGGCACCGACAATGCGTTTGACCCACGGAAAGTAAGCACCCCGTGTGGTGGAACGTTCAACAAACCCGAGATAGATACCGCCGATAACGAGCGTGAGCGGGATAAGATAGTAGATCATTTTTGGATTGAATGCAAGAGAAATATAGAAAAAGCCGACACCGATAAGTATAATACCAAGCACCTTTTTCACCCAATCCATCCACGATCCGGATTTCGGCAGCTTACTGAGCAAACCGGAAAATGTTCCGAGTATCAGATAAGGCAATCCTAATCCGAGACTCAAAATGAAAAACGCCAGAAATCCGAACAGTACATCGCCACGGGCTCCGACAAAAGCGAGCAGTGCAATGATGGGAGGCCCGATACACGGAGCGGCAAATATACCGACGACAAGACCCGAAATATAAATTCCGAGAATACCGGCTTTTTGCTGACCGCCGAGTTTGCTTGTCAGCCAATACGGCATTTGTATCTCATACAATCCGAACAAGCTCAATGAGAGCAGAAAGAACAAAACGCCGATACCGACCAGAACCCAGGTAGACTGAAGCACGGCACCGAACAAACCGCCGCTCAATGCCGCCATGACACCAAGGACACTGTACATGGTGGCAATGCCGAGCACATATATGAGTGCCTTAAAAAACACACGAAGCGTGTTGGTATCCGTCTGCGCGCCGAAAACCGACACCGTGACGGTCAGCATTGGATACACACATGGAGTGAGGTTCAAGGCCAGACCGATTAAAAAAATCAAACCGAATGCAATCAGTATATTTCCCTCATCGAACAGCGCCGCGAATTCTCCGGCATCATCCGCCATCTCTTCAGATAACCCGGACCGAACAGCACTCAGAGCTTCATCGGTAAAGATATCACTGTTAATCTGATTTGCCGGCTGATCATAGCCGACGACCGGTACATGTATCGTTACATCCTTATTTCCCGGCGCAAGACATACGTCATCGTCACACGCCTGTACGCGGAGCGTTCCTTCAAGCGTATAATCGTCCGGTTCGAGATCGCGGGATGCTCTGAGGTGAAGGTAAATATAGCTCACACCCTCGTAAACGTCGAGTTCATCCTCGGCGAACGCAAACTTATATCTCACCGATTCGGGATAGCCGACACCCAAAATCTCGAGACCGTCTTTTCCCTTCAGAATTAACTCGGTTCCGATAAGATAGTCGTATGTCGGGATGTGCGCGTTGACGTGCCATTTCTCCTCGATATCCATTTTCACAGCGGCGTAGAACTCCGCTCCCGGGTGGACATAATCAACGGAGAGATAAGACTCTACGGAGAGTTTATCGGCACTCGACGCCCCCCCAAAATCGAACTGTGCAAGCGCGCCGGTCGATACCAACAAAATTGCAATAAAGGTAAATAAACTTATAAAGCCGGTTCTCATTATCATCCCTAATTTTCTGTTATGGATTGTTTCTTATGATTACTTAAGAAACATTTAATAATAATAAAACATTCCTAACGACGGGAAGCTGTCAGAAAGATGACAATATACGGAATTTTGGCAAGAATTGCGAGTAAAGAATCGAAAGAGAAACCTTTACAACAACTTAGAATTATAGCCATTATTTATTACTTTTAAGAAGATCCCCCCCCCCC
>SL_3KL_010_SEDDRAFT_10003926_pt1 | contig 13486 bp, 11 predicted proteins | sample SodLakKL_010_SED_2_FD_10381 | JGI IMG/M metagenome (IMG submission 10381)
GCCCTTATTCTTTTGCGGTCTTGCTTCGGAACGGTAATTATCAAGCCGCCACTGACCGACAGTTCTTTCCAGGGCTGGAATATCGATCACCTGGTCCAGCTGACCGCGGTTGCACTCTTCTGTGCAGGGATGAAAACAAGTATAACCGGTCAGGGCCGGAAAAGGATTATAGCGGCTCATAGTCTGCCACGCCTCATCCCACCTCTCCTGCTTAACCGCCTCCATCCAAACCGGTATTTCCCCGTTTAACAGGCAGCCGTGGCGGCAGGGTGAAAGCTTTTCNGAGCGTTTCGGGGTTAAAAATCGCCATTCCCCGGTTTTATTAACTGTACTTGGTTCATTCCCGTGAGAATATAGTAATTCATCTTTCGTTACTTCAGGTAACAAGCCGTTCCACCTCCTTAACGCTGTCGTATCCTTCGCCGACTGCCTTTATATTGGCTTCGACGCTGGCCGTAACTCTCTTTTTGATCGAAGTAACCAGGCTTTCCAGTGAGGCGAGGCCGCTTAAAGAGGCCATGGCCCCGAGCATTACCGTATTGACCATTGGGAAACTTCCTATGGCCAATTTGTGCTTCCATGCTATTTCTGTTGCATCAACCGTATAAATATGGTAGGGACTGTCATCTACTGAGCTGATGAAGAAATCGCCGTCTTTTGATTCCCCTGCATTAACCAGCAGGGAACCACCTTTTTTTAAACCGGCAATGGATGTTTCAACAGCCAGGCTCGGATCGAAAACCACCACGTAATCCGGATTATAAATCCTGCTGCGCGGCATTAAACGATCCCTGCTAACCCGAATAAAAGCAGTTACAGGGGCACCGCGTCTTTCCGCCCCGAACAGGGAAAAAGCCCGTGCATAATAACCATCGTGAAATACTGCTTCGGTAAATATTGACGCTGCTACCACAATTCCCTGGCCGCCTCGTCCATGTAACCTGAATTCAAACATTTCTTCCATGAGCAATCATCCTTTCTTGCAATATTCTGCAGGGTGTAATTGTTTGCTTGCAAAATATTGCATGCTTATTGTTAACCGGGCAGGGAGTGATCGAGTTTTTCCTTCATGTTTTCCTCGGCAATTCTATCGGCAACCTCTGCGGGCAGCATCTTTTGTTCACTGGCGCGGCGGAATAGATCTTTTAATCGTCCCTCAATACGGGCAATATCAGCTTTTATTTCATCGACTCCCTTACCGCCCTGCCTGCTATGCTCGACAAAAATAAGCCCCCCTGCATTGATAATGTAATCGGGGGCGTATAGGATACCGCGTTCATGCAAAACGGAACCATATTTATCTTCTTTTAAAACATTGTTGGCCGCACCGGCAACAACCTTACAGTTCAGTTGGGCGACGGTTTCTTCGTTAACAGCTCCTCCTCCGCCGCAGGGAGAAAAAATATCACATTCCTGTTTGCATATATCTTCACAGCTTACCGCTTTTGCGTCCCATAATTCCACGGCCATATCCGTTTTACTTTTATCGAGGTCGGCTACAATCAACTTAGCCCCTTCACCGGCAAGATGTTCGCAAAGCGCCCTGCCCACAGTACCAATGCCCTGTACGGCAACACGAAAATCTTTCAGTTCCGGTGAACCGAATACCTCCTCTGCACAGGCCTTCATTCCTTTCCAGACACCATAAGCAGTAAATGGGGAAGGACTGCCCAGGGCGCTGCCGCCGATAACATGATCGGTCTCCATACGGATACAATCCAAAACATCCTCTCCCACTCCCATATCGGCAGCAGTAATAAAACGCCCGTTCATTCTCTCCACGAAACGACCGTAAGCCCTGAAAAGTGGCTCGCTCTTTTCGGTAGCGGGTTCATCGAGGATAACACCCTTTCCCCCGCCGAGTGGCAGCTCAGCAGCAGCCGATTTATAGCTCATTCCCCGGGCTAGATTCATAACATCTTCTACTGCCGATCTTTCATCGGGGTAAGCCCACATTCGGGTTCCCCCCAGCGCCGGACCTCGCACTGTGCTGTGTATGGCAATTGCCGCCTTTAAGCCTGTTTTCGCATCATGAACCAGGACCACCTCTTCAAATTTCTGTTCTGCCATCTTGGACAGGTAACCCGACATCAATAACCCTCCCTTAAATATTTAATAGCTGCTATTATATATTCGCAATTTTCGTACCATGTGTCAAAAAAGGGGTTAATAAAAAACCTTTTTGAGGGGGAATTAAGCACTATAAAATATAGGTATCCATATAAAAGGGAATATTGTTTAACGACCGGGTAGTAAAAAAATGACCGTTAAATAAGCTTATGGTGATGAAGTTTGTTGTAGAGGTTGCGAATCGAAATATTCAGGTTCCGGGCAGCTTCAGCCTTGTTTCCACCGGCTTCCCGCATTGCCTGCTGGAGAACGCTTTTTTCCCAGGCACTGTGCATATCTTTCAGAGATCCCGCCAGCGGTTCCTCATTCGAATTTTTGCCTGCGGGAGAGGGTACAAAAGGCATCATCAGGTGCCTCTCTTCAATGATCGTTTCATCCCGGTCCAGGTTGATAAGCGCCCTGGCGATTACATTCTGCAGTTCACGCATATTCCCCGGCCAGTCATACTCTTTCAGGCGGCGGTAAACCTCGGGATTGGTTTCAACCACGGTCCGCCCGTATTCCTGGGCATAACGGGAGAGATAATGCTTGACCAGGAGAGGAATATCACTTTTAATCTCTCTTAGCGGGGGCATTTCAATCGGGAAAACGTTCAGGCGATAATAAAGGTCTTTGCGAAATTGACCATTTTCAAGCATTTTTTCCAGGTCTGCATTTGTAGCAGCGATGACCCGCACATCAATACGGCGGGTCCGCGACTCACCAACCCGGATGATTTCGCCTTCCTGGATCGCCCGTAAAAGCCTCCCCTGGGCCTCCAGGTTCATTGATCCAATTTCGTCCAAAAAAAGGGTTCCGCCTTCAGCCTCTTCAAAGTATCCTTTACGGCCGCCTTTTTTTGCTCCCGTAAAAGCTCCGTCGGCATAACCGAACAGTTCACTTTCCAGCAGGGTATCAGTCAGTGAGGCACAATTTACCCTGATAAAAGGTTTTTCCGACCTGTCGCTGGCATGGTGAATAGCGTGGGCAAAAAGCTCTTTACCTGTACCGCATTCACCGCGTAGCAGGACGCAGGCCGGCGTTGTAGCGGCCTGTGCTGCCCGATCTATCTTTTGACGGATCTGTTCGCTGTTACCGATAATGTCATCAAAGCTGTAACGCGTTTCAAGCTTCCTGACCAGGCTGCGGGTTCGTTCCAGCTCTTCCATTACCCTTCGCAGTTCAGAAATGTCATGAATTACTCCTACGCTGCCCTTAAGTTCACCCTTCATAATAAGAGGGGCACAGCTTACAATTACTTCTCTGCGGAAAGGTCCCACCTTCATGCGCACACCTTTGATTGGCTGGCCGGTTTGCAGGACCCTCATGTGGACACTTTCACCTTCGGCAATATCTACAGTAGCAGGCTTTTGCAGAACCTGTTCTTCGGTCATCCCGGTAATACGGGTATAAGCGCGATTAATCATTATTCCGATCCCGTTTTCATCTACAACTGAAACGGCATCGGAAAGTGAGTCGATTATTGTCTGAAGCAGCAGCTTGCTGTCGCTGTCTGCAGCCAGTGAAGAAATCCTGTTTTCGTCCATTTTTATTTCACCTCAAGCTGGAAATCAGGATCTATCTCAACTCTACACCATGGACCAATATAAATGCAAGCATAGGCAATAACCGGGACATTTTAAAATCAATTATTTTACATTTTTCAAAAGCAGCTCACTGAATTCGTTTTCATCAATTACATTAACGCCCAGCTGTTGAGCTTTTTCCAGCTTGCTCCCCGGGTCTTCACCGGCCACCAGGTAATCGGTCTTCCTGCTGATCGATGAGCTGACGCGCCCTCCCTTTTCTTCAACCGCTGCTGCCGCTTCATCCCGTGTATACCTGTCTAATGATCCGCTGAAAACAAAGGTTTTTCCGGCAAGAAGATCTGAAGTTGAAACAACTTCAGGCTCTTTAAAGTTAACTCCCGCTTCCCTTAATTTCTCAAGAACCGGGCTTGTTTCCGGCGTGTGGAAAAACTGGACAACCGCTTCACCGATTTTTGGACCGATTTCTTCAATTTTAACCAGATCTTCCTCCCTGGCTTTTCGCAAACGGTCCAAATTGCCAAAACGCTCCGCAAGCAGGCGGGCTGCTTTTTCACCGACAAAGCGAATTCCCAGACCGAAAAGCAGCCGCCGCAGGGGATTTTCTTTGCTTTTTGCAATTGCCCGCACCAGGTTTTCAGCAGATTTTTCTGCCATGCGCGGCATCTCGCTAAGCTGGGCAGCGGCCAGGTAATAAAGATCGCCTACATCACGCACCAGTCCGCTGTTGTAAACCATTTCCGCCATTGCCGGACCCATTCCTTCTATATCCATCGCCCTGCGTGATGCAAAGTGAACCAGTTTTTCAACCAGCTGGGCCGGGCAGGAAGGATTCAGGCATCGCCTGGCCGCCTCGCCGCTTAAGCGCACAGTTTCGGCGCTGCATGATGGGCAGTGGCCGGGCATCTTAAACTCCTTTTCCTCACCGGATCGATCATCTTCAATAACCCTGATTACTTCCGGAATTATTTCTCCCGCTTTATGCACAACAACAGTATCGCCAATCATAATACCTTTTTCTGCAATCAAATCTTCATTGTGCAAACTGGCCCTCCGCACCGTCGTTCCGCTCAGGCTGACCGGTTCGAGCAGGGCCACCGGTGTAATGGCGCCTGTCCTTCCAATGTTAACCTGTATATCAAGCACCCTGGTCGTTTTCTCTTCCGGGGGATACTTGTAAGCAATTGCCCAGCGCGGGCTGCGGGCCGTAAAACCGAGTTCTTTTTGCAAATCCAGATCATTGGCCTTGACCACCACACCATCTATTTCATAGGGAAGTTCACCCTTTTTATCCTGCCAGCGGCGGCAGTAGCTTTGAACCTCATCCAGACCCCGGCAGATGGTGCGATTGGGATTAACAGGCAGGAAAAGATTTTCGAGGCGATCAAGTAAATCTGACTGCGTAGACAGGTCCAGGACATGCTCACCCAGCCCGTAAAGAAACAGTTTAAGGGGGCGTTTAGCAGTCAGGCGTGGATCAAGCTGCCTTAATGAGCCTGCGGCAGCATTGCGGGGATTGGCGAAGGTCATTAAGCCTTCGCTTTCACGCTCATTATTGAGCTTTTCAAAATCTTTTTTATTGATATAGACTTCACCGCGCACTTCCAGGGTCAGCGCTTCAGGCAGTTGAAGCGGTATCTGCCTGATTGTACGCAGGTTGGCGGTAATATCTTCACCGCTATAACCGTCGCCACGGGTCGATCCGCGCTTGAACACACCTTCTTCATACTGCAGTGAAACGGCCAGGCCGTCTATTTTTAATTCACAGTGATACTCGATAATATCGAGCTCGCTCAGTTTGCGCACCCGGGCATCAAAATCGGCAAGGTCCTGATCGCTGAAGGCATTATCCAGGCCGAGCATCGGCACCTTATGTTCCAGGGTATCAAAAGCTTCCAGCGGTTTTGCGCCTACTCTTCTGGTCGGCGAATCCGGATCCTGGAGCTCTGGAAATTCTTTTTCCAGCTGCTGCAATTCAAGCATCATCTGATCAAACTTCTCGTCGTCAATTAATGGTTGGTCCAGGACGTGGTAGTGGTAATTATGCTCTTCAATTTCACGGCGCAGCTCCAGGGCCTTATTTCTGGCTTTCTCCAGTTCAGTACTGCTCACTATTTATCTCCCCACTAAACAGTCGCTAAATAATCTTTCATTAAAAATCCCCGGTTGCAGTCATTAAGATTGCATATTGCTTTTGCATTTACTGCTGATATATTCGGTAATATTATCAAGGGGTTCCCCGGGGGTAAAAACCTGGTCGGCGCTGCCGCTGTTAATCAGTTCCGCAGCATCATCTGCAGGTATAATCCCGCCGACTATCATTAGCACTTCATCCATCCCGTTTTCGGCTAACATTTTTTTAATCCTTGGAACCAGGGTCATGTGGGCGCCTGAGAGAATGCTTAAACCAACCACGTCAACATCTTCCTGCAGCGCTGTTTCGACTACCTGTTCCGGGGTTTGGTGCAAACCGGTATAGATAACTTCAAAACCGGCATCGCGTAATGCCCGGGCGACAACCTTTGCCCCCCGATCGTGCCCATCCAGTCCCGGTTTGGCAACCAGCACCCTGATCATTTTTTCAGTCACAATATCACCCCTTTATCCAGGTACAGTTCTTTTTGGTGGGAAAAGTTAACCATATTTTTAAAATAGCGGTTTTTCCCGGTACTCGCCGAATACTTCCTTTAAGGCAGCGACAATCTCGCCTTCAGTAGCATAAACCTTGACTGAATCAAGGATTTTGGGAATCAGGTTGTCGCTGCCGGAAGCGCTCTTTTTCAAATTTTCCAGGCTGCGGTTTACGGCATCGCCGTCACGTTTCTCTTTAAGCCTTTTCAAACGTTTCACCTGTTTCTCTTCTACTTCGGGAGCAATCTTGAGCAGATCAATTTCGGCCTGCTCACCGGTATTATAGCGATTCACCCCGATCACGGACAAATCTCCCTGGTCGACAGCACGCTGGTAACTATAAGCGGCATCGGCAATCTCCTGCTGGAAAAAACCCTGGTCAATAGCGGGCAGGACACCGCCTAAATCGTCAATTTTTTGAAAGTAAGCCTCCGCTTCAGATTCCAGTTGATCGGTCAGCGCTTCGACATAATACGATCCGGCGAGCGGATCGATGGTATTGGCTGCCCCACTCTCATAGGCAATGATCTGCTGGGTGCGCAGGGCAATCTTAACCGCTTTTTCCGTGGGCAGGGCCATTACTTCGTCCATGGAATTTGTGTGCAGTGATTGAGTTCCGCCTAAAACAGCAGAGAGCGCTTCAATCGCGGTGCGCACAATATTGTTCTCCGGTTCCTGTGCGGTCAGGCTGCAGCCGGCGGTCTGGGTATGAAAACGCATTTTCAGTGATCGCTCATCCCTGGCTCCGTAATGCTCTTTCATCCTGCGGGCCCATATCCTCCGTGCTGCGCGATACTTGCAGATCTCTTCAAAAAAGTCGATATGGGCATTGAAAAAGAATGAAAGACGCGGGGCAAAGCGGTCGACATCGAGGCCGGCTTTTATCCCTGCTTCAACATATGCAAATCCGTCCGCCAGGGTAAAGGCAAGCTCCTGGGCTGCAGTTGAACCTGCTTCACGGATGTGATAGCCGCTTATACTGATAGTATTCCAACGGGGAACGTAATCGGCTGAAAAAGAAAAGATATCGGTAATCAGGCGCATAGAAGGCTCCGGTGGGAATATCCATGATTTTTGGGCGATATATTCTTTTAATATATCATTCTGAATCGTCCCTCCCACTTTCGCCAGGCTAACCCCCTGGTTTTCGGCATTGGCCAGGTACATACACCAGAGAATGGCCGCAGGGCCGTTTATCGTCATCGAAGTAGTAACCTGATCCAGGGGAATCTGGTCAAATAGAACTTCCATATCTTCAAGCGAATCGATAGCCACACCGCAGCGTCCCACTTCGCCGAGTGAACGTTCGCTGTCTGAATCGTAACCCATAATCGTCGGCATATCGAAAGCAACGCTTAACCCGGTTTGACCCTGCTCTAAAAGGTAACGGTACCTCCGGTTAGAGTCGAAGGCATCGCCGAACCCCGAGAACTGGCGCATTGTCCAGATTCGACCCCTGTACATATTTGTCTGCACACCCCTGGTATAGGGATAGCGTCCCGGAAAACCGAGATCGTTTTCATAGTCGAGATTATCTATGTCAAGCGGAGTGTACAGGGCCCCGACCGGCCGGCCGGAGACTGTAATAAACGGCTCGCCTCGTTCGCTGGTCTGATCCGCTTGTTCCTGCCATATCTCTTTTTTTTGCCCAATCCGTTTTATATTCTCTTTATCCACTGCTTAATCACCTTCTTCACTATCTTGATCGTAAAATTTAATTTTAGACAGGAGGTCGCCCGCCGAACTGTAAGGATCTTTCTGGCGTTTAACGATTTTTCGACCAGGCTTTCCAGTTCAATTTTTTCCTTTACCCGATCCCAGATACGATTTTTGACCAGGTATTCAACCTGTTCGGTCAGCTCGCGCCGGACCCTTTCCCGGCGTATCTCCAGCAGGCGTCCGCTGTCTTCCATATGCCTGCGATGCTCCTGCACAGCACTCCATAGTTCATATATTCCTTCGTTGCTGACTGATACAGTGGGCACAACGGGAGGCCGCCAGGCTTGATCATTCTTCATGTCGAGCATCGTATTAATTTCAGTCGCTGTTTTATCTGCGCCGGGCAGATCCGATTTATTAACCACAAAGATGTCGGCGATTTCCATGATTCCCGCTTTAATGGTCTGAACGCTGTCTCCTCCTGCAGGGGTTAACACCACCAAGGTACTATCGGCCGTCTTGACAATATCTACTTCGGATTGTCCCACCCCTACAGTTTCAATGATAATTAGATCCTTGCCGAAGGCATCCAACACCTGGATAGCTTCCCTGGTCGCCCGTGACAAACCGCCCAGGCTGCCCCTGGTTCCCATGCTGCGTATAAATATATTGCTGTCGAGGGCATGATCCTGCATGCGGATGCGATCGCCTAATATGGCGCCGCCGCTGAAAGGGCTGGTCGGATCAACAGCAATTACGCCTACAGTCAGATCATCTTTACGGATCTGCTTTAACAACCAGTCTACCAGTGAACTTTTTCCAGATCCCGGGGCCCCGGTAACCCCAAGTACATAAGCATTGCCGGTATGAGGATAAACGTCTTTCAGCAGTTCTCTTTTCTGCGGGTCGTCATTTTCTACCAGTGAAATCATGCGTGCCGCGGCCCGACGGTTGCCTTTTAATAGTTCTGCTACCAATTCCTGCATAAAACACCTCTACAATAATATTTACACCCTATACCGTTATTTTAACTTAAAACTCTATCCCCCGGCAGCATTCGGCTCCATGTTCGTAATGGTGTTTTATCGCCAGGACCTCACTGACCATATCAGCCATTTTGACCAGTTCTGTTGAAGCATTCCGGCCGGTTAAGATAACTGCTGTATTTTTAGGCTTTTCCCGTAATATTTTTAACATATCTTCTTCATTGATCAGGCCGTAATCGACGGCAACGTTTATCTCATCTAAAACCACCAGGTCATATTCACCACTCATTATTGCTGTCTCCGCCTGGGAAAAACCGTCCCTGGCCAATTCAATGTCAATTGGATCCGGTTTATCACGGCAAACAAAATCATCCCTGCCGGCACGAACTATAGTCAGGTTAGGCAGCTTCTCTGTAGATAAAAATTCTCCGTAATCACGGCCTTTCATGAAGTGAATCATTATCACCCGGTAGCCGTGACCCAAGGCCCTCATCGCCTGGCCAACGGCAGCGGTAGTTTTACCTTTACCGTTACCGGTAAAAACCATGATCAAACCCGGTAAATCTTTCGCCATTTTAAAGCTCCTTTCTGGGACAAGGGGACAGGTTCCTTGTCCCACCATTTACTGGTATAAATGGTTATTAATTGTGGGACAAGGAACCTGTCCCCTTGTCCCACCCCTGTCTCAACATGGCGTAATCAGGAAAGCAGGTAGCGTGAAATAACCAGGCGCTGCACTTCGCTTGTTCCTTCATAGATTTCCGTAATTTTTGCATCGCGCATGAACCGTTCGACGGGGTAATCGCGGGTGTAACCGTAACCGCCAAATATCTGGACCGCTTTTGTGGTAACTTCCATGGCGGTTTCCGAAGCAAACAGCTTGGCCATGGCCGAAGCCTTGCCGTATGGCAGTCCCTCGCTTTCCAGGTAGGCGGCCTGGTATGTCAGCAGGCGGGAAGCTTCGATCTTGGTGCCCATATCGGCAAGCATGAAAGATATGGCCTGGAAGTTGGCAATCGGCTGTCCAAACTGCTCCCTGCTTTTAGCGTACTTGGCTGCTTCATCAAGGGCACCCTGGGCAATACCGACGGCCTGGGCTGCTATACCGTTTCTCCCGCCGTCAAGAGTACTCATGGCGATTTTAAACCCTTCGCCCTCTTTGCCAAGCAGGTTTTCTTTAGGAACCCGACAGTTATCGAAGACCAGCTCCAGTGTTGGTGAAGACCTTAAGCCCATTTTGCGTTCTTTTTTTCCAAACGAGAACCCGGGTGTTCCTTTTTCAACGATAAAAGCGCTGACCCCTTTTGCCTTCTTTTCCTTGTCTGTAACGGCAAACACGATGTTTATTTCTGCATCTCCGCCGTTGGTAATAAATATCTTATTGCCATTCAGCACATAACTGTCGCCATCTAAAACTGCTGTTGTGCTCTGCGCTGCGGCATCTGTTCCGGCAGTGGCTTCAGTCAGGGCATAAGCGCCCAGCTTTTCTCCTAAAGCCATCGGCTCCAGGTATTTTTTCTTCTGCTCTTCGCTGCCGTACTTATAGACCGGCCATCCGGCCAGGGAAGTATGGGCCGAAAGGGTAGTTCCGGCCGAAGCGTCAACCCTGGAAAGTTCTTCAACGGCAATAACGTAACTGATAAAATCGCAATCTCCTCCACCGTATTCTTCGGGCCACGGTATGCCGGTCAAACCGAGCTCACCCATCTTATCAAAGAGTTCGCGAGAAAACTCCTCTTTATCGTCACGCTCTTCAGCGCCGGGTAAAATCTCTTTTTCTGCAAAGTCGCGAACCATTTTCCGGGTCATTTCCTGCTCTTCGGTCAGTACAAAGTTCACTTATTCATCCTCCTATTCCTTAATTCGAAATTTATTAATAGATATCTCCGTTATTCATAGAATTACAGAGTATTACAACCAAATTTGTGCAGCCGATACTATCCGGAAACTCAACAGATCATCTCTTTCCGGTTCAATGCCCTGACAGCAAAACCGAGTTTTCCATATGTAGACCAAAGGTAAGCAAAAAAGGCGTCTACTTCAAAAGCTGCCGGGAAATTACGATACGCTGGATCTGGTTGGACCCTTCGTAAATCTGGGTCGCCTTGGCGTCACAAAAATACCTTGTCAGCGGGTTGTCCTGCCTGGAAGCGTTTAGCCCGCAAAGGTCAATACACCTGGTAGCTGCATCAACAGCAAGATCTGTGGCGAACATTTTCGCCATGGAAGCCTCTTTTGAACAGCGCTCTCCCGCGTCTTTCACAGCGGCAGCCCGGTAAACGAGTAAACGTGCCGCTTCAAAACGGGCGGCAAGATCGGCCAGGGCAAAACTAACGCCCTGCTCAGTCGTTTTTCCTCCTTCTTCCTGTTCCTTCAGATAGCGAATGGTATAATCGATTGAAGCCCCGGCCAAACCGAGCCCCTGGGCGGCAATACCGATTCTCCCGCCATCTAAGAGGGACATTGCGATCGCAAAGCCATCCCCCTCTTGACCAAGCCTGCTCGACATCGGCACAAAAAGATCCTCCAACCGCAGCTCTGTTGTGTTTGACCGGTTTAAGCCCATCTTTTTTTCAGGCTTTCCGGCAATCAGTCCGGGTGAATCCTTTTCCACAAGAAAAGCGGTAATCCCTTTTACCCCTTTTTTGCTGTCCATGGTGGCAAAAACTGTATAGAGATCAGCCTGGCCTCCGCTGGTTATAAATACTTTGCAGCCGTTTAACCGGTAGCCGCCATCCACCGCAACAGCAGAGGTCGTCAAAGCAGCAGCGTCGGAACCGGCCCCTGCTTCGGTAAGGGCAAAAGCGCCTAACATTTTCCCCTGGGCCAGTCCTGGCAGATAACGCTTTTTTTGCTCATCAGTGCCGAAATAAAGAATCGGAAAAGTGCCCACCGAGGTATGAACCGCTGTAATCACCCCGGTAGAAGAACAGATTCTTGAAATTTCTTCGATTAAGAGGATATAACTTAAAAAGTCCTCACCCTGGCCGCCCCACTTTTCGGGTATGGGATAACCCAGATAACCGCGCTCAGCAGCTTTTTGCAAATTGTCACGGGGGAATTGATCACCTGTGTCAAGTTCATTTTCTGCAAAATGTCTGAATTCTTCCCGTTTCTTTAAGCCCTTTTCAGCTAAACCGAAACTCATCCTGTCAATCTCCTCTGATGCCTAAGTCATTGATCCGCCGTCATATGTTGCTGTAGCGAATTATTTTCATCCCGCATTTATCATGGCTATTCTCCGCCAGGAGAAATAGATTGACAAACACAGCAGGTAACCCTTCACAATCCCAAACGACCCTAATTAACCCTGACAATAGTTGCCTCACCCTGCGCGGCTCCACTGCATATTGTTGCCAGTCCGTAACCTCCGCCGCGCCGGCGCAGTTCAGCGATCAGGGTAATCAGGATCCTTGCCCCGCTGGCGCCAATCGGATGACCCAAAGCAACCGCTCCGCCGTTTACATTTACTATTTCCTCATTCCAGCCACCCAGTTTAATACAGGTCAGGGCTACGGCGGCAAAAGCTTCATTTACTTCGATTAAATCGATCTGTTCAGCCGTCATGCCCGCCTTATTCAGGGCAATTTTTGCTGCTTCATAGGGAACCGTGGCAATATAACGCGGTTCAAGAGAGGCCATCCCCTGGGAAACAATTTCCGCAATCGGTTCTATATTTAACTCCCGGGCACGCTCAGCAGAAGCAAGCACTAAAGCTGCCGCACCGTCACTGATTCCCGGAGCATTGCCAGCTGTTACCAGGCCGTTTTCCTCGAAAGCAGGTGGAAGTTTGGCCAGTTTATTCAGATCTGTATCCCGGCGGGGAAGCTCATCGTTTGCAACCGATACAGGATCTCCTTTTCTTTGGGGCACCTGGATTGAAACAATTTCATCGGCCAGGTAACCTTTATCCATAGCTTCCACTGCCCGCTGGTGGCTGCGCAGCGACCAGCGATCCATCTCGGCCCTGGTAATGCCGTGTTCAGCAGGCACAGCGCTGCCGTGAACGCCCATATGCACATTATGGAAGGGACACCACAGCCCGTCATGGACCATACCATCAATTATGGAAGCATTTCCCATCCTGGCCCCGGTCCTTGCTCCCGGCAGATAATACGGCACTGCGCTCATGTTTTCCATACCGCCGGCCACAATAGTGGAAGCATCTTTAACCCTGATCAAAGAATCACCAAGGTTTACTGCCCGCAGTCCTGAAGCGCAGACTTTATTAATTGTTTCCGACGGGACAGTTTGAGGCATCCCGGCCTTTATCGTTGCCTGCCGGGAAGGAATTTGCCCCGCTCCGCCCTGGACTACCATGCCCAGCAGGACGTTATCAACTTCGTTGCCCTTGATGCCGGCCCTAATTAGAGCTTCTCTTACAGCTGCCGCGCCGAGGTCGACTGCGGGCACGCTCTGCAGGGCGCCCAAAAATCTGCCAAAGGGGGTCCTGGCATAACCAATAACTACAGTTGAACCCATTAACGAATCCTCCATTTTTTATTATTTGCCAAAAACACGCCGCTGAACTTCTCCATGCTTTTGCGGCCAGGT
>SL_3KL_010_SEDDRAFT_10003927_pt1 | contig 13486 bp, 13 predicted proteins | sample SodLakKL_010_SED_2_FD_10381 | JGI IMG/M metagenome (IMG submission 10381)
CCTCTTTATATTTTATGCCTGGTTAATCTACCTGGGGACAAAGTCTAAAAAGGACCTAGAAAGTGGAGCTGAAAAAGTAGCAGGCAAGCTGGAATCCTATACCCGCAGGCTTGAGCGGGCTACTGAGGCGGTGAAGGCAGATACCGAAAAAAGGAAAAAGGGTGCAGATAAGGAGCATTATTGATCTTCCGGTTTCGGGGTTTGAAAAAACCTGAACTCTTAATCTTTTCCGGCAGGGTTTTTACAAATTGCGCAGAAATATCATATAATTCACAACAAGCCGCTCAAACAACACGGGAAGACAGCCACATGGATACCGCTGGCTCAGTTAATGATGAACGAAAGGAGGCTTTATTATGAGCGTCCATAAAACCAGAGGTTTCCTTTACTGGATAGCCCGTTTGCTCGGAGACTACCAGGCTGTATCAAGCGGCAGTTCCAAGAAGATGGTCAAGCGTGTTGGCAGGCGTGCTGCCGGCAGGGCTACCGGTAAAACTCTGCGCCGTTTGTTCAAGTAAAAAGATCATGTAAAAACTCGCAATATAAACCCCACCAGTGCATTAAGTCTTACTTCAAACCAGCTAACTGCTGTTTAATATTCTCCATCCTGAATATAAGTTAGTGTTTCAATTGGATGTGTTACCTGAATTAACAGGCTTCCTCGAAATCGTGGTCGGCCTGCTCTTATTCTACATATGTCTGATAGTAACATATAAAAACAATTCCAAGGGGAAGGTTTTTAAAGGTTTATCAAGAAACTTTAGAAAAGCCTAATCATTGTAATTATCACACGGCAGTATGATACCCATAAAAGAGAGTAAGCTGAAGCATTTACCCCATAATGGAGACTGGTAATTAAACGTGGAAGAAGAACAATTAAAAGAGGCTGTTAGGAATATCAGGACCTGGAAGAAAAATGGTGAGCGGGCTCCGCATAAACCGCTTTTGATTCTTTATGCTCTGGGCAGGGTGGCCAGGGAAGAACCCCGGGAGATGTTATATGAAGATGTCAAAGAACACTTAAGAAAGTTGCTGGTGGATTTCGGTCCGTACAGGCAAACTCATTCACCCAGTTATCCTTTTGTCCGGTTGTGCAATGACGGCATCTGGGAGATTAAAGGAATAGAATCTTTAAACACCAAAAAAGATTGGACTGACCGGGAATTAATTGAAAACCTGACCAGGGGCAGCTTCACGGAAGAAGTGCATGGCCTTCTTGCCGGGAAGCAAGAGCTGCTCAGTGAAGTGGCGCAAATTGTTTTGAAGGATAATTTCCCCGGCACCCTGCATGAAGATATTCTGGCCCAGGTTGGATTAGACCTGGAACTTACCGGGACCAGTACAGTGCCTGAGGGCATAATCGCCCGCAGCCCTGATTTTCGGCACAGGGTGCTTAAGGCTTATGAATACAGGTGTGCAGTATGCGGGTTCAATGTTCGTTTGGGGGATGCCCTTGTGGCTGTGGAAGCAGCCCATATCAAATGGCACCAGGCTGGCGGTCCTGAGCATGAGCAAAACGGGATTGCCCTTTGCTCTTTACACCACAAACTATTTGACCGGGGAGTATTTACTTTAGACAAAAAGATGGTTTTCCAGGTTGCTGAAAATGCTCACGGCACCCATGGTATGGAAGAATGGTTGCTTCGTTACCACGGTCAACAGGTGCGCAGCCCAGTCCGACCGGTTTATTACCCGGAAAGTGAGTTTATAAACTGGCATGTTAAGGAAGTCTTTAAGGGACCGGCCAGGTGGGTGAGCTAGGAGAAGGCTTTTATAGGCACACCTGGAGGAGATGAAATTAGCTTGTTTTTGATAAAATGTAACTTAAGATTATGGTTACTTTTTTACTGCTAGGGGATTGATAAATAATTCGCATATGTTTTATAGAACACTTGGAATATATAATCATCCGTAGGATTGGCTATGAAATTTGCCTATAGGCGCTTTAGCAATAGAAAAGAGGATTTAAGTTACAGGGAAGTAGTTTTAAGAATATTAACTTAGGCTGGAAATACTGCGAAATTATGACTATTTCAAGCCTGACCGGTCACCGATAAACAAGCTGAGACAATAGTCAGAAGTCGTCGATATTATTAATAAAAATGTAACTGCCCACTTTGTCTAAAAAGGTTTTAAAACCGACAATTATGACAACATGTTCAATTTCTATACTGAACATATTGGACAAAGAGGCCGATCCGGAATGCAAGTTGATCGTGGAGTTCATTAGCGATTGCATTGAGAAGTACTTTGGCACTAGCTCTGTTATACCAGTAGACTGGTCAAAGCTTAAGCTGCTGTCTTCTTTAAAAAATACTGTGCAATTTGGAATGCTCGCAATATCACGACAGCAGATTTTGCCAGATTGCTGGAAGTCAGTCGCTCGACTTTACACTGACTTATAAAAAACATAACGCAGGGTGTAGCGACGCGGCCAATTGATAACAAGTTGTTCTATGTAGCTGTTGAAAGTTTAGCAAGCCTTATTTACTCGTATTTATCTTTGATAGTAGATAAAGGATGTGATATAAAGAAAGTTTTGTCTGATCAAGGATATCAAGTAGTCTTTTTAGAACTACTATAATACCAGCTTCTATGTGCAAATAAACTAATTTAATGAAAAGGAATGCAATCAATGAGAATTTTACATCCAATTGGTGAACTGTTTTGTGGTGCTGGCGGTCTTGCTTTAGGAGCCAAGCAGGTTAACGTAAATTCTGCAAATGGTGAAGAACATCGCCTTTCTATTGCCTGGGCAAACGATATTGATGCACATGCTTGTAAAACATATCATGCGAACCTTGTACCTAACGATGCTAACTGTGTTAGCTGTATGCCCGTTCAAGAGGTTGATTTTAAAGCCTTGAGCAGTATTGATGGTCTATTATTTGGCTTTCCATGCAATGATTTTAGTGTTGTAGGTGAAAAAAAGGGGTTCGAGGGCGAATACGGGCCACTTTATACATATGGAGTAAAAGCTATTGAGGTGCACAACCCGAAGTTTTTCTTAGCCGAGAATGTATCCGGATTAAGCAGTGCTAATGAAGGCAAGGCTTTTTTAAAAATACTAAACGACTTAAAAACGGCCGGAATGGGCTATTATATTGAGCCTCATCTCTATAAGTTTGAAGAATACGGTGTGCCCCAAACAAGACACAGGTTAATTATTGTAGGAATAAGAAAAGATCTAAAGAGGCGCTTTAAAGTACCAGCACCCACTACAGCTAAAAAACATATAACTTGTACAGAAGCACTCGAAGGTGTTGAGCATGTAGAGCATAATAATGAGAAAACAAAGCACGGTAAAATCACTGTTGAAAGATTAAAATATATTCCTCCAGGAGGCAACGCCTGGCATGCGGACATTCCTGACGACCTTCAGCTTAATGTTAAAAAGTGCAGGTTAAGCCATATATACCGCAGGCTTCATCCAGATTATCCTTCGTATACCCTTACTGGAAGTGGTGGTGGAGGTACTCATGTCTACCACTGGAAGGAACATCGTGCACTAACAAATCGAGAAAGGGCTAGACTTCAGACATTTCCTGATGACTTTATTTTTTATGGACCCAAAGAATCAGTTAGAGCACAAATTGGTCATGCAGTTCCACCCAAAGCAGCAAGGTTAGTTTTAGAGGCGGCATTAAAAACCATATTAGGCATCGAATATGAGCACATAACTAAGGAAGAAAGAGATCCTATTGATATGATAAATGAAGAAATAAATATTTGTGTATCATAAATAATTTGATTACTAAATCATATGATTTGATTTGGTGCTTGGTGATTGATATGAAAAGCTTAAGCAGATTTTGGTTTACCCTTCTTTATTGGTACTATCTAAACAAGCGCGAGTTCCCATGGAGAAAGACCAGTTCTGCGTATAAGGTATTAATAGCTGAGATCCTTCTTCAGCAAACTAATGTTAGAAAAGTTGAAGAAGTGTACAACCATATTGTAAATGAATATCCTTCACCACATGAGCTTGCATGTGCAGAAATAGAACGATTAAAAGTTTTAATCCAACCTATTGGGTTAACTTATAGAGCTGAGCGCTTAATCAGCATAGCAAAAGAAATATGTGCTAATCATTTCGGCTGTGTTCCAAATGACCGTGAGATCTTAACTGCACTTCCAGGAGTGGGTGATTATATTTCTAATGCAGTCCTCTGCTATGCTTATAATAAACCTACAGTTCCGATTGATACAAATGTAATAAGGCTTTTCACTAGATATTATAATCTTTCTACAGCTAAAGCAAGGGCACGCAGTGACCGAGAACTAGCAGAAAGTATCAGGGCATTGTTTATTTTTAAAAGTACTCGAGACCCAAATTTTGCAGTGCTTGATTTTGCGTCAAGCATTTGTAAGGCAAGAGCTCCAAAATGCGAGTGCTGTTTGCTAAACCAAGAATGTGAGTTTTATTTACAACTAGCTGATAGGCGGTGATGTTTTGAAAAACACATGGATAATACCAAGAAATAAGAGAAAACTAACACCTGTAGTTGAAATCCTCTCAGCTTTTCATCTAGGCGCTCTAAATGAACAGTGGAGTGGTGAACGTGAACGCCAGGTGAAGCTAGAAACCACTTTAGAAGAGTTTGGTATAAAAAGGGTTGGGCACAGAAGGGACCAAGGTGGAAGTGGAGCCAGAACATATGAAGCTTGGTTGGCTTGCTTAGGCCTTATATTTACTGAGACAGTCACCGGCTTGCAGAGGCTAACAATAGCTGGAGAAATGCTTTTAAATGGTGCAGCGCCAAAATTAATTATCACTGATCAGCTGATGAAGTTTCAATATCCTTCAAGTTATTCTATGCGTCAGCAGGTCCAAGTTTCAGAGAGGTTCCATCTGCACCCTTTCAGGTTCATGCTGTCACTTTTGCAGGACACAGATATTGAATGCCTAACTCAAGAAGAAGTTGCGCTGTTTGTTATTACTGAAGGTGATAGTGATTCTGATAAATGCCTCAAGCATGTGGCTGAGCGCATTAAAGATTTTCGAACAAGTGGTTTAAAAATCCTTGATAGCGATTTTTGTAAACTATACCCTGCCAGAACAGGTGTTCAGAGTTTCGAAGATACTTTAAATAGGCTAAACGATCTTGCTAATACATTTATAAACTTCCTTGAATATACCCAACTTGCTGTGCGCGATGCAGATAAAATGCTGAGAATAATCAAACCTTTAGAAGTAAAGCATCATTTAGAGAAACCAGTAGTATTTATAGAACAACCTGAAAATGAAGAATACTTTCAGCGTAAGTACGGTTTAGCTGGTGGCAAAACAAAAGACACTCGTTCTTTTGGCTTAAGCAGTGTTTCATCACTACAGATCCAGGAAAAATTAATTGAAACTTTTTTTTTAAGCACTGCAACAAAAGATCTTGTAACGACAAAAGATCCGAATTTAGTGGAATTTATTTCTGAAAGAACAGGTTGCAGTAATGATTTGGTAGCTGAAAAGATATCAGAGTACCACGGAAGAGAGGTGGGTATATTTGAATCAGAATATTTTAGGATGGCGCTTGCAGGCCGAGAACAGTCTGCTGAATTTGAACAGGCAACTGCTCAACTTTTTGGTGAAAAAGGCTTAGGATTTAAAGCAGAACATACTGGAAAACAGAGACTGCAGCCCGACGTTTATATAATTTCTTTAGCTGAAGGTTTCAGCGGTATAATTGATAATAAAGCATACGCAGCATACAGTATCAGTAACGATCATAAAAACCGAATGCTTCACAATTACCTTCCTTATTATAAAGGTAAAGATGGACATAAGTTTAACTTTTTCTTATATATTGCAGGTGGTTTTAAAAGTACTTTTGATGTACAAGTTAAAGACATCTGTTATCAAGCAAAGATTAGCGGTAGCGGGATAAACGCGTCAAATGTCATTAAATTATTAGATGCTTATAAGAGTAGCAACTTAAAACACAGAGATCTTAAAAAATTATTTATGCTTGAAAGAGAAGCAAAATGGAAAGATATTGCAGGCCTGTAATGATCATTACTTTAGACATATTGGGGAAATGATGAGCATGGAGGATTTATTAAGACGAATTAGCAGGTGCAGTAACATTGATACTTGTATTGATGGAAATAATGAAGATCACCCCTGTAGCAGAATCATTTTATCTCAGGGCGCATCAAAACTGGCAGATTTTTATGCACCCGAACCCTGGAGCGGCAGAATCGAAACTGCACCAATCTTATTTATTGGAGATAACACAAGGATGATAGCTGATGAAGAGTATCCCACATTAGCATGGCCCGATTATTTAATTAAAGATTTTTTTAACGATCGTTTTGGTGGGGGTAGAAAAAAATGGATTAAAGATGGCCTGTATCCTCTTTGCAGTGATGGTACACATAAAAAGCAGTGGAATAGGCTTTGGTCAGCTTGTGCAAACAGGACACATGAACTCTTTGAATCATTCAGTATAAATCCGGGTCATGATTTTGCAGTCTCCGAAACCGTTAGGTGTAGAACATTTAAGCAGCTTAACATAAGCAAAGCTGTTCATGAATGCTGTTCACAATATCTAAAACAGGTAATTGAAATATCAGGTGCATTAATTGTTGTTGGTATGGGACCTAATGCCAAACATTACATACACCAAGCTTACGATATCAATACTGAAAAGTTAACTTGCGGTCCAATACATTTGGGAGGTAGAGAAAGGTATTTTGCTTTTCTTCCACACTACAACAGAAGAGGTCCAAGATCCTTTGGCGAATCATTTAATCGAGATGAATTAAATCTGCTAGTAAATCACTTAAAAAACACAAAGTGAAAGGACTGTTTTCCTTGTTAAAAGAGCACCTATATGAAGAGATATTAATAAAGCCTGCAGAAGAAGTACAGGCAGATGGTTTGTTAATAGTTGCAGGTTATGTTTTTTCTTCAATGGCGCTGCGGCATATGAATGATCTGCGTAGGTATATAAGAAGAAGAGAGTTTCATATAGACCTTGTTGTAGGAATGGTTCCAGATGGTACTTTGCATAGAAAAGATCATGAAGGCTTTCTCAGGCTGGCAAATCAGAATGACAGGATAAACTTTAAATGCAGCTATGTAAGCATGGAACCAGCTGTCCATTCTAAACTCTATATTTGGACATTAGATCAAGAACCGTACATAGCTTACGTTGGCTCCGCCAACTATTCACAAACCGCTTTTTTAAATAGAAGAGAAGTGTTTTACGAATGCTGTCCAGATGAAGCGTTTGATTATTTTATGGAAGTTCAGGTAGATACGATAGACTGCAGGACGCCTGATATAGAAAACACTGTGGCGGTAATTGATACCGAAGAAAAAGAACTGGAAGATGAAGACAGTTTAGTATTAAGTAGCAATAACAAGGTTATTGTGTCACTGCTTCAGCAGAACGGTGAAATCGGTGAGAGATCAGGTTTAAATTGGGGACAAAGACCTGGAAGAGATCCTAATCAGGCATACATACCTATTAACAGTGATGAAACAAGAAATTCGGGCTTCTTCCCTGACGAAGGAACGTATTTCAATGTACGCACCGATGATGGCAAATCTATGATATTTGTAAGAGCGCAGGCCAACGGAAAAGCTTTGGAAACGCCGCAAAGCAACTCTATTTTAGGTATTTATTTTAGGGAGCGTATGGGCTTAGATAGTGGTAAGTTTGTAGAAAAAAATGATTTAGAGAATTACGGCAGAACAGATGTTGATTTTTATAAAATAGATGAGGGATATTATTACATGGACTTTTCTTAACTATAACCATAGCCAGCATCATCACGGCATATGAATAATATACGAGCTATATAATTCATATATTTATATTTTATATGTTGACAATATTTATAATATGTAGTATATATATACAATATATTATGGAGGCAGGAATGATGGTCAGAGAAAACGTTACATCAGAAAAGCGGGAAAGGTTTCACCGTATTGCAGAGTCCAGAGCTAATAAAATTGCATCAATGGTAAGGCTCCTTGGAAACTGCACTAATAAATCAAATTACAGCTACACAGATGATGAGGTAAAAGACCTCTTTGCATTTATAGAAAAAGAGGTTAAACATGCTAAAGCTCGTTTCAGCAGTTCTGATAAGAATGATGAAGGGGTTTTTAAATTTAGGTAGGAGAATATATCATTAATTAAAAATGACTGTCATAAATCTAAATATCTCAGCTTCCATAATATTTAACGGTTATCTTTCGCTAAGCATGGAGCTGACAAAAACTAATAATTGTTGGGAGAGGTTTGATGATTAAGTGGAATTTCCCACCAAATAATTTTGGCCAAGTACTGGGTTTTAATGACACAGGAATTGTAACTTTTCAAGGAGAACCCATTAAGTCATTAGCCAGGGAAATATGCCAAAATTCTTTAGATGCAAAGCTCAACAATGAGCCGGTTGAGGTAGAATTTTCAACTTTCAGAATTCCCACTGAAGATCTTCCTGGACGTAATGAACTCCTCCATGCCGTTGAAGCATGTGCTGATTTTGTAAAAGACTACAATGATCAGAAGCCGCGCAGGTTCTTTAAGAACGCCGCTAGAGCACTAAGTTTAAGCAGTATCGAACTTTTACGGATCAGTGATTACAATACAACGGGCCTGCTTGGTTCAGACAAGGAGCTTAACACAGATTGGACCAATCTAATTAAATCAGCAGGCTCCTCCGATAAATCAGTTGTATCAGGTGGTTCTTTTGGTATTGGGAAGTTTGCTCCATTTGCATCTTCTAAACTTCGCACCGTTTTCTACAGCACGCTGGATAAAACTGGTTCTGAAGCACACCAAGGAGTTGCACGCCTTATAACCTTTAGAAACAGCGATAATGAAACAACCCAAGGTACTGGTTATTATGGAGACAGCGAAAAGAATAAACCTGTTTTCGAGCAGCTGAATTTAGACACTTCACACAATAGAACAAAACCAGGAACCGACATTATGGTAGCCGGCTTTAAAAAGCCGGACAATTACCTTGAAGATATTGTTACCTCAGTAATTGACGGCTTTTTTTGGGCTATATGGAAAAATGAGCTGATTGTTAAAGTTGATGGCAGAGAAATAAGCGCCGATAACCTGGAGTTTCTAATTGATGAGTTTGAAGGTAAGTTTAAAGGCAAGGCTGACAAGTACTACTCCGTTATAAATTCACCTGATAAAAACTATTACTGTGATGACAATTTTCTAAATATGGGTCGGATCGAAATGTTTATGGAAATTAGAAAAGATCTGCACAGGAAAGTAGCTATGGTTAGAAAAACAGGCATGAAAATCTTTGATAAATCAGGCCTATCTACGCATATTCCATTTGCAGCCGTGCTGTACATCAGCGGTTCTGATATCAATGAGCACTTTAGGGAAATGGAAAATCCCCAGCATAACAAATGGGAACCGCATAGATCACAAGATGCCAGCAGGGCAAGAAAGACCATAAAAGAACTAAACAACTGGATTAAGGACTGCCTGAATCAAGCTGTACGCCAGGGTTCTCCGGAAAACCTTGATGCAGAAGGTGTTGGTGAATACCTGCCGGATATAGAAGAAGAAAAACATGAAGATGAACCTTCAGAAAAAATTGAAACAATAAGTAAGGATAAACCTGAGATATCAGCAGTTCATGTCAGCAGAAAACCGGTATCAGATGCAGTTAGTACAGATGATAATTTAAAAGGCGATGATGCAGATATGCTTGAAGGTGGAGAGCTTGACAATGGTGAAAAAACAATCGCCCCTAATACGAAAAGTAATTATAAAAGTCGAGAAGGCAGTAGGGTTGGACATCCGAGCACCGGAAGCGGCGGCAATACACACCATCGTGTACTCGTAAATACAAAGGATGTAAGGCTGTTCTGTGTAAACGAAGATAATAAGCAGTACAAACTTCTTTTTACACCAGAAAAAGATGATGCTGATGGCGAAGTAATACTGGTGCTTTCTGGAGAACAAAACAGTAAGAAGGCCTTTATTAAATCTGCCTGGTATGATGGCAGACCGGACGATAAGCTTGATGTTAATGGTTCTTCAATAAATGGTGTCATTTTTAATAAAGGTAGGCGGGTTGCTTTAATGCTTGAGCTTGACTATCCTGTAATATGTTCAATGGAGATAAAAGCTTATGGAAATAAAGCATAGATATTATCCTCATCCGGTTTTAACCTACTACGGAAGTGACTTTAAAAAAGGTACCTTTACTGCAGGTGTTGAGCTCGAGCCTAAAGATAAAGAAGTAGAATTCAGCTTGACCCTTTCAACAGACTGCAATACCTTGATCAATTTGATAAACGCTGGGGCTGCCTCATACTGCGTTCATATCGAGTGTGCTGGGACTTTTTATCGTGAAATATTAACAATCGACAAAGATGGCGAATTGGTCCATGCAATCCCCTACTCAAAAATTGAAGGTCTTGTAAACGTTTGCTCATTCATTGCCGCGGTTGAAGATATTCCAAACTACCAAGGCTCTGATTTTCATGATGACTACAGCGGGATAACATTGAATATCAATAAAGGTTCTGTATTGGCAGTTGCTGAACAGAGCAGCTTCAGGATTGAGCACGATGCTGATGAATTGGCAAGGGTTCCTTCAATATTTATGATTCTCGAGCATAACGATAAAGATGCGAAAGAAATGGCCGTTGATTTAGATGAGCAGAGGATTTTGCTCTATCTGCCGAAAGATGATTACTACAACTATAAAAGCGTCATGGGAGATACATTACAGCAGCCGATTTTTCATTCAGCAATGATACTTCCAGCACTTGTTTACGTGTTAACTGAACTCAGGCAGCGCGAAGATGAATTGTATATTTTTGAAGATAAGCGCTGGTATAGATCTCTTACGAAAAAGCTTCATGATATTGGGATAGATATTAACAATGATGGTTTTGGTAATAATGAAAGCATATTAACAGCACAATCACTACTCGACTATCCAATCACCAAAACACTTCATTATATGACTACAAATGAGGAAGAAGAGGAGGACTATTAAATGCGGCTGCTCTTTTTACCCGAAGAAAAGCTACTTGCCCTTAAGGGCAACATACAAAAAAACACTGATCATTATAAACAGCAAAATAACAGCTGGATTGAAGAGTACTTCCAGGGGGGAGATCCATATAAAGATACAAAGGTAGAACTTGATGACTTCACATTGGATACATCTAAGGACCGTCCAGTTGACACCGATTTACATAATATAAAAACCCTTTACTCGAAATTAAGCATGCTGTCTCAAGCACAAGCTTCTGATGAAAGATTATGGGCTGGCTTGTGCCACAGCCACTTTTGGGGCTATATGCAGTATAGGTGGCCGGTTAAAAATGAAAACGATATTCGCAACCGCTATTTTTTTGGATATTCAAAAAGGAGATCTCTTGAAAGAAATGGCCTTGCAAGGCTGTGGTGGGTAGGTTGGGCTACATATGATGGAAAACGGGAAGATCCGTATGAGTTAACACGCTTCATATTAAGAGACTCAGATTTTATAGTTAACCTTCTCGGCAGAAATTTTTCCAGCAACAAACTGCTAAACAGGACTGTACTAAACACTTTACTAGAACATGAATCTATATATAATACAATTGTTAGCAGGAAAATGTTTAGAGCTGTCATGGAACAGATTAACATGTTAGGCGGAACAATATTAATAGATTTATACAATGAAGATGATTATAAAAAGATGGTTGATAAATTGGTTATGAATTATACTGCTTAGAATATATGGGCAGATAATGGTAGAAAAGAGAGGGGAGTTAATAAGTGGCTGAAAAAAGCAGATTGTGGTTTTATAATGACTTGGAAAAAGTATACAAAAACACACCTAACAAACTTCTAGGCAAAAGGTTGCTTCATATTTTAGGCTGGGCAGCAAAAAGAGGAGCGCTTGTTGTTGGTGAAAAACAAGGCGAACGAGTATACCCACAGTTTCGTTTAATGGGCAAGTATGGTTATGAAATATTCTCTTTTTGGTCTCCTGATCCAAACCACACAAAAGCTGGCACTGTTCATTTTTTTAGGCCTCTTAAACGTCACGGCAACAGCATTGAGTATAGGAAAACTCTTTTAGGCAAGATCAATCAGCTTCTTGATTACCGCTATGATCTCGATAAAATTGACGGAAGCAGATCATCCGGAAAAGCTTTAGATAAATTAACTGATGAAGAATTCTCTTTGTTTATGGATGTTCTTGGTGAATACTGTTTAGAAAAATAAGCCAAGGATGAATTAATTAAGTACTGTGAAATGAGTAGGTCATTTTAACTGCTGGAAGCAAGGGTGACTCAAAAAAGCTGTTATAGCTAGTTCGCGTAATGCTTTGTTCCAATTAATTTGCTCGTTCTTATACCTTGTAAGGTAACGGGACCCTATCCCTCGTCCCCCATGGAGGGCAGGCTGGGTTTTTGTATTCTGGGATGATGGTATTTTCAATGAGGGTTTGGAAAATTTACGGTATGCAATAGTAAGTGAGTTAAATAAACTAAAAATATTTGACTACAATCCTGAAGGAGTTAAATCTGGAAGAACTTCACCTGGGGCACTGGATGAATTAAGCAAAGAGGAATATGAAGAATTCATCAGGGTTCTTGAGAAGTACTGCTGCAATATAAATGGTTGATAAAGAAGTCAACATTCGCTGCATTTTTTGCCAATCTTTATTAAGATATAGCATGTAAAATCTTATATTTTTTATATGAATATGAATCAACAAATAAATAAGTATTAACATCTAAAATAAATTCAACTATAATAAAGAAAACAAATTAACAAAAGGGGTGATTAAATTGGCCAAAGTGGAAAGTCCGGTAAAGGAATTAAGAAACAAAATAGGTGTTAGCCAGAGAGAGTTAGCCGATGCTTTGGATGTTCACCATACACTGATAGCAAATCTCGAAGCAAACATCGTTAGTGTGGACGAGGAAGATGAAGAAACTAAAGCTAAAGTAACAAATATATTTGAAAAGCTGGCTGAATACTCCGGGATACCTAAAGGAGAACTATTAAAACAGCAGGCTCAATGCACAAAACAGGCACAAGAAGCAGTTTATGAAACTACCAAGAACCAATTATTCTTGGCTGCTGAAAAATTTGACGGAGTGCAGAACTTAAGCCATGAAGGTGAGTTCGAAAAGTTTGTCGGAAAGCTTGAAGATCTATGCAAGTCGAACTGCAAAAGCCCACTCTATGTTATCAGAAGTCAAACCGATATTACACAGCGCCAGTTAGCCCAGGCTGCAGATGTGTCACAAACAGTTGTTGCCCGGATAGAACTGGGAGAATTAGATTTTGAAGGGTTAAATACAGGGTTTAAAGTATTTGAATTAATTGCCGAGGGGCTTGGTCTTCCTGATATTGACCATCCACATCATGAACCGTTATATGAAGCCTTGAATAGGTGTCAAAAATTATTTAAGGAATGCAATTCTAAGCGAGCAAAGGATAAAGTTGAGTCTGCCTTCAAGAAATTGAAGGTGAACAGTGGG
>SL_3KL_010_SEDDRAFT_10003928_pt1 | contig 13485 bp, 8 predicted proteins | sample SodLakKL_010_SED_2_FD_10381 | JGI IMG/M metagenome (IMG submission 10381)
CCTCGGCAACTGTGAGGGTTTGGGATATCTCTATGGCTCGTTCCGCGTTATCCCGGAAACTCGCTTCGCCTCCGGCTCCGCTCAAACAATCCGGGATGACCTGCTGCACTTCGCCAAGAGATATCACCAAACTTCTCACAATGTTGCCTCGTGGCATCCCCCCCGCCCCCAAACCCATAGGAATTAATCATTTTATACATCGCATCCCGGGGATACATCTGTTTTTCGCTATATCGGGCGGTATTTCAGCCTTGAAACAACAAGTTGTACCAATTGCGGCAACCCATAGGATGTGCTGACGCAGGAAGCGCATCGCACACCCGGATTATTACGACACTATTCCATGATTTTACAGCCCAAAGGCTATAAATTGACGCATTTTGGCGGGTCGGGGGATTACACGGGAACAACCTGTAATTAGCAATGACAATCTCGAAAAAAGCGCGAGGGTAATCCCCCGACCCGCCAAAATGATCCGATGGGTTTTTTGGGCGGGAAACGGCGAGATAGTTGTCTGCTTCCATGGCAGGGATTGTTACGAACACAGAAGTTCTTTTTTTGCGATGAGCTTTGCCGAATGCCGGTGCATTCATCCGGGACATGATGCGCTTCCTTCGTCAGCACATCCTATGAGGTTTCGGATCAGGCCATGGCGTACCGAACTTGACAATCGATCAGTTTCCGTTTGAATTATACGGCAAAAACCGATACACAGTTCGGGTGCGGACTTGCCGCAGTAACCCGAACCGCCGGACGCATACGGAAGCCTGAAGCAGTCCGGGAGAACTCCGTTGCCGGCACAATCACCCTGTCATGACTATGGATCCTGCTGAAAAACAACCCGATGAATCCCCGGCGGATGGCGCCGGCCTCGAACGCACCCGCATCGAAGTCGAAGGAAGAGAGATCGTTCTGTTAGGCACGGCCCATGTGTCGAAGGGGAGCGCCGAGCTCGTGGAGTCGGTCATCGCCGAAGAAGCCCCGGACGTCGTGTGTGTTGAGCTCTGCAGCGCCCGCTACCAGTCCATCCGAAGCAGCAGCGCCTGGCGGGATATGGACATCTTCAAGGTGATCCGGGAGAAAAAGGCGTTTTTGCTTTTGGCCAACCTGATGCTGAGCGCATTTCAGAAACGGATCGGGGAAAAGCTGGGGGTCCGTCCCGGCGAAGAGATGGTCCGGGCCCTGGATGCCGGAGAAAAGGCGGGCGCACGGATCTGCCTGGCGGACCGGGATATCACCGTGACGTTGTCGAGAATCTGGCGAACCACCGGGTTTTTCAAAAAAATAAAACTGCTTTTTCAATTGCTCCTGTCCATGGGCGGGGTCGACGATATCGAGGAAAAAGATATCGAGCGGATGAAAAACGAAGATATCCTGGAAAGTCTGCTGGCGGAGCTGGAAACCACCCATCCGTCGCTTCGGATGATCCTGATCGACGAACGGGACCGCTATTTGGCAGCCAAAATCCGGGCGGCAGGCGGCGAAAAAGTCGTGGCGGTCGTGGGGGCCGGCCACGTGCCGGGTATCCGACGCTATATCCACGACGAGATCGATCTCGCCCCCCTGGAAACCGTGCCGCCGAAGGGCAGGCTGGGCGGAATGCTCAAATGGATCATACCGGCTGTTATTATCGCCTTGCTGGTCGCCGGATTTTTCCGCGGCGGGCGGGAGGCCGGCGGTGAAATGCTGCTGCTGTGGATTTTTGTCAATGCGTCGTTTGCGGGCCTGGGCGCGCTGCTTGCGCTGTGTCACCCGGTGACGTTTCTGGCCGCAGTGGGGGCTGCGCCGCTCACATCCCTCAATCCCATGCTGGCCGCCGGGTGGGTTGCCGGCATGGTGGAGGCGTCCATCCGTAAGCCGCGGGTGAGCGACCTGGAGGACCTGCCCAACGACATCCTGTCGGCAAGGGGGTTCTGGAGAAACAAGGTGACCCGGATTCTGCTGGTGGTGGTGTTCGCCAATATCGGAAGCTCCGTGGGTACCTTCGTGGCCCTTCCGCTGATGCTCAGGGTCCTGGGCGCCGGTGGGTGAAAAACGGGTCTGTTATATTTGACGGCTTTGTAAAAAGTCCAATGTTTGCGTTACGCGCAATTTTTCAGAATTTGCGGCTTACGCCCTGTAAACATGCACGTACGCCAAGTACTCTGCATTCTTCGAAATTGCGCATGCCTTGATCTTGAACTGTTTGCAAAGCCGTCAGATCGTGACTTTTTACGAGTGCATCATATTTCCTTTCGGGCGATTTGCACCACTGAGCGCCTGTAGAGGCGGCCGTTTTTCAGTGTGTGGGTCTGCCTGACCACGTGAACCCGGCCTTCGGCAAAGTACCGGATGCATTCGGGGTATAACGACCATTCCTGTTCGAGCCCCTTTTGCTTTACGGACGCGATGGTGTCGTCTTCTTCGATGGGGAAGCATCGCTGGCCGATAACAGGCCCTGAATCCTCGCCGTAGTCGATGAAGTGGACCGTGCAGCCCCCCACCTTGCAGCCGTACCGGAACGTGTCGCCGTAGCCGTCGGTTCCGGGGAACGCCGGGAGGAGGGCGGGGTGGATATTCATGATTTTCGGGCGGCCCGGCTCGGTGTTGACCCGGTCGATGAAGTAGGGGGTCAGGTTGCGCATGAATCCGGCCAGAATGAGCAGGTCAAACGGGTGGGCGGCCATCTGTTCGAGCAGTTCGGCTTCCGCAATGGCGCGGGTCGCGAGAAAAACCCGGAGCCGGTCCCTGTTTTGGGGATTGGCAATGGCTTGCTTGCGGGCGATTTCTTCGGCATCGAAGTCGGCCGGGAGATTTAGCCGGCCGGGATCGGATTTATAGGTTCGGATGATATCGGAATAATCCACGACAAAGGTCGGGATGCCTTTTCTCCGTGCTTTATCAAGTCCTGCGGCCCCGGGGTTGTCCGCGCCTGCAAATAGTACGCGGCCGTTGATGCGGCCTGCCTCGCATGCCGATACAACGGCATCGAGATTGCTTCCGGCCCCGCTGATCAGCGCGCCGATGCGGATCGGTTTTTCCATTGCGTTGTTTCCCTGTGCTTTTTTCGCCCGGCTTTGATTGTCAAAATCGACATGTTGGCTTGTGCGAGCAAGATAGAAAAGACCGCCTGCTTTGTCAATGCAATTGCCGGGAACTACATCGCGGTCGCAAATTAATCCATAAATAGCGGCTGAACGAAAACCGTCTTTTTGGCCAATCTCTGCGTTCGGCCGCTAAATAATTAGGAAGTGCCATGAAAGAAATAGACAGGCTGGTTGAAATTATGCAGACGCTTCGCGGGCCGGGGGGATGCCCCTGGGATGCCAGGCAGAATCACAAGAGCATGGTCAAAGGGCTGATCGAGGAAGTCTATGAGCTTGTCGACGCTATCGAAGACGACAATGCGGAGGAAATGGTCGAAGAACTTGGCGATGTGCTGCTGCACGTGGTGTTTCACAGCATTATCGGAAAGGAGGACGAGCGGTTTTCCTTGGAAATGGTGGCCGATTTTCTGAGTGAAAAGCTCATCTACCGGCACCCCCACGTATTCGGGCAAATTGACGTGCCGGGTGAAAAGGAAGTGATTGTCAACTGGGAGCGCCTCAAGCGGCGGGAAAACGGTAAGCAGGACCGGGAGTCGATCCTGTCGGGGATCCCCGACACCCTTCCGGCGCTTTTGTATGCGCTCAAGATCCAGTCCGCGGCAAGCCGGGTGGGATTCGACTGGGACAGCCCGGGCGGGGTCGTTGAAAAAATCCGGGAGGAAACGGGCGAACTGGAAGCCGCGACAAAGGAAGGGGATGCGGAAAAGCTGGAGGACGAGATCGGGGACATGATATTCACCGTGGTCAACCTGGCGCGCATGACCGGCATCGACCCGGAATCCGCGCTCCGGCGGACCAACCGGAAATTCGTCAAACGGTTCGGTGAAATCGAAAAAGCCGCGCGAAAAAGAGGCGTTTCGCTTTCGAAAATGCCCATGGCGGAAAAAGAAAGCGTGTGGCAGGAGACAAAGAAATAGCTATAGGTTTCAGCCTACGCGTGCCGCAAAACTTGAATTTGGCCCTTTTACAAAGCCGTCCGATCGAGACGTTTTACGAGTGCATCGGTTTTTTTGTCTCCAGCGGGTGCACCGGGGGAAAACCATAAGCGCCATGTGTTTTTTTCTTGAGAAAAACCAAAAAAAAAATTACTTGGATTGTCAGGTGTTTCCTTATTATGGAAAATTTTGAAGGCCATTTTGCACTTCAATAAACCGCCTGCCATTGACGTGAATGACAATACTTTGAAATATTTTAACATATTTTAAAAAGGGAAGTTTCCAAAAATGAAAGTACTGGTGAGTGACAATCTCGGCGAAACGGGCATCAAGATTTTTGAGGCCGAAGGCATCGATGTGGACGTAAAAACCGGTCTGAGCCCGGAAGCCCTGAAGGAAATTATCGGTGAGTACAACGGACTGGTGATCCGAAGCGCCACCCGGGTCACCGCCAACCTGTTGGAAGCCGCCACGAATCTCAAGGTTGTGGGGCGTGCGGGCATCGGACTGGACAACGTGGATATCCCGGCGGCCACCAAGAAGGGCGTGGTGGTGATGAACACGCCAGGCGGGAACGTGGTGACCACGGCAGAGCACGCCATCGCCATGATGATGTCCGCAGCCCGGAATATTCCCCAGGGAACCCTGTCGCTCAAGGCCGGGCGATGGGATAAGAAATACCTTCAGGGCCGGGAGCTTACCGGAAAAACGCTGGGTGTGATCGGCTACGGAAAGATCGGATCGATCGTGGCCGACAGGGGCCGCGGCCTGAAAATGCGCGTGGTCGTGCATGATCCGGTTATTTCGCCGGAAGTGATTTCCAAGCACGGATTCGAGCCCGTCAGCCTGGACGATCTGTACGCTCAATCCGATTTTATAACGGTGCACGTGCCCAAGACGCCCAATACGGCCAACATGATCAACCGGGAAGCATTTTCGAAAATGAAGGACGGTGTCATGCTGGTCAACTGCGCCCGCGGTGGGATCGTCGACGAGGAGGCGCTGCGCGATGCCCTGGAGGCGGGGCGCGTTGCCCGGGCAGCGCTTGATGTTTTCGATACGGAGCCCCCGCCGGCGGACCATCCGCTTCTGGCTTTCGATTCACTCATCGCCACCCCCCATTTAGGCGCCTCGACCCTGGAGGCCCAGACCAATGTCGCGGTGGCCGTGGCGAACCAGATTGTCGCCTACCTGAAGCACAACAATATTGTCAATGCCGTCAACGTTCCGTCGGTTTCCGGAAAGACCCTGGAAAAACTCTCGCCGTTTCTCACCGTGGCGGACCGGATGGGATGCATGCAGGCCCAGTTCGCCGCCGGGCAGATCCGGGAAATCCGGATCGACTACCGGGGGGATTTCCAGGACATGGACATGACCCCGGTGACCACCGCCTTTGTAAAAGGGCTGCTCGATTTCCTGGTTCCCCACAATGTCAACTCGGTCAACGCCCTGGCTATCGCCAAGGAAATGGGGATCAAGCTGATGGAATCGTCTTCATTGGAATCCGACGAATTCGTCACCCTGGTCAATGCGAAGGTGACCACCACGAAGGGGGAGTGCACCGTGGCCGGGACTATATTCGGCAAGAACGACGCGCGCATCGTCCGCATCGACGACTTCCGGATCGAGATTATTCCCGAGGGCCACCTCGCACTGATCCACAACATGGACCGGCCCGGCGCCATCGGCGCGATCGGCATCAAGCTGGGCGAGCACAAGATCAATATTTCCCGGATGCAGGTGGGCCGGGAGGTCGGCGGAGACAACAACATCATCCTGCTCCGCACGGACACGCCCATCTCGAAGGAAGTGGCCGACGAGATCCTGGCGCTTGATCAGGTCAAGACCATTAAGGTGTTTGAGCTGTAAAGGCTTACATAGCGCCTGAACGAAAACAGCCTTTTCGCCAATCTCTGCGTCCGGCTTAAATTTGATGCACTCGTAAAAAGTCGCGATCTGACGGCTTTGTAAAAAGTTCGAGATCAAGGCTTGCGCGATTTCGAAGAATGCAGCGTACTTGGCGTACGTGCATGTTTACAAGGCGTAAGCCGCAAATTCTGAGAAATCGCGCGTAACGCAGATATTGGACTTTTTACGAAGCCGTCAAATTTTAATCCTCAAAACACGCCAGGTGTTCCTGCGGTTAAAATTTTCGCCGTCCTTGACCTTGACGAAAAATCCCGGTTTTCGTTCGGCCACCACATAGAGGCCGGTATAAAATGTGTCGCGATCCGTGTGATCTGCGGGATATGACCCGGATCTTTCCCGCGTCTTTTATGCCCCCGGATCACACGGATCGGCACTACCGATACGACTTCGATAAAAGGCCAATACCCGCCCCGGCTTATTCGTCCATGTACACCACATCCGTTCCTTCCGGGATCTCGAAGGAAAACAGATCGTCATCTGTTTCAGGCGAGAAATCCAGGTTTTCGAAGGTGATGATGGTGGTATCTTCGTAAACATTTTCCGTTGTAACCTGTTCGATGGTCCGGTCTTCCCGCCGGACGGACAGGTACACGGCGGAAAGCTCGTGGTGGTCTTCAAGCGGAATCAGGCGAAGCCGCCAGTGAGTCTCGGTTTCCTCTTCCAGTTCGACATCGAAAGACTCGGTGATCATTTCGAAGTTGGCCAGGAACCCGGCCCCTTTCCCGCCTTCGAAATACCGGGCGGCATCCCCTTTAACCACCTGGTATTCATCGGGACGGTGAATCCAGAGAGTTTCGCCGTCCGTGACGATGACGTGGCGGTCCGGCGAAAAATATTCCCACCGCATTCTGCCCGGATGGGAAAACCACGCCTTTCCTTCTGCGGTATCAGAGATATCCAGCGCTGCGAGGACCGATTCCTGGAAAAATTCCGCGGAAAAGGTATCGTTCGCGTACCGGTCTTCAAGTTTCTCGATGATCCCGGATACGGGGGTGGTTCCGCTCTTTCCGGTGTCGTTCCCGGATGCCGGTTGATGAAGCAATCCCGCTGCTATGAGCACGGCAGCCACTCCTGCTGCAAGGGTTCGGAGGATCGTCACTGCGCAATATCCTTTCTGTGCCTGTTGGGTTTCGTTCGGTCTCTGGCACAGGCTTTTTCTGAACGCCTCTCAACCAGAAAATCCGATGGATCTTCAAATGATACTACCAGATATCGGAAGAATTCAAAAGAGATTCCGGTCCGCGTTGCGTCTTCTCCCGTCTGTCCGCCGGTGCACGGATTACAAGTTTTTTCTTGACAGTACCTTTTTTTCTTTGATAGTGAATGAGTATTCATTCATTTCTTCCCCCTGCTCAGGTCAAAGCGATAGTGAGCGGGGATAATCAATGTTTGTTATTTTTCTTTTTCTTCAGGGGTGTGGGCGCGCAGCCTGCTTCCCCGTTTTTACAGCGTTATCGAACATCGAATCCATCCAACCGCCAGGCCGGCCACACCGGCGTGGCGGCGTGCCGGTATTGTGCCGGCGCCAAAATCGATGTTTTTTCGTTTTGGTTTAAACTCATATAGCAGGAGGTTATCATGCAAAGAAGGATCTCGAAAGCGGCCGTTATCGGTTCGGGCATCATGGGCGGAGGCATTGCCGCTCTGCTTGCCAGTGCCGGCATCAAGACACTGCTCTTGGATATCGTTCCCTTCGACCTTAAAGACGAGGAAAAAAACGATCCCAAGGCCAGAAACCGGATCGTCCAGCAGGGCCTGGACAATGCCGTCAAAGCCAAGCCGCCGTTGTTCATGGATCCGAAGGCGGACCCGGAGCTGGTATCCATCGGCAACCTGGAAGACGACATCGATAAGCTCGCCGATTGCGACTGGATCGTCGAGGTGGTCGTGGAGCGGCTCGACATTAAACAAGATCTGTTCAAAAAAGTCGATGCCATCCGTAAGCCCGGAACGATGATCAGTTCCAACACTTCCGGTATTCCCCTGAAAGATATGTCCAAAGCGCTTTCCGCGGACATGAAAAAACATTTCCTGGGAACGCACTTTTTCAACCCGGTCCGTTACATGCATCTTCTCGAAATCATCCCCGGGCCGGAGACCGATCCCGAGGTTCTAAACTTCATGGCCGATTTTTGCGAGAAATACCTCGGCAAGGGAATCGTCTGGGCGAAAGACACCCCCAACTTCATCGGCAACCGGATCGGCATCCAGGGCATGGGCAAGGCCATGAACGCCATGCTGGAGCACGGATTGACCATCCCGGAAGTGGACGCGCTTTTCGGTCCGTCAATGGGCCGTCCCAAGACAGCGACTTTCAAGACCGCCGATCTCGTGGGCCTGGATACCATGTACCATGTGGCAAAGAATTGCTACGATCTTTGCCCCGACGATGAAATGCGCGACACCATGGCCCTGCCCGAGTTCGTCCGGAAGATGGTGGACAACAACCTGCTCGGCAACAAGACCAAGGGCGGTTTTTACAAGAAGGACCTCACCCCGGAATGGCAAACCATCCGCAAGGTGATTAACCCTCAGTCCATGGAATACGAGGAATACGGCAAGGCCGAGTTTCCCTGCCTGGCCGAAGCCAAAAAAGCGAAAACCACCGAGGAGAGTATCCAGGCCATCGTATACGGCGATGACAAAGGCGCACAATACGCCTGGGACGTGGTCGCCACAGGCCTGATCTATTCCGCCAACCGCATCCCGGAAATCTCCGACACCATCGTCGATATCGACAACGCCATGAAGTGGGGCTACAACCATGAAATGGGCCCCTTCGAGGTGTGGGATGCCATCGGCGTGAAGAAGTCGGTTGAAAAGATGGAGCAGGACGGCCGCCCGGTGCCGGAGAAGGTCAAGACGTTCCTGGCCGGCGGCAACGAGACCTTCTACAAGATCGACGGCGGCAAGAAATATTTCTATGACTTTGCCAGCGCCTCCTACAAGCCGGTGCCGGTCAGCGAGAAAGAGATCAGCCTCTATAATCTGCGGCAGGAAAACAAGGTTGTACGGTCTTCTTCCTCCGCTTCCCTCATCGACCTGGGCGATGGGGTGTTCAACCTGGAGTTCCACTCCAAGATGAACGCGATAAACAAGGATATGATCGATTTCATGGGCGAAGCCAGACAGTACGTGCTGGAAAACGGCGTCGGCATGGTGATCGGCAACCAGGCATCCGGCATGCCCGCACCGTTTTCCGCGGGCGGCGATCTGGGTTTCATGCTGGGCCTTGCCCGGGATGGCAAATTCTCCGAGATCGATGATTTCATCAAGTCCGTCCACGCGGGCCTGATGGAAGGCAAGTACGCACCGTACCCGGTTGTCTCGGCGCCTTTTGGGCTGGCCCTGGGCGGCGGATGCGAGGTGTGTCTGGCATCGGATAAGATGGTGGCCAACGCCGATCTGTTCATGGGCCTGGTGGAAATCGGCGCCGGCCTCGTTCCCGGCGGCGGCGGCATGATGCACCTCTGGCAGAACTACATCGGCCACGTGCCGGCGGCCGCCAAGATCACAGACTATGCGGGCTTTTTTATCCAGGCCTTCATGAACGTGGCCCAGGCCAAGGTTTCCAGTTCCGCGGCGGATGCAAAGAACAAGGGCTTACTGCGGCCGTTCGACCGCATCGTCTTCAACAAGGACAACCTCATCGGCGAAGCCAAGAAGGAAGTTCTGAAAATGGTCGACGACGCCTATGCACCCCCCAGAAAGAAGAAGTTTCCGGTTCTCGGCCGTGAAGCGCTGGGCATGATCCGCGGTGAAATGTTCAACATGCGCTCCGGCGGCTATATTACGCCGCACATGGAAACCATCGCCAAGCGCGCCGCATTCTGCCTGGCCGGCGGCGATGTGCCTTCCGGCACCCCGGTGGGCGAGGATTACCTCCTGCGGCTCGAGAGGGAAGCCTTCGTGGACCTCTGGAAGACCGAGGAGACCCAGAAGATGGCCGAGCACATGATGACCACCGGAAAGCCTTTGTTTCTGTAAAAAGTCAATAACACGTATTGTTAGGAGGATATAAAGATGAGAGAAGCCTATATCGTCACATCGCTCCGTACCCCGGGATGCCGAAGGGGTAAAGGGGCTTTCGCCCAGACGAGGCCGGAAGATCTGCTGAAAGCGGTATTGGAAGGCGTAATGGAGAAAACGCCGAAGCTCGAGAAAAAGGACGTGGAAGATCTCATGATCGGCTGCTCGTTTCCGGAAGCCCAGCAGGGCCTCAACATCGGCCGCATCATCGCCCAGATGGCCGGTTTCCCGGACGACACAACCGGCGCAACCGTCAACCGTTTCTGCTCTTCGGGACTGGAAGCTATCGCGCTCCAGGCCATGCGCATCAAGAGCGGATGGTGCGATGTTGCCATCGGCGGCGGTGTCGAGTCCATGACCATCGTGCCCATGGGCGGCAATATGCCGCGCCCTCATCCGAAAATGGCGATAGAAAAGCCCGATGTATACGTTTCCATGGGCGTCACGGCGGAAAACGTGGCCAATCGCTACAACGTGAGCCGGGAAATGCAGGACGAGTTTGCCTACCACTCCCATATGAAGGCGGCCAACGCCAAGAAGAACGGGCTGTTCAAGGAAATCGTTCCCACCCCGGCATCCCGGTTCGTGGAAAAGGATGATGAGTGGGTGGAAGAGACCTTCACCCAGGATTTCGACGACGGCATCCGCGATACCACCACCATCGAAGGGCTTGCAAAGCTCCGCCCGGTCTTTTCCGCCAATGGTTCGGTCACGGCGGGCAACTCTTCCCAGACCACGGACGGAGCGGCCGCAACGCTGATTATGAGCGAAGAAGCGCTTAAAAAGTATAACGTTGAGCCCATTGCAAAGGTGGTCGTATACACCGTGGCCGGATGCAAATCCGATGAAATGGGCGTCGGCCCTGCCTACGCAATACCCAAGGCGCTCAAGATGGCGGGCCTCAAGGTGGATGATATCGGCGTGTTCGAGGTCAACGAGGCGTTTGCCTCCCAGGCCATCTATTCCATGCAGCAGCTTGGGATCTACGATGACAAGAGCCTGTGGACCGCTGATTCCGACAAGCGGATCGTCAACGTCAACGGCGGGGCCATCGCCCTGGGCCATCCCTTGGGATGCACGGGCGCGAAACTCTGCTCGCAGCTGATGACCGAGATGAAGGCGCGCGGCGCCAAGTACGGCGTCGAGTCCATGTGTATCGGCGGCGGCATGGGCGCTGCGGCGGTGTTTGAACGGATGTAATCAAAATCGGCATGTAATACAAAAAAGGCTGCCGGATATTCCGGCAGCCTTTTTTTATACCTGCTTTGTTTCGGGGTCCGGCGGCCCTGAAAAGCCGACCGAACCCGATCTTGATACGGTTACCGAATTTTCCGGTTTACCCGTTGTTTTTCTCAAACACCTTCATGAAGTCGACCAGCTTTTCCACGTCCTGGTATGTGGCCGCGTTGTAGATCGACGCCCGGCAGCCACCGACTGAACGATGCCCCTTGAGCCCGCCGAGCCCGTTTGTCGCCGCATCCGCCACGAATTTTTTCTCCAGGTCTTCGGAAGGAAGCCGGAAGGTGACGTTCATGAGCGAGCGGCTGTCCGTATCCGCCGTTGGCTTGTAAAAGCTGCTTTCATCCATGAAGCCGTAAAGCAGATCCGCTTTTTTGCGGTTGAGCTTGTCCATTTCGTCAAGGCCCCCCACAGTCTCTTCGATCCACTTGAGAACGAGCTGTACCGAATAGATGGAAAAGCATGGCGGGGTGTTGAACATGGAATTCTTTTCCACGTGGGTCCGGTAGTCGAGCATGGTCGGCAGTCCGTCCGGAATGAGCTTGAGCATGTCATCGCGTATGACCACCATGCAGACGCCCGCCGGCCCGATGTTTTTCTGGGCGCCGGCGTAGATCATGCCGAATTTGGACATGTCGATGGGGCGGCTCATGAAATCCGATGACATGTCCGCAACAAGCGGGGCGCCGCCGGTGTCCGGGAATCCGGTCCACTGGGTGCCCTTGATGGTGTTGTTGGACGTGATGTGCGCGTAGGTGGCGTCCGGGTTGAAGCGGATGTCTTTCGGAATGTATGCGAAATTGCGGTCTTCCGAGGAGGCTACCACGTTATGCGCCTTGTTCTGGATCTTGGCTTCCTTGATGGCCTTGGTGGACCAGGTTCCGGTGTTGACGTAGTCGGCGGACCGGCCGTCGGCCAGGAAATTCATGGGGATCATGGCGAACTGTAGGCTTGCGCCGCCCTGGAGAAACAGGACGTGATAATCGTCCCCGATGTTTAGAAGTCGTTTCGTGCGGGCGACGGCGTCGTTGATGACCCCGTCGAAGAGTTCGGAACGGTGGCTGATTTCCACGATGGACATGCAGCAGCCCTGAAAATCCAAAAATCCTTCCTGTATCTCCTTCAGAACGGGTTCGGGAAGCACCGCCGGTCCGGCATTGAAATTGCAAATTCGGTTTGTGTCCATATCGTATTCCTCCTGTTTTTGGAATGTTTGAAACGGGTTCAATATTCTGCCGTCAGACGGCAAATTTAATAAATTATCAGGTTCTAAAGATAAAGTCAACCAGCAGTCGGGAATATACCCACATCTTCATTGACAATTGACCGTGATTCAAATACATAACAGGTTGCAGTAATTCTGCTGCACCAGACCGAAAAATGCCCGGAAAACGTATGGGGAGGCAGGTATGGACGTTCTTACATATCCATCGGACGAAGCGGAAGCTAGAATCGGGGTCATAGCGGGCCGGGGAATCGAATACAGGCAGCAGGACGTCGATGCGGTAAAAAGCATTCTTGAGGATGTAAAGGCGCGGGGAGACAGCGCGCTTATTGAATATAGCAACCGGTTCGACGCCCCGGAAATGACGGCTGAGGCCATGCGCGTTACCGGGGAGGAAATCTCGGAGGCCCGGAAGCAGGTTGACGATGCCGTTGTGGCCGGCCTGGATCGGGCTGCGAGGCAGATCGAGGGGTTTCACCGACGCCAGCTCGAAAATTCCTGGTTCGATATGCCGCGGAAAGGGGTCATGCTGGGCCAGATGGTCAACCCCGTTTCCGCTGCCGGCGTGTACGTTCCGGGTGCCAAGGGCGGCATGACGCCCCTAGTATCCTCGGTGCTGATGGGGGGCATCCCGGCAAAGATCGCCGGTGTGGAGCGGGTGGTCATGGTTACGCCGCCCACGGCGGACGGCCGCGTGAATCCGTATCTCCTGGTGGCCGCCTGGAGCATCGGGATTGACGAGATCTACAAGGCGGGCAGTGCATGGGCGGTGGCCGGACTGACATACGGCACCGAAACCATCGATCCGGTCGACGTGATCGTGGGCCCGGGCAATATCTATGTCACCCTGGCCAAGAAAATGGTGTCGGGCACGGTGGGCATCGACGGCGTGGCCGGTCCATCGGAGATCCTGGTGATCGCCGATGAAACAGCCGATCCGGATTTCGTGGCGGCGGATCTTTTGTCCCAGGCCGAGCACGACACCCTGGCATCGGCCGTACTGGTGACGCCGTCGGAAGAGGTTGCCCGAAAAAGCGCCGAT
>SL_3KL_010_SEDDRAFT_10003929_pt1 | contig 13485 bp, 11 predicted proteins | sample SodLakKL_010_SED_2_FD_10381 | JGI IMG/M metagenome (IMG submission 10381)
ATGACCCATACCGGCGGGTATCCGGGCAATTACGCCCCCGGCATCGCAAACATGCTGAAAAACCATTCTCCCGCACTGTTCATCAGCGGGCATTCACACATCCTGAAGGTGATGTACGACAAAAAACTGGGGCTGCTACACATCAATCCGGGCGCAGCGGGCCGATCGGGCTTCCACAAGACGATCACCATGATGCGGCTTTTCATCAGCGGACCGGTGATGAAAGACCTGGAGATCATCGAATTTAAAAGATAGGCCGTTTTGCAAACCCTGCTTCATACCCCCTTGCGCATGGTCTGGCTCAAAGCGGCCGTCATGGGCAGCTTCTGGGCATCCATGGAGATCATCATGGGCAGCTTCCTTCACAACCTGAGGATCCCCTTTGCCGGCACCATACTGGCCTGCGTTGCCGTATGGCTCATGGTGGCCTTTGTGCAGGTATGGAAGGAAGACGGGCTTCTGTGGAGAGCCGGGCTGGTGGCAGCGCTGATGAAATCGCTGTCGCCCAGTGCCGTGATCCTCGGACCCATGTTGGGTATCTTCACCGAGGCCCTGCTGATGAACCTGGCGGTAGTTCTTCTGGGAAGAAGGCCGCTCGCCTACCTGATAGGTGGCGGGTTGGCCGTATTGAGCACCCTGGGGCATAAAATACTGAACCTGATCGTACTCTATGGCTTTGACCTGATCAGGGTGGCAGATGCAGTGTTCCGGGTTTCGGCCGAAGCGGAATTCCTTCCCCGCACAAGCCTGAGGGACGCCGTCTTCCTGCTCGCAGGCCTGTATATTGCAGCCGGCCTGGTAGCAGCCCTGGCCGGTTATGCTTCGGGCAAAGGCTTTTGGAGGCGGGGCAAAAAAACGGAAGCCGGGTTTGGGGGCTTCCACCGCCTGGATACTGCAAGTGTTTCGGAACAAAAGACCAGTGAATTGTTTCGACGCAGCCGGGCAGACAACTATGCAGCTCCCTTGCTTTTTCTCAACCTGGGAGCCGTTGTGCTGGCCCTGTTACTGATCAATGGTCCTTATCCACTTGCTGCCGCCCTGTTTTCGGCTGCCTACCTGGTTTTCTGTTTTTTCAGGTACCGCCGGGCCGTGCACAGGATCAGGAAATGGTCTTTCTGGATCCCTTTTGTGTTGATCACCCTTGCTGCAGCCTTGCTGCTGGATGGCATCGGCAATGGCTGGTCGTTGAGTACCACCGGCTTACTCACCGGTTTGCGGATGAACGCCAGGGCGCTAATTGTCCTTACCGGGTTTACCGCCATCAGCACCGAAATGAAAAACCCTGCCATCAAACTCATCCTCTACAACAAGGGATTTGCCAGTTTGTACCAGGCACTCAGGCTTTCCTTCTCTGCCCTGCCCGCCTTGCTCGATTACCTGTCGGATCAAAAAGGAAAAATCCGGACGTGGAGGCCCGATTTCGCCGGCATCGCCGCGGCCGCCGAAACCATGCTGGAGGCCTTTAAAAAAGAGGATGTACAGAAATCGCCTCTGATCATTGTCAGCGGCCACATCGGACAGGGAAAAACAAGTTTTGCCCGCAGCATGGCAGAACATCTGAACAAAATGGAGTTACCCACCGGAGGCTTCCTTTCGCCGGGCAAACACAACGAGAAAGGGGAGCGGACCGGATTCTGCCTTCAACCCCTGAACGGGGAAAAACCCGTTTTGCTTTGCAGCATTCACGGAAAAAGGGAGTGGCCAAAGGGAGGAAAGTATTACTTCAATCCATCGGCGCTCCAAAAGGGAAGGCAGTTGCTGCTGCCCGGCAGCCTGGCCGGGAAGTCCGTTGTGGTCATCGATGAAGTGGGGCCACTGGAGATCAACGACAGGGGCTGGGCCCCCGCAATCGAAACATTGTTGCGTAGCAGGCAAATGGTCCATTGCTGGGTGGTCCGCCTCTCCCTGGCCAGGAAAATGGCCAGAAAATGGGATGTGGGAAGCGTGTACCTTTTCGATGCCGGGAACGACCACCCGGAAGAAGCAGCCCGCCTGGCAGCGCTCCTTGCACGGACAACTGACCGGCCCCCTGGAAAATATCCGGCAACGGGGGTTACGGAAACCCATCAGGCGGAAGGATGGTGATCTTTTGTGCGCAATAACGGAACAGGTGATATCCCGACCCCCCTTCGGCCACAAGATCGAGCAGCCGTCCGGGGTCGGTGATCCTGGTGGCACCGATCATGTGCACGCCCCGGCTAAAAAGCACATCGGGCACCACACCGGCCGAAGGCCCTGCAACAAGCAGCTCCTGCCCGGCTTTGGTCAGGGTTAACAAACGATCGAGGCTGTGGTTGGCCAGGGTCATTCCCGTAAAGATGACCGCGTCGGCTTTGGAGATCACTGCCGATTCCTGTCCGGCAGGCACGTACAGCGAAGCATATTCGGGGGCAAGGGCGGATTTGTCGAGCTCCACCACCGACAAGTGCTGACCGGCCGAAAGCAAAACCGGTATATAGGAATGAAAGGCGCCGACCATGGCAATATGCCTGGGCCGGCTGAGGTCGAGCAGGGAGATGGGGTCGGTGTTTTCCAGCACCTTATGCCCGGTATGTTCCAGCAGGCCTGCAGAAAGCGCATTGATCACCGCCAGCCTCAGGGGTGCTTTCAGGCGGCTGCCGCCGCTGGTTTCTAAAAGTTCATCAAGCCCGATGCCTCTGATGTTCAGCGGGCTGAACCTCCCATAATCCCTGCCTTCCCTGGGTTTTGGCCCTGGCTGGGGCAATGTGGTGCTGCAAACCCCGGCCGAGCCGTCCGAGAGGACCACCGCAGTCAGGTGGATGCCGATGCGCAGCCCGGCAATGCTCAGCTCATGCAGCCTCACACCCAGCCGGGCACGCAGATAGCCGATGGTTTCTTCAATGAGCATGGCCGCTGTTTGTTTTCCGTTTTCCTTCCGCTTTCCTGTTTCTTCCTTTTCCCTTGGTTGTACTTTTTCTTTTGGCGATTGGCTTTTGGCTTTTGGCTTTTGGCTTTTGGCTTTTCAACCCTTCAACTCTTCAACTTTTAAACTTACTTCTTTCTGTCTTCCGTCTTCTGTCCTCTGTCTTCTGTCTTCTGTCTTCTACTTTCTATCTTCTATCTTCTATCTTCCAAAAAAAAGCATCGCCGTGCATGAAGCACAACGATGCCCAAGGTACTATTTTTTTCATACGGTCAGGATACCGTTGCTTAACGGCGCTTGTGGGCAGAGGCGTCCCTGATCTGCCGGAACTCGTTCCCTTCGTACCAGTTAGGCCAGTCGTCGGAGTTGGCAAGTTCGCTGCCCACATAATAGAACAGCCACATGTCCTGGTGCATGCCATCCCATACCCATCCGTCGTGTACCACATCGGTGGGGGCGTGGTATCGGGCGGCCATGTCGGCGGCTACCATTTTGGCATATTCCTGATCCCGGCCAATGTAATCGTCGCCTCCCTGGGCATAGATCATCGGAACGCCCTGCCTGGCCAGGCTGATGTGGTCAGAGCGGTAGAAATACCCCCGTTCGGGATGGGGCTCGGGCACCAGGTGGCGACGCTGGTTGGCGGCATGCCGCCGCAGATAATCCTCCATTTCCGAATTGCCATAGCCCACCACCGACACATCCCAGGTGGGGCCGTATACATTCAGGGCATCGATATTGATCCCTCCAACGGTGGTTTCCAAAGGAAATACGGGATTTTCAGCATAAAAGCGGGAACCGAGCAGTCCGGATTCCTCAGCCGTTAAGGCCATGAACACCACCGAACGCCGCGGGGCCTCTTCGGCTGCGGCAAAACGCCCGGCAATCGACAAAATAGCCCCAACGCCCGTGGCATTGTCAACCGCCCCGTTATAGATCTCCACCCCTTCGGGAGTCTCAACCATGCCCAGGTGGTCCCAGTGCCCCATGTATATGACGGTTTCTTCGGGATATTCGCTCCCCTCGATGTAGCCGATCACATTATAGCTCTCAGCATGCTCGAAGGTATTGCTGAAATCCACGCTGGCATGCACATCCATCGGAACGGCACTGAAGCCGGGGCTGAGGGCCGAACGGAAGGCTTCCTCGATATCCATTCCCGCAAGCTCAAAGACCTGCCTGGCCACGTCGAGCTGAATCCAGCCTTCTGCTTCGAGCCTGGGCCCTCCACCTTCGGTGCCGATGCCATACTGAGTTCCCGACCAGGAGTTTCTGACCACGTCCCAGCCATAACTGGCGGGCTCTGTCTGATGAACGATCAGGGCCCCGGCGGCACCCTGCCGGGCGGCCTCTTCAAATTTATAAGTCCACCTCCCGTAGTAGGTCATGGCAATGCCCGTAAACAACTCTTCGTCTTGCAGCATGAAACCGGGGTCGTTGATCATCACCACAACGGTCTTGCCCTCTACATCGACCCCCTCGTAATCGTCCCAGCCGAATTCGGGGGCAACGATCCCATAACCGACAAAAACCAGTTCGCTGTTGTCCAGCACGGAACGGTCCTGCAAGCGGGTGGTCCCGATCACCATATCGTCAAGGTAAGAAAAAGCAAGCTGCTCTTCCCCTTTTCTGACCAGCAGATCGGAGAAATCGTAGCCTGTGATTTCAACCAGGGGAACGGCCTGGCGATAACTGCCGTTTACGGCGGGTTTCAGTCCGAGGCGTTCGAATTCGTTCTCAATATACTCGACCGTCATCCTGCCGCCCCGGGTGGCCGGGGCACGGCCTTCGAACTCGTCGGAAGCCAGTGTTTCCACATGGGTGCGGAAGTTTTCGCTGAATGTGGGAATCTCTACCCTGTCGGGGGTCCTGCAGGCATGCCCGATCAGTATCACCGCAAGCAAAAACACGGTCAAAGCCGGGTAAGTGAAGCCATTATTTTGGATGCTCATAATATAACCTCCTGATTTTAAATGGTTTATTTCTTTTTGAGCTTATTCTTGTCCTTCATGGTCAGCAAGTCGTAGGCAATGGGTGCGGAGTTGAACAGGGATGAATAAGTCCCAACGGCCACACCGATCATCAGGGCGAATGCGAAGCCCCTGATCACTTCGCCCCCAAACAGGAAGATGATCAGCAACACGGCAATGGTGGTTCCCGAGGTGTTGAATGTACGCGAAAGCGTGGAATTCAGTGCGGTGTTGATGTTGGTCTTTAGGTCGCGCCTGGGATACAGTTTAACGTTCTCCCGGATCCTGTCGAAGATCACTACTGTGTCGTTCACCGAATATCCGATGATGGTCAAAATTGCGGCAATGAAGGCCTGATCAATCTCCATGGTCCAGGGCACCACATTGTAGAGCAGGGAGTACAACGACACCACAATAATGGCATCGTGGAAAAGGGTGGTCAGACTGCCCAGCCCGAATTGCCATTTTTTGAAACGCATGGCGATGTATCCGAAAATGATGATCAGTGCAATGCTCACACTCAGCAAGGCACCCACCTGTATGTCGCGGGCCACGGCGGGCCCTACTTTCTGTGAACTCAGCCTGCCAATGACCTTGTCATCGTCGTCAGACACATAGGCCTCGTAAGCGACCGGCTCGATGAAAAAGCCACTGATGCCTTCATAAATGGCCCTTTCTGCCAGGGAGTCGGCCTCTGCCGTATCGTCGTCAATCAGGTAGCTGGTGGTGATTCTTACCTGGTTGGAGGGGCCGAAAGTGATGACTTCGGCGGGTTCGTTCAGGTGATCCATCAGCTGGGCGCGCATGTCCACGGTATTGATGTCCTGATCAAAACGCACCACATAGGAACGCCCCCCCGAAAAATCGATGCCGTAGCTGAGGCCACGTACGGCAAAAGAGCCCAGGCCAAGCAGGATCACAATGGCCGAGATCGTGTAAAAACGTTTCCTTACGCCGAGGAAGTCGAAATTGACCTTGGTCAGCATGTCTTTGGTAATCCGGGTGTCGAACCGGATGTTCACGTTCTTGTCGAGCCAGTAGGTAAATACCAGCCTCGAAAGGAAGATGGCGGTAAACAGGGAGCAAACGATCCCGATGATCAGGGTGGTGGCGAAGCCCTGCACCGGGCCGGTACCGAAAATATAGAGAACAACACCGGTAAGCAGGGTGGTGATGTTCCCGTCGACAATGGCCGAATAGGCATTCTTGTACCCGTCGGCAATGGCCAGCCGCTGTCCCTTGCCGGCCCGCAGTTCCTCGAGTATCCTTTCGTAAATGATCACATTGGCATCGACGGCCATACCCAGGGTGAGCACGATGCCGGCGATCCCCGGAAGGGTAAGCACGGCCCCGAGTGAAGCCAGCACACCCAAAATAAAGAAAATATTGGCCACCAGGGCCATGTCGGCCACCATGCCTGCCCTGCTGTAGTAAAAGGCCATATAGATTAGCACCACGATAAAGGCGATCAAAAAGGAAGTGAAGCCCGCATTGATGGCCTCACGGCCCAGCGAAGGCCCGACAATGGCCTCTTCCACTATCCTGGCAGGAGCTGGCAGTGAGCCGGCACGCAGGATATTGGCCAGGTCCTGCGCCTCGGCAACGCTGAACTGCCCGGATATCTGGGAACGTCCGCCGGGGATCTCACTTTGAACGGTGGGAAAGGAATACACATAATCGTCGAGAACAATGGCGATGGAGCGGCCAATGTTGTCGGCGGTCAGCCTGCGCCACACCCTGGCCCCTTCGGTATTCATCGACATATTGATCTCTACACGGCCGGTGGCATCAAAGTCCTGGCGGGCATCAGTAATCACCTCCCCGGTAAGGGGGGCCCTGCCGTCGCGTGAGGTCACCCGGATGGCGACCAGTTCGTGCACATTGTCGGTGCCACGGGCCGGTTTTACATTCCAGTACAACCTGAGGTTGCGGGGGAAGATATTGCGGATCTGGGGTTGTGCCAGCATGCGGTTCACCCTGGCCGTATCCTGGACGGCGGCATAGCCCACCACCGGCCCCTGGGCAGGGAACATGTTGCCGGCCTGGTCCTGGGTGAAGGCCGGGTTCAGGTAAGCAAACAAAGGGTTCTGAAGGGCAAAGTCCTGAAACTCATCCAGGTCGTCAAAGTCATCGGCCAGCATTTCGGCAATGCTCAGGCTGTCTTCGGGCGACATGGCTTCCCAGTCGATATCGGGTTCATCGAGCAGGGGCTCTCCTTCAAATTCGGTGATCTCCTCGTCCACTAACTCCGGAGCAACATCAACGATGGCCTCCATCTCGCGGAGCCTTTCGTTGGCATCCCAGAAATATTCGTAGATCTCGGAAAATTCGTGGGTTTCCCAGAATTCAAGCTTAGCGGTACCCTGCAACAGGCGGCGCACCCGGTCGGGCTCCTTGATGCCGGGCAGTTCCACCAGTATCCGGCCGGTGGCGGCCAAACGCTGGATGTTGGGCTGGGCAACGCCAAAACGGTCGATGCGGGTGCGCAGGATTTGGAATGACCTGTCTACCGCCAGGTCTACTTCCCTGCGAAGCATGCGGAGCACTTCCTCGTTGGAGGAGGTCACAGTAATGCGGTCGCGCATTTCGGGTGTGCTGAAAAAATACGCCAGGCTGGCACCCGGGTCTACTTCCTGGAAGGCCTGACCAAAAAGGGTAATGAAGTCTTCGCGGCTCACCCGTTGCATTTCGGTGGCGCGCTCCATGGCAGCAACAAAGGTCTGATCGGTGGTATGTCCTGCCAGGGCCCTGATGATTTCGGGCACGGAGATCTCCAGTGTCACGTTCATCCCCCCCCGCAGGTCCAGCCCGAGGTTCAGCTCCCGTTCCTTGACCTCGCGAAAGGTATACTGGTGAAAACCCAGGTTAAATACCGGCAAATTCATCATCGAGTCGAGGTAAAACCTTTCCTCAACCCTGGCAATTGAATCCATCAGGTAATTTTCCAGCAACTCATCGCTTTCGGCCATTGTACGGGCCTTTTCGCGAAACTGCTCGCTGCGTGCATAGCTCCTCGCATCACGTTCGACCTTGCGGGCGAAATAGGTGAAGGAAAGCTGGTAAAGACATACCAGTGCAAAGGCAATGGCAAAAAATCTGATCAAACCTTTATTTTGCATTGTTTGGTGTTTTGTTATCTTATCTGCTAAAAAACGCCCGCAAAGTTAATTCTTTTTTTTCTTAATGGGAAATAACGGCCGGGGAATTTGGTTAGCCCGTGTTAGGGGTCGATCCGCAGGATCCGGTTGGGGAAGTCGATCACTGCCTTCATCCTGACCAGCATATCTCCCCCGAGCACCATATCGATGCGGGGAAGGTCGTACACGGCATAGGAATCGTTGATCGGTTTCATGTCGATCAGGATGATGTCCAGTTTCTCCAGTTCATACCCGCCCAGGCTCAGTTTTGACAGCCGGGTCACATAGGTCCTGATCTTGCCGGTACCCATGCCGGTAAAGAATTTGTTGACGCAGCGTATGTCGGGATTTCTGAAGTATTTCGATGCCCTGGACAGGTCCATGATGGTTTTCGAAGCCCCGGTATCAATGAGCACATTGGCTTTCAAGCCATTGATGCTGGCATGCATCAACAGGTGGAAGCCATCGCTGTTGATAGGGATCAGGTTCAGTGGAATAACCATGGAACGAAGCTTGATAACGGATTAAAAAAGGGGCGCACAGTACATGAACCATACCGCAGCCCCATCTTCCCTGTCTTAAAGGCGGGTATCAGTCAACCTGATGCTGTGTTTTGATGATCTCCATGCCTCGGTGGATGGCTTCCTCGTTCAGGGGGATCAGGTGATGGTAACGCTCGGGCAACACCTTTTTCAGCCCCCTGATGACATTTTCCAGCTCCAGTATGGGCCTGACCTTCAACACACCTCCGATCACGATCATATTAAACACCTTGGTGTTGTTCATCTTAACCGACTCATCGTAGGCGGCGATCGAACAGATATTGATGTCGGTGCGCCTGGGTTTGCGGGTCATCCCGTTCTCCTCATAAATGAGCAGACCCCCGGGTTTGACCGCATCTTCGAACTTGTCCATGGAGGGTTGGTTGAGCACAATGGCGGTGTCAAAGCGGGTCAGCACCGGAGAACTGATTTCGGTATCGCTGATAATGGCCGTGCAATTGGCCGTGCCACCTCGCATCTCGGGCCCGTACGAGGGCATCCAGCTCACCTCCTTGTCCTGCATGACCCCGCCGTAGCAGAGTATCTGGCCCATGGACAGGACCCCCTGTCCGCCGAATCCGGCAATGATAATTTCTTCAGTCATGGTATCGGGTGTTTTTATTTTTCAGGTACTTTAATATCTCCCAACGGATAGAAGGGGAACATATGCTCCTCCATCCACTTGTTCGACTCAACCGGAGTCATCTTCCATCCCGATGGACAGTTGGACACGATCTCAACAAAGCAGGTTCCCTTGTTCAGCTTTTGATACTCCAGGGCTTTTTTAAGCGCTCTTTTGGCCTTTCTTGCATTGGCCGGGGTATGGACCGATTGACGGGTAACATAGTAAGTGCCTTCAAGTTGGGCTACCAGCTCGGTCATTTTCAGAGGGTTGCCCATTGTTCTCACGTCCCGCCCACGGGGCGATGTGGAACTCTTCATCCCGGGAAGGGTGGTGGGGGCCATCTGCCCCCCGGTCATGCCATAGATCCCGTTGTTGATAAAGACCATCAGGATGTTTTCGCCGCGGTTACAGGCGTGGATGGTCTCGGCCGTCCCGATGGCTGCCAGGTCGCCATCGCCCTGGTAGGTGAACACATATTTTTCGGGCAACACCCGCTTGATACCAGTGGCCACGGCAGGTGCCCGGCCATGAGCCGCCTCCTGCATGTCTACGTCAAAATAGTAATAGGCCAATACCGAACATCCTACCGGCGCCACCCCAATGGTGTCGCCCTGGATGCCAAGCTCATCGATTACATCGGCCAGCAGCCGGTGGGCCGTTCCATGACCACAACCCGGACAATAGTGCAGGACCTTGTCGGTCATGACCTTTGTTTTTTCGTAAACCAGGTTTTCGGGGTTGATGATGTCTTTTTCTGCCATGATTATCCTCCAATAAATTGTTTTTCCAACGCATTCAATATTTCATCGGGGCTGGGGATCATGCCGCCGAAACGGCCGAAATGCCCCACTCCGGTCACACCGTTCACTGCCAGGCGGACGTCTTCCACCATTTGCCCGGCATTCATTTCGACGGTGAGTATTCCCCTGACCTGACCGGCCAGGCGGTGCAGCTCTTCTGCCGGAAAGGGATAGAGGGTTTGCGGTCTCATCAATCCGACCCTGATGCCTTTGTTGCGGGCCATTTCCATGGCCTTACGGGTGATCCGGGCACAGGAACCAAAGGCAACGAACAGGTATTCAGCGTCCTCACACTGATAGGTCTCGAAGCGGACCTCATTTTTTTCGACTTCGCGGTACTTGGCCTGCAATCTCAGGTTCACCTTCTCCTGTTCTTCCGACTGCAGTTGCAGTGAAGTGACGATCACGCTGTCTTTGCCGGGTTTCTTACCAACAGTGGCCCATTCTTCAGCCTCTGCAATGCGGGGCTGTTGTTCGAACAATTCGACCTTTTCCATCATTTGCCCGATAATACCGTCAGACAGTATCATTACCGGGTTGCGGTATTTGAAAGCCAGATCGAAGGCGAGCCGGACAAAGTCGACGCTTTCCTGCACGGTGGCCGGGGCCAGGACGATGAGCTTATAATCTCCGTGTCCGCCACCCTTGACAGCCTGAAAATAATCCGATTGCGAGGGCTGTATGGTGCCCAGGCCGGGGCCGGCACGCACCACGTTGACGATTACGCAGGGCAGTTCGGCTCCGGCCAGATAAGAGATGCCTTCCATTTTCAGGCTGATACCCGGACTCGAAGACGAGGTGATGGCACGTTTGCCGCAACCGGCTGCCCCATATACCATGTTGATGGCAGCCACTTCACTTTCGGCCTGAAGCACCTGCATCCCGGTGCGATCGACCGGATTCTCCCGCATCAGGTATTCAATAACTTCCGACTGCGGGGTGATCGGATATCCAAAATAAGCATCGGCACCGGCACGAATGGCCGCTTCCGCCAGGGCCTCATTGCCTTTCATTAATCGTAATTCCTTCATGGGTTCTTGTTTTAAATCAGTCAGCAGACCTGCTATTTACTTCTTTTCCCTGTATACCGTGATCACGGCATCCGGACAAACAATGGCGCAGTTGGCACAACCTATGCACTCGGCATTAACCTTGACCGCATAATGATAGCCTTTGCTGTTCACTTCATTGCTTAATGCCAGTACCTGATTCGGACAGGCCGAAAGGCAGACCTCACAGCCCTTGCATTTTTCTATTTCGATGACAACATCTCCTTTTCTTGCCATTGTCGTAATAATTTATGTGTGAAGTATCTGTTTTGTATTGAAAATTGACGCGCATTATGATGATATTGGACAAAACTATAATTTATTATTCAAAGAGAAAGTATAAAGTTGGAATAATTTTTGCCGATGCAAATTAAGTCATTTGATGTGACGCTTTCAGAAAATAAATCAGCCACATTCCGGCCCGTTCGCCCCTCATGACAACAAACCTCATAATCCCTTAAAAACAGACAGTTGCACCCGAATTCACTACACAATCCCGGCTTGGGAAAATCAGCACCCCCGTTCTTTGCAAAATTGATTAGTTTTACACACCAATGGACAGAAAGTATACAGGCATTGCCAGATGGACAAAACGGGGCCTCCTTGCAGCAGAGGTCCTGGTCCTGCTGCCCATTGTGATCCTGCTGGTCACCAACCAGGTGATCCGCATTTCGGCCGATAGCCAGCTCTACGATGCGGTCGGCGATATTCCTTACAGCAAAGTGGGCCTGGTGCTGGGTACCTCCCACCGTGTGCGCAACGGCGGTCCCAACCCCTATTTTCATAACCGGATGGAGGCCGCGGCCACCCTCTACCACCATGGAAAGATAAGTTACCTGATCGCCAGCGGGGACAACCGCAGCATCTACTACAACGAGCCCGAGCAAATGCGGCAGGCCCTCATTAGGCTGGGGGTGCCCGACGAGGTCATCTATCCCGATCAGGCCGGTTTGCGTACCCTCGATTCGGTGATCCGCGCCAAAGAAGTATTCGGGCAAACCAAACTCACCATCATTTCGCAACGCTTCCACAACCAGCGGGCAGTTTACATCGCCAACCGTCACGGGATGGAGGTCTATGCCTTCAATGCCGAAGACGTACCGCCCGCCAAAACCGACAGGACAGTGGTCAGGGAATGGTTTGCCAAGGCCAATGTGTTTTGGGACCTGTTGACCAATAAACAACCGCTTCACCTGGGCGAAATCATACCCATCGGCGATCCCGCCAACTAAGGGGCCTTCCGGCTGCCTCAGTATGCGTAGTCGACCACCCGGCCCAGGTATTCTCCCCTGCTGATGATCCAGGTCACCTCGTACAAGCTGGGAATTCGTCCGTTGCGCATATAGATATAGATCCGCTCACCGTCGGCCGACATAAACGCCTTGCTGTGGCATTCGCGGGAGCCCAACAGGCTGGTCCTGAAACAGAAATTGGGTTCGAAGATATCCCTGAATGCCCGGGTGGGCAGATCCACCCTTCGGTCGCCGTAATAGATACGCACGGCAACCACCTGCCGGCTGGGGACCTGGCCGTCGATGCCCCAGAAATGCCGGCCATTGATCTTGTATACATACCCCCTGTGCCCGAAATATTCGAAGCTGTGGCGCCCAGGCACAAAATGTGCGGTACCGATGTATACTTTCACCTGTTCGTGGGCCAGGGTGATGTTCGACTCTGTTTGGGCATATACCCCGAAGGGGGTCAGCTCTGTTTCGCCGTGAAGCCCGGCCAGGGATCCGGCAAAGCTGAAACTGCCGGCCTCCCTGCGAATCAGGCTGTCGCTGATGCTAAAAAAACTCTCGGCCGAACCCTTATAATCGGGCACCACGTATTCGCCGCTCTGCCCGTAGAGCATACAAGGTACAAACACCAGGAAGCAATACAGAAGCATGTTTCGCATAACACCGCGTTTGCAAGGGTTTCGCAATAAGGAAACGGAGCATCTGCCCGTGGCATAAAATTAAGAAAAATACTTCTGCCGGGCAAATTTCGGAGGGAAGGAGGAAGGTAGTAAGTAGTAAGTAGTAAGTAGTAGGTAGGAAGAAGAAAGTTGAAAAGTTGAAGAGTTGAAAAGTTTAGAAGACGGAAGACGGAAGACAGAAGACAGAAGACGGAAGACAGAGGACAGAGGACGGAGGACAGAAAGACGATGGAACGACAGAACGAATGAACGAATGAACGAAAAAGTTTAAGAGTTGAAAAGTTGAAAAGTTTAAAAACTGAATAATAAACACTTAAACCATTAAACTTTTAAACCTGTTTGGATTTTGCCGGGTTTTAACTGACGCACTGCCTTCGGACAGTGGATAAACGACATTTAAGACCGATTTAAAACCGCTGCCCTGCGCAGCAGGGCAAGAATCCGCATCTGTGGGGCCTGCGTGAAAATCAAGGCCGGTTCGCTGGCGAGGGCCTTTAGTAAGCAGGCCACGAGGGAGGCAGTAACGACCTTATGAATAGGCACGACGATGGTGCCGA
>SL_3KL_010_SEDDRAFT_10003930_pt1 | contig 13483 bp, 11 predicted proteins | sample SodLakKL_010_SED_2_FD_10381 | JGI IMG/M metagenome (IMG submission 10381)
TCAGCACCGCTGATTTTCACATTTTCAATCAGCTCGACATCCGACAAACCGGCTTCGGGAAGGCCAAGTCTATCTGTCACATATCCAACCACAGCTTTCTGAAGGGTATTGTAAACCTCTTTGGCATGGCCTGCATCCACCCATTCTTTCGCTTTCTCAAACCGGGCGGCAACAACTTCATCAGCGAGATGAGACCGGGCGAACTCTTTATCGTTTTGAAGCCTTAACATCAGCTTTCGGCGCTGAAAGGCTGCGATGAATGCCGCAGCGGGAATAATTAATAACAGCCAGAACCAAATTGTACCAAACACAGAACTGCTTCCGGAATTTTTCCAGACTGCCAGGCCGGTAACGGGTTGAAGTCGAACAGGCTGATAGTCAAAAGAGGCAATTTGGGCAGCAGAAGAAGGAAGAGCATCAAACTCAATAGCCGGCAGATTGATGTAACGGTAACTTCTGCTCTGAGGATCAAAAACAGCCACACGTTCAGCCGGAATTTCATATCGACCGGGAGCCCTGGGAGAAAGCAGTTCTGTAAATGTTTTATCTCCGCGAATGGTAAGGCCGCGCCGCTCAACATTACTGCTCTCCTGGGGGGTGTACCNCTCCAGGCCATCCGGGAGACTGTAGTCGGGCTTTCGTATCAGCGGAATGTTTCCACTGCCCTCCACTTTGGTAATAAGTTCAAGTGTTTCTCCCGTTTCCACCTTCGCATTAGAAAGTCTTCGTTCTACCCTGAGGTCTCCCACAGCATTCATCCCCAGGGCGTTTTCCACTGCAGGCAGCGGACGCACCGTAAGGTTAACCGGTTCTGATTCGAGCGATACTCTTCGCTGATTCGATCCGGAACCAAAAAAACTTCCGAACGGATCATTTCTGGACGGCTGTGAACGGACACCCACATTCATTGGAAATTCAGACAGGGAAAGTTCTCCGCTTCTTGAAGGAAACAGCGCATAACGCATCAGCGTGGCGGAACGATATCTCACTCCGTCAAGTACAACGGTTTCGGCCTGGGGCTGACGAATATTTTCAAGTTCTTCTTTCCAAAAGCCATCCGTTCGCCATCCTGCTGTGGGCTGAAAAGAAGAGACCTCAATTCCCTGTTTAAAAAAGAGCACTACACTGGCTACAATCTGCTGACCGGGCACGGGATTGGTTTCATCTACTTTTACCTCTAAAAAAATATCGGGCAGCTGCCTGCTCCCTTCCTGAGACAGCCCGCCCCGTTCAATAATTTCAACCCGCACCGGTTCGGTTTCAAAGGTTTCACCGCCTATTTCTATGGTAACAGGCGGGATGGTATGTTCACCCGTTTCCCGGGCGATGAGTGTATAAGTATATGTTGTGGAGGTGCTGGTACGGCCGTTTACAATGGAGAGGCTGGTACTCCGTGAAGGTGTGGAAGAAAGTACTCTGATGCCATCCAGGTCAGGCAGCGAAGGCAGGGAAACATCACGCATGGATGAACCTGTTATTTCTATGCGTAATGAAAACTGCTCTCCGATAAAGACCTGATTTTCCGATACAGTTGCACCCACATTAAAATCCTGGGCAGACAGTTTTGGTGCTGCGCCGCTGCACAAAATCAGAAAAATAAAAAAACAGGCGAGCCCGGATAATACGTTACCAGTCTTGTTCATTTCTCACGTCTGGATCTGAAGATTCTTTTTTTCTGTTTTCAAGTAATTCTCTTTCGAGCTGTCGAAGGGCATCAAGAATATTTTCCGCTTCCTCGGGACTCATATCCAGCGGTTCGGGCTGCTGATCCTGTTCCTGATCGCCGTCCTGCCCTTCAGGAGAGTCGGGTTGGTCGCCCATATCCGGCTGCTGGTCCTGATCCTGGTCACCATCCTGCTGCTGATCCTGATCCTGCTCTTCTTCATCATCGCCATTGCTATCAGAATCTGGATCCTGCTCTTGTTCCTGTTCCTGCTGCTGACGCAGTGCAAGCTCGTAGTTATACTTGGCATCCGCATCATTGGGGTTTTTCTTCAAAGCCTCCCGAAAATATTCGAGGGCTTCATCATACTGCCCCTGGTCAGCAAGCATTCGGCCGGTATTATAATCGGCAAAAGATTGTTCCACAGAGTTGTCGGTAAGATTCCGGAATCGTTCATACGACTCTCTCGCCTCATCAGAACGGCCCAGTTCATAGAGTGCATTGCCCATGTTAAAATGAAGACGGGCATTTTCGGGGTCCTGTTCAATTGCACGCTGGTATAGTTCCACAGCTTCAGCATAATCTCCGCGTTCAAATGCGTCATTGGCTTTACGAGCATCGTTCAGTGCTGATGCCGTGAGAAATAAAAAAAGGAAAATTAGTGTGAACAGTCTCATTCCGGATCAAACTTTATTTTAGGCAGTGAGATAACGATTAATCTTCAAATGGAGTATTTACTTTTTTAGCCTGTATTATTCAAATTAGCCGGTTCCTACTCCTGCCCAACCAGCTCAAGCGTCTCATCATCCAGCTTCATATTGGTAAAGATGTTGGATACATCATCATTCTCATCAAAAAGGTCCATCAACCTGAGATTTTTCTTTGCTGTTTCGGGATCGGCTGAAACTTCAGTCATCGGAATTCTTACCAGTTCGGCCGATTCGATACTGATTCCCTGCTCTTCCAGGTTTTTACGAGTGGAAATCAGGTTTTCCCGGATGGTGATCACTTCAATAAACTCCTCCTCAATTTCAACGTCTTCGGCTCCAGCATCAATAGCGATCAGGATCAGTTCCTCTTCATCAATCCCTTCTTTGTTTATTCTTATGGAGCCTTTCTGTTCAAACAGGTAAGCCACCGATCCGTCTGTTCCAAGGTTACCGCCATGTTTTGTGAAAATGTGGCGGAGCTCACCCACAGTGCGATTCAAATTATTACTGGTCGCCTCTATAAAATAAGCAATACCGCCGGGCCCGTAACCTTCGTAGGTCACTTCTTCGTAGTTGCCGGAACCGTCATCCAGTTCGCCCGTACCTTTTTTTATAGCACGTTCGATATTGTCTTTGGGAAGGTTCACGCCTTTGGCATTTTCAATTGCCAGGGAAAGGCGTGGATTACCATCGGGGTCGCCCCCTCCTTCACGGGCAGCTACAGTAATTTCGCGGATATGTTTGGTGAATACTTTTGACCGTTTGGCATCTTCTTTCGCCTTTTTGTGTTTGATATTTGCCCATTTCGAATGTCCTGCCATAATAAATTACTGTAACTTGTTTGTTAAAAACAGACCAGTCTTTAATATAATGGAAATGATAATTTTCACCTAAAAATCATCCGCCGGGAAACACTTTCTGAAATTTCCGTTTAATTAAGTGTAAGCAAAACCTGATTTTTATAGGGCTACCTTCAAATTCTTAATTTATGTACCTGTACTTTTTTTATTCTGAGTGTGATGTCAACGATCAAATGACGGGAAAACCCGCAATGTTTTTTCTTCAAACAGTCTGCATAATTATATTCTTACTGCCATTGGTGACAAGGAAACATTGCGGGTTTCTTGTGAAACTTCATTTTTGACACAACATGGAATGTTTTTCGATGATATAACCCTTCAATAAAACTCATGAAACCAGCAAAAAAATCTATTCTCACCGTTCTGGTTCTATCCGGTATATTCCTTTTGGGAATGGCCAGTTGCACATTCCTGGAACTTGCCATGCAGGGAGACTCTACGGAATCTGAAGATATAGCCACCCAGGAAGCACCTGAATCTGCTGAAATGACAGTTGCCGAATTATCTTCTGATTTTGCTGATATGGTTGTAAGAGTTCAACGTATGAGAAGGTCTCAGCTTACCAGCCGGAGTGACCGAAATATCCTGGAACTGGGCCACCCGCTTCGTGTCGCTGCAATAAGTTCGGTGGTTTATGGTGATTCCACTCTTCAGGCTTTGGATGCCCCAATCACCAGGATTGTACAAAACCAAGCAAACATATCAGCCAGGGATCACAGCAGATTGAGCCGTGAGATCGAACAGATCGTAACCAATTATGAAGATGAATCGCATCATCCCCGAAATTTATCAGCCGAAACCGTACGCCAAATTTTACTTAACATCAATCAACGTGAAGCTGGTGAATCGTGCGCCGACATGTTCAATGTTCAAAACGCCCATGTTCTCCTGGCACCCGGAGATCATTTCAATATTGCGAATGAGCTCTGTCCCGAAGGTTCCGTTTTTATCGTTTTGTCGGGCACACATACCGGCCAGAAGATAGAATCATCCAAAGAGGGAAACAGGTGGATCGGGATTGGCAGGGCTGTCATGGATGGAGAAAACGAACTGGCACGAGCCTTTAACGGGGGATTAAGAGGAAATATAATCAGTCATCTCGACATCCGGAATTATACCGACCATGGCTTGTACACCTCGGGCAGCAGAAATATTAAGATACAAAACAACCGTTTTCATAATATAGCACCGGAGAAGCACGGACAGGAACACGGTGCCATTATGTTTCAATATTCGGAGAATCTGGAGATCAAACAGAATCACTTCGAAAACGTGGCCTCAAGTATCCGGCTCAGAAACAGTAACGGGCCTTTAAATGTATCCGAAAATACCGTTTTGAACTCAGGCCGTAATTTTTTCCAGTGCGATAAATGCAACGGCAGCCAAATCAGAATTAATCGTAACTCTATGGAGCAAACGGAACAGTTTGGGAATGTCCCGCTGGAAGACTGGATCAGTTTGTTTGAATCCAATGGCGAAGCAGAAGACTGGATCCAGGTGAATTACAATCGCGCAAAAGGACACAGCGACTCGGACTCCGGTTCGTTCATTATGCTGGGTGACAACGGCGGAAGCTACCAGGAGGCCGTGGGCAACATCGGTGTGAATCCCGGTCAGGTGGGTATTGGAATTGCCGGAGGGGTTCAGGTTAGAGTGGAAGGAAATAAAATGTACAGTGAGCGCTGGGAATCGAGCAATGTTGCTTTCTATTCCGCAGCTTACTCCACACCTTGTGAAGGTCACCAATTCACTGAAGGCACCAATTTGGCAAACTGGAGAAATTCACAAGGCCAGCTTAACCGTTCGTGGTCAGACGGGAGATGCGGAATATCGAATGCCCGGATCAGGGGTAATGTAAGGGATGACAGTACCATTGGGCCCGGAATTTGGAATGAATGGTAAAAAAATCGGCTGATTGACCGAAAAAACCTGTTCCTTCAAAATTAATTCAATTTTTTCCGCTTGTTCAGATAGGCCAGCAGGGCAAGATCGAACGGACTTTGTGTGTCAATTTCTTCAAAATCTGCCCCTGCTTCGCTGCAAGCAATTTTAAACTGCTGTGTGTACTCATTTACTTTTTGTTGATAATCTGCTTTAACCTGGGCCGGGATCACCTCCAGCTCTGAACCGGTTTCCATATCTTCGAACAGGAATTTGCCGTCAGGAAAATCGAGTTGTCGCTCACTTTTATGTTCCAATACATTAAAAAGAAGCACCTCATGCTTTTGATGGCGCAGGTGGCGAATAGATGAGATAAGCGCCTCGTGCGAGCCTACGTTCTCGAAAAGATCGGTTAAAATAACCACAAGGCTGCGGCGTTTCAGATTTTCGGCAAGCTGATGGAGCGCATTGGCCGAAGCGGAGGCTCTCTTTTCAAACGATTTTTTCTGCTCATCCTCGAGGCGTTTTTCCAATTCACTATAAAGCATGCGAACATGGCTGTAAGATGACTTTGCCGGAAACTGTTCTTCTACTTCTTCATCAAACAGGACCAGTCCACAGGCATCACGCTGGCGATGCATCATATAAATAAGCGAGGCAGCGTAGTGAATGGCATAACGCAGCTTGCTCCACTCGGCAAAATGCCTGAAATACATCGAACTGCTGATATCCAGTACAATATGGGCACGAAGATTGGTCTCAGCTTCGTAGCGCTTTACATAAAACCGCTCTGTTTTACCGTAGACTTTCCAGTCGATGTGTTTAAAATCATCACCCTTATTGTAAGGGCGGTGTTCGGCAAATTCCACACTAAAACCGTGAAAGGGGCTTCGGTGCAGGCCGGAGATAAAACCCTCCACAATGGTTCGCGCTTTTAAATCGAGCGGGGCAAGTTGTGTGAGCAGGTTGGGATCTAAAATCATAAATAAACCTAAGAGTTTCGCTATTGAACACCAAGTGTGAAGATTGCGGTAATTACGGACGGACAAGATAAATCAAAACTAAATATCAGGTGACTATACAAACCAAGTTTAGATCAATGCATTCAGCGGCTCATGCCCATCCCGAACGTCATCTGGAAATCTAACGTTTTACTTTTACACAACATTGCTATTTTTCATTATGATCGTAAGATCTCTCTGCTGTGAGATGAAATATGGAGTTACATATCAAAAAATGATAAAATCTCATGACAAAAATCTATACATCTGCCGATCAGATCGATTTTTCTATTTCTGATATACCCTCTATGCCTGTCCCCGCAAACGTTCTGATGGTAAAACCTACATTTTTTGATGTAGAATACATCATCAACCCGCACATGCATGGGCATATTGGCGGCGTAGATAAGGTCCGGGCCGATCATGAATGGGAATTACTCAGAGACGGATTTTCGGAATTGGGCCTGAACATACACACTCTTGAAGGTGAAAAAAACCTGCCCGATATGGTTTTCTGTGCCAACCAAAGCCTGCCCTTTGTCGATGAAAAAGGAAACAAAAAAGCCCTGATGGGCATCATGCACGCATCACAACGCAAAGGTGAGGTGCCTGTCATCGAAAAATGGTATCAGAAACAAGGCTACGAAACACTTCATCTGGATCCCGGAAAAACCCGAACATTTGAAGGAATGGGTGATGCACTCTGGCACTTTAAAAGAAAACTGCTCTGGGGTGCCTATGGATTCCGTACATCTCAAAATGCGTATGAGCAGATTTCACAACTTTTTAATACGCCCGTGATCGCCCTCGAACTGGTGGATGAAAAATTTTACCACCTCGACACCTGTATGTGCATGCTCAGTGAACAGTCAGTACTCATCTATCCTGGTGCCTTCACCAATACCGGCCTGGAAATGATTCACAAACTTTTTGATAACGTAATCACAGCAAACCTCTATGAGGCTGAGAAGCTTTTTGCCGTGAACGCCACCTGTCCCGACGGGAAAAATGTCCTGATTCAGCAGGGCTGTACTGATGTAAACAAAAAACTGCGCGATGCCGGATTTATCGTTCACGAATACAGTACCCGTGAATACCTGAAAAGCGGCGGCAGTGTCTTTTGCATGAAACTGATGTTTTGGTAACATACAACGGCCAGACTGACCTTAATTCCCCCATTGCAGCTTTATATCCCACGGCAAGCTTCCATGCCCTGTCCTCACTCTCATGCCTCCACAGGCAGTCCTTTTAACATATATCCCGGCCCGGTAAGCTGCTTTGCCTATATCCCGAACTTTCAACGAAGTAATTTCGCCTCAGCCGTCTCGTTTTTTATCTTATGAATAATATTGACTCAAAATCACCCCAATGAAAAAGATATTTCTTGCAATACTGGTATTCTCCTTTGTTCAATGCTCCCTTTCCGCTCAGGATCCGGGACAGCTCATTTCAGAAAAAGCGGTGGCTTTTGATGATCGGTCCGAACTGGCTTCTCTGCTGGAACATATCAGCGGTGAACGGCTTGTATTGATGGGAGAGGCATCACACGGCACATCCGAATTTTATACCAAACGTGCCTTTATGAGTAAACACCTGGTTTCGGAGCACGGGTTTAATTTTATTGCAGTGGAAGGAGACTGGTCTTCTTTTTCAAGGCTGAACGAATACGTAAAACACAAAGAGCACGGACCGCAAACCCTGGACGATGCAATGGCAGCCATTGACCGGTGGCCCCTCTGGATGTGGCGTAACCAGGAATTTAAGGCATTGGTGGCGTGGCTGCGTGATTTTAATGAGGACCTTGACCCCGCCGATCGTGTGGGCCTCTACGGCATTGATGTTTACGACAACTACTCATCGATGGAGGATGTGGCAGAATGGATCTCATCAATTGATTCTGAACAAGGTGACCGTGCCGACAGACTCTACTCCTGCATGAGCCGCCACCCTGAACCATCTGGTTATGTACAGATGGTAGCCCGAACCGGACAGGATTGTTCGGAAGATATCGAAGAGGTACTGGGCATTGTCCGATCTCTTAAGGATCATCCCGATGCCAGTAAATGGGAATTTTTCAAAGCAGAACACGGGGCAAAAGTAGCCATTAATGCAGAGCTACACTATCGGGCAAATCTCCAGCAGGGGCCTCAATCGTGGAATTACAGGGCTTCTCATTTTTACCTCACCGCTGAGCGCCTGCTTGAATATTACAGTGAAAACAGCCGGGGTATCATCTGGGCACATAACACACACATCGGAGATGCACGGGCTACGGACATGGGGCAGGTGGGCATGCAAAACATCGGCCAGCTTAGCCGCGACGCTCTCGGCCGGGAAAACACTTTTGCCATCGGGTTCGGAACTTACACCGGTGAGGTTTTGGCCGGAAGAGAGTGGGAAGGTGCCATGCGAAGTATGAACACACCTGAAGCACAGGATGGAAGCTGGGAGCACCTGCTTATGCAAACCGGACTGGATAAGCTCTATCTCTATTTTGGCGATGAAGAACTGGCATCCGGTTTGACCGAACGCTTCCCGCACAGAGCGATCGGTGTCACCTACAATCCGGCCAATGAATCCAACAATTATGTCCCATCAGTATTGCCTGATCGCTACAACGCTTTTATCTTCATCCACACAACGAACACCCTCGACCCTCTTGATTGATAAAAAAACCGGGTAATACAGAGGCTTATACACTACGAAAAACCTAAATAACTGCTGACCTATGCCTCATTTGCAACGTGCAGCTATCTGCCTTTTTCTCACACTTTTCCTGGCCTCTTCGGTACAGGCCCAACTCTTAAATGTTGAACGGGTTAGAGGTGAAACAGATGAAACAGGCTGGAACGGCGACCTCGGTTTCGATTTTTCAGTGAACCGTTACAAAGACCGCGTGGTGAAATTGGCAAATAGTGCCAATGCCTCCTACAACACCGAAAACCACACCTACCTGTTTCTCACGAATCTCGAACTGGTAAATGTAGATGGATCCTCATTGATCAGCAGCGGATATTTTCACCTGAGATCTACCCTGCTGCGCAACCGAACGGTTTCTCCGGAAATGTTTCTTCAATATCAATACAATAATAATCTGGGATTGAATAACCGCGTATTGGCAGGAACTGGTATCCGGATTCAGCTGATTTCGGCCCGGCAGTTTTCAGGCCACTTTCAAACCGGCCTGATGTATGAATATGAAGACTGGGATGTAACCGATCTGGACCCTGTGGAGACCCGGTATCTTAAAAGTACCAGTAGCATATCGTTTATCGGAGACATTAATGAGCAAACGTCCCTGCTGCTAACCGGTTACTACCAGGCACGGCCCGACCGTTTTTTTACTCCAAGAGCTATTCTGGAAAGCCAGCTTAGAGTAAGAATGGGTCGCTATGTAAGCCTTGCCGTGAGTTTTACCATGCAGCACGATGCAAATCCCATCAGTGATATACCAAGCCTGACCTATGAATTGAAAAACGGTGTATTGATCTCCTTTTAAAAAAGAAACCGGACTTTTACATCCGGCCTCCTGATTGGGAATTTTTATAAGCGGAGCCTGAATTTCCCCGAAAAACCAACAGTTAAAACCTATATGGATATGCCACAAACTATTGCACAAAAGCGTAACAAAAGTATATAAAATTTATAATGGTGCACTCCAGAATTCTCAATCAAAACAGGTTGTAATCACTATCTTAAGAGATCATATCTGTGATAGCTGAAATGCAGAATCTTTTTTAACCCTCCAGAAATACTCTACAATGTCCGAGAATTTTAAACATCCTCCTGTTCTCCAAAATATTCATGGTGATATACGAAGGGTTGGCTATGAATTTGAATTTACAGGTATTGACATGGCTCGGGTTGCAGCTATTGTAAAAGGACTTTATGGCGGAGATGTCCAGAAAATTACCACATTTGAATATGAGGTAAACGACACAAATTTTGGCACTTTCACGCTGGAACTGGATACACAGCTGCTTCGCGACAAAAAATATGAAAAATTGCTCGGTGCTGTGGGTGTCGACCTGCCCGGGTTCAAAGATAAAGAGAAGATTGAAGATTCGCTTATGGATGTAGCATCTACAGTGGTTCCTTTTGAAATTGTAACTCCGCCGATTCCTATTCCCGAGATGCATCGGCTTAACAGCCTCGTCAGCCTTCTGCAAAATGAAAAAGCCAGGGGAACCGGGAGTTCGTTCATCTACGCTTTTGGACTTCACATCAATCCCGAAATTCCATTTGAACGGACAGAAAGCCTTCTCAATCATCTCCGTGCTTACGTACTGCTTGACCCATGGATCCGGGAAGCTGCCGGTATCGACATCAGCCGCAGAATAACACCCTATATCAACCCGTATGAGGATGAATATATCCGCCTGATTTTAAACCCGGACTATCAGCCGGACCTCAAACAGTTGATCACTGACTATTTTTCATACAAAAATTCCCGCAACCGTCCGCTTGATATGCTTCCACTGTTCATGCACCTGGATGAAGAATTCACCGCAACTCTAATTGAAGAAGGGCTCACCTCCTCCCGGCCTGCCTTCCATTTCCGGCTTCCTAACTGCTCACTCGAAGATGAAAACTGGACACTTGCCGCGGAATGGAATCGATGGGTTTTGGTGGAAGAACTCGCCGCCGATGAATCAATACTGAACCAATATTCCCGGGCCTGGCTGAAAATGGAAAAAGAGACACTAATCGGCTTTAAGAGAAAATGGATTGAACTTATGAACCGCAGGATTGAGGAAAATGCGTAGTAAAAAAAAACCTGTAATTGGTGTAACCGGACCAGATGAAGGCGGAGGTGCCGCCTGGTTTTTCACGGCACTTTCGGTGCGTCTGGCTGGCGGTATCCCAAAACGAGTCACCCCAAATCACCCTTCCGGAATGCACGGCCTGGACGGATTGATTCTGGGTGGAGGAGCAGATGTAGAACCCAAAAAATATGGGCAGGAAAGAATTGAAAAAACCAAACTCGCGAAAGACAAACGAACCATTTTTGAATGGGTACTATCGATTCTCTTTTTCCCGGTTTACTGGATTGCCCGATATTTCCGGCACACTAAAAGTGCTCCCATCGATTCGGAAAGGGACAGACTGGAACTTACCCTGCTTCATGATGCTCTTTCCGATAATAAACCGGTTCTGGGTATTTGTCGCGGAATGCAGCTCATGAATGTGCACTTCCAGGGAAATCTTCACCAGGACATCAGCGGTTATTACGTGGAACAGCCGCAAATCGCCACTATTTTTCCCAAAAAACGAATTACCATCAGTGACGGATCTAAACTTCAATCGATCCTTCAAACTGATATTTGCAATGTAAATGCCCTTCACAATCAGGCGATTGACAACCCGGGAGAAGATGTACAGCTTGTGGCAAAAGAGCTGGATACGGAGATTACCCAGGCTATGGAACACCCTGGCTACCTATTTGCTATTGGTGTGCAGTGGCACCCGGAGTACCTCATACAGATCAAAAGACAGCGGCGGATTTTCAGGGAACTGATAAAAACAGCAGCCGGCCGTCACGCTTAGCCGGGAGTTAATCCTCCGTATAAACGCGGTCACCATCTTCCATTCGCGGAACCACAGGTACTTCGTAAGGCTCAAAAAAGCCAAATCCCAAAAACGGTGCAATACGCGACAATAGCTGCAAAATACTATTCTGTTCTTTAAATGTGGAGCTCAATACCAACGCCAGGTTTTCGTTTAGCTGACGCTCCCATTCGGGGCCATACATATTGTATTCCTCATCCTCATCCAGTAAAAAGTCAGCAATACCGTAGAATTGAAGCCTCCTGTAGAATCGGTGGGGGCTTTGAAAATCGTAAAGACGGTAGCGCTCAATCTGTGATTCCGGGATGTCGATCTGGTAAGGAGCCATAATAAAATCATTATATCGATCGGTTTCAGGCCGTTCTTCAAGTTCTCTCTCCACTCGTGTGGTGTCGTCCTCAACCTGTGCCTGAACTTCAGATAAAAATCCGAAAGAAACGAAAAACAGCAAACAGAAAATGAGCAAACGAAATGAACGAAATTTCTCAACATTTTCAGATAAATCAGGTTTACGAATCCACTTCCCGCAATATCGCTGTAAAGATCTCATTGTATGGAAGAGCTCGATTTTTTAAAATAGTTCAGCACTGTAAACAAATTGTTAAATATTGGGATCATGAGTTCACTATGGTCAAATTAACGAAATTATAGAACGATTAGTTGTGATTTTTTTAAGACCAATAACCATCGACTCCAAGAATCTTTTATAAATTTACATTCTTCAGAAAAATAAAGTGTTTACCTGACACAGTTTAAGTGGCTATGAATCATGCCTTTGTACAAATAAAAGCTGTCAACCGTCAATCATTTTTTAACCATCCCAAATTTTATGCCTACAGCTTTAACCCGTGCCGTAAGCCCTCTTCTGGCAGATTGTGAACTGACTCACCTGGAACGATCACCCATCGACATTCACAAAGCGGCTATACAGCACCAGCGCTACGAGGATGCTCTTCGAAAAATGGGCTTTACCATTCGGCGCCTGCCTGAAACCCCTCACCTACCTGATGGTGTTTTCGTGGAAGATACCGCTGTGGTTTTTCCTGAATTGGGCATTATCACTCGTCCCGGTGCAGTCTCCCGCAGGGAAGAAACCGAAACCATAGCCGATGTACTGAAGGAATACAGGGAACTCCGGTTCATCGAATCACCCGGCACAGTTGACGGAGGCGATGTTTTAGTTCTTGGTAAAAAAGTATATATCGGACAATCCACCCGAACCAATGGAGAAGGCACCCGCCAGTTCCGGGAACATCTTGCCCCATTTGGTTATAGCGTTCAGGAAGTACCCGTAACCGGTTGTCTTCATCTTAAAACGGCCATTGCTGTTCTGCAAGATGATCTGCTGCTTATTAACCCGCAGTGGATTGATGAAAAGCTGTTTCCCGGGTGCCTATTTATTTATGTTCATCCCGACGAACCCTACGGGGCGAATGTAATGCGCCGAAACACTTTTGCGCTCTGTCCCGAAGCATTTCCGCACATCGCAAAAAAGCTGGAGGATCTCGGATTTAACCTGATCCTTATCGACCAGTCCGAATTGGCTAAAGCTGAGGCAGGGCTTACTTGCTGTAGTGTTCTTGTTGAGGAAGGCTTATAAAACTAATTTTTTCTTAGAAAATCAGTTTTAATAGAAATATTCTGGCTTTTTCATAAAATGGACATTTCTCTTTAATTAGAATAAGTGCTCCACCATCCAAATCAATACCTCGTCATCTCGGGTCAGCGACCCGAGGTACGTAGCCCGGCTCGCCGAGCCGGAAGGAACCCTAACCACAAAAAAGCAGCCAACCCTAAACT
>SL_3KL_010_SEDDRAFT_10003932_pt1 | contig 13479 bp, 9 predicted proteins | sample SodLakKL_010_SED_2_FD_10381 | JGI IMG/M metagenome (IMG submission 10381)
AAAAGATTTCCTGGCCCGCTCAGGATCTCTCGACACATAGTTGACAGTGTTACTGGCTCCGGCAGAAATACCGGCCACATAATCGAAATAGAGGTTGTTTTTGAGCAGGTTATTAAGAAAGCCTGAAGTATAACTTGCTCTCATTCCACCGCCCTCAAAAATTAAAGCTGTGTCGGTAATATTATTTACCAGGTTCATAAGTTATCATCCTTATCACAAGAGCTCTGGTTACCATATATTTGCTGCTGTCTGGACTGTCCTGCGATCGCTTAAATTGATAGCATCATTCATGCAGTGTGAACGACAGATACCGCAGCCGTAGCAAAGTTCGTGGTTAATACTGACTTTTTCCCGGGCCAGGCTGAAATTAATGGCTCCGAACTGGCAGGAGCGGATACAGTTCCTGCAGCCGTTGCATAGTTCGGGCTGTACCTTGGCTATATATTCGGCCCGGAACATGACTGGCAGCCCTTTCATGACAGTAGCTTTCATGGCCATGCAGTCGCGGTCGCAGTTGCAGATTCCACCAATGAAGGGGGTCATAAAAGTCCACACGGAATGAAAGAGGCCTTTCTTTTCCAGGGATTTAAACTGATCCAGCGCATTTCCTTTGGGCACTGTTTCCAGTCCTGCTGTATCTGGACCGTTCAGGTAATCGGCGTCAATTGCCTCCACGATTCCTTTGAGTCTGGAATGTTCTGCGGGAACCATGCTCAGGCCATAGCAGTAGCGCTCTTCTGTTCCTAAAGAGGCCTTGCGACAAATGCAGGGTAAGCGAACTACCGAGTTAACGAAGCCGAATATTTCTTCCACATCTTCAATCGGTAAAACCTGGCCGTGATGCATTTTTTTCATTCGGCTGGTAATGGCCGGCTTAATCACTGCCTGAACGAAAGAAGGCATGCGGTTTAACCTATCGAGCAGCCCAATCCTGTCTTTTAAACGCTGGGGATCTCGGAAAAAATGTTCAATATATTTACTGCGACGCAAATCGCTTAATAAATCTTCAGCGTAGTTTTCAGCCTTGAGATACCATTTCTTGCCCTCACCGTGCTGGTGACAAAACTGGCACACTTGTAATCACCTCCACCTTATGCTGACTCATGCAATTATGATACTAATAGCCTGATTATCCCAAAAGGTTTCGAGGGCGTCAATTAAGTTCGATTTGCTGGTTGATACAAAAAGTATATAATGGATAAAAAGTAAAGGCGGTTGTAATATAAAACAAATGGGGCTGTAGATATGACTCCTGAAGAAAGACAAATTTTTTAAATTAAGGTGACATGACACCTGTCAATACACTCAGAAATGAGGTCTTAGCTAACTTGGATTTATTACATTTAACAGAAGAAATAAACCGGTTAAAAGCAAGGCGGAATGCAGTAATTCTTGCTCACAATTACCAGAGAGATGAGGTCCAGGAAATTGCCGATCATACAGGAGATTCGTTCGCGCTTAGCAAGTTGGCAGCATCTACAGAAGCCGACGTTATTGTTTTTTGTGGAGTTCACTTTATGGCAGAAAGCGCCTGCATCCTTTCACCGGAGAAAACAATTCTTCTGCCTGACCTTGATGCAGGCTGTCCCCTGGCAGACAGTATAACTGCGGAAGCATTACAGAGAAAAAAAGAAGAATATCCTAATGCTGCTGTGGTTTCCTATGTAAACAGCTCTGCTGAAGTAAAAGCATTGAGTGATATTTGCTGTACCTCTTCGAACGCTGTTCAGATCGTAAATTCCCTGGAAGAAGATGAAGTTATTTTTGTCCCTGACCGAAACCTGGCAGCATTTGTATCCAGGAATACCGACAAAGTGATTATTCCCTGGGATGGCTGTTGTGTTACTCATTACCATATGACCAGGGAAGATATTTTCCGGCAGCGTGAGCTGCACCCGAATGCGCCGATTTCAGTTCACCCGGAATGCCGCCCGGAAGTTGTGGCTATGGCAGATCATGTTGGCAGCACAAGTGCAATTATTGAATATGCTGCATCTGTTCCAGAGGATAAGATTATAATAGGCACAGAAGCAGGTACCCTTTACAGGTTAAAGAAAGATAATCCCGGTAAAGAATTCATTCTGCTTTCTCCTGACCTGGTTTGCCCGAATATGAAACTTGTTACCCTTGAAAGCATAAAGGCAGCCCTGGAAACACTTGAACCACAGGTTACGGTCCCGGATAAAGTCAGGGAAAAAGCTTACCGGGCCCTTGATAGAATGCTCACAGTTAAACAAAGTCCTTAATTTACATCTGATATGATAAATACTTAAAGTCAGCCAGGGAGGAAAGATAATGGAACTGGACATGGAAGCAGTTGAACCACTGGTGGAAAAAGCTCTTGCAGAAGATATTGGCAGCGGGGATATTACTACTGATAATATTTTTTCTGAAGAACAAAAAGGGTCGGTAGAAATCATCGCCCGACAGGCGGGGGTTATTGCTGGTCTTCCAGTTGTCCTCGCTGTTTTCAGAAAGCTTGACCCGGGCATAGAATGTAATTTTTTTGTACCAGAAGGAGAAAAAGTAGAAGATGAAACAGTGCTGGCGCAGGTCAGCGGCAGGGTTAGGCCTCTTTTGAGCGGAGAAAGGACAGCGCTTAATTTTCTGCAGCAGATGTCGGCGATAGCGACGAAAACAGCTGCTTTTGTTGAGAAAGCAGCCCCCTACAATGTAAAAATACTGGATACCAGGAAAACAGTGCCAGGATTAAGGCTGCTGGCAAAATACGCGGTTAAAATGGGTGGCGGCTACAATCATCGTTTCGGGTTATATGACGCGGCATTGATCAAGGACAATCATATTATAGCTGCAGGCAGTATTAAAAATGCGGTGCTAATGCTTAAAAATAAGCTTCCTGAGAAAACGACAATTGAAGTGGAAACGGAAACATTAAGAGAAGTGGGCGAAGCAATTGAAGCCGGCGCTGATATTATCATGCTTGACAATATGTCAATAGAGGCAATGAAAGAGGCAGTAAGCCTGGCAAAAGGTAAAGCTATTCTTGAGGCTTCCGGTGGAATTACCCTTGCCACTGTTGAAAAGGTAGCAGAAACCGGAGTTGATCATATTTCTGTCGGAGAGCTTACCAATTCGGTCGATGCCCTGGACATCAGTATAGAATGGTAGCCTGAAATTTTGTGATTATTTGTTGCCATTAAGGTGAGCATGCTATAATTGAAAAAATTAATGCTATAAGGACTTGATGTCTATGAAGCTGGTGGAAAAATGACTATACATAATGAACTTTCTGAAGGACGCTGGTTTGAACTTTCCCTGGTTGAACAGCTGGCCAATATCGGTGCTGATATAGACAGGTGTATTAAGTGGAAACAAAAAGGCAAGTTAAATCATAGTCAATCTGCATTTGAACGAGCCCTCGATCTAATTTATCTTACCGTAGAAGACCCTAAAAACAGGAACAGGTTAAAAGAAGTATTAAGAACCCGCGAAGCGCTAATCGATCACTTCGTTTATGATAATGAATATAATACCACTGATGAACAGTGGCAAAGGTATTTTTACCAGTACAATTATGCCGCAGCCATGAAGAGGGGCAGATAACACTTTGGGGATGCGAGCGTAGCTTTCCCTATTCCTCTTTTCCCAGTCTCGATATTAACAATGCCGGTACATTGACTCTTTTTAAAATGTGTATAGTGCGGTGCATGTNATGTATCCAAGCAGCTATATTGATGACATGCTAAATATAGAGTGAATAGTTATGGAGGTGTCCTATGCAGAGGAAAAAATCTTTTTTGCTAAAAGTTGTGCTGGTTCTTTTGATTCTTGTTTTCGGAGCTGCTGCCTACTATGTTTATTTTGCACTTCCTATCGGTACCGGGTACACGGCAAAATATTTATGTTCAAGCATTTTTATTACCGGCAGAAGTGAGGAGCAAACCTTTGAAGAGGACATTCGCCCGGGGAATATTCTTTTTGGACTGGTATCGAGCAGTGTCGATTATGACGAAAAAACAGTTACATCAAGAGGTCTCGGGCTTTTTCATGAAAAGACCGCCGTATACCGTGAGGGCCTGGGGTGCACACTTCTTGTCGGCAGTGATGTTGAAAGAGATATAAGTGGGCTAACACCCCGGTTTTCCAATAGTTCCACAGAGCCCTGGCCCGGGGGCGATTTCGTTGATACAGATGCTATTCCTCTCTCGGTTGACAAAAATAAGCTTGAAGAGGCAATTGATTATGCTTTTACCGAACCCGAGGGCGGTGGATTGCAAACCCGGGCTGTGGCTGTTGTTTATAATGGCGAATTAATTGCAGAAAGATACGCACCCGGGGTCGATTATATGACTCCTTTAGTTGGATGGTCTATGGCTAAGACTGTTACCGGCCTTCTGACCGGGATGATGGTGGAAGACGGGTTCCTGGAAGTAGATCAACCGGCCCCAGTTGAATTATGGAAAGAAAATGGTGACCCCAGGGCAGATATAACTATCAACCATCTATTACAGATGACAACAGGTCTTGGGTTCGAAGAGGTTTACGGCCCCTTTGCCGATGCTACAAATATGCTTTATGAAAGCCGCTCCATGGCGGACTACGCAGCAGATAAACCACTTAGTCATGAACCGGGAGAGTATTTTTATTACTCAAGTGGAACTACCAATATTTTGATGAAAATACTTATGGAAGCTGCGGGTGGAGAACTAAAGGATATACATAACTATATCATGGGCAGGATGTATAAACCGCTTGGAATGTCGACGGCCGTTTTTGAGCCTGATGCATCTGGCTGTCCGGTCGGTTCAAGCTATATGTATGCTTCAGCGAGAGATTGGGCCCGGGTTGGCTTATTTATGCTAAATGAAGGTATAGTTGATGGGCAGCTTTTACTTCCTGAAGGATGGATTGCTTACATGACAACGCCTTCTTCCTCATCGCGTGGAACGTATGGGGCCCAGACATGGCTTAATCCTGATGATCCTGAAAAGCTAGCGTCCGAAGATCGCATATTTGAGAGTCTGCCGTCATCAATGTATTATTTGAGCGGATTCAATGATCAGAATGTTTTTGTTTTCCCTGAGCAAGATCTTGTAATTGTCCGGCTCGGGGTTACTCATGAAAGCGGCCTCTGGGACAAAGAAGCCTTTGCCCTCATGGTTTTGGCGAGTATAGAGTGATGGTTTAACAGGCTATTTAACTTGAATTAAAAGGGATTTGGGAGGGGATCAATTTGCGGCAGGTAGGCAGCGGCTTCTTCTAAAAAGCGGCTTAAAGCAACCTGAACCCCCCACCTACGGTATCCTTTTTTCTATAACTTACTTATTTCAAGTGAGGTTAATGTTTTTATGTTGTTGTAGATTTAAAAGGGTTGCTGTGACGAGTTCGCATTGCCAATAAAACACTTAGTTGCAGGATGCTTGCCAGTATTTGTAGAATCACTTTACTGACCAAATTTCTAAGCTTTAAAATTTTTAATGCGGTGATTATAAAAGATGTCTGAAGACTATAAGAGTATTATCGACAAATGCTGGCAGCTGCGCAGGGCAAAGCATTTTGCGGAAGCAGAAATGCTGCTGCAGGAAAACCTGGAGCATATTACTCCTGGCAGTTTTGGCTATAGGGTATTAAGGGCCAACCTGGCTGATGTTTTGCTGCAGCGGGGTGATAAAAAGGCTGCTCATGAGACGGCCCTCCAGGTTTTAGCCGAGGATCCTGATCAGGCAGTTGCCTTAACTGTTGTAGGAATGATTGCTCTCTATAAGAAGCAGTATGACGAAGCTGTGGAGAACTTGAAAAGAGCATTCGAGCTGGTTCCAAGCGGTTACCGGGCCGGTCGTTTGGCCCGCGCTTACGAACTGGCCGGTGACCCGGAGAAAGCTCTGGCTGTGCTGCGCCAGACTTTAGAGCAAAATCCGCGGGATGGCTTTCTGCTACGTCAGTATAATAAGCTGGAGCAAAAGGTAGCTGTTGAATTACCAACAGTAAAAATTCAGAGTCAATCGGAGCGGCCTGCTGTAGATGCCCCGGAGGAGAAGGACCACTTCCCCTATGCTGAGCAAATGCGGGCAAAACTAAAGGGCCTGGATCCTTCTGAAGCCGCAGCACAGCTGCAGAAAGTAATCAAGGTGGGCGAAAGAAAGCTTAACCCTTATCTCTATATGCTTTTAGGCGATCTGCATCGTGATAGTAGAGATGAGGAAGGGGCTGTTGAAGCTTACCGGCAGGCCTATGAACTGGATTTTCAAAATCTGCAGGCTTTGTCGCAGTATCTCTTTGCCCTGCGGCGTACTGGTCGTAAACAGGATGCCTGGCACCTGTTAAAGGAGCTTCTGTCCCGGCGTCCTGATGATGTTACGGCAAAATCGTCTCTTATTAAAGATGCAGGAGATCTGAACAAGGAAGAAGAGGCAGCCTTGTTTTTTGAGGAACTGCTGGAAAAATATCCGGACCGAAAAGAACTTTTTGGTGCAATTCGAAAGCTGCGCAAGGCAATCGAGCAAAAGGAGGAGCAGGAATAGTGAAAATCAGGGATTTGATTGAAGTTCCTCCTGTCCGCACTGTAATACGCCTGGCCGACCTGGCTGATAGTAGTCTGCGCCGCCACCTGGTTGAAACTTTTATTTTTACCGGTGAAGTTACCTTTACCCTTGCTAATATCCTGGAAAAAGTTGCCGGGTCACAGGGTAAAGGCTTCTTTGTTATCGGTAATTTCGGATCCGGCAAATCACACCTTTTAAATGTGCTCAGCATGATAATAAATGATTCGGAAGCCCGCGAAGCTTTTAAAGCTTCCTGCCGGGAAGGTTATGCTTCTGAGAACCGGTTGTCTGACCTGCTTGAGCAGGCAGCACAGAAAGAACCTTTGGTTGTGGAAATATCACTGGTCGAACACAGCAACAGGGAATACCTTGAAGAAATAGTCCTAAAAGAAGTATCTGCTCGCCTGCAGGCTGCTGCCGGCAGTGGGGTTACATCGCACCTTGATATTGAAAGCCTGCACCGCCGGGAAGCCTTTGCAGCGATAGGCCAGGCAATAAAAGAGTTAAATCGCGGTGGCCTCCTGCTTTTATTTGATGAACTCTCCGAGTTTCTCAGGTCAAAAGAAAATCCCCGTGCTTATAACGAAGATGTCCGCTTTTTGCAATACCTGGGTGAATATGCCGAAACTCTTCCGGCCTGGATAGTTGCTACCATGCAGGAAAATATCGAAAACACAGGTTCTTTAGCCGGGGAACTGCTCCACAAGATCAAGGACCGCTATCCCGTCCGCTTTCACCTGAGTGGAGAACATGTCAAGGAGATTGTTGCCGGGCGCTTGATACGCAAAAAAGACAAGGCCGATGAAGAGCTTCCTCGTATTTACGAACAGCTGCAAAGTATGTTTACACACCTGCCTTTTTCACGTGAAGATTTTATGGACCTCTATCCTGTTCACCCGGCTACTGTGGAAATGCTTGATGAACTGCGCCCCCTTTTTTCTCAGCACCGGGGAGTAATTGACTTTATCCACCATCAACTGGCCGGTGATCCGGGAAGAGGTATTGAACCGTTTATTGAATACTCCGAGCAGGAACTGCTCACTCCCGACTATATTTTCGATCATTTTCGTGAGCGGCTGCGTGAAACAGTGGAGACCAGCCCCTACAGCGAACAGGTTTTCCATCATTATGAACGGGAAGCTGAGAGACTTTTTGATGATGAAGATGAAGTACAGACTGCCCTGCGTATTTTGAAGTTGCTTATCCTCGGGGCAGTGGCCCGAGATCCTCGTTCACTCAGCTTGACAGANATCACCAGTCTCCTTTTATATCGCTACAGTATCCTGGAAAGCTCTGTAAACTATGAATTTATTAAAGAGATTATGGATCGNCTGATCACTCATGGAGCATACATATCCGCCCTGGAAAAAGATGGTGAAACCTACTATTCAATTGATCTGAAAGCTGATGTTGGCCTGCTGCTTGAAAAAAAACTAAAAAAAATTAAGAATGAGCTAACTTCGGGAGACAGGCGCGTTATCGAAGACATAATTGCCTGGGTGGATGAAAGTTACCTGCCCCTTAAAAGTATGCAGCAAAATCCCAACCGCGACGTGGAGATTACCTGGCAGAATACCAGGCGGGAAGGCAAGGTCTTTTTTAGCAGCCCGGCCGGCCTGGGGAGTGAAGATGCAGTCGCTCTGGAAAAGGAGCTAATTGAGGGTGAAACAGATTTTTTGTTTTTCCTGGTTCCCCCGCAGCTGCCCGGTGAAGAGGAAAGTTCAGCCGATTTCTGGCAGGCCTATTTTGATCAGTGCAGCAATGAACTGCGACAGTCAATGATCCTTTGGGTGCCGCGCGGCCTGAACAGCTCGGAAGAGAATATTTTACAGGATGCATATGCCTACCGGCGTTTGTATGAAGAGTATGCCGGGGATAACAGTCCGGTTGGCAGGCAGGCTGAGGGCCAGCTGGTCCTGCTGTTAAACGAGGAAAAGTCTAAAGTTAAAGAGCTGTTTCGTAAAATCTATTTCGGCGGTCGCTTAAAAGCAGGTAGCCAGATGCCGTCCCTGTCATCTTTCGGCTATCTGCCATTTGCGGACTTCGTAACCCGGGCCGCCGCTGAAGTCCTCAAAGAACGATATCCCCGTCATGCTGAAATAAGGCCACTGAGCGAGCAGGTTTCCGGAAGCCTTGTGCAGCGAACAATTGATCTGCTTTTTTCCACTGAGCTGGAGGGAGAGAGTTTTGAACGGGGAGTCAGGCTGGTTATCGAAAACTTTGTTGCACCCCTGGGCCTGGTCAAAAAGAAGGGACAGGGTTTCCTTCTTGACATCAACCCGAAAACGTCTCCCCTGGTGGCCGATTTCCTGGCTAATGTTCCTGCTGATGGAAAAATAACTCTTACCCATCTTTACCGGGCTTTGCGAAAAGGCCCTTTTGGATTAAGTAAGCCCGCCTTCCAGATTCTTGGTATGGCTGTTATTCTGAGTGGAGCTGTTTCTGCTTACCAGGGTGACAAACGGCTGGCTCCGAGCCAGCTCAACTATTATCGCTTCTGGAATATAGAGGAAATTGGGGCCGGGACCCTGATCCGGGCAGAGCTGCAAAAGGTGTTGTCCGAAGTACCTTTCCTGCCGCAGAAACTACGCAGTGGTCCACTTACTTTTGCCGCCCAGCAGCAGGCCTGGGAAGCGGTTATAGAATTTAAGATGGAATGGACCAACCGGCTGGCCGATAATAATCGCCGAATTGATAGGTTATCAGACCATCCTTTTTTTAAGAACATTAACTGGGATAACATTAAAAGAACGGCAGATCGTTTCCAATCTTTTCTGGACGAAATTAAAACATCCTACGCCTCACGGGAAGGGTTGGAGCGCTTTTTAGCAGCCTGTCAGTCCTCTCCGCTCTATGCGTCCGACTGGGAAAAGCTTAAGGCCTTATATGACTTCTTTAATAAAGACCTGGCCGAAATACTGTATATTGCCGACTATCTTCACGATGATAAGCTGGTTATTCCTTCTGAAGATGAATATGAACAGCTGCAGCGCCGCTACCGGATTTTAAAAGATTTGATTGAGGCGGATAGTTTACTGTGGGAAGAAAAGTACAGGGAGCGTCTGAAGCGGGAATTTGAGCAGTTTCGGGCTGAATATACTGCATTTTACCTGGCCAAGCATGATCAGGCAGTTGGTCCGAAGCAGATCAAGCCATACCGGGAGTTAACCGGTTCAGGTGCTTACCGTCTGCTTGAAAAGTTCGGTCGCATTAATACCCTGGTGGTGGATAAGGACCTGGTAGGCATAAACAGGCGTCTGGCGCCGATCCTTGAAAAAGAATGCAGCCTGGCTGATGAAACCCGTCTGGTCAAGCATGCTGTCTGTTCCTGCGGTTATACCCTTGGCGATACTTTTGATTTGCCAGGGCGGAAACAGATTGAAGGTCAGATTATTGAAGCTGTTAGATCTTATCTTGAAGCGCTGCAATCTGAAGATATTCAGCGGAAGATAATTGAGCATGCCGAGCACCTGGAGCTGGTTGGCCGCCGCCCGGAAGCTGAACCTCTGAGAAAATTGTTGAAAGTGGAAAGTACTTTACCTGCCGATCAATTGATCAGTAAGCTTGATGGCCTGGTTAACAGTGGAACGGTTAATACGATCAACCGGATTCTGACCGGTGATGCAATTATTGCCGAGCGTTCTGCTGAAGACTTGCTGGAACTTATGGAAGGTAGAGTGTTTAATCAGTCACAACTCAAACAGCTTTTCGAGGATTGGCTCAGCAGTGGTGAAACGAGCTCGCCCACTTATATCAGGGTTACCTCCAGGGAGAGCAGCGGATTGCAGGCGGGTAGCGGCAGTGATAATGGCCTGACAGAAGAAAAAGGTATGGAAGCACAAGAATTTCTGGAAACAAAGCTGCCCCGCCTTTTGCCTTATGCTTCAAAAATGAATGTGGAGAAACTATTCGCCCTGGGGTTACTCTGTGGCTGGTTTAGCTATTACACGCTGGATCATGAGGGCCAGGCTGTAATAAGAAAGTTGTTCACCGCTAGCGAAAGCGGGAGCGGATTTGATGAGATGTTGCGCAGCCTGGAAAAACTGGGAGAAATCCTACAAGAAGAAAGATACGTGCTGCGGTCAGCATTTTTGGAAACTGCAGCGGAAAAAGCGACAGTAATGATCCCGGCAAGTGAGCTAATAGAGATTTATTTAAGTAAAGGCGATGCTGCAAAATATGGTTTCGACAACCTGCTTGACCTGTTTACTGATGAACCCTTTTTCCCGGCTATAAGCAGGGAAGCGGCGGGACGGATAGCCAGACAGATTTCTGCCGAAGAGTCATTATCACAGCTGAATATTATGTCGGGAGTGCTTAATGAAGCCCTCAGAAACAGCAGGGAAAGAATCGGGCTTACCGAAAATCACAAAAAGGAAAAAGAGACCCAGCTGCGGGTGCTGCAGGAAGCAGCATCGTGCAGCTTAATTTTGCAGGAAACAGAAAGGCTGGCTGCCGGACCGCCCGATAACGATAAAAAATGGGAGCGGTTTTATCATTTCCTGTCACCTTTCGAGCTATCCCTGGCCAGGGTTGAAGAAGCACCGGCTCGCAGCCTGGTTCCTGAGGTTACAACAAAAAGATGGCACCGCCGCTACTCCTCAGTGCTTGAGCTGTTGCATGCTGCTTTTTCTTCATACCTGCAGGAAAGTGCTCCGTCCAGGCGGCAGACCCTGCGCAGCTTACTGCAAAAGCTGCCTGAATGGGTGGCTAAAGAAAACGCTGCAGCCGGGGTGTTTCTGGTAATTATTGATGGTGCCCGGCTTGATATTTGGTCTGCCCTGCTTAAGCAGGCTCTGGAAACTTATAATTATGAAACTTTGCGAGAAGGACTGGTTTGGGCCAAGCAACCGACAGTAACTGAAATCCAGCTTCAGCCACTAAAGGACGAAGGCCTGTTGGGTCACATGCTCAACATGGATGAAAGCCTTCTCTCTGAGCTGGTTGCAGATCCCGCTGAATTTCTCTCTGCGGTTAATAACCTGGTATCAACCAAGAGGGAGATAATGCCTCTCAGGGCTATAAAATACGGCTTTGTTGATGATAAAATACACGTTTCCCGGGATGCTTTGCCTGTGCTGCTGGAAGAGCTGCTGATGGCCGGCAAAAAACAGCTTCATCCTTTGCTTAACTACATACCTGCCGGATCAGTCGTATTACTGGCAGCCGACCACGGTTTCCGGACCAACCTGTACTTCAACAAGAAGGATAAAAAAGATCTGCGTTACCTGCATGGAGAAGATACATTTTTTGAAACCCTGGCTCCCTGGATCTTACTCCGCAAAGGTTAAAAGATCTATGTTATTATCAGGGTAAATTTGTATACCTTGTTTATAGTTAACAGCCCGAAAGGAGACTTGTCATGACTAAAATCCTTGTTCCTATATTTCAGCCGGACCGGCCATGTTAAAGAAATGGCCGGCGAAATTGCAGTAGGGGTAAAATCAGCGGGTGCGGAAGCGCATTTGTGTGACATGGATGAATGTGTAATTCAAAATTTAACTGATTACGACGGATTTATTATTGGTTCGCCAACTTACTATGGTCTTGCAGCCGGTCCTGTCAAAGATTTTTTTGATCGTTCAATAGTCCACCACGGCAAGCTTGAGGGAAAAGCAGGTGGTGCTTTTTCCAGCGCCGGTGTATTTGGGGGTGGCAGTGAAACGACGGTTATGAGCATTATTCAAATGATGCTGGTGCACGGCATGATTGTGCAGGGGCAGGCTAAGGGTCATCATTACGGGGTAGTTGCCATCGGCGCACCTAATGAAGAAGTGATTGAGCAGTGCCGCAAGCTCGGAAAAAGGGTGGCTGAACTTGCGCGAAAACTGGCTGGTTAGAAAAATAATAGATGCGTGGATGAAGAGTGAGCTCAAGTCGATGTGAGTTGTTTTAGAAAGGCTTTGTCGATAAAGAATGTTCTTTTGAATAGTAAAAGCCAGGGTTTTCAGTGGGGTATAGATATGAAGCAGAGAGTTTTACTGGTATACAACGATAAAGCTGGTTCATTCAAAGTCGGCTATTCCCGGAAAGCACTTCTCCATATTTTAGAAAATGATGGGTTTTTAGTGGAATCTGTTCCACCTGACCAGTTTGCCCGAGAAATGCCATCGCTGGAAGATTACACGGCACTGATTGTGGCTGGCGGAGATGGCAGTGTCAATAGTGTTGTTGAGCAGTTGATGAAATATAATGTTGAAAAACCACCACCTATAGCAGTGCTTCCCTGGGGAACTGCCAATGACTTATACCGTCAGCTTTACCATAAAGGTAGCGGTATCAATGATGTAATAGATACTATAAAAAATGGCAAATTGTCCTGGCTAGATATAGGCCAGGTTAATAAGCGTTACTTTGTTAACGTGATTGCCAGCGGACTTTTTAGTGATGTTGCCTGCTTAACTCCGGGAGTTTTCAAGCGGTTGCTTGGGAAAACAGCTTATTACCTGCATGCTTTGTTAAGGTTTTTCACTTATCGGCCATTCGATTTGCAGCTTGAAGTAAACGGGGACGTTTTGGAAGAAAAAGTTTACCTATTTTTGATTTTAAATGGCAGCAGGGTTGGCGGTTTGTTTAATCCTGCTCCGGAAGCGGTTCTTAATGATGGCAAATTGCACTTTTTGGCAATTAAAAAGGATCTAACTCTTGTGCAGGTTTATAAAATATTAGAGTGTTTTTTGCGGAGTGGAACCCCTGATCTTCCAGGCACAATAAACTATGCCGGGGAGAGCATGCACATTGCATACTTAAATAACCTGCCCCTGGTTGTTGACGGAGAAAAAGGACCCCAGCCACCCCTGGAAATTAAACTTATTCCAGCGCGTATCCCCTTTTTTACTGATCAGATATAAAGGTTGCGGTTCCCTGACACAATTATTCATTTATTGCTGCTGCTGGTATAGCTGGTTAGCCTCAAAAAGTGCATCTTCCACGGAGCACTTATGACCCAGATCGTTTAAAATCTCTGCCAGTGCTT
>SL_3KL_010_SEDDRAFT_10003934_pt1 | contig 13472 bp, 10 predicted proteins | sample SodLakKL_010_SED_2_FD_10381 | JGI IMG/M metagenome (IMG submission 10381)
AAAAGAACCTCAAAGCAGCCATAACCGAACTTCGCAAAGGTTCAAAAGTAAACAGTCAGTCGGCCGAAGAAACCTACAATGCATTAGGAAAATACGCTAAAGATCTCAATAAGTTTGCCCTTAGCGGGAAACTTGACCCTGTTATAGGCCGCGACGAGGAAATAAGGCGAATACTACAAATCCTATCGCGCCGTACAAAAAACAACCCCATACTTATCGGTGAACCCGGGGTAGGAAAAACAGCTATTGCAGAGGGTCTTGCCCACAGAATTATCAATGGTGATGTTCCTGAAAACCTGAAATCAAAAAAAATATTCAGCCTTGATATGGGAGCACTCATTGCAGGTGCAAAATACAAAGGTGAGTTTGAAGAACGCTTGAAAGCTGTTATAAAAGAAGTTGTTGCCTCCGACGGAGAGGTTGTGCTATTTATTGATGAGATACACACGCTCGTTGGCGCAGGTGCAAGCGGCGAGGGGGCAATGGACGCAGCCAATATTCTTAAACCTGCACTGGCCAGGGGCGAGCTGAGAGCTATTGGGGCTACCACCCTTAAGGAGTATCAGAGATATTTTGAAAAAGACAAAGCACTGGAGAGACGTTTCCAGACAGTTGTAGTGGATGAACCTGACCGCGCCGATGCAATTTCTATTTTACGCGGACTGAAAGAACGCTACGAAACACACCACCAGGTAAGGATCAAGGATGAAGCCATTGTAGCTGCCGTAGATCTTTCGCAACGTTATATTTCCGACCGGTTTTTACCTGATAAGGCTATCGATCTGATTGATGAAGCAGCTTCTAAACTCAGGCTGGAAATGAATTCAGTACCTGAAGAACTGGACGAGGCTGAAAGAAAAATCAGGCAACTGGAAATAGAGAAAGAAGCCATCAAGCGCGAAAAAGATGAGCAAAAGCTAAAGGAGCTCAACGAAATACTTGCAAATCTCTATGAAGAAAAAAATCGTCTTAAAGCACGATGGGAAAGTGAGAAAGAAGTTGTAGATGGCATACAAAAGCAAAAGAAAGAACTGGAACAATTAAAATTTGAAGCAGAACAGGCTGAACGAAACAGTGATTTTGGAAAAGTTGCNGANATCAGATACGGACACATGAAAACGGCTGAAAATGAGCTGGAAAAACTCAACCAGAAACTTCATGAAATGCAGTCAACACAGGCACTTATTAAAGAAGAAGTAGCTGCTGAAGATATTGCAGATGTCGTATCACGCTGGACAGGTATACCTGTAAGCCGAATGCTGCAGAGCGAAAGGGAAAAACTATTGAAGCTTGAAGATGAACTTCACAAACGGGTTGTAGGTCAGCAGGAAGCCATTGAAGCGGTATCGGATGCCATTAGAAGAAGCCGGGCAGGTTTACAGGATCATAAAAAGCCCATCGGATCTTTTATCTTCCTGGGAACTACCGGTGTTGGAAAAACCGAACTGGCAAGAGCCCTGGCCGAGTTTCTTTTTAATGATGATAGTGCCATGGTACGCATCGACATGTCGGAATACCAGGAACGACATACGGTAAGCCGCCTGATTGGTGCCCCTCCGGGATACGTAGGTTATGAAGAAAGCGGCCAGTTAACAGAGTCAGTAAGGAGAAAACCTTATTCTGTAATTCTGTTCGATGAAATTGAGAAAGCCCATCCTGACGTTTTCAATATCCTCCTTCAGGTGTTGGATGAAGGCAGGCTTACAGATAACAAGGGGCGTACCGCTGACTTTAAGAACACCATCATCATTATGACATCCAATATGGGTTCGTCACTAATTCAGGAAAACTTTGAAAAAATGACTGATAGCAATCATGATGAGTTGTTTGAAAAAACAAGGCTTGAAGTTACTTCTTTGCTGAAGAAAACAATCCGCCCGGAGTTTCTTAACCGGATAGACGAGATAATCATGTTCAAGCCGCTTGATTTCGATGAAATCCGCGATGTAGTAAAAATCCAGATAGAAAGGGTTAAAGAAATGCTATCTGAAAACGGTATGCAACTTGAACTAAGCGATTCAGCAGTTAACTGGGTAGCACAAGCCGGTTTCGACCCGCAATACGGTGCGCGCCCTTTAAAAAGAGCTATTCAGAAATACATTCTTAACCGGCTTTCCAAAGAAATTCTTGCAGGAAAGATCACACGAGACACTAACATCCGGATTGCAGTTAAGGATGATGAGCTGATCTTTGAGAACTTATAAAAAACAAAGACAACCGATCATTATTAATATCGGAGAATTGCAGCTATTTTGTGATATTTGCCTAAGGTACCGTTGTCAACAAAAACAACTTTTCCGCCTTTATCAACAACTATTTCGGCCACTTCATCAACGGCATCGGTCATAATATCCTTATCGGGAAAACCACTTACATCCAAAATAATGTTGTTGTCATTACCGTAAGCTGCACTAATATGATAATCTTCCTCAACAACCAGCATATTTACCCTTCCTTCATTGGCAAAACGCCATACTTCGGTAATGCCTGATGCAAGTTTTTGAGTACTGATGGCATTTGGGATTTCATTTAAAGCGGTATGTCTCTCTTTTTTATTTTTTTCGCGTACCCGCTCCCATACTTTCTTTCCCAGATCATGCACTGAAGTAGCTTCATAGTTTCCTTCCATCTGCTCATAAATAACTTCTTTTGAATCAGCAGATTCACGATATAGCGAAAGGTTTTTCCGTACACCTGCAATCACCAGTTTTGTATCGCCATAGTGGTAATTAGAAAGAAAAGACTTGTCAACCCGGTTAAAAAACTCTTTAATCTGCTTTTTCTTTTCTCTTGAGAAATCGGTAGAATTCAATTCAAGCATTTCAAACTCACTTTGCAGAGGAAACCCACCTTGATTTATTTCAGCAGCCTGATCACGATAGCAAGATATCAGACGTGCACGATGAAGGCTCAAATCCAGAATAAAGTAGCTTGTACCTCTGTTTACACTTTTTATGAGATCGCGTGTAGCAAAGGTCTTGTCGATAATTACCCTTTCTCTTACTCTGAAAGGAATATCAACCATCTGTTCAATATCCTTATTAACAAAAAGAGCCAGTCCATCAAGGGTGCGGCTGATATCAACTTTCGTGGCAAGGTTTCCGATTTTCTCTTTTAACCCTTTGGACTCACGTTTCCCTAGATTATTTTCAAGCATTTCTGATGCCTGCTTAACGAGTTTCTTCAATCGGATTGCATTTTTCTGATTATCAGGTGCAGTGCGATGAGTGGGGAGCAAAATGGAAATACATGGGTATTCCTTGACTTCCAACAGCTTGGTTAACACGCTCTTGTCCATATATGTGATTTTAAAATGATAGGTGTAAATTCAATTATCGAATATAGCTAAAACCGCGGTCAAAGCCAAATGATTAATTACTTATTGGGGAATAACTTTATTTGAGAATAACAAGAACCGAAATGTTAACAAAACATAGTAATTTCTTCAGGGAAGGCCGATATGGAAATAAAAGTTATATTTTTGCATTTCAGCAAAATAAATAAAAAACCCCGAATTTTGAACTTAGCCTTTTATATAGCCCGCAAAATGGGGGCAGAAACACCAAAACTTACCAGGCTGGTAAAAACAATTGCCATTCTTTCGATATCATTGGGGCTTGCTGTAATGATTATTGCCGTGTCAGTAGTTACAGGATTCCAGCATGAGATAAGAAGCAAAGTAATCGGTTTTGGATCTCATATTCAGATAACTAATTTCGATTATAATATATCTTACGAAGCCAGACCTGTGAGTAAATTGCAGGAATTTTACCCTGACCTGCAAAATGAAGAGGGCATAAGGCACATTCAGGTATTTGGCACCAAGCCGGGTATCATAAAGACAGATGATGAAATTCACGGAATAATTTTCAAAGGGATTGGAGAAGATTTTCACTGGGATTTTTTCAGCGAAAGGCTCAAGGAGGGCAGCATACTCAATATCACCGATACGGCCAGAAGTGATCAGATCATTATTTCCGAATATATATCAAGGCTTTTGCAACTCAAACTGGATGATAATGTATTTGTGTATTTTATTCAGGACCCACCAAGGGTAAGACGTTTTAATGTTGCAGGAATTTATGAAACAGGGCTCGAAGAGCTTGACAGAATCTTTATTCTTGGCGACATAGGGCATTTGCAAAGGCTTAACGACTGGACAGCAGACCAGGTGGGCGGTTTTGAGGTGTTAATTGATAATTACCGCCACATGGAAAGAATGAATGAGCTGGTAATGGATTATATCCCATACACACTCACATCAAGAACTATACGGCAAGTTTATCCTCAAATTTTCGACTGGCTTGCATTACTCGACATGAATGTTTATGTAATCATCATTATTATGATCCTCGTGGCAGGTATTAATATGATTACCACATTGCTGATCTCTGTTCTTGAAAAAACCAGTCTTATTGGTATTCTGAAAGCCCTTGGTTCTGACAATAAACTGGTGCGCAAAATATTTTTATACCATGCAGGATTTCTTATTATACGAGGGTTATTGCTGGGCAATCTGCTGGGGATAGGACTTGCTTTACTTCAGCAAAGATTCGGTATTATTAAACTATCGCAGGAATCATATTTTGTGGATGTTGTTCCTATCAATTTTGATTTTCTTTATATTTTAGCCATCAATCTTGGCACTTTTGTCATTTGCATGGCCATGCTTATTATTCCCAGCTATATCATTGCAAAAGTTTCACCGGTTAAAGCCATAACTTTCCGATAAAAAAGCCTGCCTGCCATAGGCAAGCTTGTTTTTTATTTTTTCCTGGATTTTTTTAGAAGAACAAGAGGCCAATACTGAATATGATTTGCCGGGGTCGCGTGTCAAAGATAAATGCAGAACCACCAATGGTAATTTCTTCACTGTAATTACTCAAACTACCTTCATATTTAAGGTCAAGAACGATATTACCGATATCCAGTCCCACGCCCAACTGAAATCCATAGGTTAATTCATTGAATTTCTCCGAAAAGTTATTTTCACCGGTATAATACTCTGATTCGGTCAGATTGGATGAATTCTCCAGCATAAAAGAAGCAACCGGTCCAGCACCCAGGCGCAATGGTCCTCCCCTCAGTCCAAATAATACCGGAATATCAACTTTATTAAACCTTTGTGTGAAAAATATATCACGCTCCTGATCAGGATGTTCATAACGGAATTGGTTACCTGATGATACAAACAGTACTTCGGGTTGAATAAAAAAACCGGCAAATTTTGCCTGAGTGATCAAACCGATATGAAAGCCTGTATATGAATCGGGTAAGGCCTCAATCCGTGCATTATCAATTTCATAGGTTTTAACCGGAAGCGAAGTAAAATTCAATCCGCCACGTAAACCAACTGAAAATTGAGCACTTAATGACTGTACTGTAAAAAGCAGAATGATGGCTGGAATATATCTTTTCATTATAAGCTTTTTTATAAGAGTTATTTCAGATAAAACTTCAACTCTCCGTAATTATTGCAATTAAGACTGAGATTCATACAAAATTTTCAGTTTTTCTTCCAGTATGGCAATATCAGTTTTGGCTTTTTCTATCTTACTTTCAAACTCCGACTTCAGCACATCTGCTTTTTTAGAAGAAGCAAAGAATCCAATATTATTCTCCCAAAGCTTAATATCATTTTGGAGTGCATTTATTTTACTAAGCAGAAATGCCCTTTCTTTGTTGATAATATTATCAGCCTGTGGTGAATTTTTCAGGTTTTCAATCTTGTTCTTAAACCCTATGGTAGATTTTACCTTACGGCTTATATTAAGTTTATCGAATTGATCATTTATGGTTTTCCTGAACTCATTTTGAATGGCATCTTTCTGTTTGATGGGCACATGTCCAATTTCCATAAATTCACGTTGAAACTCTTTAAGAATGTTAAGATTCTGAGTGTTATCCTTAGAGTATTCGTAAGTTTTTATTTTATCAATAAGTTCTTTCTTCTTGCGATAGTTTTCTTCCTGTTTTTCACCGATGTTAGAAAAATATTCGGCCTTACGATTGAAAAACTCGTCGCAGGCAACCCTGAAACGTTTCCATATTTTATCTGAAAATTTACGCGGCACTGGCCCTATCTTTTTCCACTCCTGTTGCAGTGCAATTAATTCATCTGTTGTACGTTTCCAGTCTTCACTGTCTTTAAGTGCCTCGGCCTGCAGGCATAAATTAACTTTCTGATTGTAATTTTCAGATTGTTCATCCTTGTATGTCTGGAAAAAATCTTTTTTGTGTTTGAAGAAGGTGTCCAATGCGGTTCTGAATCTTACCCAAACTTCATCATTAACTTTTTTCGGAGCAAAACCAATGGTTTTCCAAACTTTAAAAAGTTCATTTATCTTTTCAGTATTTACCTGCCACTCTTTAGGCGATTTCGGAGTTTCTTCAGAAAGTTGTTCAGCCTTCTCGCATAAAACAATTTTGGCTGCATAATTCTTATTCTGCTCTTCCCTGAGCTCATCATAGAATTTTTGTCTGTGTTCATTAAGCGAATCACTGGCAGCTTTAAAGCGATCCCATATTTCATCTTTTTTATCTTTTGGAACGGGTCCGGTTTCCTTCCAGGCTTCATGTAACTTCTGAAGTTTCTGGAAAGACTTGTTAATGGAAGTTTCCAACAATAATTCCTCGGCTTTCTCGCAAAGCTCAGTTTTTGCTTCCAGGTTCTTTTTCAGATCCAGATCTCTGAGCTCCTTGTTGATTTTAACTTTATCGAAGAATTTTTCAACCAGGAAATGGTAGTTATTCCAGAGCGTATTGTTGGCCGATTGGGGAACAGGCCCGATTTCGCGCCACTTCTCCTGCAATTCCTTAAAAACATCGTAGGTTTTTTTGAGTTCTTCTTCCGACTCAATCAGATGGCGCAATTCTTCAAGGATCGCTTCTTTTTCCTTTAGATTATCCTGTTTCTGTTTTTCAAGAGCATGATCATAAACAGACTTTTTCTGTTTATAAATACCAAATGCTTTATCAAAACGAACAACCAGTTCATCAACTATTTCGGGTAATTCTTCAGATCCTGAATCAATTTCTGACTTAGAAATGTTCTTTTCATATTCGCTCAAACCCTGCTCTTTGATGAAATTCCGGAAAGCAACTTTTATCAAGCCTATATGTTTGCGTATATAATTTATATCTTCATGCTGCACCAGAGCTTCAAGCGCTTCAACCAGTTGTTCTTTTGAAAGTGTTTTGTATTTTTCGGAAATATCCTCGTTCTGATCTTCATCTTCATTGTCTCGTTCCTCCTCTGGTTTTTTCTTCTCAGCCTTTGAATTCTCCTTCTTTTTTACTTCAGTTTCCGGGGATTTTTCTTTTGATTTTTTATCTTCATCAGGGGATTCCGTTTTGGATGTCGACCCGTCAGTAATCTCTTTTAAGTCCGGCTTTTCATCCTCATTTAACTTTTCATCTTTTTTTGATTCGTCATCCTTTTTGTCGGCCATGGTTTCCTGCCGGGTTTTTTCGGGATCTTTTTCATTGGAAACCTCCGGGTTTACATCATTTTTTTCTGAGTTTAGGTTCTCCGCCCCGTTTTTGTTTTTATCATTTTCAAAATCGGGGTTAAGCAGCTCTTTATTTTCCATCAAAATAACAATTAATAATTACTAACTAAAGTTAAGGAAGAATACATAGTAAAACTGCATCATAATCATATCCAGATAAATAGCAGTTTTACATTGATAATCAACTGGTTTTAAAAATGCCCACAAAAATACAAATATAATTTCAAAGGCAAGCGTAACAGGAGCCCAATTATAGATAAAAATCAGGGATTCCGGCTTATTTAAATTTTATCGAGTCCCTGTTCGAGGTCTTTGATAATATCTTCAATGTTTTCTATCCCCACCGAAAAACGAACCAATCCATCAGTAATTCCTGAGCTTTCGCGCGATTCTTTATCCATTTTGGAATGGGTCATGGATGCAGGATGTTGGATTAGTGATTCCACTCCTCCCAATGAAACAGCTAATAATGCAAGCTTCACGGAGTTCATAAGGGTTTTTCCTGCCTGAATACCTCCTTTAAGCTCAAAACTGATCATTCCACCGGGACCGCTCATTTGTTTTTGAGCCAGTTCATATTGCGGGTGTGACTTAAGACCGGGGAATTTAACCCACTTAACCTTGGGGTGATTCTCAAGAAACTCAGCTATCTTGCCAGCATTTTGTTGTGAACGATCCATTCTCAGGGAAAGTGTTTTTAATCCGCGTATTACCATATAAGCCTGGTGCGGATCCATATTGCAGCCCAATGTTACCATCATGGCTCTTACAGGATCGTATAACTTTTTATCCTTTGCAATGATTATTCCACCCACGATATCGGCATGACCGTTCAGAAATTTTGTAATGGAGTGGAATACCAGATCGAAACCAAAATCCAGTGGTTTCTGAAGATATGGACTGCAAAATGTATTGTCGGCCACTGTGATAAGATTATGTTCTTTTGCAATTTTCACAACTTCTGCCAGGTCGGTAATATCCATAGTTGGATTTGCCGGTGTTTCAATAAAAATCATTTTGGTATTAGGGCGTATCGCTTTCCTTATATTTTCAGGATCACAGGTATCAACATAGGTTGATTCCACCCCAAAACGAGAATAATGTTTCTCCATAACAACTCTGGAAGGGCCGTAAACTGCGGCTGTACTTATCATATGAGCTCCTTTTTCGAGCAATGCCATGTAAATTGTGTTTACTGCTCCCATTCCGGAACTGCAGGCCACACCCCGGTAACCATTTTCCAGTTCAGCAACAAGGTCTTCAAGGGATCCAATTGTTGGATTATTGATTCTGGTGTAAATATAGCCATCGTCTTCACCCGCAAAGCAGGCAGCACCATGATCTGCACTTTTGAATTTGAATGTTGAAGTCTGGTAAATAGGCACTGTAGCGCTGCCAAACTGATCTTCAAAGGTTCCGGCATGAATAAGTTTGGAGTTGAAGCCAAGGTCTTTTGTTTCCATGATAATAATTTACTTGTTTTATAATATGAAATTGCCCCCGGCCAGGATGCATCGAGGGCTTAAAAAGTTTCTGCAAAAGCAGGGTTATTGAAAATTATCAGAAGTCATCCATATCGAGCATGACCAGGGTGCAATCTTCCATAACCTGGATACCTGCAGCTCTTGCCATTTTATCCAGTTTAGAATTATAGCTTCCGGGATTAAAAATGATTCTTTTGGGTTTTAACTCCAGAATATAATCCAGGTAAGGTTCCTGTCTTTCAGGATTCAGATACATAGTAACTGTGTGCAGGTCAGGAATATCAATCATTTCTTTAGTGATTTTCACTGAATCTATTTCTGATTCCACTTTTCCTATTGCCACTACATCATGACCATGCGAAAGCAATCTTTTAACAGCTTTGTAGGCATATCTTACAGGTGTTGGACTTGCCCCCAGAACTAATGTTTTCTTGTTCATAATGCTGCAAATTTAGAATATTATTTGCTGGTAGCAATGGAAAATTCCGGTGCATTGGAAATATGCTTTTTAACAGTGCATGCGTTAGCAGCTTTTACCACAGCATCACGGTATTTATCAGGAAAATCCTGTGGTAACCGTATATCAATATCCATCTTTTCTATCATCCTGCTTTCTGGATTGCGATGAGTTGTCATACTAACGCTGATGCCTTCTTCAGAAAGATTGCGCTGCTGACAGAAAGATTTAACATACCAACCCGCACATGTACCTATACTTATCAGGAAGAAGTCAAAAGGTGAAGGTGCGGAATTTTCGCCCCCTGCTCTTTCAGGCTGATCTGTAATAATCTCAAATCCTTTGTATTTGGCAATAACTTTTTGTTTTTCACCCAAAACGATTTTCATTTCCATAATATGATATTTTGAAATATTTATACAATACTCTTTGTAAATACTAATACCTAACAAATTCTTATAAAAAATAGTTTAGTTTTCCTTTGCCGGCCATTTTTCCATTAAGGCATTTAAAAACCAATCCGGGGCCGGGCATGGTCTTCCGCTCTTAATATCCACAAAAGCAAGTATAGTTTCACCCTGATTAATAAGTTTATTCTTCTCATTGTATACTTCGTAAATAAAATGCATACGAGCTGATGGGAATTCTTTTACCATGGTGCGTATGGTAAGCAAATCATCATAATACGCCGGTCTGATGTATTTAAGATGCATGGATGCGATTGGCATCATAACTCCCTTTTCTTCCATCTGCCGGTAAGTCATGCCCAGTTCACGCATGGCTTCTGCCCTGCCCACTTCGTAATATGCGGGATAATTGCCGTAATAAACATATCCCATCTGGTCGGTTTCTCCGTATCTTACCCTGATCCGGGTTTCACTGATATACATAATATTATGATCAATTACAGGTTAAAATAACTGCTGTTTGGTTACATAAACATGATAAGACTTATGGCCATAACTGCCATCCCCGCCATCAAACCATACAGGGAAAGATGAGGTTCATCATATTCCCGTGCTGCAGGTAAAAGTTCGTCAATGGAAATAAAAACCATAATTCCTGCTACTGATGCAAATATAAATCCGAACCAAACATCATTCAGAAACGGCATAAGAATAAGAAACCCAAATACAGCCCCCACCGGTTCTGCAAGCCCTGATAAAAAGCTGTATTTAAAAGCCTTTTTCCGACTTCCGGTAGCATAAAAGATCGGTACTGAAATGGCAATACCCTCAGGAATATTATGTATGGCAATGGCTATGGCAATGGGTAAACCCAGTTTGATATCCTGGAGTGCAACAATAAACGTTGCAAGACCTTCAGGAAAATTATGTATGGCAATAGCAAAAGCCGACATTACACCCATACGATAAAGTTTTCGCTTCTTCATTGCCTCCGGACTATTATCCAGATCTTCCACTTTCCTGATCTCATGGGGGTTTTCAAAACTCGGAACCAGTCTGTCAATAATTGCTATTAACAGCATTCCGGCAAAGAAACCCAGAACTGACATTATGTATGCATTTCGTGAAGAGATTTCATCTGCCATTACTTCAATGCTCTTGGGCATAATCTCCATAAAAGAAATATAGATCATAACGCCGGCAGAAAAACCCAGCGACAACGACAAAAAACGTGTATTTGTACTTTTGGTGAAGAAAGCAATCGCACTGCCAATACCTGTAGATAAACCGGCAAACAAGGTTAGCCCAAAGGCAAGCAATACATTTTGACTATAACTAAGTTGAGAGAGTATTTCTGACAATTCCTGAAATTTTTACGTTGATAAAACAATGTTTTATTTGAATTAATTGGCATAGATCAGCTTGCAGAAAGCGCAAAGCTGCCGCGGCAAATAGTTGTGATCTCCTTTACAAGCGAATCAAAATCATAGCCACACTCTTCATGCAATTCAGCCAGGGTACCTTGCTGAACAAAATAATCAGGGATTCCCAGCCGTTTCACCCTGGCATTATAGCCATTATCGGCCATAAATTCAATAACCGCCGATCCCATTCCGCCTGCAATGGCATTATCCTCGATAGTGATAATCTTATCAAAACTTCTGAAAATCTCATGCAAAAGCTTTTCATCAATAGGTTTAACAAAACGCAGATCATATAAAGCTGCACTGATTTTACTTTGAGTTTCAATAAATTCACAAGCCTTGAGAGCTTCATTACCCAACGGACCTATTGAAATAATTGCCAGGTCTTTGCCATCTCTTAACTTACGACCTTTACCTAGCTGAATTTTTTCAAATGCAGTTCTCCATTTCTTCATAACTCCGTTTCCGCGGGGGTACCTGATCACCATGGGACCTTTGGGGTTATCCTGTGCCGTATACATGAGGTTTCTCAGTTCCTGTTCGTTCATGGGCGAAGCAATGGTAAGATTAGGAATACACCTGAGAAAAGAAAGATCAAAAGCACCATGGTGTGTTGCACCATCCTCTCCAACCAGACCGGCCCTGTCAAGACAAAAAATCACCGGTAAATTCTGTAATGCTACATCATGAATGGCCTGATCGTAAGCCCGTTGAAAAAATGAAGAATAAATATTGCAGAAGGGGATTAATCCTTGCGCTGCCAGACCTGCCGAAAATGTAACAGCATGCTGCTCGGCAATACCCACATCAAAAGCTTTTTTGGGAATGGCACTCATCAGGATATTGAGTGAACAGCCTGATGGCATAGCTGGCGTAATACCTACAATTTTGGGGTTCATCTCTGCCAGTTCAAGGAGTGTTTTTCCGAATACCACCTGATACTTAGGAGGTTTATTCTTTTCGCAGGGAGCTATTTTTAACTCTCCGGTTTGCTTGTTGAAAAAACCGGGGGCATGAAACTTGGTTTGTTCCTTCTCAGCATGCGGATAACCTTTTCCTTTTACCGTAATTACATGTAGTAGTTTCGGCCCCTTAATGTGCTGTAAATCATTGAGTACTTTAGTCAAATGCTGAACATCGTGTCCGTCAACCGGCCCGAAATACCTGAAATTCAATGACTCAAAAAGGTTACTCTGTTTTAGCAGAGTTGTTTTTATGGCGTTTTCCAGTTTTTGTATCAGCCCTCTTGTGTTGGGTCCGTATCGACTTATAGAACCCAATGCCTTCCATATATCATCCTTTAACTTATTGTAAGTGCGTGATGTGGTAATATCAGTAAGATATTCTTTAAGTGCACCCACATTTTTATCGATGGCTATTCCGTTATCATTTAACACCACGAGCAAATTAGCATTTGCAACACCTGCATGGTTAAGTGCTTCAAAAGCCATACCTGCAGTCATACTGCCATCGCCTATAACTGCAATATGATGACGATCTTTATCATTCTGAAGGTCGCTGGCAATGGCCATCCCAAGAGCAGCTGAAATACTGGTGGAAGAATGTCCGGTTCCAAATGCATCATAGGGACTTTCCATCATTTTTGGAAAACCGCTTACTCCTTTGTGTTTTCTGTTGGTATGAAAAATATCTCTCCGGCCGGTAATAATCTTATGGGCGTATGCCTGGTGCCCGACATCCCATATAAGTTTATCGAATGGCGTATTGAACACATGGTGCAGAGCTACAGTAAGTTCAACTACACCTAAACTTGCGCCAAAATGCCCGGGATTTATGCAGGCCGCATCAATAATAAACTGGCGCAGTTCTTCGCATAGCTGATTGAGCTGATCAAGATTCAGCCCTTTAAGATCGGAAGGTGATTCAATTTTTGAAAGTATATCGCCAGCCTGAAGTGCCATCTTTGCGTGCATTAACTAAAATCAAAATATCTTACAAAAGTATAAAATTAAAGGTTCATTAGAAAAACATATTGATGAATTGACTGTGTAAATGAAAATTACCAACCTGTTTCGATAATTTTAATAGCTCCGTATAGGAAATCTTATCCCCATTTATAGGGATTTTACTTTCATCAATTACCAGTCAGCCTTTTTTTCCATAAATTTGCCTGAATTAATTCAATCTAAATAAACACATGGTACAATTGAGGAACTGATAATCTGTTC
>SL_3KL_010_SEDDRAFT_10003935_pt1 | contig 13471 bp, 9 predicted proteins | sample SodLakKL_010_SED_2_FD_10381 | JGI IMG/M metagenome (IMG submission 10381)
TTTTTGTAAAAAAAAGTTCTCATTTTCTGGCTCTGGTAAGTCTCCGACCATCCCCATGCCGGTTTTTTCAAAAGCATTGTCAAGCGGGTAAAGATCGTAGGCTACCTCTTCGTAGGGATGTGCCTCAATCATGGCTTTAATAACATTTTTTTCCAGGTAGGAGGGCAGGATAGTTTCGATGCGAAATTCTTCTTCAAAGTGAACCTGACCTTTTTCTCCCACAAAAGGTTGCGTGTTATCCCCGGCCCGGAAAGTGCCTTGCCCGTCAAGGTTGTAACTGCAGCAGTCATAGTCTCCAATTACTCCAGCTCCCGCTTTAAACAGGGCATTGCGCACTTTTTCTGCATGAACAACAGGGCAAAAAACAACGAGTTTTTTCAACAAACCCTTTCGGGGTTGTAGTACCCGGATGTTGTTAAGTCCCATCTTTTGGGCCAGTTTATGGTTGACACCGTGCATTACACTGTCCAGGTTGGTGTGTACGGATAACAGGCAAATGTCATGTTTGATAGCTTTAATCAGTGCTTTTTGGGTGTAGTGTTGGCCTGTTAGCTGTTTGATTCCTTTAAAGAGCAAAGGGTGGTGTGAAATAATTAAATCACACCTGTTTTCAATGGCTTCATCAACAACTTTTTCTGTAATGTCGAGGCATATAAGTCCTTTGGAAACTTCATCCTCCGGATTTCCAAACTGTATGCCTGAATTGTCATAGGACTCCTGAAGTGAAAAGGGTGCTGCTTCTTCAAAAACCGAAATAATTTCTTTTAACTTCATCTTGTATTTGTTTTTATGGATATTCTAGCGAAGTTATAAAATCACTATTCAAATATTCAATATTTTTGTAAAAGATTTTGGGTTTTTATTTCTATTTGACTTTAATCCAAATAATTTCTACCCTTCATTTTATTTTTGGCTTTAAAGCCTTTTTTCGTTCTTTTAAGTGAAAGCTTGCCAGGGTGGTGGTGTTCTATTTCGTTAATTATTAGGCAATTACATTTGAATAAATGAAATGCTTTTCCTATATTTGACCCTATGATATTCCTGCGAATTTTATTATTTCCTGTTTCTTTGCTATACGGACTCATCGTTCAATTAAGGAATAAACTCTTTGATTGGGGCATCCTTCGTTCGCAAAGCTTTGATCACCCCATTATTAGTTTGGGTAATCTAAGCACTGGCGGAACAGGAAAGACTCCTCATGTTGAATATTTGATTTCTTTACTTAAGAAAAAATATTCTGTTGCTTCCTTGAGCCGTGGTTACAAAAGAAAAACAAGAGGGTTCCAGGCAGCCCATCCTCAATCGACCGTTCACCAGATAGGTGATGAACCTTTGCAGATATATGTTAAGCATCCTGAGGCATACGTGGCAGTGAGCGAAAGCCGCATAAAAGGTATTCGTAAGATTTTGGATGAAAGACCCAACAATCAGGTAATTCTCCTGGATGATGCTTTTCAGCACAGGTATGTGAGTCCGGGGTTAAATATTTTGCTGACAGATTATCACAAAATATTCACCAGGAATTATGTTTTGCCCACCGGTAATCTTCGCGAATTCAGACATAATGCAAAGAGAGCAGATGCATTGATTGTAACCAAAACGCCCAGTGTTTTTTCTCCCCTGGATCGCAAGCTAATATTAAAAGATCTTGCCAGGTACCAAATACAAAATATCTTTTTTTCTTACATTAAGTACGGAGATTGGCGGCCGGTTACTCCCGCTGCCCGAGAGCATAACCTGCAAAAGGCTAAAACAATATTTCTTTTTACCGGAATAGCAAACCCCGTGCCTCTGGGAGAACACCTGAAAAGACTATGCAACGATTTGGTGATTTTTCGTTTTGCTGACCATTACCAGTTTAAAGAAAGTGATTTGCAAAAAATCCTTGCCAAATATGATGAGACATTTAGCGGGACCAAAGCCATTGTTACCACAGAAAAAGATACCATGCGCCTGCGTGGCCAAAACCTGCAGCGAATGATTCAGAACATTCCACTGTATTATGTTCCCATTGAAGTGGATTTTCACGAGAAAGATAAAATGAAGTTTGACAAACTTATTTCCGACTTTATGGAACGTTCGGGAAAGAAAAATCCTTCTGAAATGGATGACAGCCATCAAAATATGAAAGCCGGTTAATAGCGATCGGATTTTATCCCCACGGGTAACTAAATGCAATCAGCCATCTAAATTCCAAATTTTTTCATTTTCTTCCATAATGCAACCCTGCTAATGCCCAAGTGTTCTGCGGTTTTGCTCTGGTTCCAGTCATTGATTTCCAATACACTTTCCAGCTGTTCCCTGGAAATATTTAGCCTGCCGGATTTTTTGCTTTTAAAAATATCGGAATAATACACAGAAGCAGACAGCTCGTGGTTTTTGTCCTTGGCAGGTAAGGGCGTTTGGGTTTTATGGAAGTCCAGTATTTCGGCAGGAAGGTCACTGGCTTCTATGACATTGCCTTTTACTAAAACATAAGCGTGCTCCATGGCATTTTGAAGTTCCCGGATATTTCCGGGCCAAGGGTAGTCCATCAGGATTTTCATGGCTTCACGACTAAGCCCTTTAATATTTTTTCCCGTCGAATCATTGAGTTTGTCCATAAAGAAGTCGGTAAGCTGGGGGATATCCAGGATGCGATCTCTCAAGGGGGGCATAACAATATTGAAAACATTGAGCCGATAGTAAAGGTCTTCCCGGAAAATATCTTTTTGGATCAACTCCCGGAGGCTTTTGTTGGTGGCCGCAATGATGCGCATATCCACTTTTACCGGCTTGTTGTCACCCACCTTTTCGATGGTTTTTTCCTGGATTACCCGTAAAAGTTTCACTTGCAATGATTGGCTGATCTCACCTATTTCATCCAGAAAAATGGTGCCTCCGTGTGCCAGCTCAAATTTGCCAGTCTTGTCTTTGTATGCCCCGGTAAAAGAGCCTTTTACATGCCCAAAAAGTTCGCTCTCCAAAAGCGTTTCTGAAAAAGCAGCACAGTTAACTTTGATGAGGGGGTTGTTTTTGCGGTCAGATAGCTCATGAATGGCATCGGCCACCAGCTCCTTACCTGTACCACTTTCACCCTGTACCAATACATTTACTTCTGAATCCGCTGCCAGCTGAATCATCCGGTAGATCTCCCTGACTTTTTTGTCCTGGCCAATGATTTTTTTGCGGATCAGGAAATCTCCTTTGCCAAATGTGCCTGGGGAATGGGTTATACAATCCATTTCGTCGGAAATATCTGCAATGTTGCAGATGTACAAATCGTCTTTTTGGGGCCGTTTTAGCTTGTTGACTGAAAAGTATACCAGCTTTTCCTGTCCGTCATTTTTAACAAGCAGGGTTTTGTGAAAAATACGCTTGCTCTCTTCCAGCATGTTGCGCATACAATCTCCCATGTTGAATCGCCGCATATCTGTTGTGTAAAACTGGGCATCTTCCATGTTTTTCAGGCGGGTGTCTTTTCCCAGGTTGAAGATGTTGCTGCAGGCAAAGTCATTTATGTAGTGGATGTTGAGCCTGGCATCAACTACCACGAGACCGCAGGGAAGTGACCTGGCAAGTTTTTCAAAATCTGTAAACATATGCTGCTTTAGGTTAACACTTGGTTAGCAAAGTTAATCATAATTTGTTAACCAAAAGTGTTAACTTATAATTTTATAAGCTTGTTAAGTGGTTATAAATCAGGGCTTGGAGGTTTTTGGCACGACAATGGCTTAGTTAAAGGGCAAATAACAATTCATTTTTTAACCAATCAATAAAAAAAGATTAAAAAGATTAAAGCTATGAAAAAGACAAATATTTATTTCGTATTAGGTGGTTTATTGGCCGGAATAGTCCTAACTTCTTTATTGGCGTATAATGCTGCACCCGGAATGATGCTCAAAGAGGCAGAAAGCAAATATGACTTTGAACAAGCAGTAACCGTATTTGAAGAAACAGCCAAAGATATGGGGTGGAAGATTCCCACGGTTCATGACATGAAAGAAACCATGAGGGTAAATGGCTATACAGTAAACAGCATGAAAGTTTTTGAGCTTTGCCACCCTGATCACGCTTATGAAATACTGAAACTGGATGAAGAGCGAATTGTTTCCAATATGATGCCCTGCCGGGTTTCTATTTATGAGAAATCTGACGGAAACACCTATATCTCCTGGATGAACACCTCCATGATGGGTAATATGATGGGTGGAGTTATAGCCGATGTGATGGGCGTAGCATCTGCTGATAGTGAAACAATGATAGAGTCCATTAAAAAATAAAAAAGAAAAAAACTAAACAAGGATAATCCATTGATAGTTTTTTTGATTGGTGCTTATTTTGGGAAAGAGCCTGTGAATGCAGGCTCTTTTTTTATTTACGGATGAGTAACCATGTATCCTCGTGCTCAGGATAGTTGTTGCGAATATGCATAATGCGGTTGCGGGCTTCATCCTCCAGGTCAAAAGAGTTGACACATACCCTGTGATAACCGGTTTCACTCAGCAGGATAACCGGCTCAAACCCCTTGTTTTTGAGTGTTTCACTGTACCTGTCTGCATTGTCTTCGTTTCTGAAACTCCCGATAATGACAAAATACCCCTGATCATCATGCATGCTTTTGTCTTCATCACGGGCAAAAGTGAAACTTTCTTCCACTGACATGATTTCTGACCTGCCCTCAACCTCCACATCAACTAATTGTTCATGCTGAATGGTTTCTCGTTCAGGAACTTCTCTTTCTTCTTCCACAGACGACATTTTTTGAGATTTGCAACCCATAAATAGGATAAATAAAGGAACAATGATGAAAATCCGGTTGATGTTCATTTTTTAGTGATTTTAGGTTTGTATTTTTTTCTTTATAGCGCGACAAATGCATTGCGAAATTAAGTAAAATTCAGATGAGATGTGTGTTTTTTGTGAGATTTTCCCGAAAATTTCTGGATTTGGCAATCAGTCCGTTGCTGAACCCTGCTAAATCTTGCTATGACCCTCCATCTGAGCTTTAACGACGCTGATTGCCGCCTGCAGGGTCAGAGTAGCAGATTCATTTTTTCCGGTTCCCGGTTTATAAATTTTTCTTCAGGAGTTGCGTTTTTTGTATTGTTGAATAGGGCTTACACGGCGGGATGATACAAAAGTGCACTCCAACAGATAATGAATCCGCCACAACTTAGTTTATCAAAAAAGCAGCTCGACTAACAAATTATTCAGTTTGCAAATCCATTGCTTGCCACATGTCCATAAACATGTCTGCGTATATTAGAATATCCGAGGGGGTGTTGTTAATTCTGTAATCGGAACGTTTGTGGCCCAGCCTGACCATTACTGCATCCATTTCTGGGAAAATGAAAATATACTGCCCAAGGATGCCCCGGAAGTATGGGATTTGCATGCCTTCATGCTGAAGAATCCATGTTTGATACCCATAATAATCGGTAGGCTTTCCATATTTATCCCTGATATGTGAGATGGGGGTGGTAAGTTGCTGAATATATTCGGAAGAAATGATTTGCTTACCCTCCCATAAACCATTATTGAGCACCAGCTGACCCAGGCGGGCAAAATCTCTTGCGGTGCTGTTGAAACAGCAGTAAGCTTTTTCCATACCGTCTTCCTGGTCAAGGCTCCACAATGCATCCTGTTCAGCTCCGATTTTGCTCCATATTTTTTTTGAAGCATAATCAGATATATGCATTCCGGTGGCTTTTCCCAGGATAAAAGCCAGTAGCTGAGTTGTTCCGCTGGTATAATTAAAGACACTACCTGGAGGTGATGAAACACCAATGGGCTTGAGTAGCTTTTTCAGGTCATTGCCATAGTAAGCCTTTGTGGTAATCGAAAATGCTGCCGCATATTCTTCATCCCAGTCGAGCCCCGAAGTCATGGTAAGTAAATCATAGACGGTAACATCGTGTTGGGAAATGGCAAAGCTTGGAATGAAATCCGATATTGGTTGGTGCACATCCTCAATGAAGCCGTCATCGATGGCTGCTCCCACCAGCAGGGCTACAACGGATTTTGCCATGGAAAAGCTACCTGATATCATCTCATCTGTATGTCCATGAAAATACTCCTCGTGAAGAAGTTTTCCGTCTTTGACCAAAATAAGAGCTACAGGGTCGAATTTAAAAAAGCTGTCCTCATGGGTCCGGGGAATTTTCAATTTGCCAAATAAACTATCTTTTCCCCAGGGGATGGGATGGGATGCTTTCAGGGTACGATTGTGAAAAATCGTATAATCATCAATCCCGGGTTTTTGGTATACAAGGGCTGTACGCAAATAAGAAGGCATGAGTAATATGATCAAACCCAGACCAACCAAAACGGCAATGGTTATTTTTAGTGGCTTATTCATGGCAAATACAATTGGTTTGCTTTTATAGAAAAGGGATTATAAAGCGACTGTTTTTCAAGTCTTGTTTTTTGTTTTATTCAACATCAAATATACAACAGGAATCAATAAGAGTGTAACAAATGTTGAGAATAATAATCCCCCAATCATGGTTGTAGCCAGTGGAGACCATATTTCTGAACCAATCCCTTTGCTCAGGGTAAGGGGTGTCATGCCCAGTATGGTGGTGAAAGAGGTCATCAAAACAGGCCTGAGCCTGCTTTTACCAGCTTCAAGAACAGCCTGGTGGATATTGAGTCCTCTTTTGCGCAAGAGATTGGTGTAATCCACCAGTACAATCCCATTGTTTACAACGATGCCCAGCAGCATAATTATCCCCAGGAAAGTGACTACACTTAAGCTCAGCCCTGCTATTACAAAAGCCAGGATTACACCCGTCAGGGAAAAAGGGATGCTGAACAAAATTACAAAGGGGTGTCTTAGCGATTCAAACTGGGATGCCATAACCATAAAGACGAGAATTATGCCAATAATGAACATGATATAAAGGTTTCCGAACGACTCCCTTTGTTCCTTAACCTGGCCTTCGAGGTTTACCATAACACCATCAGGAATATCCATGTTTTGGATGACTTTTGTAACTTGCTGTGCCCCCTGGCCCAACGAAATATCGCGAGGTTCGGCTGAAACATACACCGCGCGCTGCTGGTTCTCTCTCTGGATTTCAAGGGGGCCTGTGCCATGTTCCATGGTAGCTATATGGCTTAAGGGTAACTTTTTGCCTGTTAGGGTGGATAGCATGATGTTGCCAACAGCTTCCTCGCTCTTGCGGTAAGAGGTAGCGTACCTGATATTGATGGGAAGTTTGTTGTCTTCAACATCGTATTCGCCAGCTTGTTGACCATAGATGCTTTGCCTGACCTGTACCGATACCATGGCTGGGTTGAGCCCCACAGCAGTGGCCTTGTTTTTGTCAATGATCAGTTGCAGCTCAGGTTTTCCCCGGTCAATGGTGCTTTCCACGTTCACCAGGAAAGGAAGGCTTTCAAGGGTGTCCAGCAGCTGTGTAGCCATTTTGTTTAAGTCCTTTAAATGGTTGCCACTAATCCTGACTTGCAACGGTTTGATATTGCCCAATACCGCGGCTGATATGAGGCTGCCTCCGCTTACGGTGAAATTTTCTACTTCGGGTATCTCCCTGATACGTTCACGAAGTCTTTCTGCCATTTCTCCTGAAGTGCGCTGACGCTCTTTGGGCAAAACTGTCCGTGCAAAAACCGTGGTAATGTTTTTCCCTTCACGAAAACCCACCGAGCTTAGCAAGCCTTCTTCGCTTTGTCCGGTTAGGGAGTACAGGCTTCTGATTTCGGGGATTTCGTCCCGGAAAATTTCTTCTATGTCCCGGGTTACCCTCAAGGTTTGCTCAGTGCTGGCGCCTGTGCGAGTTTCCACTACAACGCTAAGGTCCCCGGCATCAAACTCGGGGATATAGTCAGTGCCCGTAAACTGAATCATCCAAAGGGTAGTAGCAAAGATAACGATGGCAATTATGACCACCCAGGCTTTGCTGGCCAGGGCAGTGGTAAGTAGTCGTGAATAGTTTTTTTCCAGCTTGCCAAATGCATTTTCACTCCATTGTACAAAACGGTTTTCCTTTTTTGGGTCCTCTTTTGATCGAAGCATCCGTGATGCAAGCATGGGTGTCAGCATCAGGGCGGTGAATAGGGATGCCAGCAGGGTAACGGCGGTTATAACAGCCAGTTGGCGGAACATAATGCCCACTACGCCTTCAAGGAAAACCAGGGGAATGAATACGGCAATGGTTGTGAGTGTGGCCGCAAAGATGGCCAGGCCCATCTCGCGGGTGCCAAAAATAGCTGCCTGTATCGGGTGAACACCTCTTTCTATGTGCCTGGTGATATTTTCCAGCACCACAATAGCGTTGTCAATCACCATGCCTATGGCAATAGCAAGCGACATGAGAGAGAAAATATTCACCGTAAAGCCGGCAATATACATAAAAATGAAGGCCACTATTAATGAAAAGGGGATGGTGAGGATAATGACAATGCTGCTTCGTATCTTTCTCAAAAAGAAAAACACCACCACAACCACAAAAATACCGGCAAATCCAATGGTTGATATCAGGTTGTTCAGGGTGGCCGTCACCATTTCCGAGTTGTCCATCAGCTCGGTGATGATGACATCATCGGGTAGAAGGGGTTTGATCCGTTCCATTTCCTGGCGCACGGCCTCTACCACTTCCATAATGTTGGCCCCTGCTTGTTTCTGCACAAAAATGCCCACTGCAGACTCCCCTGTAACCTGTACGATTTCATTGGGGTCTTTAAACCCTATTTGTACGTCGGCCAAATCCGAGATATGTATGCTTCGTCCCTTCCAGGATGAAACCACCGTGTTTTCAATGTCTTTCAGGCTGCTGAAACGTGCCGGCACGGTAACCGCTAACTCATCGTAACCTGCCTGGATACTCCCTCCGGGGATGGATACATTGGAGGTTTGCAGGGCCTGACTGATTTGAGCAATGCTAAGACCATACCCCTCCAGTGTGCGTGGGTTTACGTTGATTTTAACTTCCTTTTCAGGCTTGCCCATGACCACTAAGGCGCCTACCCCGTCTGCGCTTTTCAGAGCGTTGGCTACCTGGTCGTCTATAATTTGTGCCAACTCGCCCTGGCTTTCTGTGGCGCTAACCCCGTAAATTATTACAGGAAACATATCGCTGCTGATACGCATAACCATGGGTGATGAGGCCTCAGATGGCAGGCTGCGCACAGTAAACTCAAGGAAATCACGCACCGAGCCGCTGGCCTCTTCCAGGTTGGTGTTCCAGTCGAACTGAAGGGTGATGAATGATACGTTCTCTTTGGATTGAGAGTAGATGTCTTTTAGGTTGTTGACTCCGGCCAGCACCTCCTCCAGTGGTTGTGTCACCTGGGTCTCTACCTCGGTGGCCGAGGCCCCTGGGTACAAGGTGACGATGGTCAGGGTGGGGATCTCTATTTCGGGTAGCATATCCCTGGGCAGAAGCTGGTATGCTATGGCTCCAAAAAGTAGCAGAGCGGCAAATATCATGGTTGTGAAAACGGGTCTTCTTACCCCTGTTGCAGCTAACTTCATGGTCTTTTGATTTTTACTTCCATGTTTTCTTCCAATGCACTCATCCCGGCTATCACCACCTGGTCGGATTTGTTTAGTCCTGACACAGCTGCATAACCTTCTGAAAACAACTCCCTGTTTACGGTTTTCTGTTTTGCCTGATTACTTGAATCAACAATCCAGACAAAAAGTTGCTCATCCTCTTCCATAAGTGCATGCCTGGGTATAAAAAGCATTTCCTGGCCCGGAAACTCCAGGTTGATGTTTACATACATGCCCACCATAAGTTTTTGCTCAGAGTTGGGGATGCTGATTTCTGCCGTTATGGTTCGGCTTCCACTTGACACCATGGGTTTGATGCGGTGGATGTTTCCGGTAAAAACTTCTTCCGGGAATGCATCATTTTGTACAGTGATTTTTTCTGCATCGGGTATAAGGGATGCGTACCGTTCGGAAAAGTGAAATTCGGCCAATACCGGATGGTTTTGCATGAGTCTGACCACCCCCGGGGCATGAGATATCCCCGGTTCTGTTCCCGGCATAAAGAAAAAGGTTTCTCCTTCCCTGACCAATATTTCCATGATTGTACCGCTGAAAGGAGCACGAATTTGGGTGTTTTTCTGCATGAGTTGATGCTTGGCTTTGGCGGCTTTATATTGCGCCTCCACATGGTCATACTCCTGGGGTGCTATACTCCCTCTTTCCTTTAATCTTTTTACACGGTTGTAATCATTTTCCCAGCTTTCTTTTTCAACTTGTGCCATGATAGCAGGCTCAGCAGACAGTTGTGCAATCAAATCTCCTTTATTTGCAAAACTGCCTTCATCCAGATAAATTTTTTCCACTTTCCCAGGCACTGAGCTCCCCAGGTTGGCTTCTTTCATGGGCTTGATGGTCCCCGAAAAGGATAATGCCTGCGAATGATGTCGCTTTTCAGGATGCGTTATCCTCACTACAGGGATGCTGCGATCTTGATTTTGTTTGTTGTTGTCCTGACCCGAACATCCGTGCCACATCCACAGTAGAACAATCACCAGGAGCAGGCAAGCCATTTTTTTGTCAATGCCCTTAAACGCATAAGGCCTCAAAACATTTTTGAGGGATCTCTGCCGGGTTTTATTTGGGTTTGTTTTTGGGTTTATTGCAGCTTTCATGGGTACATGATTTTTTATGGTATTGCATGGATGTTTATTTGTCAGCGGCGGCCTTTTCCAGTTCAGAGTGGCGTATCCTCAACTCCGATTTAGCTTCAATTAAGTCGGTGTGGGCTTGCTGCCAGAGGGTTTGTGCCTCCAGCAGGGTGCTGGTGTTAACCATTCCCACTTCAAAATTATCCCGGGTGATGTTCATGTTTTCTTCGGCCTGCTCCAGGGACAACTCGTTTATTTTTAAAGTTTCACGGGCTTCGGTGTAGTTGTAAAAAGCGTTTGTAATGTCCATTTGTATCATTTCAAAGGCGTCTTTCAGGCGGTGTTTTTGCACATTTTTTTCATGACGGGCTGCATTGTGCAGATGTCGCCTCTCGCCCCAGTGATAAACCGGCATGGTTAGGGTAATGCCGGCAACCCAGTCGTGACCGAAGCCTGACTCCAAACCACTGTAGGGGTTGGGGTTCACGGCAAAGTAACCTGCTCCCAGAGCGATGTCAGGGTAGAGGCTGGCTTTGGCCATACGTTGCATAGCTCCGGCAAGTTCTGTCTTGCCTTTTGCAATTTCCAGCTCAGGACGGTTGGATTTGCCCTGCTGCCACAGGTCGGCCAGTACATAATCGGTGACAATTTCTCCGGGTTCTTCCTTTGCCACCAATTCCCCTGTTAGGGGAAGACCCAGTATGCGGTTTAAAGCCATGGTGATCCGTGCAATGCCGTTGAGGGCCATGGATTTTTCCAGCCTTGCTTCATTGAGTTTGATTTGAGCCCGGAGTACATCATTGCGCTGCACGATGCCCTCCTCGTGGTAGTTTTCAAGGTCTGTTACCAGCGACTGGAGCATTTTAATATACTTTTGTGCCAGTTGTTCTTTCTCCTGTAATGTTATCAGTTGCCAGAACAGTGATTCGCACTCTGACAAAAGTTCCGTTTCGGAAAGTTTCTGATGGCTCCTGGCAATGTTTTCCATCTGCCTGGCGGCATGGTATTGGGCCCTGATTTTTCCACCGGTAAAGATGGGCTGCCTTAAATTGAAATGCATCAGAAGGTTGTTTTTTTCCCCCATTTCTGCTTCCGATTGCGGGAGCCAGGCATATTGTTGAAAGACAAAATTGCCATCCGGATCTGTGAGAGGCATGCCATCGGGGCCAAATACCAGGGGAGAAGGGTCGGCAAATATCAGCTCTGCCGGGTTGATGGTTCCCGATTGGAAGTCAATCACGTCAAAGGGTACTATGGGTAAAAAAGCATCCTGCGATAACAGGTTGAAGGGTTTGTTGGTGCGCAGATACTGGGCTGCAAAATCAAAGGAGGGCAAAAAATGTGTAAAAGATGCCTTGCGCATGGATTGTGCAGCAAAGTAGTGTTCCTGCGCTATTCTCAGGTTGCGGTTGTTTTCCAATGCCAGTTCCCTGCAGTCCTGCAGGGTGATTTCTTTTTGTGACATTGCAGAAACAGGGAGTAGTATACATCCTGCAAGGGCCAGCAAATGAATGCTTGCGCAATGTACGATTATTTTCTTTATCAGAGTTAAACCTTCTTTTACCAGCATCTTCTTCAATTTTTGGATAAGGTGTTTAAACATCTAAATTCATCTATAAAAACCAGCCGCTAAGATTTGAAAAGCGATTCGCCCTGGTGAATACCTTCATAAATGATCTCAATGACCTTGTCAAAAAGGTCTTCGGGGCGGGCAGGTATCTCTTGTGCCAACTCCCCGGGTAGATTGCGATTAATCTCCGGATTGATAATGATTTCCATGGCATTGAGCATAAGCAAAACGGCTACTCCTTTATTGATGGATTTTTTGAAGTGCCCTTCCCTTACTCCTTCATCCAGTAACATGGGAAAATAGACCTGCACCATTTCCCGGCGAAACCCGGAAATTTTTTCCCAAACAGGTGGTATGTTTGTTCTCAAATCATCCAGAAAATGCCTGGATAATCCTGATAAGGTTAGTGCCACACAAGTTGTGATGCGTCGCATCTTTTCAGGAAAGTCGACCGTAAGCTTGAGAATGTCCTGCAACTCCTCCCGAAGGTGGAGCAGCTTGTCATCTACCACCTGGTTCAATATTTGTTTCTTGCTTTCAAAGTATTTGTAAAGGGTGCGCTTGCTAACGCCCGCTTTTTTTGCAATTTCATCAGATGTGGTTTTGCTGTATCCAAACACAAAAAACAACTCTTCTGAGGCACGGACAATTCTTTTTTTCATCTGTTTGTAATTTTATCGATGTTGTTATCAGAACGCGGATAACGCGGATTTTGCGGATAATCGCTGATAGAAAAAATTCGTGTGAATCCGTTTGATCCGTGTTCGTAGATCTTCATTTTGTTTTCCAAATAATCATCCTCGTGTGTGTTTAAAGCTTAATCATGGATGTTTCATCTTTAAAAGATTATTTGATTGTGATATTCTTTGCAAATATAAACTAAAAATACTAAACTAGTTTACCTTGTGCAAATTTTAAATTTTGTTTTGATGGTCGTCCCATCTTTATGGGGGGAGGAGCTATCGCCACGTGCGGGTGATGGCATAGCGGATAGGGGTAAATGGAAGGAAACCATAAAAAACAGCGGGCTCTTTTTCCGGAAAGCCCGCTGTTTTGGATAATTGGATGATTGTTAATTGTTAGAATCAGTTTTGACGGATTATTTTCCCCTGTATCACCTTATTGCCCAGGGTAAGGCGATAAAGTAATACTTGTGCCCGGGAGTCACCCGGCATGTATTCCACCTGGTAGCTCTGGTTGGCTTTTACTTGTTTGTTGAGCAGGGTTTTTACCAGTGCCCCGTTGATGTCATATAACTCCAGTATGGCCTGGTTGTCGCTCTCAGGTGTGAACCGGATGTTTACTAACTGCCTG
>SL_3KL_010_SEDDRAFT_10003936_pt1 | contig 13471 bp, 14 predicted proteins | sample SodLakKL_010_SED_2_FD_10381 | JGI IMG/M metagenome (IMG submission 10381)
TCGGCGGCCTTTTTGTAGGCATTCAACAGCACTTCGATCCGGAACACCTGCGGTGTCTGGGCCAGCCAGACGTTGCGGCGGTCCGGAGTCTCGGTGATACGCCCGGATTCATCCACCAGCTTTACCGTGTCCCTGGCCGGTATGGCCAGTATGGCCGCCCCGTCGGATGCCGCCAGCTGCAGCGCTTCTGCGACCGCATCCAGCGGAAAACAGGGACGCACCGCATCGTGCACCATCACCAGCTCCACTCCCGAGCCCTGAAGCGCCTGCAGTCCGTTGCCCACGGAATCCATGCGCTCTTTACCGCCCGGGACCACATCCAGCATCACCTGTCCGGTCCTGCGGGCTGTTTCGATGCATTTGGCGGCGATTCCGTGCACGGTATCCGCCATGTCAGCGGATGAGGGGATGACCAGGTGCCGTACCGCTTCCACCCGGAGGATGCGGGTGATGGTGTGGCCCAGGATGCTCAACGCCCCGATCTGCATCAATTGCTTGGGCTGTCCGGAGTCCATGCGGCTTCCCCGGCCTGCGGACGGTATGATGACACCGGCTGGAGGGATCATCGGTCAGATAACCAGCATGGCGTCGCCGAAGGAGAAGAAGCGGTACTTCTTGTCGACTGCCACCTTGTAGGCGTGCATCAGGAAATTGAAATCGGCGAATGCAGCCGCCAGCATCAGCATGGTGGATTCGGGACGGTGGAAATTTGTGATCAGCCCCTCGGTGATCTTGAAATCGTAGGGCGGATAGATGAACTTGTCCGTCCACCCCATGGCCGCTTTGGCATGACCGCTGGCCATAGTGCTCGTCTCAATGGCGCGAACGGCCGAAATGCCGCAGGCGACCACCTTGTGCTTTTTGGAATTGAGCACTTCGTTGATGGTGCGGGCGGAATCTTCGGAAATGTAGTAATTCTCGGAGTCCATGCGGTGCTTGGTCAGGTCCTCTACCTCCACCTGGCGGAAGGTTCCCCAGCCGATGTGCAGCGTGACCGGTACCATGCGTACGCCCTTGTCTTTAAGCTTGCCGACCAGCTCCTCCGTGAAATGCATACCGGCCGTGGGTGCCGCAACGGCGCCGCGTTCGCGTGCAAAAATGGTCTGATACCGTTCTTTGTCGGCTTGCTCGGGCTTACGCTTGATGTAGGGAGGAAGCGGCATCTCACCGAGCTCGTCCAGCATGGCGTAGAGCTTCTCGTTGGGTTCCTCGGACAGAAACCGGATGGTGCGTCCGCGCGAAGTGGTGTTATCCACCACCTCGGCCACGAGGTCATCGCCGAAATAGAGCTTGTTGCCTATCCGGATCTTGCGGGCGGGCTCCACGAGCACGTCCCAGAGCTTGTTTTCGGGCTGAAGCTCCCTGAGCAGAAACACCTCGATGGAGGCATCGGTCTTCTCTTTCTTTCCTTTGAGCCGGGCGGGAAAAACTTTCGTGTTATTGTAGACCACACAGTCACCCTTGTTGAGATACTTGTGGATATCGGCAAAGGTCTCATGGGTGATCGACTTGTCGGCCCGGTTCAATACCATCAGTTTCGCAGCGTCTCTCGGTTCTACGGGATGGGAAGGGATCCTTATCTTTTCAAATTCGTATCTGAAATCCGTTAATTTCATGTTGGTCATGGCAATTTCGAAAAATGTAATATCATGTTGTAGAACTGCGAAAAGTTTGGTAATATAATACTTTTGGAGGCGTTTCACAAGCCTTTTCTCTCAACCGGAGGTGTGCCAGAGCGGTCGAATGGGGCGGTCTCGAAAACCGTTGTACACTATGTGTACCGGGGGTTCGAATCCCTCCACCTCCGCACATATTATGGGCCGGAAGGTTCGGCGGGATAAAATATTGCCGGGATCAGCAAAATGGCACAAAAAAAAAGTGCATTATCTGTGCATTCTGCTTGACATAATTTGAATGTTTTCGTTACGTTTATAATATAACGTAAAAAAGCAGACCGGCCGGCACCCCATGGCCGGCCATTCCGCCTCAAACAAGACCACTATGAGAATCCATACGATCGTATTTCTTCTTGCCGGGTTGCTGGCTTTGCCGCTTGCGCAGTCACAGGCCCAATTCCGGTCCGATACCGGATCCACGCTTGACCGTACCGGTCCCATCCTTCGCACCAGCGACCAGGACCGTATGTCTTTTCTGGGTCTGCAGAACTTCCAGATGGACCACTCCTACGAAGTGACCATGGGTTCGTTTGGCGGCGACATGTTCAACCGGAACACCTACACGAACACCATGCACATGATGTTCAATGACCGGTTGTACGGACGGGTGGATCTCTCCATGTCCCACTCTCCCTTCGGTTCGGGCTTCATGGGGCAGAATGATCAGACCCAGTTCTATGTCCGGAATGCCGAACTGAATTACAAAGTCAATGAAAGCACCCGCATCCAGCTCCGTTTCCAGCAGATTCCGCAGAGTTACGGCTACGGGTACTATCCCTCCCATCACCGCAGAAATCACATGTATGACCCGTTTCACGCATGGTAATTCACGGAGCACGGCACGCAGTTGAGAACCTTTCCATTCCCATTTGAATGACAGAACAAGAGCGTTCTCACTATCTGTTACATGCCGCACTGGGTTTCCTGAGCATCCTTCTGCTGATACTCATCGTTGCCCTTTTCACACGTATCATCTATCCCCGCATTGTTTCGGAGCGCACGGATGTCAGCCTTCTCCTGAGTGAAGTGATTCAGGTGGAAGTGCGTAACGGATGCGGAATACCCGGACTTGCAAACCGTTTCACCTCCGTCCTGCGCCAGAACGGCTTCGATGTGGTGGAATCGGGGAACTTCGACACTTTTGACGTAACCCGCTCTTTTGTTATCGACCGAAGCGGAAATCTGGACAACGCCCGCAGGGTCGCCCGCGCACTGGGTCTGTCCGACGACCGGATCATCAGGGAGATATCACCTGATTTCTATCTTGACGCTACCATCGTGATCGGATCCGATTACGAATCACTCATCCAATAACACAACCAACTACCCAGACGTAACCTCTTACGCTGCCTATGAACGAAACCCAGACTTCTACCTCACGCACCACCAGAAAAAAGAGAGCTGAATTTGCCCCGCTTGTTTCCCTCATAAACGAAGCCCTGCTTGAAAAAAAAGCAGAAAAAGTGCGCGTACTCGATGTAAGCAAGCTGACCACGCTTACGGACTATTTCATCGTGTGCCAGGGCGGATCGGATACCCAGATCCGCGCGCTCGCCAACAATGTCACCGAAAAGATCAAGGAGCAGACCGGTGAGCACGTATGGCGTAAGGAAGGCCTTGAAAACAAGAAATGGGTCGTCCTGGATTATGTCGATGTGGTCGTTCATATTTTCAACGAGGAGACAAGGGACTTCTACGCACTGGAGAAAATGTGGAATGATGCTGAAATCACGGACATCCAGGATGAAAAAGCATGATATTTGGCCATCTGGGAAGCTGAGCCGTTTCCTCTGGCTGATTTTCCCGGCATTCCTGCTGATGCTGCCATCGGTGCCGGGCCTTTGCATCCTGAGCGCATGTGCATCAGGCGAGCAGAACCGCAGTGATCCTCCGGGCACATCCACCCATCTTCCCGAAAAACCCTCCGGCGACACCGTCCAGTACAGTCCGGTCTATGTGGAGCAGGCCGTCATGGCGTCTGACCCGCCGGATCGCTACCTGCGCATCAGCGGACACCTGCCCACCCCCTGCCATCACCTTGCGCCCCCGGAATTCAGGATGGAGGCGGATACCCTGCACATTACGCTGAAATCCTGGCAAGAACCGGATGTCATGTGCGCACAGGTCCTGGAACCCTTTGTATATTACCTTTCGCTTGCAGCATATGACAAGCCCGTTCCGGCTCTGATCCGCGTGAATGAAGAGCCGGTCTCCCGGTGACTTCTCACGAACCCAAAACTATTATTGCTATGCGTGTACTTGTTACAGAGCCCCAACCCGGCAAGGGGATAGATCTGCTTTCCGCCCGATACGATGTCACTGTTGGCCAGCGCGGCCAGTTTGACAGTGAAGAACGCCTGAAAGAGGTGATCGGCGACTATGACGCCGTGCTCAGCTGCCTGTCCACTCCCGTCACAGAGGATGTGCTCCGTGCCGGCAAGAAACTGCGGATCGTATCCAACTATGCCGTGGGATACAACAATATTGATGTGGAGACCGCGAAGGAACTCGGGATCCTGGTTTCCAACACGCCGGATGTGCTCACCGAAGCGACGGCCGATTGCGCCTTTACGCTGCTGCTGGGTGTCGCCCGGCGCATGCGTGAAGCCGAGGACAGCCTGCGGGCGGGCGAGTTCGACGGCTGGCATCCGTTCGGTTTTCTGGGCAAGGAAATCCACGGTAAAAACGCCGGCATTCTTGGCCTGGGCCGCATTGGCCGCGCCTTTGCCCGGCGCGCCCGCGGATTCGGCATGAACATCCTCTACCACGACACCGCACAGCTTGATGCCGCGGAGGAGAAGAAATACGGAGCAAAATGGGTGGATTCGATCGACGAGCTGGTAAAACAGTCCGACTTCCTGTCGCTGCACTGTCCGCTCACACCCGGGACCCGTCATGCCATCAACAGGGAGCGGCTGGGTATGATGAAACCGGATGCCATCCTGATCAATACGGCGCGCGGTCCTGTGGTCGACGAGGCCGAACTGGCCAAAGCGCTGCATGAAAAACGCATCGGCGGGGCCGGACTCGACGTCTTCGAAGAGGAGCCGAAAGTCCACCCGGACCTGCTCACCGCGCCCAATTGCGTGCTGCTTCCGCATATCGCCAGCGCCACCAACGAGACCAGGGCCCGCATGAGCGCCCTGGCCGCGTCCGCGATCATCTCCCACCTGGAGGGCAAGCCCGACGATGCCATACCCACCCTTGTCTACCGTCGGGAATCATAGCCGGATGACCCCGTCGCCTTCCGTTCAGACGGAATCCCGCACGATCATGAGGCTCGGGCTTCCATTGGTCGGGGCCCAGCTTGCGCAGATCTCAATGAGTTTTGTGGATACGGTGATGGCGGGGAACTACCATCCGGATGACCTGGCGGCGGTGGCTATCGGTTCGAGCTTCTTCATGCCCTTTTTCACGATTTCGATCGGCGTCCTGATGGCGCTGAGCCCGATCATCGCGCAGCTTTACGGGGCAAGGGATCTGCATTCCATCGGCAAGAAGGTGCGCCAGGGCCTCTGGCTGTCAGTGCTTATGGCCGTGCCGGTGATTGTGCTGCTGAACAATCTGGGTCCGGTCATGGACCTGCTGGGCTTCGACGACGAGGTGATCCGGATCACAAGAGGGTACCTTTTTGCGCTCTCCTGGGGCGTGCCGGCGGTTTTCGCCTTTATGGTCCTTCGCTATTTCAATGAGGCGCTGGGAGTTACGCGTCCAGCCCTCTACGTGACGCTGGTCGGACTCGTTTTCAACATCCTGGGCAATTACACGCTCATCTATGGCCGGTTCGGGTTCCCGGAGCTGGGCGCGGTCGGAACGGGATGGGCCACGGCCATCGTGTTCTGGGTGATGTTCCTTGTCCTGCTCGCCTACACCGCCGGCAAGAAGGCATATCGGCGTTTCCAGGTGTTTCGGGGTCTGCGCCTGCCGGAGCGCCAGCACATTGGCGAGATCCTCCGCATCGGCACGCCCATCGGGATCAGCATGGGTATGGAGACCAGCATGTTCGCGATCATGGCCCTGCTCATGGGCACACTCGGCACCACGGTTGTCGCCGCCCACCAGATCGCCATCAACTTCGCCGCCATGACGTTCATGATCCCGCTTGGACTGTCGATGGCCATCACCGTGCGGGTCGGACAGCTTTACGGCCGGCGGCAGCTGCACCACTCCCGGTTTGCCGGGTTCACCGGCATCGGCCTGTGCACCGCCATCATGTGCTGCACGGCGGTGCTCATGATGCTCTTCCCGCACCGGATCGCATCCATCTACACGCAGGATCCGGAAGTTATCTCCATGGCAGCCAGTCTGCTGATCATGGCGGCGATCTTTCAGATATCCGATGGGTTGCAGGTGAGCGGATCCGGTGCGCTTCGCGGTCTCAAGGACACCAAAGTCCCCATGTTCGTCAACCTGACCGCCTACTGGGTCATCGGAATCCCGCTGGGTTACTGGCTCGGGATGGGGCTGGAATGGGGTCCGCGCGGACTCTGGACCGGGCTCATCGCCGGACTTACCATGGCCGCCATCCTGCACAACCTCCGCTTCCATTATATCACGCGGATGTTCGGAAAAGGAGACAGAGCCGGACGATAAACGATTCCCGTGAAAATCCGGTTATGGTTGGCATATATTGTCTTGCAGAAATGCGGGACGCATCCAACCGTGGAGACTCTATTTCTTTTATATGACCGTCTACATTCATCACCTGGAAACATCCGTGCCCGAAACGCATTACGAGCAGCCCTTTGCCTGCGAGCTGATGCAGCGCAACGTCAGTGAGCGTGATGCCGTGAAACGGGTGCTCCGGAGCATCTATCACAATTCCGGTATCCGAAAGCGGCACAGTGTGATCACCGACTTCAGCGGCTCCGCAGATCCGCCTCTTTTCTTCAACGGTGACGGCACCGGCATCGCCCCGCCGGACACTCGCAGGCGCAACGACGTCTACACCCGGGAGGCACGCCGGCATTTCACCGACCTGGGCGAGAAGCTGCTCCGCAACACGCCCGGCATCAGCAAGGAGGATGTCACGCATCTCGTCACCGTCTCCTGCACCGGATTTTTCGCACCCGGACCCGATTATTTTGTTGTTCGCGACCTGGGCCTCCGCAGTACCACCCAGCGTTACCACATCGGTTTCATGGGTTGCTACGCGGCATTCCAGGGACTGAAAATGGCGCACGCCTTCTGCCAGAACGATCCCGATGCCGTCGTGCTGGTCCTGTGCGTGGAACTGTGCACGCTGCACCTTCAGTTCAGCGAAGATACCGACGCCATGATCTCCGCTTCCGTATTTGCCGACGGTGGCTCCGGCGCTCTTGTCAGCGCCCGAACCCCATCCACCCATGGTCCGGCCCCGCTTGAAATGCGCTCCTTCCACAGCGACCTTACCTCCGAAGGCGAGAGCGACATGGCCTGGACCATCGGCAACCATGGTTTTGAAATGCGGCTGTCGACCTACGTGCCCGAGATCATCCGCACCAACATAGGTCCGGCGCTCGACACCATGCTGTCCGGCACCGGCCTCACGCGCAGCGACATCACCCGGTGGGCGGTCCATCCCGGCGGACGCGCTATCCTCGACAAGGTGCAGGAAGCCCTGGAACTGGACGATGAACAGATTGCCGCCTCCCGCACCGTGCTTCGCGAATACGGCAACATGAGCAGTGCCACCATCCTTTTTGTGCTCAAGGAACTGGTGGATGCGTATCGTGCCCCTGAACCGCAAACCGTTTTCGGCATGGCGTTCGGTCCCGGGCTCACCATCGAATCCGGCCTGTTCCGCATTGCGCCGGCACCCGACGAATCCTGAAAATCCCGCTGATTCACGATGACCGACAGACCGTCAAATGCCGCCGCCAATCGAGCAGCTAACATCCGAGCAGCTGACAACCGAGCAGCTGACAACCTTACTGCTGCCAATCCGCCGGATGCACACCGTGCAGCTGAGGAACCGGCTGAGCGCTCCCGGTCCGGCAGTCAGGATGGGCAGGCGCGCTTTCTGTCCACCCGCCGATCGGACCTTGTCGAGTGGATGGACCGGCCCGACTGCGATCCCGTCAAGCTGCACAACACGTACCGCTATTTTCCGGTTATCAACCGGCTGATTTCCCGGTGGAATGCCGTCTACCGCCACTATATCCGTCCGCACCTCCGGAAGGGGCAGCGTTTCACCCTGCTGGATGTCGGTTCCGGCGGCGGCGATATCACGAAGAACATCCACGCGTGGGCGGTCCGGGACGGGTTTCTGCTGGAAGTGACAGGCATCGATCCCGATGGCAGGGCGCTCGAATACGCCCGGGGCGGTACGAGTAAAGGAACTCTTGAGAGCCGGTCGGATCGTGGTGACGGGATGGATCGTGAGGACTGGACGGATACGGAACCGGCAGGCCTGCGTTTTCTGCAGGCGGATACCGGGCATCTGCGCCGGGAAGGAAAGACCTTCGATTTTGTCGTCTGCAACCACGTCCTGCATCACCTTTCCGATGAGGGGATTGCAACGTTTCTGGATGATCTGGCGGCACTGTCCAGCCGGCGGGTGATCTGCAGCGACATCGAACGCTCGGCGATCGGGTATGCCCTTTTCTTGGTCGCCACATGGCCGCTCTTCCCCAACTCGTTCATTCGTGCCGATGGACTCATATCCATCCAGAAAAGTTACCGGCCGGACGAACTCCGGGCCGTTCTGCCTCAGGACTGGCGAGTGGTCCGGCAGTTCCCTTTCCGTCTTCTGGTTTTATATGACAAGGCAGGTTTTGTGTGAGAGTGCAGGTTTTTTGTGACAAGGCAGTGACAGTGAAAGTTTTATCTAACAAGGCTGATTCTATATGACAAGGCTGATTTTATGTGACAAAGAAGATTTGAATAAAAATGTATCTATCTGAAGAGAAAACGTATGACCTGATCATCACGGGAGCCGGGCCGGTGGGTTTGCTGGCCGGGGTCCTGGCACAACAGGCCGGACTGGATGTCCTGTTGCTTGAGCGGAACAGCGAGCCGATCCTGCATTCCCGGTCCATCGGCATCCATCCCCCGTCACTTCGGCTGATGTCGGAAGCGGGCTTGCTGGATCCATTTCTGGAAAAGGGGCTGATCATCCGGCAGGGGCACGCCATGTCCCGTCACCGCGCGCCGCTTGGCACCCTTGACTTCCGTGCGATTTCGCCGCCTTTCAACTACATCCTCACCATACCGCAGTGGATTACGGAGCTGATTTTTTCACAAAAACTGGTTGAACTCAAACCCGGGATCCTGCAGCGGGGCATTACGGTCACGGGCATCGAACAAAGAGAGGATCACTGCGAGGTGGCAGTGAAAGAGGCCCGGAACGGCAGGACCATGGACCTGCGCGCAAAGCTGGTCCTGGGCTGCGACGGGAAACGGAGTACGGTCCGGCAGCTGGCCGGGATCCCTTTCGATGGCGGACCCTATCCGCATCGGTATGCCATGGGCGACTTCAGCGATCAAACCGGCTACGGCACGGATGCGATGATCTTTTTGAGTCCGGCCGGACTCGTGGAGTGTTTTCCGTTGCCAGGCGGCATCCGGCGATGGGTGATGCAGCTTGACCAGGCGGATCCAGAAGAGAAAGCGCCGGCCTTTGCGGAGCAGGTGCAGCAGCGATGCGGTATCGGTCCCGATCCGGAAAGTTGCTCCATGTTTTCCGTTTTTGGTGTGGAGCGCTACCTGGCAGAGCGTTTCTGGAAAGGCAGGGTGGTGCTGGCCGGCGACTCGGCCCATGTTGTCAGTCCGATAGGCGGACAGGGCATGAACCTGGGGTGGATCCACGCCGCAGAGGCGGTTCGCGGCATTGCCTCCGTAATCCGGGAGGGGGTTCCGTTGGACGACGCTTCGCGAAAATATGATCGCAAGGCACGGAGCCGGGCCGAAAAAGTGATCCGTCGGGCTGAGTTCAACATGCTGCTGGGCAATCGCAGCCGGTTTTCAGCCTTGCGCAACCAGGCGGTGCGCCTGCTGCTGGGCACTCCGCTTCGCCGATCGCTGCGCCATCGTTTCACCATGCAGGGACTATAAAAAAAGCCCGCTCATCCGTGGATGGCGGGCCAATGCAAGTAGTAAGGCCTGATGTTCCTTACGTTGGTTAGGGTTGTACGTGCAATAACGGAAAAACAGCCAACGATGTCAACAAGACGATGTCAAAAAAACGATGTCAACCGAGCATTTGCCGGGCCTCGTGATAGCGCCGGGCCACGGCATCCCAGTCGACGACATTCATGAAGGCGCGGACGTAGTCGCCGCGACGATTCTGGTATCTGAGGTAGTAGGCATGTTCCCAGACATCGATCGGCAGCAGCGGCACCGTCACCATCGGCGACAGATTCTGGTGTTTCTCTGCCTGGAACACAAGCAGCCGGTCGCCGAAAGGCTCCCATGCCAGGATGCCCCAGCCGCTTCCCTCCACAGCACCGGAGGCAGCTATGTAGTGCGCCTTGAAGTTTCCGAAACTACCGAAGGAAGAGTTGATGGCCTGTACAAGGTCGGCATCCGACGGCTCCCCGCCGCCATCCGGACTCATGACATCCCAGAAAACAGCATGCAGGAAGTGACCCGCACCGTGGAATCCCACCTCCTTCGACCAATGCTTGACCAGTGCAAAATCGTCGTTCTCACGTGCTTCCTTCAATTTGGCCAGCGCGTTGTTGAGTCCGTTCACGTAACCCTGATGATGGATGCTGTGATGGAGCTCCATCGTCTGTGCGTCGATGTGCGGCTCCAGGGCATCGTAGGAGTAGGCGAGCTGAGGTAGCTTGTACTCTTCCGGATGATTCCCTGCAAGGGATGTCAGACCGGCCGATGCGGCCATATCAGACAGGTTTTTCGAGGAGGCGGCTGATGCGGAAGCCAGGGACGACCCCATCCCGACCGTTCCGAGGAAAGCAAATCCGCCCATCGTGGATCTCAGATAATCTCGTCGATTCATAACATCTGGATTTTATTGTGGTTTTTTGTAGCAGTACTCTTTTGTAACACCGAAACAAATAAAAAGGTTGGGGAAAACCGGTGGACAGGGGGTCATTAAAAAAGGTTGGAATAAATCGGTGGACAGGGAGTCATTCCAGAATGGACGCGGCCACCACATTGGCCACTTTGGCGCGCAGATCCACCACGCTGGTCGTGTCGTCCGGATAGACGCGGTTGGTGAGCAGGATCACCGCGGTGCGGGTGTCGGGATCCAGTACCATGGACGTGCCGGTGTATCCGGTATGGCCGAAGGTGTTCCTTCCGAAGAGATCCCCCTGGTTGGATGCGAACGAGGAGGCCAGGTCCCAACCGAGTGCCCGGCCGAACGATTCGAATCCTGCCGGAGCTGTTGTCATGGCGCGGACGGTTGCCGGGGACAGGATCCGTTTGCCGTTGATGGCGCCATCATTCAGCATCATCGCGGCAAAAACGGCGAGGTCGCCGGCCGTGGAAAAGAGTCCGGCATTGCCCGAGATGCCGCCCATCACTTCACGTGCCAGCGGATCGTGTACGATGCCGGCAATGACCCCTTCCCGTCTGTTGTAGACGGTGGGTGCGATGCGGTCCAGGATTTCAAGGTCTGCCGGTTCACCGATGGGCAGGAAAAACGTCTCTTCCATTCCGAGCGGAGCGTAAAGCTGGTCGCGGGTCCATGAGTGCATGTCGGTTCCGGTGACGGCTTCCACCACCTGTTGCAGGGTGATGAAACTCGGGCAGCTGTAGGTCATTGCGGCGCCCGGGGCGGTGCGGTCGGGAAGCGCGCACAGGTGGGCCATCAGGTTGTCCCCGGCTTCGTCGCCGAAGGCTCTTTTCAGCTCGCGTACCGGGGCATAGGAAGGCAGTCCGGCCGTATGGGTCAGAAGGTGGATGATACGGGGCTGGTCGCGCAGCGGCAGGTCCTCTCCACCAAACCGGGCAAATTCGGGTACGAATTTGGATATCGGATCGGTGAGCCGGATACGTCCGTCCTCCACCAGTTTCATCACGGCAGTGGCTGTGGCAAGGGGTTTGGTGAGTGAAGCCAGATCGAAGATGGTGCTGGTCTGCATATCCTGCAGTTCGGGCACACGCCGGGTCCATCCCCAGGCATTTTCATAGACGATGACGCTGTCGCGCACCACTACGAGCACGGCGCCCGGGGTCAGTTCGGACCTGATGGCATCGAGGATGAGCGAATCGACCCGCATGAGCTGGTGGCGGTCCATTCCCATCTCTTCCGGCGATGCATAGGTGAGGGGTTGCGCCGATACCTTTCCGGGCAACATGGCGTGGCCGTGCAGGAGGCCGGCGGTCACCGCCAGCAGGAAGATCACATATCCGTGTTTCATGTGTTAATATTTTTTGATTCAATAGGTCACATAGAATGTCCATGACGATTATAATCATGCTCCTGCGTGTCGGATTTCGGTCATGGCCATTTCATTCTGATAATTGTTCCATTATATACAAATAGACACAAAAAAGGGCGCATTAACGAGTAATACGCCCTTTTATCATGTCCCTGCAAGCACGTTCACCCGAGGGGGAAGGTGCAGTTGTAATATGGGTGAACCTGAAATGAAATGCAAAAAAAATATCTTGCGCAAAGCGCTTTTCCATGACGTATTCCCCGCGTGCAGACATCTTGTGAAACAGCATGTGCATCAGGGTTTGCATCAGGGTTTGCGATGGATACACGCAACGGCATGTTGCAGGCACACAGGGGGAATTTCAGGGTGATTCCTTATTTGCAAGAGTTGCAATAATATTTTATCTTTCCAGACTTGTCATAAAACATGTTTTATTTAGTGATTCCAAAAATTATATCACCGTGAAAACCGAGAGCTTCAAAACATATTCGGCCAAACCTGCTGACGTCCGGAAGAAATGGCTGGTAGTGGATGCAGAAGGCCAGCCTCTGGGTCGTCTTGGGAGCAAAATTGCTTCCATTCTCCGGGGCAAGCACAAACCCGAGTTCACTCCCCACATTGATACGGGCGACAATGTCATTGTGATCAATGCGGAAAAAGTGAGTCTGTCCGGAAAGAAAATGCAGGAAAAGCTGTATTTCCGCCACTCCGGATATCCGGGAGGAACGACGTTCACCACTCCGGAGCAGATGCTGAAAAAAGATCCTACTTTTCTTGTTCGCAATGCCATCAAGGGCATGCTTCCAAAAAACCGGCTCGGCCGAAAAATCTTAACCAACCTGCGTGTTTTTGCCGGACCGGAGCACACCCTGGTCGCGCAGAAACCTGAAAAAATCGAACTCTGAACATGGCTAATCAATCTTTTATCGGCCGCAGAAAAACTTCGACTGCACGCGTATACGTCCAGCCTGGCAAAGGGGAGATCCTGGTTAACAACAAACCGTTCGAGACCTATTTTGTGCTGCCATCGCAGCAGATTGCCGTCAACCTGCCGTTCAAGGTCACCGAAACCACCGGCAAGTACGATGTCAAGGTCACGGTCCGCGGAGGCGGCGTTACCGGACAGGCTGATGCCGTGCAACTGGGTATCGCCCGGGCGTTGAACACATTTGAGCCGGAAACGCACAACGTACTGAAGACCAACGACCTGCTTACCCGGGACGACAGGATGGTCGAACGTAAAAAATACGGCCAGCCGAAGGCACGGAAGAAGTTCCAGTTCTCCAAGCGCTGATTTTCACCTTACCGAAATCATTATCACACATATGCAGCGACTCATGGCTGGGTGTCCGGGATCCCGTACGGGTGATCGGATTTGTCCATGAGGTTGACCTGCATAGTGGACAAACCTCAACATACAACTCCTACGATCATGGCAAAAGCAGCCTCTGTCGAAGAGCTTCT
>SL_3KL_010_SEDDRAFT_10003937_pt1 | contig 13469 bp, 11 predicted proteins | sample SodLakKL_010_SED_2_FD_10381 | JGI IMG/M metagenome (IMG submission 10381)
GTTGGCGTACATTCGACGCAATTCGAGATTCGTGATCCTCAATACGCACTGTTCGAGCCGGTCCTGCGCCTCGCGTCGGAGACCCTGGATGCGGAGCTGGCAAAGCACCCGCGTGATTTCGTCAAGATTGCCGGAATTTGCGGGGAGACTCCCCAGGCGGTCGGGGAGGCCGAACTGGCGGGCGGTCTCGGATATCACGCGGGACTGCTAAGCCTCACAGCGGTGAAGGAGTGCACCCTGCACGAGATTCTGGAACACTGCAGGAGGGTTGCGGCAATCCTGCCCGTGGTCGGATTCTATCTGCAGCCGGCAGTGGGCGGGCGGGTCTTCCCCTATGCGTTCTGGCGCGATTTTATGGAAATCGAGAATGTCGTCGCGGTGAAGATGGCGCCCTTCAATCGATACTTCACCCAGGACGTTGTCCGTGCGGCCATCGAAACCGGCCGCGACGACGTCGCCCTGTATACCGGGAACGACGACAATATTATCGCGGATCTCCTGACGCCGTTCCGGTTCAAGGGGCCGGGCGGGTGGAAGACGCGCACCGTTGTCGGCGGGCTGCTCGGACAGTGGGGCGTCTGGACACAACGGGCGGTGCTGCTGCTTGAGGAGATCAAAGAGGCCCGGCTGCAACCGGAGATTGCCGCCTCGTGGCTGACGCGCAACGCTGCGCTCACGGATATCAATGCCGCGGTTTTCGATGTTGCGAACCGGTTTACCGGGTGCATCCCCGGAATTCACGAGGTTCTTCGTCGCCAGGGACTGCTGCCCGGAACATGGTGCCTGAACCCCGATGAAACGCTATCTCCGGGGCAGGTCGACGAAATCGACCGTGTTTCCGAAGCGTACCCCGAGTTTGTCGACGACGATTTCGTTGCCGAACACCGTGACGCCTGGCTCAAGGGATGAGGCGGGGACAATCCGGTAGTGCGTTGATATGAGGATGGTTCGGGGCGTTTGCCATTGCGTTTCAGCGAGCGGGTTGTCAACATCGCCAGCAATGGATTGGAATTAGCAGGCTGTGTAACCTCCTCGCCGTGGAAGAGCTACTAAAGTCCAAGGATTTCTGGATCTGGTTGATCGGGATATTGGTTATGATCAGCGTTCTGCGCGCGCTGTACGAGTTCAATAAGCATATTCTTGTGGTTGTAATTCTTCTCGGAGCGGTATTGACTGTGTTGTACATGGAGCCTGCATGGCTGACCGACCTCTGGAGCAATATGTATTGAGCGTGTTGATCAACCCGCATGAGATCATGATTTCAAACTGCTGAGATGTTGCGATTCGCCGAAGAGATCTTGCTGCTCGCACTGGACGATGCGACGGGGAAGTTGTTGCCCCTGCCTGATCGAGCGTTGGACTTTGCATTGGCCGGCTCCGTTCTGGCTGAGCTCACGTTTCAGGGACGGATTACGACGGATCCCAAGCACGTTATGATTGTGGACTCGAGTCCAACGGGGGATCCCGTCCTCGACGAGGTCGTTCAAAACCTTCCCGAGTCGGATCAGGAACGCACCCTGCACAACTGCCTCACACGGGTTGCGGCGCAGGGACATCGGTTGCGCGACCGAACCTTGCAGGGGCTCATGAACAAGGGTATCCTGAAATGTGAGGACGACCGATTTCTATGGGTATTCCATCTGCGGCGTTACCCGGTGGTCGATGACCGGGAGGAGAAGGAGGTGCGCAGGCGGATCCGTGATGTGGTCCTGAAGGAGGAAAAGCCCGGTCCGCGCGATGTGGTCCTGATCGCTCTGATGAACGTATGCCAGCTCTCCTATACGGTGTTCACGGAGGAGGAGTTGGAGCGCGTCGGCGATCGGATTCAGACTGTGGCGAGCATGGACTTTATCGGGCAGGCCATGACCAATGCGATTGACCGCATTCAGCGGGCGATTCTGGAGATTCGGGCCTACTCGGGAATCTGAGCTATTCCGGGATTGCCGGATCACGAATCAGGCTTACGGTGGCGATATGCCGGTGTTGAAGCCTGATCAGTTTCCGTTCCGGACGGAACTCGCGGTTCGCGATTACGAGTGCGACATGGAGGGGATCGTGAACAACGCGGTCTATCAGAATTACCTCGAGCATGCGCGCCATCTTTATCTTCGTTCGCGCGGGGTCGATTTTGCATCGCTGATCCGGGAGGGCGTGCACCTGGTGGTGGTCCGGGCCGAGCTGGATTACCTGTCGCCGTTGCGCAGCGGTGATGGATTTCTCGTGGGCGTCCGCGTGGAGCGGCTGACGAAGCTTCGAGGGGTGTTCCACCAGGCTGTTTTCCGCAAACCCGAGTTCGTTCCGGTATTGCGCTCGCAAATCGTCGGGGCATCGCTGAATGCGGAGGGACGCCCGGCCCCATGCTCCGCCTTGGATGAGATATTCCCGGATTCCCAGTTCGGGCACGGTGTTTGAAGCTTTCGCTTTCCGTTTGATCTGATATATCGAAGGGCTCATGCGGATATACCGACACGCTGCGTGGGTGCTCATCCCTGTCCTCCTTCTCGGCGGCTTTGCCGCCTGGCTCTTTTACCCGATGGTCGACGGCGATCAGGACGCGGATTCCGTGTGGCGAATCGCCGAGCGGAGTGCCGACGATGATTGGGCGGACTTCGACCTTTTCCCGTCGGACCGGGACCATCTCCCTCCAAGCCGGCGCATTCCGGCCCGCAATGTTATGCCCGCCGACGCGCCGGAGGGCGCCGTTCCCGATGAACTGCTCCTTCGGTTTCGAACGCGGGAAGAACTGGACCTGTTTCTGAGCGAAGCGAATCGCCTGGGTACCCCGGTGCTGGGGAGCAGCACGGTGTTGCGAACGGTGCGCGTGCAACGCAGCGAGCTGGAGAGCGAGGATCGATTGCGCGCGCTGGCCGACGATGCGGCCGTCGAGCATAACTACTACGCCTACACACCGGACTTGCCTCCCGCTCCGACGATCGGGAACCATCGTCCCTTCGGGAGGGCGGCGGCGGGAGCGATGGGATTTCCCGAGGCGCGCGATCACTGGGGACGGGGAGTCCGCGTCGCCCTGCTGGATACCATGGTTGCTGTGGATCATCCCGCGTTCGCGGGGAAGGCGCTTCGCCAGTTCGATCTCATCGGAACCGCAGCAACGGATTCTCCCTATCGCGGGCACGGCACCGCGGTAGCTTCCATTCTGGGAGGAGACAGCTCCTACGGTCCGGCGCTCGCTCCGGCCGCGGAGATGTTGCATTTCCGGGTCCTTGACGACGACGGGATCGGCGAAACATTCACGATCGCCAATGGAATCATTGAGGCGGTGGAGCAGGGCGCGCGCGTGATCAGTCTAAGCCTGGGAAGCCACCACGACAGCGGTGTCCTGCGCGATGCCGTGCGTTACGCCGCCGATCGCGGCGTCGCGCTGGTGGCGTCGGCGGGAAACCACGGGCTCGAGGACGGGATATTCTACCCCGCTCGCTACGAGGAGGTGGTCTCCGTGGGAGCGGTTGATGCCGACCGGATTCGCCCGGCGTTCTCGAACCAGGGACCCCAGGCGGATATCGCGGCGGCCGGGGTGGGGGTGCGATCGGCTTCGATTGGCGGGTCGGATGAGGCTGTTGCGTTCAGCGGCACCTCGGCTTCCGCTCCGTTTGTCGCCGGCGCGATCGCCGGACTGCTCTCGGAGTACCCGGAACTGGATCCCGCCCGAGCGGTTGCATTGCTCCGGGAGCACGCGGACGATGCTGGACGACCCGGGCCCGACAGCGAGTACGGCCACGGCATTCTCAATGTACAGCGGGTCCTCGAGCGGGATATCCCGGGAATAAGGGATGCGGCTATCGCGGGAGTATGGGTCGATCCGCAATCGAACGCTTCAACCACGGGCGGGGGGACCGGAACCACGCTCACGGTGAGTGTTCAGAACCGCGGCACGGAATCCCTGTCCGGGGTTTCTTTGACGGTGCACTTCTCGGACGGATCCGGAGGTCGGTTTGATATGGGGAGCATGGAGCCGCGCGAGGTGCTCAGCAGGCAGGTTGAACTGCCGCCGGAGTTTGGGGCGGAGGGTCGAGCCATCATGGATGCGTGGGTCGAGATTGCGGACGAGCCGGATTCCCGCCCGGAGAACAACCTGAAGCGCCTGATCCTCGAGCGGGTATCCGACGCCGACGCCGGCGACGGGTGAGATGAAATGGCGATCAACCGAGGTAAGCGAGAAGGCCGTCGCTGTCGAGAATCGTGATACGCGGGCCCTCCACGGTGATGAGGCCCTCGTCCCGGAACTTGGCCAGGGTGCGGCTCAAGGTTTCACTGGTGACTCCCAATTGGCTCGCCAGAACCCTCTTGCTCGTGTCGAGGCGCACCTCGAAGCGACCGGAGGGTTGCGAAGGCGGCCGCTGGCGGGTGAGCCAGTGGGAGAGGCGCGCTTCGATCTGCTTGAACTTCAGATCCTCGATAAGCTGGACCAGGTACTTCAGATGAAAGCTCATCGAGGTGAGCATGCGCAGCACGAGGTCGGGTTGACTTTCGATCAAACTGCGAAACTCCCGCTTCTGTATCAGCAGTATCTGTGAGGGCTCCAGTGCGACGGCGTCGGCCGGGTACGTATCAATGGTCGTCAGTGTCACTTCCGCGAAGGACTCCGGCGCGCGAAAGACGCAGAGGACCTGCTCCTTGCCGTCCGGCGTCACCCGGTGCACGTTCACAGAGCCGGATTTGATGACGTAGAATCCGGCGGCTCGTTCGCCTTCCCGGAAGAGGTAGTCACCCTTCTGGTATGATTTTAACACACAGGTATATGCGACTTTCCGGATGGCACCGTCGTCCAGATCGGCGAACAACCTGCACTGCCGCAGGGCTTCGACAATCGCTGCTTGACGGTATTCCTCTGTTGCGGATGGACTGAGTGACATAATATGCAGGTCCGCGATATACGACGCCGGGGTTGGCCCCTGTGTTTAATCGTCAAGAATCGCGGTACCCCGGTTGGATTGTGAACGAGACCAGAATTCCGCGGTCGCGACAAACCTTTTTGAACGGAATTGATGTGCGTCAAGGAAGGCGCCGTCCCATTTCTGTATGCTGCCGGCATGGCTGCAATACGCTACGAGAAACTCGATGTGTGCCCGATGCTGGCGGAGGGACGCAGTCCCATGGACGCCATCATGCAGCGAGCCGCCGGACTCAAAGCCGGAGTCGGACTTCACCTGATCACTCCGTTCGAACCGGTCCCGTTGTATCCCGTGCTCGGTGAACGTGGATTCGTGCATGAAGCGCGTCGGCGCCCGGACGGCGGCTGGGAGGTGTGGTTCCACCCGTCAGGCTAGCGAATAAACGAAGGCGGATCCACTCTTCGCCCTCCGCGTCTGCGGCGTTCGGGAGACGGCGTCAGGAGACGCACCATAGGCGCAAAGGCGCTCCTCGTGCCTCACTAAACTTACACGCTGCGCGGCGTACGAGCCGATGCGTTGCATTCGGACCGAACGTTACAAATTGATACGCCATTTCGACCCGGATCGCCTGCGTCCGGTTTTGGCTAACGTGGATGCCGGGCCGGAGAAGGCGCGGCTCCTGGAAGCCGGGTGGCAGAACCTGGCCCGAGCGCCCGTGGAGTTGTACGACCTCGCAGTCGATCCCTTTGAGACGCGCAACCGGGCGGACGATGGCGGATTGGCCGGCACGCGGCAGGAGCTTGAATCCCGTCTCAAATCCTGGATGCGCGAGACCGGGGATCCGCTGCTCGAACACGCACCGCGCGTTCCGGCGCCGGTTGGCGCGATAGTGAACTCCCTGGAGGCGGTCAACCCGGACAAGACCACCCTGGAGTGAGACAGGGCGGAAATCTCCAGGTGGCGGGTGAGCTGGTTCCCCTCAAACCCTGAAAGTGGTCGAGGCGTAAGCGGAGGAGTTGCGTGAGCCGCATTGGGAAAGGCTCTTACAGCAAGGGCTCGCCACTTTGGGAAAGTCGGGATCGCATCTTCTTAGCGCCCGCAAAGGCAGCGACTGGAAAGTGGCGCTGGCCCGGTATTTGCGTGAAAGCAGTCTGGCTCCAAATGGTTGGTTGGCCGCCAGACTCAACATGGGGACTGCGAAATCCGTCAGCAGCCGTGTAAGTTCGCATCGGGGCGCAAGTCATGCACGGGATAGGATATGGGAAAAACTCAAAATGTTAGCATGCGTGGACCCTTTTATGGCCGCGTAGGACCGGCTTTTGATTACACCCTACGGGACTGGACCGCTACTTGGCGTCCTCTTTGTCGCGTTGCTCATTGCGGGCGGCAACGGTCTGCGCCGGCAGTTCCGTGGCGCGCAGTTCGATCCAATCGGCGAGGATTCGGATGCTTTCGCGGAGGGGAATGTCGAGGCGGGGAGCGTTTCGGAGCACGGAGGGATCGTATTCGATCATACGGGTGAAAAACGACGGGAGCAGGTCGTCAACGGACGCATCGCCGAGATGCTCGTTCAGATGATCTGCGAGGATCCGCTCGGGACGGAATTCGGAGATCCGGTCCGCGCGGTCCAAGGTGGTAAGCGCTGCCTCCAAAGCTTCTTGGGGGATGTCGACGCCCAGGGATTCGTTGAGGTGTTCTGTGAAGTCGGGGAGATTCCGCAGGGCGCGCTCGTAGTCGAGGCGGACCACCTGAATCTCCTCAACGGGAGCGTCCGCCGAGGGCTGATAATAGAAGATGCGCTGGTAGTACTCGTTGATTTTGGAACGGCCGTCGGGAAGGGGGGACTCGAGGAGTTTCTCCTGATGCTGGTTTCGCATCTTGGCTGTCAAGTCCAGGAGCACCTCTTCCTGGTCCCACCTGAGCTCGAGCCGAAGGCGGTCGCGTTCCGACTCGTGTTGGTCGCGGAACGCGTTGTCCTTTTCTCGCTGTGCCTGGCGTTTTTCAATATTTAACGAATACTCCTTGCGCTCCTGGCGTTCGCGAAACCACTCGATCTGGCGTTGGAGGAGGGCGAACTCTTCGAGTTCCTCCCGGCGCTGTTCGGTGCGTTCGCGCAGTTTCTCGACCAGTTTGTCGGTGTAGAGGGAACCGTCCGGCAGCAGCGAGTCTGAGAAATCCCAATCTGCCGGGCTGATTTTGTCCCACTCCATCACGTTCGGTAGATCGGCTTCACCGATCGGCAGGAATTCATTGACCGATGGAATGACGATGTCCGAGGGCACACCGCGCTTCTGCGTGGAGGATCCGTCGGGGAGATAGAATTTCTGAACCGTGACCTTCACGGTGCCGAGCCGCTTGTCGCGATTGAGGAATCCGCGTATGCTCCGATTCAGATCCCATGGGGCCTGGACGGTTCCCTTCCCGTGGGTGGAGGAATCTCCGATGATGATCGCGCGTTGGTGGGCGCGGAGCGCTCCGGCGACGATCTCGCTGGCGGATGCCGAGTTTCTCGAAGTCAGCACGACGAGCGGGCCCTCATAGGCCAGCCGGCCGTCCCTGTCCCAATCGGTGCGAACCTGACCGGAAGTATCGCGGACCATCACGACCGGTCCCTCGGGGATGAAGAGCCCGGTCAGGTTGATTGCTTCTGAGAGCAGGCCCCCTCCGTTGCGTCGCAGGTCGAGGACGATCCCTTCCACTCCCCGTGATTCGAGCTCATCGATGAGTTCTTTGACATCCTCGGTGGTGCTGGAGTCGCCTCCGCCGTCCATGCCGGCGCCGTAGAATGAGGGGAGCTCGATCACTCCGAAGGGCATGGTGTGCTCCTCGCCTTTGGGCAGCTCGATGATGCGCGCCCTGGCGAGGTTCTCGGTTAGTTTGATTTCGTCGCGAATGAGGGACACCACCTTGCGCGCGGAAGGATCGGCGGCCTGGGCGGGTATGATGGTAAGCCGGACTTCGGTGCCCTTTTCACCACGAATCATCCGAACGACCCGGCGCAGCTTCATATCCACGACGTCGACCGGTTCCTCCGAGCCCTGAGCGACCTCAATGATGCGGTCGCCGGGATGAATCTGGCCGCTCATCTCCGCCGGGCCGCCGGCGATGAGCTCCTGAACCACGCAGTACCCGTCTTCGTCGCGCAGGACGGCCCCGATCCCGACGAGGGACTGGCTGATGGCGATGTTGAACTCGTCCGCCGCCTCCTCGGAAAAGAAGGTGGAGTGGGGGTCGTAGAGATTGGTGAGGCTGGTCAGGAAGGTCTCCTGCACGTTGTGCGGTTCGATCTCTTCGATAAATCGGAGCGTCCGGGTATAGCGGCGTTCAATCTTCTCTTTCGCGGTCTCCAGGCTGTCTCCAGCAAGTTTCTCCTGGAGCAATTCAAAGGTGATACGTCGATCCCACAGGTCGTCCGCTTCTGCCGGATCGGCCGGTCGTTCCATCTCCGAGCGATCCGGTTTGAACGTGCGGTCGGTTGTGAAATTAAAATCCCCTTCCAGGCGTTCGAAGATCCAGTTGATGCGTTCGCGCGCCCGGTTTTTGTAGACATCGAAAATCTCGAATGCCGGGTATAGTTCACCTTTGCTGAGGTAAACCGGCTTTAGCGTGTCGGCGAAGCGCAGGATTGCCTCCTCCTTGTCGGATTGCAGGAGGAAAAGGCGTGCATGGTCGAGTTCATCCATGTAACTGGCGATCAGCTCGGATGCGTCGATGTCCTGAAACGACATGCGACTGTAGTGATTTTGCTCGATGAACTCGATGGCGAGCTGTGTCTCGAGCGCCATGCGCCGGATATCCTCCCGGGAGAGCGCGGTGCGCTCGGCGCTTGCCAGCAGGGGAGCGACGCAGAGTAATGCGACGGTGAACCAGGAAAGGGTCGTTTTCATGTTAGGATGCGGGCGTATCGGGGAGTGAATTCGGGTTGCAGAGGGTGTTGTGGGAGATTGAAGCAAACACGGTACTCGTTTTTTCGTGAATTGCGAATGCTAATTATCGGCATCAGCGAGGGGGCTGATCCGCTCGAGGCACGCGTGACACCGGCGCATGCCTGACTTATGGTGTTCCCAGAACGCCTCATAGTCTGGGAAATCGAGCCATTTGGCGATGCAGACGTGCTCGTCGGGATCCGTGCCGATCTCGGTCACCGGCCGGTTGCGGTCGCGCCGGAGGTATTGTTCGAGCGTGCGTAGAAAGTCGTATTGGGTTCGCACGGTGTCATGATCCGTCTCGTTGAGAATCTCCGTCTCGCAGAGGCGCCGCAACGCTTTGCGCGTATTGGGTTCGCGGATTCCCGGGTGCTCGGCACCGTGCAGGAGTTGTTGCGTCTGGACGAAGAACTCGATGTCAATAATGCCTCCGGGACCGGCCTTGAAGGCTCGTTCCGGCGGAGTTACGTTGACTTTTTCCTGAGCAATGCGGCGGCGCATACGGTCGATTTCGGGAAGCGCGTCACGGGCGAGCGGACGCGAGTAGATGATCTCGTTGCGCAATTCGACAAAGGAATGGGAGCATTGTTCATTTCCGCCGACCACGCGCGCTCGGGTCAGCAACTGCTTCTCCCAGGTCTGGGCCGAGGTTCGGTGGTAGGCGTGGAACGCCCTGATGGTGACGGCGAGGGGTCCGTCGTTACCATGGGGACGGAGCCTCAGGTCGACCTCGAATGTCCGGCCTTCCGGCTGCTTGTGGCCGAGCAGGGCAAGAAAGCGGCGGATCTTCGGAACGGTTCGATGGGACTGGGCATCCTCCGAGGCGAGGATCAGCAGATCCAGGTCCGACCCGAAGACGATCTCGGCGCCGCCGTACTTGCCGAGGGCGATGGCGGCGAGTTCGCCTTCGGGATCGACTCGTTCCATGACGTGGAGAAGGGCGGCATCGGCCAGGTCGGTGAGACTCGATTCAATTTCCGCCGGGTCGTCCGAGGCGAGCACGCCGACGATGGCGACGCGTACCTGTTCCGCTCGAACATAGAGCCAGAGGAAACGGGCCAGTTCATCGTCCCGATCCTGCGGCAACCGGGCGATCTCATCGCGGATCACGGCGATCGGTTTGGCCTTGCGCAAGCCGGTCAGGAAGATTTCCTCCATGATCTCGGGGTGACGACTGAGGAGTTCGTGGATAAACCGGCTGCGATCGAAGAGTAGGCAGAGAGCCTTGAAAAAATTCGGTTGGTGGGCGCACATTTTCAGGAACTGCTTGCGGGCCCCGTAGCGCTCTGCGAAGTGGTTCAGGCGTTCGAGGGTGTTCATCGGATGCGCGAGGGGCGGGAGCACCGAGTTGAACTGATCGGCGATCTCAAGGAAGAGGATGACGTGCTCGCGGGTCAGCAGGTTGTGCATTGAGCCGCCGAGGATAAGGTGCCGGAGGCGCTGTTCGACCGGTTCGAGCGGTCCCCAGAACCACGTGCGCAACTGCTCCTTCACCGCCTGCGAAGGTGGCTTGCCCGAGAAGAAAAGCGTCCAATCCTGAACCATGCGGTCGTGGCCTTCTGACTGGAAGAAGTCGGCATATTGGCGATTAATGCGGTCGCGGATGCGTTTGAGTTTGCCGGAAAATTCGTCCGGGTCGGCAAATCCGAGGTTAGCCGCGAGCGTATCGCACTCGACCGGAAGGGTGTGGGTCTGCTTTTCCTCACGCATCTGGAGCCGGTGTTCCACGGTGCGCAGAAAGAGATAGTCGGTCCTGGCGCGTTCGGCCTGGTCCGGATCGAGTAACTCATACCTTTCCAGGGCCTGAATCGCGTCCAGCGTCGAAGGGGTCTGCAGGAACGGATTACGGCCACAGTGGGCGATCTGCAAAGCCTGGATATAGAACTCCAACTCGCGTATTCCACCGTATCCGGTCTTGATGTTGCGTTCGAGGTCCCCGTCGCCGAGCACCTCCTTCTCGATCCGGAGTTTGAGGCCGACGATTTCCTCCAGAAGCGACGGGGGAGGGGGTGTCGGATGGCGGAAGCTGTTGACGGTTTCGAAAAACTCATCGCCAAGCTCAATGCTCCCCGCAACAGAACGCGCTTTCATCAGGGCGAGGCGTTCCCAGGTCTGCCCGGCGGCAGCGTAGTAGCTCTCCATCGCCGAGAGCGCCCGAACAATCGGTCCGCTGTCGCCTTCCGGCCGGAGGCGAAGGTCGACATGATAGAGGAATCCTTCGTCGCTGTTGCTCTGGAGGCGGTTTGTGATATCCCGGCAGACCCGGCCGTAGAACTCGTCGTTGCTGACCGATCCCCCGCGTTCCTGCTTGCGGCAGGAGCCCTGTCCCTGATAAAGGTAGACTAGGTCCAGGTCGGAGCAGAAGTTCAACTCGCCTCCCCCCAGTTTTCCGAGTCCGATGACGCAGAAGCGCGCCGGGCGGTCGTAGTTCTCATCCCAGGGCTGGCCGAGTTTTCCGGTCCAGTGGGCGAGGACCCGATCCACGACGGTGCCGAGGCAGAACTCGGCCAGGTGTGTGAGCTCGCGCAGGGAGTTCTGGATATCCGCGATGCCGTTGATCTCCCGATACGCGATCCGCATACACATGGCGCGCCGGAACCTCTGAAGCGCCCGCAGCCATGCGTCGGCGTTCCCCGATTGTGCATCCGGAAAATCGTTCGACCAGATTTCCGTGTACGCGCCCGGCCGGAACTCCGTATCGCGATTGGCGGGTTTCTCGAGCCAGGGCCAGAAGCCGGGATTGCGGCGCAGGAAGTTGCGGTACACCGGGCAGAACCCGGCCATGCGATCGAGCCGTTGCGCAGCTTCTGCCTTGTCGATCGCAGCCACTTTCCCCGGCGACTCTTTGGACAATCGTTCATGCAACTCCTCCGAAAGCGCCAGTTGCGTCGTTTCATCCATGGTTATTGGAACCGTTGCGGGCCGATGGGCCCGCTCAACGGCTCAACAGATCTCTTGCGCGATCGAGGAGCTTCTTCTCCTCGTCACTCAGGGACCCGAATCCATTTGCGTTGATTTTATCAAGGATCCGATCGACCTCCATGCGAATTTCCGCGCGGGGTCTCGAACTGATATTGACCGAGTAATTCCGGGTCGGGGTGGGCTGACGTTCCCTCCTCGGGGCCGAGGAGGCAGCGCCCCGCTTCCCGAATTGGAAAAGGTTGTCGCGGCGCAGAAGGAAGCGATGGTACAGCCAAGCGCCGAGGATTCCGCCGAGGTGCGCCGAGAAGGCGACCTGATGCGGTTGGCTGCTCAACTCGAAGAACGCAAATCCGAACAGCTCAAATGCCAACACGCAGTAAAGGATTACCCGGGGTTTCACACGCACCGGGATGATGAGGAAGAGCAGAAAGGTGATCTCCTCGTCGGCGTGTCGCAGGCAGAAGATGGTCAGGATGCCGATCGCGCCGGCGGAAGCTCCGAGGAGGTGCGCCTGGGGATTCAGGGGGATCCATGCGAACGCTCCGACCAGGATGCATGCAAGATACAGCGAGAGAAACCGTCCGGCCCCGATCTCGCGTTGCACGATACGCCCGATCAGAAAGACCAGGAGCATGTTGAAGATGATGTGAAACGGGTTCTGGGTCGAATGAAGCAGCGCGTAGGTGAGCAAGGTCCAGAAGAACCCGCGTCCGATGTTCTCCTGGGAGAGACTGAAGGCCCGTTCCATCCATGGGGTTCCAAACCACCAGTAGAAAATGCTCTGCAGCAGAAATGCGCTGAACGTAACAATGAGAATCCACTTCAACGCGGAGATTCCCGACGAAGAGCGATACTCAGGCCGCATATAGGGGCGATCATAGAGCATGGATCAAAGAGGACCATGTTACTCCCGGCATGGCAATCCCGCAACTACAATTTGTCTGCGCGACCGCCTCCGGGGCCCGTGGTAATGGAATCCGCCTTGACTCGCGCGCATTGTCCTCTTTGTTGTAACCGTATGGCCGAAAAGGAAAACAAGTTTCCCGAAAATGCACCGGGAAAATTCTACGTGGATGATCAATGTATCGATTGCGACCTCTGTCGCGAAACGGCACCGGACTTTTTTACCCGCAACGAGGACGGCGGATATTCGTATGTACACAAGCAGCCGACCACCGAAGACGAGATCGAACAATGTATGGAGGCACTCGAGGGATGCCCTGTTGAGGCGATCGGTGACGACGGTGACGAGTAGAGGGGACTCAACACGAATCGGGAGAGGCCGTGACACGGCCCGGCCCTGTGGACTTGCGTCGGGGGGAATGGGTCCCTTCGAAGGTCATCTCCCGCGATTTCAAACGCAGCGAACCCGTTCCGCATGGATGTAGCGAAGGAGATCCCGGATCGATGGCGGTTGCCGCATGCGGCGCGGTGCCTGTTTGGCGTGATGGCGTGCTTCGCCGGGATGATCCTCGTCTGTGCAGGGGATGTCGGCGGTGCGGACGGGCGGGCGGGCGGCATCGGTCCGAGCGCGGCCGCGGATGTGCTCACGTTTGCAAACGGCGACCGGATCAGTGGCCTCTACCTCGGGCACGAGGATGGTTTCATTCACTTTGAAAGCGAGCAACTCGGCCTGCTTCGGATCCCTGAGACTGCGGCGGTCGTCGCGCCCGGCGGAATCGCGCCGATCGTGCGCTTCGTGCCGATCGTTGAAGCTCCCCCTGTGGCGCCGGATGACGAGCCGGCGGCGGAGGTCGCAGGGGTAGAGCCC
>SL_3KL_010_SEDDRAFT_10003939_pt1 | contig 13467 bp, 11 predicted proteins | sample SodLakKL_010_SED_2_FD_10381 | JGI IMG/M metagenome (IMG submission 10381)
GCCAGTATCGTGTCCTTGCGGACACGATACTGTCCATCCCTGGGCGCTACTGTGCGGCCATCCATGGCCGCACACGACCCCTGCGCAGGGCACCGGACCCGCCAGCTTGCCCATATGTTGTCGATTGGTCCGCGAGCAAGCTCACTGCCACCGCAAGCGTGGCGTGATACCGGCCCGTGCCCGGCTATACGGCGATCAACCGCGCTCGTAGGTGCCCACCAGGCGGTTCATGCCGATGATGTGCGGTTCGGCCTCTTCGAGGAACTGCCACAGCGTAAGGCCCGCGGGCAAATCCAGGCGGCGGTCGAGTGCGAGCACCCAGAAGAAATAGTGGTGTACACCATGCCCTTCCGGCGGCATGGGGCCACCGTAGCCGGGATTGCCGAAATCGTTGACGCCGGCCGTACCCTCGCTGACACCTTCGCCCACGCCCTTTGCGGTCCCCGGCAGGTCATAGAGCACCCAGTGCACGAAACCGTAGGTCCCCGGCGTGACCAGGGGCGCATCCGGGTCGTGACAGATTACTGCAAAACTCTCGGCACCCGCGGGCGCGCCCGACCAGGTCAGTTCCGGCGAGACGTCATCGCCCTCGCCGGTATGACGTTTCGGGATGGCTCCACGATTGGCGAACGCGGAACTCGTGAGCTGCATGTCCGACAGTGCAAAACCCATGACTGGCCTCCTCTTCGGGCGAATTCATGACGACGATAACACGCGATCTGCCGCCATTTTGCGTCTTCGTGGAGGCCGGTTACAGCCGATCCTTCAGGCCGTACCAGACATAGGCGGCGCGCAGCATCCAGGTGCGCAGGCCGGGCAGCGGAAATCTGGGCGGGAGCCCGTGCATCACGGCCGGGACATCATCGGGCACCTGTTCGGCACCGGCCACCAGGCGTGCCAGCCGCCGCCCCGTCAGCGGCGCTGTATTGACGCCACTGCCGTGGTACCCGAAACCGAACCAGACCTGGCCCGACTCGTCCAGGCGCCCCACCGCCGGTGTCCGCCGCTGCGTCAGGCAGACGAGACCGCGCCAGAAATGGCTGATCTCGATGCCGCGACAGGGCGGAAAGACCTCACCCAGGCGCTGCTCCAGCCAGGCTCGCATGCGCTCGCCATCGCGGGGGCTGCCGGTGAAATCGCCGCGGGCGCCGAACAGCAGTCGCTGGTCGGGCAGCAGGCGGTAGTAGAACAGCATCGTGCGCGCGTTCGACAGCGGCGTATGCGTATGGAAACCGGTGGCTTCCAGTTCGGCATCGCTCAGCGGACGGGTGGTGATGATGTTGGACAGCACGGGCAACGTCCGGTAATCGAAATCCGCACTCAAACCGTCACGATAGTAGCCGTTGGTGGCGAGGATCACCCGGCGTGCACGCAGTCGCCCGCCCGCCGTGCGCAATACCTGGTGCCCACCCTCGCGCGTCCAGTCAACCACAGCGCTGTGGTCATGCAGAATGGCACCCCGGCGCTCGGCCGCGGCCGCCAGCCCCAGCACGAACTTCAGTGGATGCAGGCCGAAGCCGGCCCCCATCCACAGCGCGCCATGCTGCTCCGTGCCACCATGGCCGATGGCGGCGAAGGCGTCGCGATCGTACATCCTTGCCGGTACTCCGAAACGGGATTCCAGGGCTTCGGCTTCCTCGACCAACCCGGCGTAGGCGCTCGGCGCATGGGCCACTATGAACTTGCCATCGCCGCAGCGATCGCAATCGATCTCCTCCTCGACGCAGAGGCGTTCGACCAGTTCGATCCCCGCCATCTGGTCCGCGTGGTAGGCGCGCACGGCCGACTCGCCGTAACGCTTGACCATCTGCGCGAGCGACAGCTTGGTGCCGCCGATCAGACACATCCCGCCATTACGGCCGGAGGCCCCCCAGCCGATGGGTCCGGCCTCGAGGACACGCACGTCCACACCGTGATCGCGCGCCAGATGATAGGCGGCCGAGAGGCCGGTGAAACCACCACCAATGATGGCGACATCGCAGCTCTCGTCACCGTCCAGGGCAGTGCGGTCGGTGCGTAGATCGCCGGCCGTGGCCTCCCAGTAACTGGGTGCCGTGGTGTCGGTGGCATGGATCGTGGGGTGATACAGCGACGTCTGAGACACGGGAATCCCTGGTTGAGGCTTGGGCTGAAGGTCTTGATTCAGCGGCGCAGCATACCGCCATGTACCCGCTCGGTGCCACGGCTTCACACCGCCTGGCCACCGATGCCGGGACGGGCCGCGCGGTTCCCGCTATAATCCGCACTCCACCCGTGCCCGCTAGCGAATCGCGGCGTGGCTCGGGGCGGCACGCACGGCACCCGGAGTTCTCATGGCATCACCACCGGCGACGTCGATACCGATGCGCCGCTATCGCGCATCGATCATTACCGGCGCGCTGCTGATTACCGCCTCCGAATTCGTCTTCGCGACCATGGGGGCGGCCGTCAAGGCCGCATCGGTGGAGTTGCCCACCGGGATGATCGTGTTCTTTCGCAGCCTCGTCGGCCTGGTCATCCTGTTGCCGCTGTTCCTGCGCCGCGGCGACGGGGGGCTGTGGCCGAGCCGCGGACTCTGGCCGCTCTACTTCCTGCGCGCCGGTATCGGTGTGGCGGCCATGTACTGCTTCTTCTTCGCGCTCGGCCGTCTGCCGCTGGCGGACGGCATGCTGCTGAAACTGACCGCGCCGCTGTTCATGCCGCTGATCGCGTGGTTCTGGCTGGGCGAACGGGGTTCGCGCGCGGCCTTGATCGCCGTACCGATCGGCATGGCCGGGGTCGTGCTCGTGCTCGAGCCGACCGCGAGTTTCGAGATCGCCGCTGTGGTGGGCCTGGCCGGTGGCGCCCTGGCCGGCTGGGCCAAGGTCACAGTGCGCCTGTTGACAACCACGGAGCCGGCGACCCGGGTCGTCTTCTGGTTCGCAGTGCTGGCGACGGTCTGCTCCGCGCCGCTGGCGCTGGCCGAATGGCAGACGCCGAGCCCGACCCTGTGGCTGTTGCTCGCCGCGATCGGCGTTCTGGCGACGCTGGGTCAGTGGCTGCTCACGCGCGGCTACGGTGCCGCGTCACCGGCGCAGATCGGGCCCTTCACCTATACATCCGTGCTGTTCGCGGGCGTTCTGGGCTACCTGATCTGGGACGAGGTACCCGGGGTGCTGTTCGCGGCCGGCGCCGCGCTCATCATCGGCGCCGGGCTGCTGGCGCTGCGTCGCGGGCCGATACGCCGGGCCCCGGGCTCCGCCGACGTCTGACGCCGGGCGTGCGGTCCCGGCCCCACACACCGGGCACCCGTCGCCGCCCGGGCTATCGTCAGATCACCGGCGACTTGCCGCCATCGACATTGATCGTGACCCCCGTGACGTAACTCGCCCGCGCCGAGGCGAGGAACGCAATCACGTCACCCGCCTCCTCGCTTTCACCCACGCGGCCAAGGGGAACATCCGCACCCTCGTCGGCATAGAACTGCTCGCGGGTGAGCGCCGGCTCCTGCTTCCTGCGCGCCTCGAAGCGGCGATCATTCTGGCCACTCTTGATCAGCCCGATGCACACGGCATTGACCAGAATGTTGTCGCCGGCATGCTCCTTCGACAGCGCCTTGGTCAGCGAGATGCCGGCGGCCCGGCTTACCGAGGTGGGCAGCGTGCCCGGTGGCGGCGCCTTCCCCCCCGGCGTGGTCAGGTTGATGATGCGTCCGCCCCCGCGCTGCTTCATCAGCGGGATGGCCTCGCGACAGCAGCGGATCGCGCCGAAGAGTTTCAGCTCCAGGTCCCGGTACCAGGCCTCGTCATCGATGTCCTGGAAGCGCCCTGCCGCTGCCGTGCCGGCATTGTTCACCAGGATATCGACGCCACCATGCGCATCCACCGCCTGCCGGAACAGCGCCGCGACGGCCGCCGGATCGGTCACGTCGGCGACGACGGGCGTGACCGAACCCGTCGCCTGCTGGCGGATGTCGTTCGCCGCCACCGCGAGCACCTCCTCGCGCCGCGCGCAGATGAACACATGGGCACCCTCGGCGGCCATGCGCGCCGCCGCGGCCTTGCCAATCCCCTCACTGCCGCCGGTGACGACCGCGACCCTGCCCTGCAGTCCCAGATCCATGATGTCTCCTCGTTCGTCGGTTGCACTATCCCCGGCCCGACCTCATTCAGAGATCGACCCAGGCCTCGTCCACCTTCTGGAATCCGCGCGGCAGTCGGCGCCCACGCTGGCCACGCTCGCCGAGATAGGCCTCGAGATCCTGCCGGCGCAGTGTGGTATGGCGCTTGCCGGCCTGGATCACCAACCTGCCCTTCTCCGGCACCGAGGCGAGTGCCACCATGCGCTCTTCGCCGCTGGCGAACTTCTTCGCCGGAATGCCGATCAGCCGTGTGCCCTTGCCGCGCGCCATTTCCGGTACCTCGTTGGCGGGAAACACCAGCAGATTGCCGTTCGAGTGGATGGCACAGATCCAGTCGCTCTCGAGATCGTAGATCGGCGCCGGAATCAGCGGCCGGCTGCCGCCGGGGACCGTGAGCACGGCCTTGCCGGTGCGCGCCCGCGCCTGGATTTCACCCAGGCGCACCACGAAGCCGTTCCCCGAATCGCTGGCGAACAGGTAGGGCTGCCGATCGCGCCCCATCAGGCTGGCGACGAAGGTGGCACCATCCGGCGGCTTGAGCACGGACGACAACGGCTCGCCGTGACTGCGCGCACTGGGCAGCTTGTGCGCCGGCAGCGTGTACACGCGCCCCGTGCTGTCGAGGAACATCACCGGCTGATTGGTCCGGCCCCAGGCGGCGTCCTGGAATCCGTCGCCCGCCTTGTAGTTGAGCTTCTCCGGTTCGACATCGTGGCCCTTGGCGGCCCGCGCCCAGCCCTGCTGCGAGAGCACCACCGTGATCGGTTCACTCGGCACCAGGTCGGTTTCCTGCAACGCCTTCGCCGGCCCACGCTCGGTGATCGGCGAACGCCGATCATCGCCGTGGCGTTCGGCGGCAGCCTCCAGTTCCTTCTTCACCAGTGTTTTCATCCGGCGACTGGAACCCAGCGTCTTCTCGATATCGGCTTTCTCCTTCGCCAGATCATCCTGCTCGCCGCGCAGCTTCATCTCTTCGAGGCGCGCGAGGTGGCGCAGGCGCAGTTCGAGGATTGCTTCGGCCTGGCGGTTGCTGAGGTCGAAGGTCTTCATCAGCACCAGCTTCGGCATGTCCTCTTCGCGAATGATGCGGATCACTTCGTCGATGTTCAGATAGGCCGTCAACAGGCCGGCGAGCACGTGAAGGCGGTCGGTCACCTTCTCCAGGCGCCATTCGAGGCGGCGGCGAGTCGTGCCCGTGCGCCAGTCGAGCCACTCGCGCAGCAGGTCGCGCAGATTGCGCACACCGGGGCGGCCATCGGTGCCAATGAGGTTGAGATTCACCCGGTAGCTGCGCTCGAGGTCCGTGGTCGCGAACAGGTGGTCCATGAGGGCATCGACGTCGACGCGATTCGAACGCGGACTGATGACGATGCGCACCGGATTTTCGTGGTCCGACTCATCGCGCAGATCATCAACCAGTGGCAGCTTCTTTGCCTGCATCTGCTCGCCGATCTGTATCAGTACGCGGTTCCCCGACACCTGGTAGGGCAGCGCGGAGATGACGATCTCGCCATTCTCGCGCTCCCAGCGCGCGCGGGCGCGCACGCTGCCGCTGCCGCTGGCATAGATCTTCTGCAGATCCGCTGCCGGCGTGATGACCTCGGCGGCCGTCGGATAGTCGGGACCCGGCACATGTGCGCAGAGATCGGCGACCGTGGCCTTCGGCTGCTCCAGCAGGTGAATGCAGGCGGCGACGACCTCGCGCAGGTTGTGCGGCGGCACATCGGTGGCCATGCCGACGGCGATGCCCGTGGTGCCATTGAGCAGGACGTGCGGCACCTGCGCCGGCAGCAGGGCCGGCTCTTCCAGGGAGCCGTCGAAATTCGGCTGCCAGTCCACCGTCCCCTGCCCCAGTTCGCTGAGCAGCACTTCCGAGAACGCCGACAGGCGCGCCTCGGTATAGCGCATCGCCGCGAACGACTTCGGATCGTCGGGCGAACCCCAGTTGCCCTGGCCATCGACCAGCGGGTAGCGATAGGTGAAGGGTTGAGCCATCAGCACCATGGCCTCGTAGCAGGCCGAATCGCCGTGCGGATGGAACTTGCCGAGGACGTCGCCGACCGTCCGCGCCGACTTCTTGTGCTTGGCCGCCGCGCTCAGGCCCAGCTCGGACATGGCGTAGACGATGCGCCGCTGCACCGGCTTGAGGCCGTCGGCGATGTGCGGCAATGCGCGGTCGAGGATGACGTACATCGAATAATCGAGGTACGCCTTCTCCGCGAACGTGGCCAGCGGCTGGCTCTCGCGGCGGTCGAAGATGTCCTCGGTGGTCGGTGCGTCGGTCATGAGTGGCTGATTCCGGCTGCTGCGGGGACGCCCTGCGGCGGCGGTATCTTCGCACGGGAACGCGGTCGGGTTCACCAGCGACCGCATTGGCGGCGGGCATGTGCGGGCTCGTGAGCCCCGCGTGGCTCAGAAGTAGTAGCGGATCCCGGCACCGAGGAAGTTGGAGCCGCCCTCGACACCGCCGAACATGCCCCCCACGCCGGAGCGGTGATGCACTCGCAGGAACCCGCTCCAGTCGCGCGAGGCCGGCGGCTGGAACTCGACTTCGAGCACGTTGTAGCTCAGCAGGCGAGCCGAATCGCCCTCGCTCGGGTCCTTCTCCTGGCGCGGCTCGATGGGCGGCTCCCGGCTGGCCCAGGACAGCCCCCAGCCGATCGCGAACCGGGTATCGAGAACGTGATCCCACGGGGTATCCATCCACCGGACCGTGGGTACGACATTGATTTCCCAGAGCTGCTGCAGGCCGCTGTGACGCACGATCTGGCCTTCGAGCTCCCACCGCGCGCGGCGCGTGCGGCCCCAGGACCAGGTGCCGGCCACGGTGTAGATGTAGGAACTCTGGAACGTCGGCGACCACTCGCGCAGAAAGTCGATGACGCGTTCCTCGAAATTCACGCCGGCATAGACGGACATGAACTGGCGCTGGTCGTCCGCGGCTGCCGGCGTCGTCACCCACAGCAGCAGCGCCAGGGCCGTCACGCGCAGGAACTGCCGCCCACGCCGGCAGCGTATTGCCTCAGTCGTGGATGCCGCTGCCGGTATTCTCGTAGCTCGGCACACGCCCGGTGGGCACGCCGCCAGCCGCGCTTGCGCAGTGCGTCGGATGGTCATCAAAGAACATGTGAGGCCGGAAGGCCCTGAGAACCTCGTGCTTCGACATGCCACCGAGGAAGAATGTTTCGTCGATGGTCACGCCCCAACTCATCAGCGTGCGGATCACGCGCTCATGGGCCGGACTGTTGCGGGCCGTGACGAGGGCCGTGCGCACGGAGGGAATGCCCGCGTCACCCGCATGCTCGAGGGCGCGCACATCCGCGAGGGACTTGAGCAGCTTGGCGAACGGGCCCTCGGGCAGGGGCCGGCGAGCGTGCTCGATCTCGTGCTTCTGGAAGGCCTCCAGGCCCTGCTCGCGATAGACACGATCGGCCTCGTCCGAGAACAGGACGGAGTCGCCGTCAAAGGCGATACGGATCTGCTCGATGTCGGCCTCGGCGTCAGTGGGGACATCGTAGAGCAGCGCCGATGCCGTGCCACCGCGCAGCCCCCGCTCGACATCATCCGGGTTGCGCGAGAGGAACAGATCGACATTGAAGGCGCGCAGGTAGGGCACGAGCGAGGCCCCGCCGGTGAGTGCCGCGCGCGTGATATCGAGACCGAAGTGCCGGATCGAATTGAAGATGCGCAGGCTCGTCTCGGACGAGTTGCGCGACATGATCACGACCTCCACCCGGCGCTCGGACTGGTCATACTCATTGAGGCGCAACAGCGCCTTGATCAGGCCGAAGCTCGTGCCGGGCGGCAGGATCTCGTTCTCGCGTTCGAGCTGGTATTGCCGGTAGGCCTCGAGCCCCTGCTCGCGGAAAATCCGATCCTCTTCGGACAGATCGAACAGGGCCCGCGAGGAGACGCCTACGACCAGATACTGGCTCAGATCAATCGCCATCGATCTCTACCCGGTCACACCGTCACTTCCGCGAGATTGCCGTGCTGCTCCAGCCAGGAGCGGCGATCACCGGCGCGCTTCTTTGCCAGCATCATGTCCAGCATCGTGTTCGTGTTGTCGCCGTCGCTGATGGTCAACTGAACCAGCCGACGTGTCTCGGGCGCCATGGTGGTCTCGCGCAGTTGCAGCGGATCCATCTCGCCCAGACCCTTGAAGCGCGTGACCTGCGGCTTGCCCTTGATCTTCTCCGCGGTCACGCGCTCGAGCACGCCCTCCTTCTCGCCCTCGTCGATGGCGTAATACACATTCTTGCCGACATCGATGCGATACAGCGGCGGCATGGCCACATACACGTGGCCCGCCGCCACCAGTGGGCGAAAGTGGCGCACGAACAGCGCGCACAGAAGTGTTGCAATGTGCAGGCCATCGGAGTCGGCGTCGGCGAGAATGCAGACCTTGCCATAGCGCAGCTTGCCGAGGTCGGCGTTGCCCGGATCGACGCCGAGGGCCACGGTGATGTCATGGACCTCCTGGGACGCGAGCACCTCGTCGGGTTTCACATCCCAGGTATTGAGTATCTTGCCGCGCAACGGCATGACCGCCTGAAATGCGCGATCACGCGCCTGCTTGGCGGAGCCGCCCGCGGAATCGCCCTCGACCAGGAACAGCTCCGTCTGATCCACGTTCTGGCTGGTGCAGTCGGCGAGCTTGCCTGGCAGTGCCGGACCCGATGCGATCTTCTTGCGCTTGACCTTCTTCTGCGCCTGGACGCGCTTCTGGGCACTGGCCACCGCGAGCTGCGCTATGGCGTCACCGGACTCGGGGTGGCGATTCAGCCACTGGGCGAAGCTGTCGCCGATGACACCGGCGACGAAGGCCTGGCAGGCGCGCGAGGCCAGCTTCTCCTTGGTCTGGCCGGCGAACTGCGGATCGGCCAGCTTCACCGACAACAGATAGGCAACGTGTTCGTTGACATCGTCCGCGGTCAGGCGGATCCCGCGCGGCAGCAGATTGCGCCGCTCGGCGAATTCACGCAGGGCCTCGGTCAGGCCATTGCGCATGCCATTGACATGGGCGCCGCCCGCCGTGGTCGGCACGAGGTTCACATAGCTCTCGCCAATCGACTCGCCACCCCCCGGCAGCCAGGCTATGGCCCAGTCGGCTGCTTCGGTGGTACCGGTCATGTGCCCCTGGAAGGGCTCGCGCGGCACCGTTTCGTGATCGCCCACGGCAGCGAGCAGATACTCGGCCATGCCATCCTCGAAATACCACTGCTCGCGCTCACCCGCGGCTTCGTCGTGCCAGGTGACAGTCAGGCCGGGGCAGAGAACCGCCTTGGCGCGCAGCAGCCGCTGCAGATGCGCGCGATTGAAACGGATGCTGTCGAAGTACTGGCGATCCGGCCAGAAGCGCAGACAAGTGCCGGTATTGCGCTTGCCCACACGGCCGACGGCTTCCAGGTCCGCCTGCTTCTCACCACCGGCGAAACGCATCGAGTATTCACTGCCATCGCGCCGGATGGTGACGTCAAGGCGCTTGGACAGCGCGTTGACCACCGACACACCGACACCGTGGAGGCCGCCCGAGAACTGGTAATGACCCTCACTGAACTTGCCGCCGGAATGCAGGGTGGTCAGAATTACTTCCACACCGGGGACGCCGAACTGTGGATGCGAATCCACGGGCATGCCACGACCATCATCGGTGACTTCCAGCGAACCATCCGCATGGAGTGTCACGTCCACGCGCTTGGCGTGACCGGCAAGCGCCTCGTCGACGGCGTTGTCGATGACCTCCTGCGCCAGGTGATTCGGCCGCATGGTATCGGTGTACATGCCGGGCCGCTTGCGCACGGGCTCGAGGCCGGAGAGAACTTCGATCGCAGCGGATGTATAGGCGGTGGACATCGATTCCTGCCTCTCGTTGAAACCGGGGTGCAGACTCGCGACACGGATCGGCGCGCCACCCTGGCGCCATTGTACCCGAGGGTACGCACGGAATGCGCAAAGGGTATTGAGCGGCAAGCCGCGCGCGGCCGCCCCGACGATACGCCCACATGACCCGGATGCGTCACCATGCCACAACCCGCAGGACGTCGATCCGGCCCGGCTTTGCGCAGATATCGCGGCCGCACGCTCTGGCTGCGCCTCCACCTGTGGCTCGGTGCCGGCCTCGGCCTGTTCTTCGCACTGCTCGGACTGACCGGCAGCCTGCTCGTCTTCGATGACGAGATCGATGCCCGGCTCAATCCGCAGCTTCTGCTGAGCGAGCAGGAGGGCGAGCGCATTGCCCCCGACGCCGCTCTGAACGCAATCGCTGCGGATGCGGATCCGGCCTTCCGCACGGCCTGGTTGTCCGCCCCCCGACTCGAGCGGGGCACCTGGCAGGCATTCGGTGGACCCGACGATGACCCCTTCGGCCACATGGTGGCAGTCGATCCCGTGAGCGGGGAAGTGCTCGGTTCACGCAGCCTGCGCAGCGGCTTCGTTGCGTTCGTGTACAGCCTCCACACCCGCCTGCTGCTGGGCCTCGACGGCCGCAACGTGGTCGGCGCGCTCGGCATTGCCTTCACCCTGTCGCTCATCACCGGCGCGATCCTGTGGTTGTCGCGCCGAAATCGCCCGCGTGGCGGCGCGCAGGTGATCATCCCTGCACGATCCGGTCAACGCATGGCCTCGACGCACCGCCTGCTGGGCATCACGCTGCTGGTACCGCTGCTCGTGGTTGCTGGCACTGGCATCGGCCTGCGCCTGCCGGCGCTGGTGAATCCGGTCATCGAAGTGTTCTCCGATCTCGAGGATCACGCGAGCGGCGCGCGAGCCGCGCAAGACATCGCCGGCGCCCGGCTACCCGTTGACCAGGCCCTCGCCCGGGCACGCGAGCACTTCCCCGACGCCCCGTTGACGGGCATCGGCATACCGAGGAACGAGGGCGATGTCTACCAGTTCGCTTTCCGCGAGGCCGATCACCCGCGGCGCGACATCGGACGCTCGTATGTCTGGATGGACCCGCTTACCGGCGAAATCCTGGCCACACGCCGCTGGGTCGAGCTGAAGGCGGGCGACCGCTTGCGGGACTGGCTGAACCCCGTGCATGGCGGCACCGCATTCGGCCTGCCGGGGCGGCTATTCGTGGCCCTGCTGGGTCTGGTGCCCGTGATCCTGTTCATCACTGGCCTGTCCATCCGCCTCGTGCGCCGCGGCCGTTCTCACTCGAGCCCGAGGATTTGGAGCAACTGTTCACCGGGCCGATAACCGGCGAAGACTGGACCATCGTCATCCAGCAAGACGTAGGGCGTACCCGACACACCGATCCGCTGACCCAGCTCGTACTGCTCGGTGACGGGCGGATCACAATCGCTGCCACGCGCAGGCACACGCTCGCCGCGCTTGGCATCGGTCATGGCCTGCTGTGGATCATCCGCGCACCAGATATCGCGCAGTGTATCCGCAGCACCGCTGTCGACGCCGGCACGCGGATACATGAGATAGCGCACTTCCACGGGATACGCCGCAAGCAGTTCCAGCAGATCCTCGTGCAGCGTGCGGCAGTAGGGGCAGGTCACATCCGTGAAGACCGTGACCGTATGGCGTGCCTCACCACCTTCCGGCGTGTAGACAACCATGTCGGCGGCATCGATCTCACCCACGCGGCGATGGCTGATTCCGTCGCGGACATCCTGGGTGAGGTTGCGGTCTGCCGCGAGATCGAGTAGCTCGCCGCGCAGCATGTAACGACCGTCCGCGGTCATGTACAGGATGTCTCCCCCGCCAACGACCTCGAAAACCCCCGGAATCGGTGTCTCCTCCACGGAGTCCAGGTCAAACCCCGGGTAATTCTCCACGAGGTGGTCACGCAGGGATTCCGCAGAACCCGCCACGGCCGAAACACTCAGGGCAGCCAGACAAAGACCGGTAAGCGCGAACAGAAGATTGCGCATGATTGATTCTCCATACATCCTGGACCGAGCCCGCCGTCGGGCCCCGATGCTCTGCGGCGGCAGGGCAAGCCCCAACCTCCATCCACTGTGCGACCGCATTCGCCGGGGGCCGTTCCCGATCTCGCACCGGGAGCTCGGCTTTCACCCGCGCGGATGATGGCGAGCATGAAGCTCCTGCAGTCGGGCACGCGCGACATGCGTGTAGATCTGTGTGGTCGACAGGTCACTGTGGCCCAGCAGCATCTGCACCGCCCGCAGGTCCGCACCGTGATTGAGCAGGTGGGTCGCGAACGCATGACGCAGCGTGTGCGGTGACAGTGACGCACGCACTCCGACCTGGCGTGCGTAGCGCTTGACCATATACCAGAAGGCCTGGCGAGTCATGCCGCGACCGCGCGCCGTGATGAACACCGCGTCGGTGGCCGGCGCCTGGCCCAGGAGGTCCGCACGGGCGTTCGCGACATACCGTTCGAACCAGTCGCCAGCATCCTCCCCCACGGGGACGATCCGTTCCTTGCCACCCTTGCCGACCAGGCGAATCAGCCCCTGGCCCTGGTGGACCTGATCGAAACGCAAGGCGACCAGTTCACTCACACGCAGTCCACAAGCGTACATCAGCTCGAGCATGGCTCGATCGCGGATACCACGCGCATGGTTCGTATCGGGCGCGGCGAGCAGGGCCTCCACCTCGGCCTCGGACAACGACTCGGGCAACGGTCGGCCGATGCGGGGGCTTTCCAGACGCGCACTCGGGTCCTGACGCAACACCCCCGCCTGAACCTGGTGCCGATAGAAGCGGCGCAACGTACTCAACATGCGCCGCAGGCTGCGCATGCGCACGCCGGCGGCCACACGATCGGCCAGGAATGCCTGGAGGTCTCCGCGCTCGGCCGTCAGCAGGGAACGCTCGCGCGCATCGAGCCAGCGCACGAACCCCCGAAGGTCGGCGCGATAGGCCGCGAGCGTGTTCTCACTCAGGCCGCGCTCCGTCCACAGGGCGTCGAGAAATCGATCGATGATCGTATCGTCGCTCTTCACGGGGGACTGCAATACACCAGGCACCCACCTCGAACCATCACGGGCGAGCCCCATTGATTTCGACAAGGGGGCAGCCGGAGCCGCCCCCTTGTCGATGCATCATCCGGTTCTGCTCCGGATGACCCCCTACCTGCGGGCGGTGCTCTTCTTCTTGCCCGCCTTCTTCTTCGAGCGCCGCTTCTTGGTGGCACCGGCCAGCTTGTCGATGCGGGACATTTCCTTCTTTTCCCACTTCTCGCCAAACTTGGCCATCGCCTTTTCCTTCGCCTCGCTGAGCTTGCGCAGTGCCTTCTCGCGCTTCTGGGAGGCCTTCAACTCGTCCCGTGCCTCCTTCAGCTCGGCCTTGACGTCCCGCACCTGCTGACGCAGCTGGGCGGCAACGGCAGCAGCCTTCTTCTTGGCGGCCGCCTTCTTCTTGGAAGCAGCCTTCTTCTTGGAAGC
>SL_3KL_010_SEDDRAFT_10003940_pt1 | contig 13467 bp, 10 predicted proteins | sample SodLakKL_010_SED_2_FD_10381 | JGI IMG/M metagenome (IMG submission 10381)
CGAGCCCGCGCTCGGCGCCGAGCTTGTCGCCGCCTACCGCAGCGAGCGGCGGCCCGCGGAGGGACCTTGATGGCCGGCCCACCGCCGCGCCGCGGGCTCCGCCTCGCCACCTTGGTGTACGTGCGTGACGGCGATCGCACGCTGATGCTGCACCGCAACAAGCGGCCCGATGACCAGCACCTCGGCAAGTGGAACGGGCTCGGCGGCAAGCTCGAACCCGGCGAGTCGCCGGAGGAGGGGATGCGCCGCGAGGTGCTGGAGGAGTCGGGGTTGACGGTCGAGGCGGCCGAGCTCAAGGGGATCCTGACGTTCCCGGACTTCGACGGCAGCCACGACTGGTACGCGTTCGTGTACCTGGTGACCCGCACCTCGGGGGCGCTGGGACCGGACCCCGCCGAGGGCACGTTGGCGTGGGTGCCGACCGACGAACTGACGTCGCTCACGTTGTGGGAGGGCGACAAGATCTTCCTGCCGTGGCTCGATCGGCCCGGCTGGTTCAGCGGGGTGTTCGTCTACCGCGGCGGCCGACTCGCCGAGCACCGGGTCACGCACTACCCTGCCGGCTGACGGCGCGGCACGGTGCCGCGGCCTGGACGGCACGGGGCGACGCCGATGACGCGTGCCATAATGCCGCGATGATCATCGCGACCTACGTCAAGCACGTGCCCGACGCCGAAGCCCGGCTCGCCGTCGAGGGTGGCCGCATCGACGTCGACGAGGCCGCCTACGCCCTCGACGGGATGGACGAGTACGGCGTCGAGGCCGCCGTGCGGCTCAAGGAAACTGGTGTGGCGACCGAGGTGGTCGCCGTCGCGTTGGGTCCCGCGCGCGCCGAGGCGGCGTTGCGGACGGCCCTCGCGATCGGCGCCGACCGCGCCGTGCTGTTGGAGACCGACGCCGAGCTGGACCCGCTGGCGCAGGCGGGCCCGCTGGCGGATGCGGTGCGCGAGAGCGGTGCCGCGCTGCTGCTGGTCGGCGGCAAGCAGGCCGACTGGGACAGCGCCGCGCTGGGCCCGGCGATCGCCGAGGCGCTCGGCTGGCCGCTGTGTGACTGGACCACCGAGCTGGCGCTCGACGGCGACGTCGTCGTCGCCGTTCACGACGTCGACGACGGCAGCGAGGCCTGGCGCGCGCGCCTGCCCGTGGTCGTCACCACCCAGCAGGGCCTGAACGAGCCCCGGTACCCGACACTGCCCAACATCATGAAGGCGAAGCGCAAGCCACTCGACCGCCGCGACCTCGCCGGCGTCCAGGCCCGCAGCGCCACGCTGGCCGCCAGCCTGCCGTCGCGCGCCCGCCGCGGCGTACGCCTCGAGGGGGACGCCGCCAGCGTCGCCGAGGAGCTCGTCCGCCGCCTGCGGGACGAGGCGAAGGCGCTGCCGGAGGCGTCGCGATGATCCTGGTCGCCATCGACCACGCCGACGGTGCGCCGCGCCGCTCGTCCCTGGAACTGGTGGCGGCGGCCCGCGCCCTGGCGGCGCCCGGCGAGGCGCTCGCCGGCGTCGTCGTCGGGGGCCGCGAGGCCACCGCGGTCGCCGAGGCGATCGCGGGGCACCTGCCGCGCGTGCTGCTGGCGCAGGGCGACGAGCTGGAACGCCCCAGTCACGAGCGCCGGACCTCCGCGCTGGCCGCAGCCGCCCGCGACACCGGCGCCGAGGTCGTGCTGCTCGCCGCCAACCGCGGCGGCCAGGCGGTCGGCCCGCGCCTGGCGATGCGCCTGGCGGGCGCCCTGTTGGAGGACCTGACCGCGGTGCGCCGCGAGGAGGGAGCGCTGGTGGGCGAGCGCCTGGCGTACCTCGCGCGTGCCGGCCTGACGGTGCGGGCGGAGGCGCGGCCGGCGGTGGTGAGCATGAAGCCGGGCGCGTTCGAGGTCGCCGAGCCGGCGGCGACGGTCGGGGAGATCGTCCGCGTCGAGGTCGCGCCCGAACGCGGCGACGACGTCGCCGGGTTGGGCGCGCACCACGCGGCGCAGCGGGGCCGCGTCGCGTTGGAGGAGGCCGAGGCGGTCGTGTGCGGCGGTCGCGGTCTGGGTGACGCCGAGTCCTTCGAGCGCCACGTCGTCGGCCTGGCCGCCGACCTGGGCGGCGGGGTGGCGTCGACGCGCGCCGTGGTGGACGCCGGTTGGCGCGCCTTCGAGGAGCAGGTGGGGCAGACGGGCAAGAGCGTCTCGCCGAAGCTGTACGTCGCCCTGGGGGTGTCGGGCGCGGTGCAGCACCTCTCCGGCATGAACCGCAGCGGAACGGTCGTGGCCGTCAACAAGGACGGCGACGCGCCCATCTTCCGGGTCGCCGACTACGCCGTCGTCGGCGACGTGCACGAGGTCGTGCCCGCGCTGCGGGCGGCCCTGGCCGCCCTGCGGCAGCGCTGAACGGCAAGGTGCGGGTCGCGATGGGGGGTCCTGCCGTCGCGACGGTGCGGGTCCGCCGCGCCACCCGCCGTGACCTGGCCGACCTCGTTCGGCTCGAGACGGTGTTCACGGGTGACCGCGTCTCGCGCGGCTCGTTCGCGCGCTTCATCGAGGCGCCCACCGCCGACGTGTGGGTGGCCACCGACCGCGCCCGTGCCGGGGCCGACGCGGCCGGCGGCGGTGCCGCGGAGCCGGTCGTCGGCGACGCGGTGGTGGCCTACCGCCGCGGCTTCCACAGCGCGCGCCTCTACTCGCTGGTGACGGCGCCGGGCCGCGAGGGCGAGGGCATCGGCAGCGCCCTGCTGGCGCAGGCGGAGGCCACGGCACGCGAGCGCGGGGTCGTGACCATGCGGCTCGAGGTGCGGGTCGACAACGACCGGGCGATCGCCTTCTACCTCCGCCACGGGTACGAGACCGTGGGCCGCACCCACGACTACTACGAGGACCACAGCGACGCCGTGCGTATGCGCAAGCGGCTGCGCGGGGACCGGGCCCAACTGCTGACGGTGCCCTACTACCCGCAGTCGCTGGCGTTCACCTGCGGACCCGCGTGCCTCATGATGGCGCTCCGCTCGCTGGGGCACGCCGCGCCCCTGGGTCAGGCGGAGGAGCTGGCGCTGTGGCGCGAGGCGACGACGGTGTTCATGCTTGCCGGCCACGGCGGCACCAGCGCGCACGGGTTGGCGGTGGCGGCCCTGCGCCGCGGCTTCGACGCCGAGGCGTGGGTGGACCGCGCCGGCGTGCCGTTCATCGACACCGTCCGCTCGGCGACCAAGAAACGCGTCATCGAGCTCGCCCACCAGGGCTTCGAGGAGGAGCTGGCACGCCTGGGCGGCCGTGTTCGGGCGGGAGACTTCGGCGCCGACGACGTCGTGCGCCAGCTCGAGGCCGGGCGCGTCGCGCTGGTGCTGGTGTCGGGCGCGCAACTCTACGCGGAACGGATCCCTCACTGGGTGGTGGCCACCGGCTGGGACGACGACCACCTGTACATGCACGACCCGCACCTGCCACCCGGGGCCGAGCGGGCCGACGGCGTCCATCTGCCGCTGCGGCGGGCCGACTTCGCGCGCGTGGCACGCTACGGGCGCGCGCGCCACCGGGCGATGGTGGTGCTCGGCGCGCGCACCGCGCGGCGCGGCGGCAGGAGTTCGCGGCCGCCCGCGCGGCGCTGACGCGGCGCCTCAGCCCGGCAGGTGCGCCAACGCGCTCGGGCCCTCGGCCAGGTACGCGACGATCTCGGCGTAGATCTCGGGGTTCGCCTGGTCTTCCTCGGTGGCGGCGATCGTGGGGTTGTCGTTCACCTCGATCACGACGTAGTCGCCGTCGATCTCCTTCAGATCGACGCCGTGCAGGCTGTGGTCGATGGCGGCGCTGGCCTTCAGCGCCACCTCCAGCAGCCGGGCCGGCGCCCGGTCGCGGGCGATCGCGCGCGTCACGGCCGCCTCGCCCTCGAGGCCGCGCTGCATGACCTTCCAGCGGTCCGCGGCGAAGCGGTACTCGACCACGGCGAGCACCTTGCCGTGCAGCGTGACGACGCGCCAGTCGAAGGCCGAGGGCAGGTACTGCTGCACCACGATCCGGTCGGCCCGGCGCAGGAAGCGTTTGCCGACCTGCACGAACGCCTCCGGGTTGGTGACCTTGTCGACGTAGGCGGAGAACGACGAGTTGGGGGCCTTCAGCACCAGGGGGGTCCCCAGCTCCTCGAACAGCCGCTGGGCCACGGGCGCCGCGACCTGCCCCTCGTCGAGGAAGCGCGTTTCCGGCATTGGCACGCCCGCGCGCTGCAGGCGGCGGTACATGTTGACCTTGTCGCAGCACACGCGGATCGACTCGGAGGTGTCCAGCACCCGCTTGCCCATCATCTCGCTCCAGCGGGCGACCACGTAGGCGGTGTTGAGCGGGTCGGTGAGGGCGCGGATCAGGACCGCGTCGTACTGCGAGAGGTACTTCAGCTCGTTCTTGAACACGAAGTCGAGGTCGTGACCGAGCTCGAAGGCCGCCATGCGGAAGTTCGTCAGCGCGGTGAGCTCGACCGCCGAGCGGATCGTGTAACGCTCGGTGAACACGGCTAGACGCGCCACGTGCCGGCCTCCTCCACGATGCCGCGCTCGTCCGAGACCAGCTGCCGGTACGGCAGCGGCTCGATGGCCGAGATCAGGTAGGCGTCCCTCACGACGATCACCCGCACGCGCATCAGCGGCACTCGGAAGATCGTCCATGCGGAGCGCGCGAACNCTTCGTANTCGGGGACGGCGCAGCGGCCCAGCACGATGCGCAACACGTCGATGCGGAAGTCGTGCGGCAGCGCCTGGCACAGGACCGGGTACTTGCCGGTGTACGTCAGGCCCCTGCGGCGGTTCTCGATGGCGGCGGCGTCGGCAAGAAGCTCACCGCGGCTGGAGAAGGGGTTGACCGGGTAGGCCATCAAGGGCGGCGGCAGGAAGCGGTCGGTGACCAGCTGCGAGCGCGGCACCGGGAGGCCCGCGCGCTCCGCCTTCGCCAGCGCGATCGGCACGACGTAGGCGTCCAGGCACTCGGCCGGCGTGGGCGCCACCTGCTCGCCGGCCTGCTCCAGGTCGAGCGAGTGGTAGTAGCCGTCGGTGAGGTAGGTGTAGTCGCCGATCAGGTTGGCCAGCACCGGGCGGGCGGGGTCCATGCCCCACCCGCCCGGGACCAGCTCGGGATGCAGTGCCAGCGAGCGACGGACCGTGGTCAGGCCCACGGCACGTGGCCGAGCACGGCCACGCCCGGCAGCGTCTTCCCTTCGAGGAACTCGAGCGAGGCGCCGCCGCCGGTGCTCACGTGTCCGACACGATCGGCGAGGCCGGCCTTCTTGATGGCCGAGACGGAGTCCCCGCCGCCGATGACGCTCATGGCGCCCGAGTCGGCCACCGCCTCGGCGATGGCGTTGGTCCCCGCGTCGAAGGGCGGCACCTCGAACACGCCGAGTGGCCCGTTCCACAGCACCGTGGCCGCACCGGCGAGCGCGTCGCGGAACTCGGAGATCGCCTCCGGGCCGGCGTCCAGGCCCTTGAGTCCGTCGGGGATGGCCCCGGCGGGATGGACCGACGTCTCGGTGCCGGCGACGATCTCGGCCGCGCACACGGCGTCCGAGGGGAGCACGAGCGGAACGCCCCGCGCCTCCGCCTTCGCGAGCAGCGCGCGCGCGAGATCGAGGCGGTCGTCCTCGACGAGCGAGTCGCCGACCGAGCCGCCTTGCGCCTTGACGAAGGTGAAGGCCATGGCGCCGCCGACGATCAGCGCGTCGGCGATCTCGAGCAGGCGCTCGATGACCGCGATCTTGTCGGAGACCTTGGCGCCGCCGAGCACGACCACGAAGGGGCGCTCGGGTGCCTCGACCAGCTGGCCCAGCACACTCAGCTCGCGCTCCATGAGGCGGCCGGCGGCCGACGGCAGCAACCGGGCGACGCCCTCGGTGCTGGCGTGCGCGCGGTGCGCCGAACCGAACGCGTCGTTGACGTACGCCTCGGCGTAGCTGGCGAACACGTTGGCGAGCTCGGGGTCGTTCTTGGTCTCGCGGGGATCGAAGCGGGTGTTCTCGAGGAGCGTCACGGATCCCTCGGGCGCCTCGGCCACGAAGGCCTGCTGCTCGGGGGTGCCGGGTCCGTCGGTGGCGAGGTAACGCACCTCGCGGCCGAGCAGCTCGCTCAGCCGTTCGGCGACCGGGCAGAGCCGGGCGCTGTCGTCCCCCGGCGCAGGGGGGCCCTTCGGGCGTCCGAGGTGGGTGGCGAGCACGAGGGTGCAGCCACGATCGAGCAGCTCCTGCAGCGTCGGCAGGGCCGCGCGGATGCGGTTGTCGTCGCGGATGACGCCGTCCTTGATCGGGACGTTCAGGTCGACCCGGACGAAGACGTGCCGGCCGGCGACAGGCGCGTCGTCGAGGGTGGGGAAGGTGGGCACGGCGCCCTCAGCGACGGCCGGACATGAGCTCGAGCAGGTCGACCATGCGCTCCGAGTAGCCCCACTCGTTGTCGTACCAGGAGAAGAACTTGACCATGCGGCCCATCGACTTCGTGAGCTTGGCGTCCCAGATGCCCGAGTGCGGGTCGCCGATGATGTCGGTCAGCACGATCTCGTCCTCGGTGTAGCGCACGATGCCCTTGAGCGGGCCCTCGGCGGCGGCCTTGATGGCGGCGTTGAGCTCGTCAGCGGTCGCGTCGCGCTTGAGCAGCGCGGTGACGTCGGAGATGGAGCCGGTCGCCGTCGGCACGCGCAGCGCACCGCCGTCGAAGATGCCCTTGAGGTTGGGCAGCACCTTGCCGACGGCCTTGGCGGCGCCGGTGGACGACGGCACGATGTTGACCGCCGCGCTGCGGGCGCGCCGCAGGTCCTTGTGGGGGCCGTCGATCAGGACCTGGTCGTTCGTGTAGCTGTGGATCGTGGTCATCATCGCCTGCTCGATGCCGAAGGTCTCGTCGATGACCTTCATGATCGCGGCGAGCGAGTTCGTGGTGCAGCTGGCGTTCGAGACGATGACGTGCTTCTCGGGGTCGAACGACGCCTCGTTGACCCCCAGCACGATGTCGACGTCGGCGTCCGGCGAGGGTGCGCTGATCAGCACCTTCTTGGCGCCGGCCTTCAGGTGCAGCGCGGCCTTCTCGCGCTTGGTGAAGATGCCCGTGGACTCCACGACGAGGTCGACGCCCAGCTCGGCCCAGGGGAGCTCCGCCGGATCCTTGATCGAGGTGGCGCGCACCTTGCGCCCGTCGACGATCAGGTTCTCGTCGTCGTACGAGACCTCGCCCGGGAAGCGGCCGTAGGCGGAATCGTACTTGAGCAGGTGCGCCAGGGTGGCGTTGTCGGTCAGGTCGTTGACCAGGGCGATCTCCATGCCGCGCGCGTGCGCGATGCGGAAGATCTGACGGCCGATGCGGCCGAACCCGTTGATGCCGATCTTCATGAGGTCCTCCTGTACGAGAGGTGGATGAGGCGGGACCCGACGCCCATCTGGCGTCGCCGTCGCCGGCCTCCGGGATTGTACCGCGCCCTCCGCGGGTCGCCCGTCCTGAGGCGTTTCGTCGCTCCCGGACGGCGGCGTGTCAGCCGATGCGTCGCAGCTCGATGCGTAGGGCGCCGCCGCCCAGTTCGGTATCCAGCCGGTAGGCCTGGCCCGCGATCGGCGCGAGCGTCAGCGAGGTGGCCAACGCCTCCTGCGCGAGCGTGGCGGCGTGCTCCTCGAGCGCGGCCCGCGCCTCGGCGTCGGCGGCCACCAGGCCGAGTTCGATGCGGTCGGCGACCTCCAGGCCGGCCTGCTTGCGCGCGTCCTGCACCAGCCGCACGGCGTCGCGCATGAGCCCCTCGCGCAGCAGCGCGGGGGTGAGGTCGGTGCGCAGCGCCGCCAGCAGGCCGCGNTCCTCCACCGCGGCGAAGCCCTCGGGACTGCGGGCGTCGAGCAGCAGCTCGTCCGGGGNGAACGTGACGGTCTCGCCCNCGACGTCGAGNTCCACCGGGCGCCCCTCGGCCACGGCGCGCGCGATGGCGCGGCCGTCCGCCGCCGCCAGCGCCGCCCGCACGGCGGGGACGCGGCGGCCCAGCCGCTTGCCCACCTTGGGCAGGTGCGGGCGCACGTCGTAGGCCACGAAGGGATCGGTCGGGTCGAGGTAGCGCACCTGCTTGACGTTGAGCTCGTCACGCAACGCGTCCTCCAGGCGACGCAGGCCCGCGAGCTCGGCCTCGGTCCGGACCCGCACGAGCACCTCCGGCAGCGGTTGCCGGGTCTTGTGCCCGGAGGCGGCCCGGGCGGCCCGCCCCAGCTCGACCACCTTCTGCAGGGTCGCCATGTCGCGCAGCAGGTCGGTGTCCGGAGCCGCCTCGTCGGGCGTCGGCCAATCGCACAAGTGAACGGACGGCGGCGCGCCAGCGTCACCGCGCGCGACCAGGTTGCGGTAGATCGCCTCGGACACGAAGGGAGCCAGCGGCGCCATCAGCTTGGCCAGCAGCACGAGGGCCTCGTGCAGGGTGGCATACGCGGCCAACGCGTCGGCAACGCCGACGCGTTGGCTGTCGCTTCCGGCGCCTGTGGCGCCGGAAGCGGGGCCGGTAGAGCCGTGGTTGCCGACGCGTTGGCTGTCGCTTCCGGCGCCTGTGGCGCCGGAAGCGAGGCCGTCGGAGCCGTGGTTGCCGACGCCTTGGCTGTCGCTTCCGGCGCCGCCCGTCATCCCGCGCCAGAAGCGCCGCCGGTTGCGGCGCACGTACCAGTTGGAGAGCTCGTCGACGATGACGTCGCGCAGGCGGCGGCCGGCGCTCGTGGGGTCGAAGCCCTCGAGGTCGGCCGTGACCTCGCGCGTCAACCGTTGCAGGCGGGCGTGCAGCCAACGGTCCATCAGCGGGCGCTCGCCCACCGGCGGCGCCGCCGCCAGGTCGGGCCGGTCGAGGTTGGCGTAGAGGACGAAGAAGGCGTAGGTGTTCCACAGCGTCATGAAGACGTCACGCAGCGTCTCCTCGACCAGCGCCTGCGAGAAGCGCTTGGTGGCCTCGGGAGGGCTGGAGGCGAAGAGGTACCAGCGCAGCGCGTCGGCGCCCTGGGCGTTCAGCACGCTCCATGGGTCGACCACGTTGCCCTTCGACTTCGACATCTTCTCGCCGTTCTCGTCGACGATGTGGCCCAGCACGATGACGTTCTTGAAGGCGCTGGTGGCGCCCGCCAGGTGGTGGAGGGGCCCCGCGGGGCGCTCGCCGTCGCCGGGATCGGTGAGCAGCGTCGCCAACGCGTGGAGGCTGTAGAACCAGCCGCGGGTCTGGTCGATCGCCTCGCAGATGTAGTCGGCGGGGAAGTGGTCGGCCAGCGCCTGGGCCGCCGACGGCGGCGTGCCCTCGCCGTGGTAGTGCCACTGCGCGTACGGCATCGCCCCCGACTCGAACCACACGTCGACGGTGTAGGGCACGCGGCGGAAGGTCTTGCCGCCGCGCTCGAAGGTGACCTCGTCCACCGACGGGCGATGCAGGTCGAGGTCACCGAGGTCGCGACCGACGAGCTCGCCGAGCTCGGCGACGCTGCCCACCACGATCGTCTCGCCGTCGTCGGCGCGCCAGATCGGCATCGGCGCGCCCCAGTAACGCTCGCGGGACAGGGCCCAGTCGACGTTGTTCTCCAGCCACTTGCCGAAGCGGCCGGTGCGGATGTGATCGGGGTGCCAACCGATGCGGTCGTTGAGCTCCANCAACNGGTCCTTCAGGANGCTGGTGCGGATGTACCAGCTCTTCTTGGCGACGTTGAGGAGCGGCTGGTCGTCGCGCCAGTTGAAGGGGTAGGCGTGGCGGATGATGCCGTGGTCGAACATGTGGCCGGCGGCCTCGAGGTCGCGGGTGATGGCCGCGTCCGCCTCCTTGAACCACTGACCGGTGTACGGGCCGGGCGCCTCCGCCGGCGCCTCCACCGGGGCCACTTCGGCGACCACGAGGCCCGCCAGGTCCACCGACCACATCGTCGGCAACCCGTGCCGCCGGCCGACCTCGAGGTCGCCATAGGCGGGCGCCAGGTGCACGATGCCGGTGCCGTCGTCGAGCGTGACGAAGTCGTCGGCGACCACGCGCCAACCGACGGCCTCGGGCGGGTCGGTGTCGTCCGGCTGCCCGCGCAGGATCGGCAGGTAGCGTGCGCCCACGAGCGCGGTGCCGGCGACGGTGGCGAGCACCTGGTGGTCGCAGCCCTCGAACACGGGGTCCACCCGCGATGCCGCCAGCAGGAAGAGCTTGCGTGGCGCGGCGCCGTCGCCCTTGCGGGTGGGGCCCTCGACCAGCGCGTAGGGCGCGTCGGGCAACACCGCGAGGCCGGTGTTGGCCGCCAGCGTCCACGGGGTGGTGGTCCAAGCCAGGAAGGCGACGTCGCGGGCGTCGTCCGGCGCGAGGAGGCCGCGCTCGATCAGGTCGTCGCGCACGGCCGGAAAGGCAGGGTAGACGCTGGGGTCGGGCACGTCCTCGCGGTAGCCAAGGGCGACCTCGTGCGAGGCGAGGGTGGTGTTCGACGAGGGGGAGTGCCAGGTGGTCTTGTAGTCCTCGACCAGCAGGCCGCGTTGCCACAGCTGCTGCATGATCCACCAGCACGACTCGACGTAACCGCGGTCGTACGTGACGTACGCGGAATCGAGGTCCACCCAGAAGCCGATCCGCTCGGTCATCTCGTTCCAGTCGCGGATGTTCTCGAACACGTGCTCGCGGCACAGCGCGTTGAAGCGGGCGATGCCGTACTCCTCGACCTGCTGCTTGCTGGTGAAGCCGAGGCGTTGCTCGATGGCGATCTCGACCGGCAACCCGTGGGTGTCCCAGCCGCCCTTGCGGGTGACGCGGTGCCCCTGCATCGTCTTGAAGCGCGGGAAGAGGTCCTTGAACACGCGGCTGATGACGTGGTGCACGCCCGGCTTGCCGTTGGCCGTGGGCGGTCCCTCGTAGAAGACCCAGCGGCCGCGCGGGGCGGGTCGCTCCAGCGACCGGCGGAAGACGTCCGCCTCGCGCCAGTACGCCATCACCTCGCGCTCGAGGTCGGGGAAGCGGACGCCCGTTGGGACGGGCTCGAACGGTAGGGCAGCGGACGGGTTCGGCACGGCGGTCTCCTCGCGGCTCCCGGCGCCGGGGCACGTCGAGGCGCCCCGCACGCTCGCGTCGGGGCGCCTTGGGAGGGGCGCGGTACCACCCGACTTCGGACCGCCCTCGCGAGCGGGCCCTCGGAGCCACCCTCGGGCCGACGACCGGAGGAGGGCCAGACGCGATCTCGGGCGTCAACCGGCGCCGCCTATGTGCGTGTGACGCGGTCGAGCTTCGCTCGACATGCGTCACCAACACACTCGGGGCGCGGGCTCGGGGAGGATCTTCCACGACCGGCCTGCCGCCGGGCTCGCACCGTCTCCGGCTCGCTGGGGGGGCTCGCGATCGCGTACTCGTTCCCGTCATCGCCCATCGCGCGCGGGGGAGCGGTCCCGAGGGGTCCGTTCCGCCAAGCGGCGGCTTTACAGCCCACCGCGGCGACGTGTAGGATGCACCGTAGCAGTCGGCCCTCGGAGCGTCAAGACGCCGCCTGCCCCCCTTCCGTTCGAAGCCGACGGTTCGTCCGAGTTCGTGCCTGCGTGGCTACGTCCGTGTGCGATCCCAACCGCGGCGACCAGCGTCCTGGACGCTCCATAGTCCCCGTCCACCCGGTGCCCGCCCTCGGGCGGCAGCGCGCCAAACGGCCGGGAACCACCGCACGGGTCGTGTCGCGACCCCGCGGCGCCCCGCCCTGCAGCGAGGAGATCCATGAGCCCACGCCCCCGCAAGTCCACCGAGTCTGCCGCCGGCACCGCCGTGAAGGAGGCCGGGCCCGAGGCCGCGAGCACGCCCAAGCGGCGCGGGCGTCCTCCGAAGTCCGCGAAGGTGGACGTGGCGGCACCGAGCGGCGAGGCGGCGCCGGGCGCCGACGCGGTGCCTGCGGCCGATGCCGCCGCGGCCAAGGACACCGCCGGCGCGAGCGAGGCGGCGAAGCCGACGACCTCGACGCCCAAGCGGCGCGGCCGCCCGCCGAAGTCCGCGAAGGCCGCCAAGCAGGCGGCCGACGCGACGGCGGCGGTGGATGCGGAGCGCGAGGCTGTCGAGGCCATCGCCCACACCGACGAGGTGCGGGTGAGCCGGGAGCCGGCGGAGAACGACGACCGCGACGCCGAAGAGGCACGTGCAGAGGACGGCGACCCGGGCGACGACCGCGACGAGCAGGATGACCGTGGGCCGCGAGATGAGCGCGTCGAGCGCAACGAGCGCGGGCGCCGCGGGCGGCGGGGCGGTAGCGGGCAGCGCCGCGGCGGGTTCAACTTCCGCGATTTGCAGGGCAAGATCCTGCCGGAACTGCACCTCTTGGCGAAGGAGGTCGGTCTCGAGGAGTACCGCGCGATCGAGAAGGACGCGCTGGTGGTCGCCATCCTCGAGCGCGTCGCCGAGAGCGAGGGCCTGCGCGTCGTGCAGGGCTTCCTCGAGATCTCCAGCGACGGCTACGGCTTCCTGCAGGAGTCGCTGCTGCAGCACAACACCCGCACCGTGATCGTCTCTGCCGGGCTCATCAAGCAGTTCCGCCTGCGCACCGGTGACCTCATCCTGGGCAAGGCGCGGCGGCCGCGCGACAACGAGCGCTACGGCACCCTCATCCGGGTCGAGGCCGTCAACGGCGTGGACCCGTTCCAGGCGGCCAAGCGCCCGCGCTTCGACGACCTGATCCCGACCTTCCCGGACCGCAAGATCACGCTGGAGACGGCCCAGGAGGACCTTTCCGCGCGGGTCATCGACCTGCTGGCGCCGATCGGGCGGGGGCAGCGCGGGCTGATCGTGGCGCCGCCCAAGGCCGGCAAGACGATGCTCTTGAAGGCCGTCGCCAAGTCGGTGGTGACCAACGAGCCCGACATCAAGGTCATGGTGTTGCTGGTCGACGAGCGCCCGGAGGAGGTCACCGACTTCCGCGAGAGCGTCTCCGGCGTCGAGGTCATGGCCAGCACCTTCGACGAGCCGCCGGCCAACCACATCCGGGTGGCGGAGTTCGTCCACGAGCGCTCCCGCCGCATCGTCGAGGACGGCGGCCACGTGATGATCCTGCTCGACTCGATCACCCGCCTGGCCCGCGCCAACAACCTGGTGACGCCGGCCACCGGCCGCACCCTGTCGGGTGGCCTCGACTCCAACGCGCTGCACTGGCCCAAGCGTTTCCTCGGGGCGGCCCGCAACATCCGCGGCGGCGGTTCGCTCTCCATCCTCGCCACCGCCCTGATCGAGACCGGCTCGCGCATGGACGACGTCATCTTCGAGGAGTTCAAGGGCACCGGCAACATGGAACTGCACCTGTCGCGGCGGCTCGAGGAGCGGCGCATCTTCCCGGCGATCGACATCCTCAAGTCCGGCACCCGGCGTGAGGACCTGTTGCTGAGCGACAGCATCCTCGCCAAGATGTGGCTGCTGCGCAAGGTGATCAGCGACATGGACGCGGCCGAGGCCATGGAGATGCTGCTGTCCCGGCTGCAGCGCACCCGCGACAACGCGGAGTTCCTCTCGACCCTCGGCCAGGGCTGACCGTATGGCGGCCCGCCGCG
>SL_3KL_010_SEDDRAFT_10003941_pt1 | contig 13466 bp, 8 predicted proteins | sample SodLakKL_010_SED_2_FD_10381 | JGI IMG/M metagenome (IMG submission 10381)
TCAGCGCCTGTTGCCAGGCCTGTTACCGTTCGACTTGCATGTATTAAGCCTGCCGCTAGCGTTCATCCTGAGCCAGGATCAAACTCTCCGTTGTTTAAAAAAAAATTAAAAAACTTCAATGCTGTCCTGACCCGGTTGTGTTTGCTTGTTAATTATGTCGACTACTTTTTAACCCCCAGAATCCGAATCCTAAAGACACGAAAACCAGAAAAAAAAAGAAATCAACGGGTATGCTTGCTATTTTTGGCTTCCCATTTCCTCAAAGATCGTTCCCATTCCCAAATCCCGAAAATGGATTTCCCCGCTTTGGGGAGTGCAAAGATACAAAACTTTTTTAAAACAACCATCACCGCATTAAAAAAAACACAAAAACCCTCCCCGGTCAGTCCCCGTCTTTTCCGTTGCCTCCGCAAACTGCCTTAAAATATTATTTTTGCCACTTCAAAGGTAGTAGGTAGTAGGTAGTAGGTAGTAGGTAGTAGGTAGTAGTAAGTAAGTAGGTAGAAGGTGGAAGGTAGAAAGAAGAAAGTTTAAGAGTTGAAAAGTTGAAGAGTTGAAGAGTTGAATAGTTGAATAGTTGAATAGTTTAAGAGTTTAAGAGTTTAAGAGTTGAAGAGTTGAATAGTTGAATAGTTTAAGAGTTTAAGAGTTGAAGAGTTGAAGAGTTTAAGAGTTGAAGAGTTGAAGAGTTGAATAGTTGAATAGTTGAATAGTTTAAGAGTTTAAGAGTTGAAGAGTTGAATATCTAATAGTTAAACTTTTAAACTTTTAAACCTGTTGGGATTTTTTCAAGGTTTCAACTGCCGCACTGCCGGCAAGAATACGCGAAATGACAATCCATACGTTAAATAGTGCTCATATCTACTGCGCCATAACATAAACCGTTCAAGCAATGAACCACCTTTTCCTTACCTTATGCCTGTTGTTGTGCTCCTTGACCTGGCTGCCGGCCGCGGAGGGACCCGCCACATCCGGCGACATCTCCCCTTCCTCGCCGCAGCGGGAAGACCCCGCTGAACGATTTGTCAGCCGGGCCATCTCCGACGTGGCCCTGCGCATCGAGAACATCGATTATTATTACCGCCGCGACGGACTGAGCTACAACGACCAGCCCCATCTGTTCTTTCGCATCACCACACCAAATCCGGTAGCCGAAATCAGGATCTTCCCGGCCCAAAGCGGAACCCCCATCGAAGCCTTGCGGCTGCTGCCCTCATCCGACTTTGAGGTGGTCGACAGCCTGGTGTTTGTGGGCAACGACCACTACCGCGCCCGCATACGCTTCATCGACCTGATGGAAACCTCCTTCCCCAGCCTGATCCTGAGCTACCCGGCCGAAGAAACAGGACATATCAACCGCGAGGTCCGCCTCTTTCCTTACTTCATCACCAGCCTGCAACCCGGGGAAGAGGTCATCGAACTTTTCCAGGGCGAAGAAAAGACCATCGACATACGGGGCAGCAATGTGTTCAATATTTATACCGACCGGCAATGGCAGACGGCCGGGCAGCTCGAATACCAGACGGAGCGCGCCGGCGGCGCCCTGAGGGTCCATGTCAGAGGCCTGGGTACCGGGCATCAGGAACTGTCCATCCCCCTGCAGGCCATCCGCCCCTTTGTGGATGTCGAAGGCCTGCCCACTTTTCAGTTGCCCCCCCTCAAACTGAACTTCCATGTCAAACCCAGCCGGATGCAGTTCATCAATACCGACAAGGAGTTCATCCATTACGATGCCGACAGGAGGCGACGCGAAGAGGTCCGGCTCGACTACCACCCCTCCTTCCAGCTCAACCGCACCTACCGTATCGAAGGACAGCAGGAACCGGGAGGGCAGCTCATTGCCGAAATCCACACCAAATCCTTCACCTCCGACAACAAGGTCCTGGCCGAACTGACCACCTACGAGCTGCACCGCTCCGGCAGCGGCTACCTCTACATCAAAGACGGCAGACACACCCTGTTCATGACCAATTTCAACATTGTGAACCGGCCGGAGATCACCAATATAGAGATACTGCGCGAAGGCCGCGACTGGAGTTCCAACCGCAGCATCTACCCAGGCGAAACTGTGGAAGTAAAGGTAGAGGGCGAGGGACTGCTGGACGTGGACATCCGTTTCGACGGATGCCGGCAAACCCAGGACAGCATCCGCAAAAGCGACCGGGCCCTGTTCTATACCCTGGAGGTACCCATCGACATCCCCCGCCGCCAGATTATGCTGTTCATGAACCGCGAGGTGTCCCAACACGAGCTGCTGGTCAGGGAATATGAGCGTCCGGCCGATTTCGACTTCGTGCGCATCAACTACGGCAACGGCCCCATCCCCCTGACCGACGAAACCTTCAGCAAACCGGTGTTTTATCCCAACACCATCCACGACATCAACATCGTGTTCGATCCCGGGGCCATCGACAGGGACGGCAAACTGTTCGGCAAACAATATATCCAGATCGAAGTGAGGCTGCTTGACGAAAACAACCGCCTGATCGATCTGCAAACCATCAACAACATCGTGGTCTGCCCGGGCGAAAGCAGTCCGCGGCATGCGTTCTACCAGGGTAGCGACTGCAACCAGCCTCCCATCAGGCTCAACGAGCACCTGCTCAGAAAAACTTACAGCCTCGATGCCTTTTCCCAGATAGTGATCACCGTCAGGCACAACGATTCAAAATACACTACCGCCATCCAAAGCCGCAGGGCCAGCATTTTCGTTGAACGCAGCCGCAGCTTCGATGTCATTGTATCTTTCCCGGCTGGCCTGCTGGTAAAGCAATACAGCGAACCAGGCATCGGGAACCTGTCGGGGATCAGCACCTCGGTGCTGGCCGAACTCAGTTTTTACGACAAAAACCGCATCGGCACCAAAAAACCCTTTAAATTTGGGGCGGGGTTCATCGCACTCAATGCGTTTAATTTCAGCGATAACCTGAATGTACGCCGCGATATCGGTCTGGTGCTGATCACCACCATCGAACCCATCCGCACCAGCGCCAAGTTCAGCGTACCCATATACTTCGGGGCCGGTTATTTATTGATGGAGAACGATATGTTTGCCATTTTCGGCCCGGGGATCAGGTTGAATTTTTAGGGCGGCCGCCCTGTCCCGGCTGCCATCTGCAACATGCAATCAGCCATGCACGATCAGTTTATCGACTTTGTCAGCCGTCACGACCTGTTGCAAACAGGCGACAAGGCCCTGCTGGCCTTAAGCGGTGGGATGGACTCCATGGTCATGGCCGAATTGTTCCGCACCTCCCCTTTCCCGTTTGCCATTGCCCATTGCAATTTCCAGCTCAGGGGAAAGGAGTCTGAAAGTGATCAGGAGCTGGTCGGCCAGCTGGCTGCTTCCCTTGGGGCAGAATTCTTCACAAAACGCTTTCCCACCACGGCCTATGCCAGGGAGCGGGGCATTTCGGTGCAAATGGCAGCCCGTGAACTGCGCTACCACTGGATGGAGGAAGTCAGGCAAAGCACGGGGGCAGCCGCATTAGCTACCGCACACCACCTCGACGATGCCATCGAGACCCTGCTGCTGAACCTGGTCAGGGGGACAGGCCCAGCCGGCCTGAGGGGCATCCCGGTGAAAAACCGGCAGGTGATCAGGCCGATGTTGTTCACCGGCAGGGAGGCCATCAGTGCCTTTGCTGCCGGAAAAGGCATACGTTACCGCGAAGACCTGTCGAACAAAGAGGAAAAATACCTGCGCAACAAACTCAGGGTACGGGTCATGCCGGTACTCAGAGACCTGAACCCCGACCTCACACATACCATGGGGCAGTTTTTCGAAATAATGCAGGGGGCCGAAGCGGCCAGGCAGATGATGGTCGAAAGGCAAAGGAAAGACTGCATGCGTTACCATGGAAAGGAAGCCAGGCTGCTGATCGCTCCGCTGAAGCAGTTGCCCAATCCGGAGTATTTCCTGTACGAGTTGTTGAAAGACTATGGATTCGGCTCCGCGGTTTGCCGCGACATTTACCGGGCACTGGACACCCAGCCGGGAAAGACCTTTATTTCGCCCACCCATAGCCTGATCAAAGACAGGGACACCCTGCTCATTTTCCCCTACTCCGAAGAGAAGGCAGCTCCTTCAGCACGGATTACCGAAAACACCCGGCAGTTGAGCATCGGCGATCACTCCTTTCGGTTTGCGTCGGGCCCTGTCGGCGAACGTCCGCCTTGGCCCAAAGACCAGAACACCCTGCTGGCCGACAGGGCGAAATTGCGTTTCCCGCTACTGCTGAGGCCATGGCACGAAGGCGATAAAATGAAGCCCCTTGGGATGAAGGGGCATAAGAAGGTGAGTGACCTGCTGACCGGAGCAAAAATACCCCGTCATCACAAAGGGAGGGTGATGGTATTGACCTCCGAAGACCGCATCGTTTGGGTGGCCGGCATACGCAGCGACGAAAGATTCAAACTCGATGACCAAAGCCGGGAATACTACCTGGTAAGCCTTGGCAAACCCACTTGATTCAATTAATTATCTATATAGTTTAACTAGTTTTAACACCCCCGGTGAATGCTCAACAGGAACAAAACCTTATTTTTGCAGACAATGCGGTTTGCAACAACACATAGCCCAATGAAATCGATCAGAAAACTGATGCAGCCTCTTGCCTTGTTGGTCATGGCACTGACGTCTTCCCTTTCGCAGGCACAGATACTGGAACCCGTCGAATGGAGCTTTTCACACGAAAGGATTTCCGAAGGCCAGTACGAACTGCAGTTAACGGCCAACATGGACGCTGGCTGGTACATCTACGGCACCGAACTGGAGCCGGGCGGCCCCATTCCCACCAGCATCAACTTTGATGAAGGCGAGGGTTTCGAACTGCTGGGACCCTTACGGTATCCGGCAGCAGAGGTAAAATACGATCCGAATTTCGAAATGGACATCCCCATGTTTGCCGACAGGGTCACCTTCCGCCAAACCGTCAGGGTATTGTCGGCCGAATCGGTGGTTGTCACCGGCGAACTCGAATACATGTCGTGCGATGACCAGCGATGCCTGCCCCCAGATTTCATTGGCTTTTCCTTTGAACTGCCGGGAATCGCCACCCCTGCACCCCGGGCGGAAGCAGAACCTCCGCCCCCGGCCACTCCTGATCCCGATGTGGAGGCAGTGCCCGATACCCCTGCGGTAGAAGAGGAGGTGGTTCGCGAAGACGTGAAAGCCGTCATTTACACCCCCGAAGAGGCCGAAGCTACCGGGCTAGGGTGGAGCTTTATCCTGGGCTTTCTGGGCGGGCTGCTTGCCCTGCTCACCCCCTGTGTTTTCCCGATGATCCCCCTTACGGTGAGCTTCTTTTTAAGAAATGCCGGCAACCGGGCAAGGGCCCTGAGAGATGCCCTGCTTTACGGTACGACCATCATTTTCAGTTATGTGGTACTGGGGCTGGCCATCTCGATGATATTCGGGCCGGCCACCCTGAACGCCCTGGCCACCAGCCCCGGCTTCAATGTCTTCTTTTTCGCATTGCTGGTCTTTTTTGCCGCCTCCTTTTTCGGCGCTTTCGAACTGACCATGCCCGCCTCCTGGTCTACCGCCCTCGACTCCAGGGCCGACAAAACCGGTGGGCTGATCGGGGTATTCCTGATGGGGCTCACCTTTGTGCTGGTGTCCTTTTCTTGTACCGGGCCCATTGTGGGTACCCTGCTGGTGGAGGCTGCCATCGGGGGCGACATCTTCGCCCCGGCCATCGGCATGCTGGGCTTCAGCCTGGCCCTGGCCATTCCCTTCAGCCTGTTTGCCGTATTCCCCACCGCACTGAAGTCGATGCCCCGCTCTGGCGGCTGGATGAACGCCGTCAAGGTAGTGCTGGGCTTCATTGTCCTGGCCTTCTCCATTAAATTTTTATCGGTGGCCGACGCCGTGGGTCAATGGGGCTTGCTTGACAGGGAGGTGTTCCTGGTGATCTGGATCAGCATCTTCTCGATGATGGGCCTGTACCTGCTCGGCAAGATCCGGTTTGCCTACGACAGCGAACTGAAATACCTTTCGGTTCCGCGACTGATGCTGGCCATCGCCACCTTTTCCTTTGTGTTTTATCTGATACCCGGCCTTTGGGGGGCGCCCCTGAGGGCTGTCAGCTCTTTTTTGCCCTCGACGGTAACCCAGGATTTTGACCTCACCCGCATCCGGGCCATGGAGGCACCGGCCGCCCAGGAAGGCATTTACGTGGGGGAAAGCGTCCGCGAAGGGCCTCACGGGCTGATGGCCTTTACCGATTATGAAGAAGGGATGCAGGCAGCCCGGGAGGCCGGCAAGCCGGTTTTCCTCGACTTTACCGGGCTGGGCTGTGCCAACTGCCGCAAGATGGAGGCCAGCGTATGGTCAAACCCCCGGGTACTGGAGCGGCTGCGCGATGACTTTGTGAAAATATCCCTTTTTGTGGATGACCGGACCCGGCTGCCCGAAGACCAGCAATTTACATCGACTGCCCTGGGCCGCGAACGCCTTGTGCGTACCGTCGGACAAAAATGGAGCGTGTTTCAGGCCGAAAGGTACGGGGCAAACACACAGCCTTACTATGTTATCCTTGATCACGACGAAAACATGCTGGCCCCGGCTCACGGTTACGACACCAATATTGAGCGGTATATCGAGTTTCTCGACACCGGCAAAAAGAACTTCAGGCCCTGAGGCCTCCCCCTTGCCCCTGGGCATTCATGCCTTATTGCCGTCAGACAACTCCCTGATGGCCACATAGGCCATTAAGCCCATGCCTGTTTCCAGGGCCTTTTCGTCGATGTCGAAGGTAGGGGTATGCACATTGGAGGTGATGCCCTGCTCCACATTGCGGGTGCCCAGGCGGTAAAAACAGGCATCGGTCTTTTGCGAATAATAGGCAAAGTCCTCCCCCGTCATCGACAGCTCCAGTTCTTCCACATTGTCCCAGCCCAGGTATTCGCCGGCATATTGCCTGAAATTGGCGGCCAGCCGGTGATTGTTCACCAAAAAGGGATAGCCCCTGTCGATGAACACCTCGCAGTCGCCCCTCATTCCCTGGGCGATAAAGACGGCCACTTCGCGGATCCGCAAATGGGCCTGTTCGCGCCAGGCCTCGTCAAAGGTGCGGAAGGTGCCTTCGAGGGTCACCTCATCGGGGATCACATTGGTTTGCCCGTCGGCGATCATCCGGCCAAACGACAATACGGTGGGGATGGCGGGGGTAGCATGGCGGCTGACGATCTGCTGCAGCCCCACCACAATATGGGAGGCGATCACGATGGGGTCGACATTCTCCTGGGGGGCCGCCGCGTGGCCGCCCCTGCCCTTCACCGTCAGGTACACCTCGTCGGTCGATGCCATGTAGTTCCCGCTGCGGATGCCCGCCTTGCCCGCCGGCAGCCCCGGATACACATGCTGGCCGAAAATGGCATCAGGCCGGGGGTTTTCCAAAACACCCTGCTGTATCATAAGACTCGCCCCCCCGGGATATTTTTCTTCGGAGGGCTGAAAGATCAGCCTGACCGTGCCTTCCCACTCATTGCGCAATGCCTGCAATATCCTGGCCGTCCCCAGCAGGCTGGCCATATGCACATCGTGCCCGCAGGCATGCATGACGCCAGGGTTCGCCGACCTGTACTCCACCCGGTTCTTTTCGTGGATAGGCAGTGCGTCCATATCGGCCCTCAGGGCGATTAGCCGCGATTTGGGGTTTTTCCCCTCGATATGGGCCACGATACCGGTTTCTGCGACCCCTTCCCCGAAGGCAATGCCTGTCTCCCTGAGGCGGGCAGCAATATAAGCGGCGGTTTTGGACTCCTGCATCGACAGTTCGGGGGTGGCGTGGAAATGCCTCCGGTAAAACACCACGTCGTCAAAATACTCCTTCGAAAGGGCCTGGATTTTATCGATCATTGCCATGAGAGGATAGGTAATTAGTACTCGCTAATTTACTGATTTTTCATTATCTTTGAACCACCGCAGCCGCGGTAACATTCCAATGTCCACCAGAGAAAACGCCAGTTTCCTATGCTGCAGATCAAACAATTTGCCTTCAACCCCTTCCAGGTCAACAACTACATCCTTTACGACGATACCGGCGAATGTGCCATCATAGACCCTTCCTGTTACGAAAAACACGAAAAACAGCAGTTGGCTGATTTTATTGACGAAAAACAACTGAAGCCCGTTTTGCTGCTTTTTACCCACTGCCATATCGACCATATCCTGGGAAGCCGCTTCGTTTCAAAAACCTACAAGATCAAGCCCCGGACCCACAAAGACAGCCTCACCTTCCTGGAAAACAGCAAGGAATACGGCAAGGTGTTCGGGTTCAAGGCAGACAGGCCGGTGTTGCCCGACAACTTTATCGGAGAAGGGGATGTGCTTAAATTCGGGGAGCAGGAACTCAGGGTGATCTATGCTCCTGGTCATGCAGCCGGTAGCCTTTGCTACCATCATACCGGTGAAGGCTTTGTGGTGGTGGGCGATGTCCTGTTCCAAAATGGCATCGGGCGCACCGACCTGCCTACCGGCGATCACGACCAACTGATCAAATCCATTTTCGAAAAACTGCTGGTACTCCCCGATAACACCACCGTATACCCGGGTCACGGGCCTTCCACCACCATCGGCCAGGAGCGCACGTCAAACCCTTTTCTCACCGGCATCTATTGAGCCTGGCCTTGCTGAGGCTTTCCGATGCCCTGCCGGGCAGAATCGGCGATCATGTTCTCATCGATCTTCATCATGCAATCAAAGTGCCCTTTGGGGCATTTTGCATAGCCTATCTTGGAGCAGGGCCGGCACGAAAGGCCCTTCACCTCCATGATGAGCGAGCGTTCAGGGCAGGTGGGCATATAGGGAACCATCCCGAAGCCGGGCACCGTATTGCCCCACACCGAGATCAGCTGCTTGCCAAAGGCCGCTGCAATGTGCATCAGCCCGGTATCGTGGGTGATGACCACCCCGGCTTTTTTCACCACGGCTGCCGACTGTTCCAGCGAATACATGCCGCAGGCATTCAATACCTTATTGCCGGCGGCGGCTGCAATCATCTGCCCGTTGGCGGCATCATCGGCACCCCCCAATAAGACCACCGGAGACTCCAGCCTGCGGCAAATGCCGGCGATCTTTTCGTTGGGAAGACGCTTGGTGGCATGCCGCCCGCCGATAACAAAAGCCGCAAAGGCATTGCCCCATTGCCGGGGAAAACCAGATGGCAGTGAGTCATTGTTGCCCGAAAAGAAGAAATCCAGCCCCTGACCATCGTTCTCAGCACCGGTTATTCTTGCGGCCTCAAAATAGCGGTCGACGATGTGCAGCGACGGCAGGCGGTTGATCTTAAACCGGGTGAGCAGCCATTTTTCCAGGTTCAGCTTGCGGCAGCTTCCTGTGGGCCGGCGCAGGGCCAGTTTGACCAGGGCGCTCCTGAGGTTGTGGTGCAGATCAATGAGGTAGTCAAAATTCAAGGCTTTCAGCCTGGTGATGAGTTCCCGAAGGCTGCCATCGAGAAGGTGAAGGCCATCCACATGGGGGTTGTTGCGCAAAAGGCCGGCGAAGGCCTGCTTGGTCACAAAATGCACTTCCACCTCTTTTCCGGGGATCTTTTTAAGGCAACGCAACACGGGGGTGGTCAGCACAATGTCGCCCATGGAACTGAACCTGATAACCAATACCTTTATTTTACTGCCGGCATTCACATCAGATCTCGTTAAAGTCGACCTTGAGTGACTGGTTGTTGACAAAGTCGTAGAGGGTCAGGCGGCGCATTTCGTAGAAGCCGCGCCAATAGTTGCGAAGGGCCGAAAGGTAGCGTTGTTTCGATCGGTCTTTTTCTTCCAGGGCCAGGTTGAGTTCGATGATGTCGATCCGTCCGATCATGAAGCGCTGACGGGTCACCTCATAGCGCTTCTCTGCAATAACATCGGCCTTCCTGGCCACTTCGAGCTGGCTGTCGAGCATATTGAAACCCATCACCCGTAAAAACACTTCCTGTTCAAAGTCTACCAGGGCCTGGTTCACGGTGGCATTGGTCAGCTCCCTGTTCGACTCGGCCATCATGACACGTCCGCGGGAGACCCCCCAGTCGAGGATGGGAATTTGTATCCCGATGCTCAGCTGTTGCTGATCGAGGGGGTCGCGGTAAACCTCGGCAAACTCGGGGGCACTCTGGGTAAGCCCGAATACGGCAAACAAATTGGCATTGAAGCGGTTTTCGGCCCTGGCCTGGTCTACTTGCCTGTCGGCCTCGATAAGCTGTCGTTCCTGTGTCAGCATATCGGCCCTGTTGCTCCTGGCCTCGGCAAGGGCCACCCCCACGTCGATGGTCAAATCGTGGGGGTCTTCGGGGGGAAGGAGTTCGAGGCGGCGCATATCGTCCAGGGCAAGAAACGAACGAAACCGAAACACCGCCGCTTCGTAGTCGATGCGCGACTGTTCGAGCATGGCCTGAGAATTCAGCAGGTTCAGTTCCATCTGTAACAGCTCGTTCTCTGCAATGCGGCCAAGCTCGTACCTGCCCTGGGCAATACGGTACAGGGTGTCGTTGCTGGCCAGGTTGATCTCATTGATCTCGATGTTGATCTGTGCCAGCAGCAGGTCGAAGAACAGGTCGGTGGCCCGGATGGAGATGTCTTCCATGGTCTCTACGTACTGCCTCTGGGCCTCTTCGAAACGGATGGGTTCGATGCGCCTTTCCCACTTAAAGGGATTGAAGGCAAAAATGGGCTGGCGGTATCCGATGTTGATGGGGGTAGACAGGTAGGAGACCTCGGTAAAGTCATCCCGCATCAGGTCGATGCGCTGAAGCCCCGAACTGACAAAAAGCTGCCCCCCGGTAGGCCCGATGCGCTGGTTCAGCGAAAGATTACCTGTCGAAGACACCAGGCTGCGCCGCCTGAAGATGTCGGTGCCGTCGGGCTGGGTGATGGGCGAAATGGTGCGGTTCAGGTTGGGGATGGTGGCCTCGAAGCGCAGGTTGGGCAAATAGCCTGCACGAAAGGTGCGGTGTTGCCAGTAACTACCGCGGTAACGGTGGCGGGCCATCATGGCATTGGGCGACTGCTCCCTGGCAATGTCTACCACCTCTTCCAGTGACAGGTAGCGGATGTCAGAGGCCAGTGCGGGCAGGGCCAGAAAGGGTAGTATGGCAAACAAAACAAACAACAACGAAAGCTTCATGTGTTTATCGATTTTTTTTTTAATGTGAACCATTGAAGGAGGAAGACAGTTTGAACGATGGAACGATGGAACGATGGAACGATAGAACGAAAGAACGAAAGAGTTGAATAGTTTAAGTGTTGAAAAGTTTAAGATAAACTATTCATTGTTCGCTGTGGACCCTGACGGGGAGTACCTCATGCAATTTGCCCCCAAATTTAGGATTAAAAAAGGTACGGAAACTATTTTTCCCAAAAAACAAAATTCCGGCCCGAACGCCGGTCATCTTTTTTAAAATCTTAACTTCGTCCATGAAAAACTTTTGCCGATGATCTCCCCCGACACCATAGACAAGATCATGGATGCCACCCGCATAGAGGAGGTGGTGGGTGAGTTTGTCAACCTGAAAAAGCGGGGGGTGAACCTGCTTGGGCTCTGCCCTTTCCACAACGAAAAAACGCCTTCGTTCAATGTATCGGCAGCCAAAGGGATCTATAAATGCTTTGGGTGTGGCAAGGGCGGCAATGCCGTGAACTTCCTGATGGAGCACGAACATTTCACCTACCCCGAAGCCCTCAGGTTCCTGGCCGGCAAATACAGCATCGAGATCGACGAAGCAAAGCCATCGCCCGAGTGGCAGCAGGCGCAAAACGAAAAAGAAAGCCTGTTCAACCTCTCGGCCTTTGCCCAGAAGTATTTCCAGGAACAGCTTCACGATTCGGCCGAGGGCCGGGCGGTGGGGCTGACCTATTTAAAGGAACGGGGATTCTCCATGGAAGTGATCCGCCGTTTCGGGCTCGGCTACTGTCCGGAAAAATGGGACAGCTTTTCGCAAACTGCCCTGAAAAGCGGATACAAAAAGGAGTACCTGGTCAAGGCCAGCCTGAGCAAAACAAAAGACCATCTGCTGTACGATACCTTCAGGGGACGGATCGTTTTTCCGATACACAACCTTTCGGGCAGGGTGCTCGGTTTCGGGGCCCGCATACTGGGCTCCGAAAAGAACAGGCCCAAATACATCAATTCGGCCGAAAGCGAGATCTACCACAAAAGCAAGGCACTCTACGGTATCTATTTTGCAAAGAGTGCCATGGCCAGGGAAGACAACTGTTACCTGGTGGAGGGTTATACCGATGTGCTGTCGTTGCAGCAGGCCGGGGTCAACAACGTGATCTCCACCTCCGGTACCGCCCTGTCGACCGGGCAGATCAAGCTGATCAGGCGGTACACCGCCAATGTGACCCTGTTGTTCGACGCCGACCCGGCCGGCATCAAGGCAGCTTTCAGGGGCATCGACCAGGTACTGGAGGAAGGCCTGAATGTGCGCATCGTCAGCTTCCCCGAAGGCGAGGACCCCGATTCCTATGCCCGGAAAAAACGGCCCGCCGAGGTCAGGGCGCTTATCGGCGAAAACGCCACCGATTTCATCACATTCAAAACCAGGCTGCTGCTGGGCGAAGTAAACAACGACCCCATCAAAAAGTCGGGGCTGATCCGGGAGATCTCCCGGACCATTGCCCTCATCCCCGAGCCCATTACCCGGTCGTTGTATGTAAGGCAATGCAGCGAGATGATGCAGGTAGATGAGAAGCTCCTGGTAGCCGAGGTCAATAAGCTGAGAAGGCAGCAATTCAATGCCCGCAGCCGTCAGGGGCCCCATTCCGCAGACGACCTTCCCCCGCCTTCGGCCGAGGCCCCGGCCAGGCAGGCAAACGAAGGCCAGCAAAACAACGACTCCCAGGAAAAAGAGCTCATCAGGCTGCTGCTGCAATACGGGGGGCATGCCATCCACTTCGAGGTGGAGAACGAAGACAAACGGATGGAAGAGGTCGGGATGAAGGTGGCCGAGTTTGTGGTCGGCGATATCCGGGCCGACCAGCTGCTGTTCGACAACAGGGCCTGCCAGCTTATATTCGATCTGTTTGCCGGGGCCTTGGAGCAAAAAAGCCTTCCCGGGATCAAACCCCTGACCGGCCATCCCGACGAAGAAGTAAGGCAGCTGGTCATCGACCTCCTGTCGAGTCCCTACAGTTTGAGCAAGAACTGGGAGAGCCGGCACAGAATCTATGTGGCAGATGAGGAAGAAAGCCTGAAGCCCCCGGTGATACAGGCCGTGTACGCCTTCAAGCTGAAAAAGCTCGAAAAGATGATCCTCGAAAACCAGAAACAGATCCGGGAGGCCTCTGCCTCCGACGACCCCGACAGCGAACCCCTTCAGCAGCTGATGGAGACCAACCGGGAGTTGACCGCCAAGCGAAGCCTTTTTGCCAACGCCCTGAACAGGGTGGTGACGCGGTAGGTGGAAGGTGGAGGATAGTAGGTAGTAGGTAGTAGGTAGTAGGTAGTAGGTAGTAGG
>SL_3KL_010_SEDDRAFT_10003942_pt1 | contig 13465 bp, 10 predicted proteins | sample SodLakKL_010_SED_2_FD_10381 | JGI IMG/M metagenome (IMG submission 10381)
GTTCCTCGCCGCTGCCATGGTTGCCTGCGGCGAGGCTCCGGAGCCCATGCCCACGGACGATCCACAGATGACGGAGGCGCCCGCTGAGCAGGAGCCCGCCGAGGTGGTCCAGATGGACGAGCCGTCCAACACCATCGTGGACGTAGCCCGCGAAGCCGGACAGTTCAACACCCTCCTGACGGCGGTGGAGACGGCGGAGCTCCGTCCCACACTGCAACACGACGGCCCCTTCACGGTATTCGCACCCACCGACGAAGCCTTCGATNNGCTCCCNGACGGTGCCGTGCCCGCTCTGCTGNAAGATCTGGAAGAGNTGACGGCNGTGCTGCTCTACCACGTTGTGCCNGGAANGCTCTCCGCCGAGGATGTGGCCGATCGGTCCGAGATCGAGACGGCTGGGGGNGCGGTNCTGTCCNTTTCGGTTGAAGATGGCAACGTGTTCGTGAACGGCGCTCAGGTGGTAAATGCCGATGTGGAAGCAGAGAATGGCGTCATCCATGTCATTGACGGCGTGCTGATGCCGTAGCGTTCATTGGTGACAGCCGGACCCTTCCGGCCCCGTCGACCCCAGCGGTCGACGGGGCCGAACGTCTTCCCCTTTCCGACGGAACTCACATTTTGACCGACGTAATCGTGGTGGGAGCAGGGTTTTCCGGACTTTCCGCCGCCTGCCATCTGGCGGAGGCGGGGTGCACCGTGACGGTGGTGGAGCGCCACGACGGCCCCGGGGGCCGGGCTCGCCTCTGGGAGAAGGACGGGTTCCGCTTCGACCTGGGGCCGAGCTGGTACTGGATGCCGGACCTCTTCCAGCGCTTCTTCCGCCGGTTTGGCCACGAGGTGGAGGATTTCTACGATCTTCAGCGCCTCGATCCGTCGTACCGGATCGTCTGGCCCGAGGGGGATCACTGGGATGTGCCGGCAGGCATCCCGGCGCTCCGGAAGTTCTTCGGCGCTCATCAGTCCGGGGGTGCCCAGGCGTTGGACCGGTTCGTGGACCAGACGCGGCAGGTCTACGAGGCCGCCATCAGCGACTACCTGTTCCGCCCGAGCCTGTCGTACCGGGAGTTCGTGGACGCCCGGCTCCTGGGCGAGCTCTTCCGCCTCCGCATGCTCCGCTCCATGGCCTCCTACGCCCGCAGCGCCTTCTCGGAGCCGCGCCTGGCCCGACTGGTGGAGTGGCCGGTCCTCTTCCTGGGGGCCTCGGCCAAGGATACGTCGGCCATGTACAGCCTCATGAGCTACGCCGACATGGCGCTGGGGACCTGGTATCCCATGGGTGGCATGCACCGGATCGTCCAGGGGATGGTGGCGGTGGCCGAGGCGCGAGGGGTCCGCTTCCGCTACAACGAGACGGTGGAGGAGGTGCTGGTGGAGGAGGGCCGGGCTGTGGGGATTCGCACCCCCTCCGGAGCGATCCGGGCCGACGCGGTGCTGGCCTCCGCCGACTACCACCATGTGGAGCAGGATCTCCTGGCACCGGAGCACCGGCAATACTCGGAGCGATACTGGGAGTCCCGGGTCATGAGCCCCTCGAGTCTCCTCTTCTATCTGGGTCTGGAGGGANATCTGGATGGTCTGCCCCATCACGCCCTCTTCTTCGATGAGGACCTGGATACCCACATGGCGGCCGTGTACGATACGCCCCGCTGGCCGGAGGCCCCCCTCTTCTACACCTGCACNCCTTCGGCCACGGATCCGTCGGTGGCCCCTCCGGGGCACACGAACCTCTTCGTNTTGATCCCCCTGGCTCCGGGCCTGGACGACGACCAGGCGCAGCGGGATCGTCTCTTCAGCCAGGTCATGGACCGGATGGAGGCGCACCTGGACCGAACCATCCGGGACCGGGTGGTGCTGAAGCGAAGCTACGCCATGCAGGACTTCGAACGGGATTATCATGCCTTCAAGGGGAATGCCTACGGTATGGCCAACACCCTCCGGCAGACCGGACCCCTGAAGCCGCCCCTTCGCTCCGAAAAGGTGGGTGGGCTCTACTTCGCCGGGCAGCTCACCGTCCCCGGACCGGGTATGCCACCGAGCCTCGTTTCGGGTGAGCTTGCTGCCCGCGTGCTCCTGGAAGACCGGGAGGGCTGACAGGCCTCCCCTCCGTCCCCGCTTGACACCGGAAGAGTGGTAGCGTATTTGCTAATACGTATGAGCACTGCGGCGGAGGGTCGATCCGGGTCCCCAGGGACCCGTCCGGGACGGGTCACGGGCCACCATGTGGCGGCCCGTGCCGGGGTATCCCAGTCCACCGTGTCCCTGGTCCTCTCGGGGAATCCCCGGGCCCGCATCGCCGACGCCACCCGGGAGCGGGTCCTGGCGGCGGCCAAGGAGCTGGGCTACCGACCGAATCTGCTGGCTCGGGGCCTGGTGCAACGGCGCTCCTTCGCCCTGGGCATCGTGGTTTCCGATCTGGACAACCCCTTCTTCACCGAGGTGGTGAGCGGGGCCGAGCGGGTGGCGGCGGAGGCCGATTACGGCGTCCTGCTGGGTGACGCCCGGGAGATCCCCGCCGCCGAGCACGTGAAGCGGCTGGCCGAGCGCCAGGTGGACGGGGTGATCGTGGCCGGTGTCGGGGTCGATTCCCTCCCGGAAGAGACCCGGGAGGGGCTGAATCTGGTGGTGGTGGACGAACCGTCCGGCGTCCTCCCCGGGGTGGCCAGCGATGCCCAGGGCGCCGGCCGGCGCGCCGCCCACCACCTGCTGGATTTGGATCACCGCCGACTCGCCTTCCTCGGGCCTGCGTCACCGGCCCATACCTTTCGTATGCGGGAGCGGGGGTGGGTGCAGGCCCTCCGCTACGCCGGTTGTCCCATCCCGTCCCCTTACCTGGTCCGGACGGCGGCGTCCGTGTCCGGGGGCCAGGTGGGGATGCGACGGCTCCTGGCCACCGACCCGCGACCCACCGGGGTGTTCTGCGCCAACGACCTGGTGGCGCTGGGCGCCCTCAAGGCCTGTGCCCAGGCCGGGGTTCGGGTGCCCGGCGACATGTCCATCGTCGGGTGCGACGACATCGAGATGGCCCGGTACGTGACCCCGGAGCTCACGACTATCCTGGTTCCTGCCCGAGGGCTCGGGGCCCGGGCCGCCCGCCTTCTCCTCCTCACCCTGGATGGCCGCGACACCAGCTCCCTCACGGGGAAGGCGCTGGGCGTGGAACTCATCGTCCGGGAAACCACCGCCCGAAGGTCCGCATGAGCCATCCCACCATCCTCGCCACCGGCGCCTTCGTCCCGGACCGGGTCGTCACCAACGCCGAGCTCTCGGCTTCCCTGGGGGAAGACATCGACGACTTCGTATCGCAGACGCTGGGCATTCGGGAGCGACGTTGGTGCGGCCCGGACGAGTCCGCGGCCGACCTTGCGGAGGGAGCCGCCCTACGGGCACTGGAGGCGGCGGGCCTGGCCCCGGCGGACATGGATCTCCTTGTGGTCTCCACCGACACCCCCGAGTACGTTTCGCCGGCGACGGCCTCGGTACTCCACGGCCGCCTCGGGCTCCGCTACGACGCCGGTGCCTTCGACGTGAACGCCGCCTGCGCCGGGTTCGTGGTGGCCCTGGATCTGGCGGCCAAGTACCTCCGGGCGGACCCCCGCCTGCGCCGCATCCTGGTGGTGGCGGTCTACGCCATGACCAAGTACGTGGATCCCACCGACAAGAAGACGGTGACCATCTTCGCCGACGGGGCCGGGGCGGTTGTGGTGGGGCGGGGAAGCATTCCGGGGATCCTGGCGTCGGAGTTCCGTGCCGACGGCTCCCTCTCCGACGGTCTCGGCGTCTTCGCCGGCGCCACCGCCGAGCCCATCACCCCGGAGGTGCTGGCGTCGGGCACCCGCAACCGCCTGCGCTTCGTGAGGAAGTACCCGCCGGAGGTGAACCTGGAGGGGTGGCCAAGGCTGGTCCGGGACCTCCTGGCTCCCCTGGACCGGCGCGTGGACCAGGTGGATCTCTGGCTCTGGACCCAGGTGAACCTCTCCACCATCCGCCTGGTGATGGAGGCGCTGGGAGAGCCCATGGAGAAGGCCCACACCGTCATGGGTGAGTGGGGCTACACCGGATCGGCGTGCCTTCCCATGGCCCTGGACTCGGCCGTGCGTGCAGGCCGCCTGGCACCGGGCGACCTGGTGGTCCTCACCGGCTCCGGCGCCGGCCTCGCCATGGGCTCGGTGGCGCTGATCTGGAACCCCGAGGAGATGGGCCCGCCATGAACGCCTTCGGTTCCGATCCCGTTCCCCCCTCCGGCCCCACGCCCGCCGCCGGTCCGGCTTCTGTCTCCGGCCCGGCCCCCGGCCCCAGCGCCCGCACCCGCCACATCCCGGGCATCGGCTACTGGACCGCCAAGGCGGCCTTCCTCCATCCCCACCGCACCGCCCTGGTCACGAACGAGGGGCGGCTGAGCTACCAGGAGCTGGAGGAAGGGGTCGCCGCCGCCGCCGCCCTCCTTCGGGCCCGGGGGGTCGGCCCCGGCGACCGCTTCGGGATCCTCATGTGGAACGATCCCCGCTTTCTGGATCTCCTCTTCGCCGCCGGTCGCGTGGGAGCGGTCGCCGTTCCCCTGAATTGGCGATTGGCGGCGCCGGAGCTGGTCTTCCAGGTGGAGGATGCCGGGCTCGTCCTCCTCTTCGTGGGACCTGAGCAGGCCGAACTGGGGGACGAGGTGGTCCGGGCCACCGGGTGTCGGGCGATTCGCGTCCCCGAGGGCTATGATCGGGCGGCGGCGGCCCTGGGCCTCGGGGAGGCACAATCCGCGGAGAGGGCCCACCGCCGGTCCGAGGCCGGCCCTCCCCGCCGGCCCCCCGCCGGGCCCCCCCCCTCCCATGTCCGCACTCCCCGGTGACGATGATCCGGTCCTCATGGTCTACACCTCCGGGACCACGGGCCGCCCCAAGGGCGCCGTCCTCACCCACCGGAACCTCTTCTGGAACGCCATCAACGACATCCTGGCGCTGGGCATCACCTGGCGGGACACCTCCCTCACCGTCCTCCCCCTCATGCACGCGGGGGGGATCGGCCTCTTCACCCTTCCCACCCTCCTGGCGGGCGGAACCGTGGTCCTGCCCCGGCGCTTCGACGCCGAGGAGACCCTGGACCTGATCCGGGACGAAGAGGTCACCCTCATGCTGGGGGTCCCCGCCATCCACACCCTCCTGGTGGACAGCCCGGCCTGGGACGACGCCGACCTCTCGTCGCTCCGATTCATCTACAACGGGGGAGACCGCTGCCCGGACCGGGTCGCCGACCGACTGCGCGAGAAGGGCGTCGCCTTCGCCTCGGGCTACGGCCTTACCGAGACGGCACCCACCGCCTTCCTCACCGGTCTGGATGATCCGGGTCGGGGAGCGGGGATCGTGGGGAAGCCCGCCTTCGGCGTCGATGCCCGCATCGTGGACGGAGAGGGGAGAGAGGTGGGGCCGGGCGAGGTGGGGGAAGTGGTGTTCCAGGGCCCGAACCTCTTCCGGGAGTACTGGAGGCGCCCCGACGCCACCGCCGAGGCCTACCGGGACGGCTGGTTCCACTCCGGCGATCTGGCCTCGTGGACCGAGGCGGGCCTCACCCGTATCGCCGGACGGAAGAAGCAGATGCTCAAGAGCGGGGGCGAGAACATCTACCCGGCAGAGGTGGAGCAGGCGCTCCTGGAGCACCCGGCGGTGCGTGAGGCCTGCGTCATCGGTCGTCCTCACCCGGTGTGGAATGAGGTCCCCTTCGCGGTGGTGGCGCTCCGGGGGGGCGGCGAAGGGTCCGAGTCCCAGCTGGCCGAACTCCGGAGCTTCCTTGCGGACAGGCTGGCCCGGTACAAGATCCCCAAGGGGTTCGCCTTCNTGGATGCGCTCCCCCGGACCTCCATCGGAAAGCCGGATCGNCCCCTCCTGACACGTCGCTACGGCGGGGAGGAGGGCCCATGACCCCGTCTCCCGTCTTCTCCGGCGGACCCCTCCCGGCGGCACCGACCAACGCGGTACAGGCCTTCTCGGAGCGGGTGGAGCGCTCGGGCCCCATGCCGGCACTGGAGACCTTCCCGGGGGGGCGGCGGATGACCTGGGCAGGGTGGTCCCGACTGGCGAGCCGCTTCGCCGCCCGCCTGGTGGATGCGGGGGTCCGGCCCGGCGATCGGGTCGCCATCTGGGCCGGGAACCGTCCCCTCTGGCCAGTGGCGGATGTGGGCGCCCTCATGGCCGGCGCCGTCCCGGTGGGGATCTACCCGTCCAGCGCTCCGGCCCAGGTGGAGCGGCTCCTGGCCGACGCGGGAGCCGTGGTGGCGGTGGCGGATCTGACGGAACGGGTCGTCCTGCTGAAGGAGATGGCGGGCCGCGGATCCGGACTCCGCCTGGTGCTGACCGAACGGGATGTGGATCCGGGGGAAGGGGAAGGTGCCGCCGACCGGAGGGGCCGAGAGGCAGGCCCGGTGGACCGGAGGGCCCCGGATCCGCTGCCCGGGACGCTGGCCGATCCCGATTCCGACGCCGTCCTCATCTACACATCGGGCTCCACCGGCGAGGCCAAGGGTGCCCGCATCTCCCACCGCACCCTCATGGCGTCGGCGGCCTCCATCCGGGAGGCGCTGGGACTCCGGGAAGGCGACCGGACCCTTTCCTTCCTCCCGTATTGCCATGCGGCGGAGCGGATCTTCGGCCTCTACACCCGGATCCTCGCCGGGATGGAGACCATCCTGGTGGAGGATCACCGGCGGGTCTGGGATGCGGCGGGGGCCACCCACCCTACCCTCTTCGGCGGGCTTCCCCGCTTCTTCGAGAAGCTGGAGACGACGCTTCGGGTGCGGGAAGAGGCCGGAGGCGATCCCCGGCGAGCCCTCCGGGAGCTCGTGGGAGAGCGGGTGCGCCTGGTCACCTCCGGCGGAGCCACCCTTCCGGAGCACGTGTCCACCGCGCTGGCCGGGTGGGGTGTCCAGGTCCTGGGCGCCTATGGGCTCACCGAGCACCTCTGCGTCGCCATGAACCGGCCGGAGCGGCTGGATGCCGCCACCTCCGGACCACCCATGCCCGGGACCGAGCTGTGTATCGCCGCCGACGGGGAGATCCTGGTTCGTCGCGGCCCCCTCACCTTCTCGGGGTACCTGGGGCGGGATGACGAGACCCGGGCGGCCTTCACCCCCGACGGCGAGTGGCTTCGGACCGGGGACCTGGGAGCGGTGGAGGGGGGATTTCTCCGGGTCACGGGTCGGAAGAAGGAGCTTCTCGCCCTGTCCACCGGGAAGAAGGTGGCCCCGGCCCCCCTGGAGCACCGTCTGACGGCGCACCCCTGGATCGCCCAGGCCATGCTGGTGGGCGAGGGGGAGCCCTTCGTGGGGGCGCTCATCGTGCCGGACCGGGACGCCGTGGAGGGGTGGGTTGGGCGTCAGGGAGAGGAAGCGCCGGGCGCCTGGCCCCGGATCCTGGACGATCCACGAATCCGGCGTCGCCTGGTGGAGGCGGTGCAGACGGTGAATCGGGAGGTGTCGCGAACGGAACGGGTGCGGCGCATGGTCCTCCTCGAGGATCCCTTCACCGCCGAATCCGAAGAGCTGACCCCCACCCTGAAGCTCCGCCGGGGCCGAATCGGCGAGACTCGGGCCGGCGCCGTTGCGGCACTCCACCGCCCGGATGAGCCCCAGGCAGCCGCCTGGCGCGACCGGGCCCTGGAGGTGGAGCGGTGAAGGGCGCGGCGCTCCTGGCCATCGTGGGGTCGGCCCTCCTCATCGGGGTGGCCTATGCGTCGGCCTTCCTCCCGAGGGGGACGCCGGGGTGGGCACCCTGGCTCTTCGTGGCGGGGATGTCGGTGATGATGGTCTCCACCATGGCGCTGGGAGCGGCCCGGGACGGGCGCATCGGTCGTCTCTGGATCCCCTTCGCCGGGGTCCTGGTGATCCTCCTGGGAGGGTTCGGTCTGGTCCTGGCCCTCCCACCTGCGGATCCCACGGATCCAGCCCTCTGGTTCGGTCTTCCTCCCCGCGCCGCCATCGTGCTCTACGGCATCGGGTTCCTGCCCTTCCTCCTGGTTCCGGTGGGGTACGCCGTCACCTTCCACCAGCAGACGTTGGGCCCGGGTGACCTGGAGCGGATCCGGGATGAGGCGTTGGCGGCGCGGGGCGACATGCCCCTGGCTTCGCCGGTGGGAACGCCTCCGGGGCGTTCCCCCGGAGCGACGGACCGTGCGCCGGCGGATGGGACCCGACGGGAGGGTGGCTCATGACGGGGTCTCTCGCAGGGATGGCCCTGATCCTCCCCCAGGTGGAGGGACTCCCCCATGTGGTGGAGCCAACCATTGTCTGGGTGGCGGTGGCGTACTTCGTGGTGGTCACCGCCATCGGGGCCTGGGCCACCCGACAGACCCGCACCGCCGGGGACTTCTTCGCGGCAGGGAAGGGGATCGGCCTGGTGGCGCTGACCCTCTCAGTCATGTCGGCGACGCTCTCGGGCTTCGCCTTCATCGGAGGGCCGGGGCTCGTCTACTCCATCGGGCTCGGGGCCATGTTCATCATCCTTCCGGCGGCCCTCACCAACGCCATGGGAGCGTGGGTGCTGGCGAAACGGCTGCGGCTCATGGCCGAGATCCGCCGGACCCTCACCCTCCCCGATGTGATCGGGGCCCGGTACCGCTCCCCCCTGGCCCAGGGGCTTGCCGGCGTGTCCATCCTCATTGCCGTCATCGGCTACATGGCCACCAACATCCTGGCGCTGGGTCTGGTCATCGATGCCGTCTTCGGGATCGGTCTGGCGTGGGGGATCTGGCTGGGGATGGGGATCACCATGGCGTACGCCGTAGGCGGCGGGATCGTGGCGGGGATCTACACCGATGTCTTCCAGGGCTCGCTCATGGCCGTGGCGTCGGTGCTGGTCTTCCTCTTCACCCTGCAGGCGGGCGGAGGCCTGGGCGGCATCTCCACCACCATCCTGCAGGGGGATCCGGGCTTCCTGGGGCCCTGGGGTCACCTGACCCCCATCGCCGCCCTCTCCTTCTTCTTCGTATTCGGGATGGGATCGCTGGGCCAGCCCCATGTGGTCCACAAGTTCTTCATGCTCCGGGATCCCCTGAAGCTGCGGTGGTATCCGCTCCTCACCACCACCGCCCTCATCGTCAGCATGCTCCTCTACTTCGGCGTCGGGGTGGCGGTGAAGTCGCTGGAGCTGCAAGGCGAGCTGGCACCGCTGGCGAACCCCGACGACGCCACGCCCCTCTTCCTCCTGGGATACACCCCGCTGATTCTGGCCGCCCTGGTCTTCTCGGGGGTGGCGGCCGCCATCATGAGCACGGTGAACTCGTTCATGAACATCGGGGCCGCCGCCATGATGCACGACATCCCCGTGTCCCTGGGACGGCGGGTGGGCAACGAACTCCTCTGGGGGCGGATCTGCACCGTGATCATCTCGGTGGCGGCGGCGCTCCTGGCGCAGCACTCCGGGATGCTGGTGGCGCTGCTGGGGGTGTTCGGATGGGGGCTCTTCGCCTCGACCCTGGTTCCGGCGGTGGCCATCGGGATGAACTGGGAGGGCGCCACCCGGGCCGGAGCGGTGGCCTCCATCGGCACCGGGCTCGGGATCACCCTGGTCTTCGAGACCTTCGCCTTCTTCGGCTTCTACTCCTTTCCGGTGGGCGTCACCGTCTCGGGGCTCTCCCTGGTCCTCAGCATCCTCGTCTTCTTCGCCGTGTCCCACCTGACCCGGGATACGGCCGACTCAACCCTGGACCCGGATATCCGGGTGGTGATGAAGGCCTGACCATGACCGATGCTCCCCGCCTATCCCTGGACGATCTGCCCCCGGGCCGCTCCGCCTCGTTCTCCAAGACCATCACCGAGAGTGATGTGGTCCTCTTCGCGGGCCTCACCGGTGACCTGAATCCGGTGCATGTGGACGAGGTGGCGGCGCGGGCCTCGCGCTTCCAGGGACGGGTGGCCCACGGAATGCTCACGGCCTCCCTCATCTCCACGGTGCTGGGGATGAAGCTGCCCGGACCCGGAGCCATCTACCTGGGACAGACCCTGCGCTTCACCCGACCGGTGCGGATCGGCGACACGGTGACGGCCACCGCCACGGTGGCGTCGGTGGACCGGGAGCGGCGGCGGGTCCGACTCGAGACCCTCTGCACCAACCAGGAGGGGGAGGTGGTGGTGAAGGGTGAGGCGGAGGTGCTCGTATGACCCACCCGCTCCCCCTGGCCCGGAGCTCGGACCACCGTCGGGATCGTCCCCGGGATCCCCCCTGACCTTGGGAGGGGTGGGGGCGTGTGAGGCTGGCGCTCCCCTGGCCCCGTCCACCCACCAACGGCATCGAATCCCGACACAGGAGGGGATCGACACGCTGATCATACGTATGAATCCGCGCCGGGACTGAGCCCGGCCGGCCCGATCGTTTGCACGCGAGAGGAGGTACCCATGGCGATTCGAATCAGGCTCCTGACCCGGGGGCTCGGCGTATTCTTCACCCTTCTGCTCCTGATGGTTGCCCCGGCGGCAGTGGCGGCCCAGACGGGCACCGTCTCCGGTACGGTGCAGGACGAAGGCGGCTCGGCGGTGTCCGGTGCCCAGGTCATCCTCCAGGGGACGGGGCTCCAGGCTCTCACCGGGAGCGCCGGCACCTTCCAGATCACCGGCGTTCCAGCGGGCTCCTATCAGCTTCGGGTGGTCCAGCTCGGATTCCGGGAGGCCCGGGAAGAGGGGGTCCAGGTCCGGGCCGGCGAAACGACCCGGGTGGATGTGACCCTGGAGTCGCTCCCCATCGCCCTCACCGGCGTCGTGGTCTCGGCGGGTCGCCGGGCCCAGCGCCAGACCGAGGCGCCGGCCACCATCACCCGCATCGACACGTCCGATCTGGGGAATCTTCCCGGAGGCAACTTCTCCAGCGCCCTGAAGCAGGTGAAGGGGTTGGACTTCATCCAGGTCGGGGTGAGCGGAGCGGCGGTGAATGCCCGGGGATTCAACTCCTCGTTCAACAACCGGATGCTCATGATCGAGGACAACCGCATTGCGGTGCTCCCGGAGAGCGGACTCCCGCTGGGTCAGTTCACCCCCATCCCCCTCATCGACCTGGCCGGTGTGGAGGTGCTGGTGGGCCCTGGAGCGGCGCTGTACGGTCCGGATGCCTCCAGCGGCGTCATCAGCCTTGAATCGAAGGATCCCCGGGACTTCACCGGAGCTTCGGCCATGATCACCGGGGGTTCCCGGAGCTACCTGAACATCCAGGCCCGGCAGGCCGACATGCTGGGCGACGACTGGGGCTACAAGGTCACCGGGGAGTTCCACCGGGTGGACGATTTCGAGAACCGCTTGAACTACGGGACGCCGGAGGCGCCCATCTGGGAGATGGGGACGGGCGGAAGACCGGGGCTGGACGACGAGAGCGGGGTGAGCTGGGAGAACCGGGCCATGCGCGGACAGGCGGCCCTCGTGCGCTACTTCGACGAGAGCCGCCTGGAGTTCGGTGCCGGCGCCAGCATGAACGACGGGGTCGGACAGACCAACGTGGGGCGAAACCAGTTCGACGGCTGGACCTACAACTATCAGCAGATCCGGTTCACCAGCCCGAGCTGGTTCGCCAACGTCTACCGCGCCCAGTCGCAGGCCGGCGACTCCTATGCCCTGAACCGATATTCCACCAACCGGGTGGCGAATCCCGATCTCACCGACGACCAGGTCCGACTGATCTCCGACTGGCCCTCCGACGGGCGGATGCTGGCCGCAGAGATCCAGAACAACTTCTCGGTGCCGGCGCTCTTCGGATCCCAGGTCACCTGGGGGGTGCAGGCCCGGCGCGACGCCGTCTCTTCCGATCGGCAGTGGCTCACCGACCGCCTCACCGGTGAGGACGTGACCATCAATCAGGTCGGAGTCTACGGTCAGGTGGAGACCCCGCTTCCGTCGAACCTGCGCCTGGTCCTGGCGGCCCGGGTGGACGAGCACGACAACTACGAGACCCAGTTCAGCCCCAAGGCCGGGCTCATCTGGTCGCCGCAGCCGGACCAGGCGCTTCGCTTCACCTTCAACCGGGCCTTCAAGTCGCCCACCATCCTCCAGACCAACTTCTGGATCCCCAACTTCGTGCCCTTCGTCGGCGTCTTTCACAACACGGAAGGGTTCATCGTGCGGAACCTGGACGGCACCGAGGTGGGACGCCTGGATCCTCTGGTGCCCGAGTCCAACAACACCTGGGAACTGGGATACCGGGGCGTACTGGGGAGCCGGTTTCTGGTGGATGTGGCCGGGTACGTCAGCGACTACACCGACTTTTTGAGCCCTCTGACCACCTTTGCGAACCCGTTTGGGGCCAGCCTGTTCAGCGCCGACCCCACGGTGGCGTTCTGGGCCTCCACCGGTGATGCGGTGGTGGACGAGGATGGCGGCCCGCAGATCCCCCTCACCTACTGGAACCTGGGTGAGGCCTCGGTGCGGGGGATGGACTTCGGCGCCACCTTCATTGCCAGCCCCCGGGTGGACATCCGTGGAACCTTCTCCCATATCAAGCTCACCAGCGATGAGGCGGAAGCGGGCCCGGCGCTGGAGGCCACGGCGCTGAACTCGCCTGGAACCAAGTGGACGCTGGGCGTGGACGGCCGCGACTTCGGGGGCTTCGGCGGTGGCGCCACCGTCCGGTACGTGAACGGGTATCAGTTCACCTCAGGCATCAACCGGGGGAACATCCCGACCCACGCCGGGCTCGATCTTTCGCTTCGCTACCGACTGGCGGACTCGGGGCTCGAACTTACGGCCACGGCCCAGAACCTCTTCGCCTGCGGGAGCGACACCCCCGGCGGCGACACGTCGTGTGGCTTCAATCAGGATCACATCCAGATGGTGAACATGCCCGCCATCGGGTCCATCTTCCTGTTGGGCCTGCGCTGGGGGCTGTGACCCGGAGGAGCGGGAGATGACCATGAGCACACTCCTGACCCTCGTGGGGCTCGTCGCCGCAGGCGGCGGGCCCCCGGGGGCCGATCCCGGCGAGGTGATCCGGGACCGATACGAGGGCCCGCACGGAGCGCGGGCGTACCGGCTCTTCCTGCCGTCGGGGGAGGGGGCAGAGCGGGTGGACGGGGGAAGGGCGCCCCTTCTCGTCATGCTCCACGGGTGCACCCAGGACCCGGACGATCTGGCCCTGGGGACCCGGATGGATGCGGCGGCGGCTGCCCGAGGCGTGGCCGTTCTGTACCCGGAGCAGGATCCGGCGGCGCACCCCCTTCGGTGTTGGAACTGGTATGAACCCGATCATCAGGGGCGGGACGGCGGGGAGCCGGCACTCCTGGCCGGGATGATCCGAGAGGTGGCCGCCCGCCACGGCCTGAGGGTAGGCTCTGGGATGGATGGCGTGGTGGTGGCCGGCATGTCGGCGGGNGGGGCCATGGCCACCATCCTCGGGGTCACGTACCCGGACCTGGTTCGCGGCGTAGCCAGCCACTCGGGGGTGGCGTTCGGGGTGGCTCAGGGCCTTTCCCAGGCCACGGCCGCCCTGGCCGGGACCCTGGATCCGGACCGGGA